>Ga0315289_10000699_pt1 | contig 51656 bp, 61 predicted proteins | sample YL17G11_40_MG_FD_203452 | JGI IMG/M metagenome (GOLD analysis project Ga0315289, IMG submission 203452) | Sediment microbial communities from Yellowstone Lake, YNP, Wyoming, USA - YL17G11_40 | ecosystem: Environmental > Aquatic > Freshwater > Lake > Sediment | place: USA: Wyoming | collected...
CGATAAGCTGGCAGAGTATTGCTATAGTTTTAAAGAGCGGGCGGATTATATCAGAGGGGAAAAACCGAAAAAGGAGATTGGAATCCGCCTGCGATTATTCAAACCGGTCAGAGGCAAACTACCTGTTAAGTTTAACAAGGTGTTGGAGGCATATGAGAAAGCGGCGGAGGCCTATGAGAAGGTGTGGGAGGCTCGTGGGAAGGTGTGGGAGGCTCGTGGGAAGGTGTGGGCGTTGGAGTCCTATGAGAAGGCGTGGGAGGCCTGTGAGGAAGCGTTGAAGGCTCGTGAGAAGGTGTGGGCGGAGGAGGCGTGCAAAGACAAGGTTGAGGCCTTACATAAAAAGGAATGTCCTAATTGTCCGTGGGATGGCAAGAGAATTAGATTTGAATAGCCGACAGGTTTTAATCGAAAAGGTGAAAGAATGAGTATATGCGATATTTGCGGCAAACCCGCAACCGTAGAGGCCGCAGGTGGCAAAGTAATGCAATCGGCTGACAGCATTGGTGATTCTTATGGCTTCGACCGACCTTATCCGCAAAATAAAGTAATGAGATGTGATAAGCACAAAGATAAACCCGATGCATCCTTCGGCGAATTATGGCGATGGAGAAAATTAACTGTTTGAAAAGGCAGAAAAATGATTAGTAAAAAAGAAGGAGAATAGCGATGGAGCAAGTGACGAGGAAAGAGAAAGGGGAATGAGTATGAGAGATGGATGGGGCAAGAGTTTATGTCTGTTGGTATCCATGGTGATACTGCTACCATGGGCTATTCTATGGTGGATAACAAGGTGGGTGGAGAGGTGGATGATATGGGTTGGTGAGGAGATGGATGGGTGGTATAAAAGGGGGCGGGGAAGTGAGTGAAAATTCACGCAGTATTGGGAATGGGGGGAGGTATATTAGATAGGTATTTAACAAAGGAGGAGGGGGTGTTAAGTAGTTAGTGAACAAGGGGGGTATGGTATAAGTAAAGTTAATAGTGGATGGGTATAAGCAAAAAAGTGACATATTTACAAGGATTTACAAGATTTATGTTGCACTTCATAAAGGCAGGGATATAATTTACAAGTATGATATATCCGTTGTGGATGTATCGAGATGACTGCTTTTTGACAAGTTCAGATGAGGTGCAAAAATGAGTAAAGACACAAGGCAAGAGGAACGTCTCGACAGAATGAATGAGGCCGAAACAGCGAAAGCCGACTTATCGGTGGAAGCGGGACGGGATGTTCGGGAGGCCGTCAAACGTCAGATTTTGAAGGACGTGGGACGGTGTCCAAAAGTGTTGCTGAATTGGGTATTCCGATTGGGGGAGGGAAAACCAACGTTGGCCGACTTATACCCGAAAATGGTGGCGATTGGGTATGGGACGGAGTTGGAGGTCGTCTGTGATTGTATCAGCGAATTGGTGGCGGATGGGAAGGTGGCTATCGTTGGGAATATCCCGGCGAAGGTTACAGGCGCAGTCTTGGTTGAACACGTTAAGGCGTGGGATGCTGCAAGACACGCACGCCCGCACGTGATAAGCACGGGCGCAAGGGCTGCACTGGTGCAACCGATTAGGGTGACAGGAAAAAACCTAACAAACGAACAAGTGATGGCGATGCTCAGCTAGCTGAAACGTTGGCACAGCAGCGAAGGCGGGCAGTAATAGCAAGGGCTTGGCTGCAATAAATTGAAGGGAATTGAATATGGCGATAAGAGGACATATAAGACAGACGGACTCTCAAGTGGTCTATGATGAAGCAACCGGGACACCATTAGAATTGGCGGTCATAGAATCACCCGCTGAACGGGCGGAGAGAGACTATCAAATAGAATTATCTGAACGGCTACAGCAGCAGATTAATACGGCGGTCGATGTATTAGGCGTAGTAGCGATATTGCAAGCCCTATTGATTAGTAGCCGTAAATCATTAGTGGATGTAAAAGAATCGTTATCACCATCATCAATACTCCAGGGCTGTCTAGAGTATTATTGGCAGGAGACCGTAGCAGTAGTTTCGCAGGCGATTGGACGGATGTTGGTCGCCGAAAAGAGAGCCGGGGCGTAAAACCACAAACGGTGAACCAGCGAAAAGCCCAGATGCTCACAAAGCTCTGGGCTTTTTTTGTTGGATGCCACGCCCCTCTCTTGAACCCGCAGCGGGGGGTAGTTTTATACCCTCCCATCTATTCTAATCGATTGTAGCCCCTCCTACGCATCCGTTTTTTGCCGATGTCGTCTGATTTCGCTCTTTTTTGCTCCTGCCCGTCAAAACCCCACTTTCGAATGTCCCCTCCTATGTCCCTCCCGATGTCCCTATATGGGGACAGGGGATACAAAAAAGGCCGGTGAGTGTGGGCTGCCGACTTGGGCTGCCGACTTGGGCTGCCGACTGCTCCTCTGCAAAGTGAATCCCTCCGTGACTATCACACTTTTCCCTCGAAAGTCAAGAAAAGCACTACATAACAAACCACAAATTTAGTTGCATATCTACCACAAACCACATAAACCACACAAATCGCCTAAAGCCCCCCACCCCCCCGACCCCCCAGCGAAAGTGGAGATATATGGGGGAAAGACCTCCCCCCTTTTAATTCCCCCCAGGATTCTGAGTGAAAATTCCCATAGTCTTGGTCCGAATCCGGCCCCCTCTTTTTTTTCTGCAGAGGTAGTTTCAGGACTTCCACCAACTTCCTATAGGGAGTTGGGAACTGGGAACTGGGAGTTGGGAGTTGGGAACATCCTACAGGGAACAGGAAGTTTGTTGGATATTTAACTAACATATTACCCTAACCCACTACCCCTACCCCGCAAACATATAGTATTTTTTGGGGGAATAAAATTATAATTCTAATAGAAATAAGGACTTACAATAGTTTTTATCTGGTAAAGGGGCTAAAGGTAAGTTCTTTTAATTAAGTTGGATATGTATATATATAGGGGCGGGTGGGGGGGGATAGACCCAATTTTTTTTCCGGCAACTTTTTCTAAAAAATCCACTAATCCTCTTTTCTGTTAGATTTATAAATTTTTGAAAATAAATTTATTTTTTCCCTTGACATAGGGAGGGGGGGTGATATAATATGAGTAATGGATATTGGTATAAACCAGTCGATATTATTTGAAAATGTGAAAGGAAAAACTAATGAATAAAATGAGAACACTTTTCACGCCTCTCCTGGAGCCACGGATACCTCCACGACAATGTATTCAATGCAAGATTTATTACCCTAATAAAAGAAGATATTTCCACAGACGACACTCCAGTTGGTATGAAGGATGGTGTTGTTATTGTGTGGCAGAAAAATTTGCTCCCCATCAACAGATACACTATGACCCTAATACCCCTCCTAATGAGGCCAAGGGGGAACAGAAATGCGGAGTTTGTAGCCGCAACTTTATTTATCACCCCCACAACTTCAATTTGAAGTATCATCATCCATCCGGTCTTTCTCCGTGCTGCCGCCTGTGTGAGGCACAGGAACGCCGTGAATTCTGGCGAAAAGTAACTGAAAAGTATCTCAAACGCAAGACAGATGATGAGGCCATCGCCGCCGCTTTCAAGCGGGGACAGGAAACTGGCGATATGTCCGAATGGCAATACCTCTATGCCAGACAGGAGGCCGAGGACATCAATGCAGACCTCGATGAACTCCACCGGCAACAAACTATTCGTTACGCCAGATATGAAGAAGAGTTGAAACAACTTACAGGTGGAAAGGAAGATAATGACCCAAAACCAGATGACACCGGACAGGATGAAACTAATCCTGAGCAGTTTGAAACCTGTGGAAACCGTGGAAACCAAAGATTCGACTCCATCTCAGAAGGCATTTGAACTGCCCATCAACCAAATCCTATGTGGAGATTGCCGAGAGGTCGTCCAGTCGTGGCCTGCCGCCTGCATAGATACCATCATTACGGACCCTCCTTATAATTTGGGTTTTATGGGCAAGGAATGGGATTCATCTGGTATTGCTTTCAATGTCCCATTATGGAAGGAAATGCTGCGTATTGCCAAGCCGGGTGCCATTATGCTCGTATTCGGAGGCACCCGCACCTTCCACCGCCTGACCTGTGCCATAGAGGATGCCGGTTGGGAAATCCGAGATTGCCTGATGTGGCTTTATGGCAGTGGCATGCCAAAATCTATGAACATAAGCAAAGCCATCGACAAATCCAAGGGGGCACAACGAGAAGTAATCGGAGAGGGAAGAAGTGGAAATCCAGAAACTCACACATCGATTTATCGAATGAGTCAGCAAGGAAACAATACTTTTGGGGGTAAAATTGACATTACTATTCCCGCCTCTGACCTCGCCAAACTCTGGGACGGATGGGGCACTGCCCTTAAGCCGAGCTTTGAGCCTATATTATTATGTCAAAAACCCCTTGACGGCACCTTCGCCCACAACGCCGAGAAATACGGCGTGGCGGGGTTAAATATAGACGCAGCGAGAATAGGAACAGGGAACCATATAGTCCACGGCAAGGAAGTGGGTAAATTTCAACCTTGTGGTGGACAGGCTATAAAAGACTATCATGAAGTCCAAGGCCGCTGGCCCGCCAACGTAATCCTCGAATGTATCTGTGATGAGGTGATAGAGGGAAAAGAGATAGGTAGAGAAGGGGGATATAATTTTGAAAAATCCAACAATGATAATCCTTCTCATATAACTACAAACATAAAAAGTGGTATTCACTTCAAAGATAGACAGCTCATCCACACCAATCCCGAATGTCCTTGTTATATGCTTGACCAGCAAAGCGGCACACTCAAAGGTGGAGCCAGCAGATTTTTTTATTGTGCTAAGAGTCCAAAATCAGAACGTGATGCTGGATTGGAAGATATGCCCGAACAAATCAAAGTATGGACTGGTCAATCTGATAAATCGAGTAAGGATATAAAGGATGTGGAACAGCGATTTACGACCAAGATAAAGAACAGCCATCCCACAGTCAAGCCCCTGAAACTGATGGAATACCTCTGCAAACTAACCTCTACTCCCACCGGCGGTCTTATTCTTGACCCCTTCTGTGGTTCTGGTTCGACTTGTATAGCCGCCAAGCGTCTTGGCCGTCCATTCATAGGAATAGATAAAGAAAAAATTTACTGCGAAATATCTTGCAAACGTCTAAATGCTGTAGTATAATATGGATAGTATGATTGAGACCCAACAAAAAAAGGTTAGTTTTGCAGAGGCCAATGGCGGCATTCCCACGGATATGATGGGTGCTGGTTTCGGTATCCATCTGTTCTCATTCGGGACTATGCGGGAATTGAAGTATCTCTGCCAGGCATTTGGAATAAGCCGCCAGTCGGCCATTCATTTGTGTAAGGCACTCCGTGTCCCTCTATTCTATATAGGCAAAGCCATTCTATTCCAACAATTTGCTCTGGAGCGAGTCCTCTACATTCTTACCCGTGCTGGCGGAACAGGGTTTGCTGCTCCGGGGTCTAAGTTCAAGGCAAGAGGCAGGAGTGGCGTGCCGTTTGATGTAACAGATTCACACCTCAAGATGCTGAATGACCCATTGATACTTGCAGAAATGTTCTTTGGTAGTGGCAGACGTGAGAAAGCCGCCAAGGCCCTGGCAGATGTTATCAAGAAGCTGGGACTTCCCCGGAATCGCCACAAAAAAAAGATTGACACAAGAGGGGAGAATGTGGATAATGAGAATATCGAGAATAAACATAGATATGACGAGGTTGCAGGATGAAAATTCAATTTGAATCAGAATTTAGATGTGGAGACAGAGTGCACCTTGTTTTGAACCCCCTGCTCAAAGGGCAAACAGTTTGCATCCAGGTATGGAATAACTCAAATATAGACTATAAGGTGACATATCTTGATGTAGATGGAAATGTTAGAGAAGGTGTCTTTTTTCCTTATGAACTGGAAAGTGAGGAGGCAGAATAAGAGATGAAAAGTGCTGACCAAAAATGAAACAGGAGTTGTAGGATAATAGATGGATAGCAGTATTATACAACTACAACGATTAACGCCAGACCAGTTACAGCGACTAATTGGATTCTCTGACCCTATTTCCTTATTAGAACAGCTTGAGACCTGTGACTGGAATAATAAAGAGGAAATACAGCAACTCGTAGAACTGGCACGTCAGGAGGATAATCTTAACGTAAAGTTGAGGGCTATTAAGTATTTGCGTGAATTGCTTTATCAGGCCCTGGAAGGTCTTGGTTTGAGAGTCCACGCCAAGAGAACTCTGGCGGGAACGGATGGCAGCACCATCTCATTGAGTGCCGACCTCATAGCCAAAGCCTTGTCTGATAAACCAATAAAGATATTACCAGAAAACATAGAAAGCGAAGTGGCACCGCCACAAGGAGAACCAAATGACTCCAGAAACCGAAGCAAGAATGAATCAACCTCAGAAACAACCTCAGAAACAACCTCAGAAACAACCAAAGAAGGAGGAGGATGTGTCGATAAAGACCAGTCCACAGGAGACCATCGCCCCCCCGGAGAATCCTATTCAAACCTCTTCCCCGGCCTTGCCTCCGGGGGAGATTGAGGTAGGATTGTATAACTTCATCACCTATCTCCGTGAGAATTGGCATACTTACGCCGTTGCTATGCACTTCAAAGTCCTGTGTAGTGAATTGCCCGCCATACTACCGCAATCTCCATTGTGGGCGATTCCACGGGCTATGGAAATTCCAGTAATGGTCCATGCACGAATGATGGACCCGGATTACATCGCTAGCATATGGCCGTCCCTGAAAATCGTAATGGGGTCTAACATAGGTAATCTCCAGTGGACAGCCAATGTAGCAACTTCCATAACACTATTCAATGTAATAAATCTACTCCCGGTAATCGTTGACCAGTTCGAGAAATTGGAAAAGGATTCTGGCAAAGAAATAACAAGATGAATGAATATGATTTTGAAGTAGAAACTGAAAAAGGCAGATGATTATTTAAGGGGGTATAAAAATTGACAACTTGGTTCCCGTTACCTGAAAACTACGGCGATATGACCCCCGCCGACCAGAGGACTGCACGACTTGCAATCCTTATGGCTCAATCTACGCCTGAGAAACTCGTGCGGGCGTGGGAATTTTTCCGTAACATCTACCTTAAACCGATTGGCAAAGGCTTCTACAGAACAGGATTTGTTCCATCTCCGCCCTTTCACTTTACAATGATAGAAGATTTAGGACGCTATGCTCGTAATGCTGAGGCTGCACCACGTGGGTCAGCCAAGTCAACAGTGATAGGATGCGAAGTCATCTTACTTTTGCTGTTGACCCGGCCTTACTTTTCTATCGTTCTTGGTATGGCCACTGATTCTCTAATTGAGGCACGTTTCGATACCGTAATGGACCAACTTACTACAAATCCTTTAATTATTGAGGATTTCGGGAATCAAAAACCAAATAGAGGAGATGCCATTTGGAACCACCATCACATTCACCTAAATAATGGTTCTACTTTGCAGGGTTTTAGTGTTATGGGTAGAAAACGGGGTGCACGTGCCCATTTGTTCATCCTCGATGACCCCGAATCAGACCCTGATTCCGAATCACAGGAATCACAGCAGCTTGTCCTTGAAAAATTTGAACGTATCCTGTTTCGACAGATTATCCCGATGTTGGAACATGGGTCTGCCATATTCTGGATTGGCACTCTTATCAATCGAAGGTCTTTCCTCTATCATGCTACCTGTTCTGACGACCCTCGTTTTACCTTCTGGAACCGCCGTGTATTCTCGGCCATCGACTATAATCAGATAGACCCCACCCATGTTTCTATCTTATGGCCGGATAAAATGTCTCGTGAATTCCTTGAGGCCAGACGTGCAGAGATAGGGGACTCCGCCTTTGCCGCCGAATATATGAATGACCCAACCAGCGAGACCGCCAGACTCTTTACCGTTGACCCACGACTCAACGAATATACTGTCCTCGATTACAACTACGATGAACCTCCGACAAAGAACCCTTTTGCATCCTCTGCAGAAGTAATTTGGTATCTCAAAGACGGGGCAAACTTCAAAGAGTGCAAAAAACTATTTAAGGATTGGATTGCCCCAATGTATCGGATTGCTACTTTCGATTTTGCAAGTGGACTGGGGCAGCACGCTGATTACTCCTGTCTCGCCATTATGGGATTTGATACTTTTAATATCCTATGGCTTCTCGATATGTGGCTCGGACGTGCACGAGATGCACAATTACTCTCTACTATTTACCAGATGACGGAAAAATGGAAAGTGAGGATTATAGGGGTAGAGTCATCGAGTATTCAAATTCAGTTTGCAGAGGCAGTTGATGAATTTGTGGGAACACGGTCTGCATCCTCTCTAGGTGGTTGGAGACCACGGGTTATGCCGGTGAAGTATCCGCCCAATATGTCGAAAGGAAGCAGGATAGCAGGGCTTGAGTGGCGGTTTGTAGCAGGTAAGATAAAGTATCCTGCCCATCTTGCAGGCAGGTGGCCATTCAGCCAATTATATATGCAGACCCACGATTTTACCAAGGATTTGGCGCTCTTGCCGAAGGATGATGCAGTAGATACAGTGGCTATGTCGCAATATGTAGTCCACACAAAAGGAACAAAGTCGGCACTTGGAGAGAAGAAGAAAGGAACCCTTGTGGACCGTATAATGCTCGGCGAGCAGGTCACAGGATTGCCTTTTCTTTCCAGTGCCGACTTACACTCTTTGACTCCAGAGGAAATGGCCGCTCTTGAGGACAAGGCATATAGGACAAGTAAGGTAAATAGGACACGGTTTGACATAAGAAGGCCGCAAGTAATAGGTTGACAGGAAAGAAAAAAGAGGGTATAATATGGAAACGATGATTTTACTAGTAATCGTAATAGGTTTTGGATTAGTCTTGGCCGTTTTGCTGGAGACGATATATCTACTTACAAAAACGGTATCCAGCCAAAATAGAGAGTTGTGTGCATTAGCACGTGAATCTCTAATAGCGGATGTATCAAAAGAAAATCCCAGTGCAGGGCGGTTGATTTTAGCATCAGATAAACTCGATGGATTAGCAAGAAGTAACCTGAAGCCGATGGAAATAAAGAAACAACCAGAACAACCCAAGAGTGGGGTAGAGTTCACGATGGGTAATATCGGGGGGTAAAAAAGCATGTCCTACAGACTGATAATCCCGGCTGACGATGACCAGGCAGCATCCGTGGTTAAAGGGTGGATAGAGAAGGGAAAACAGTTGCGTAATCCAGTGGCTGTAAGATGGTGGGTGAATTACTGGTATTTGAAGGGCTGTAGGAACTTCACCAATATCAACTATGGCAATGGCACCGTGCAGGTTTCTTACTTGGACGAATCGGGGACTTTGAAGTTTCAATACGAAGAAATTGTCTCCAAATACCAGACCCAGCTTGGACGATTGATGGCATTGAATCTTTCTCCCGCTATAAAACCGAAGGGTATTAGTTTGGACGGCCTCAGGAAGTCGAGTATAGCCCAGGCATCTCTCGATGCTGCATTTCCAGACGATAAAGTCCTCCAGTTGAAAATGCGGCTGCTCCCACCTCTCTTGCAATATGGCACTGTTGGTCTAGGAGTATGGGTCGAAGATGAAGATTCGATAGGAATAGAGACCATTCCACCGTGGGAACTCCTGCCAATACCTGCCGATGTTGCGAGTGTGGGTGAGGCCAGAGGACTTATGAGGACACGATGGGTGCCGGTCGATTGGGTCAAAGGACTCCTAATGACTCCGGGTGCCAAGGCAAAGACATACAAAGAGGTGGAGACAATTACCGTTCCATCTGGACAGATTCCTTCACAAGTATCGTCAAAGTTCCAGGGAACAATAGCTTCTTTCGGAGTAGGTGAGAATCTTTATATTTCGTCAAGAAAATCATCCAATGTTTCTGCACCAAAGAAGAAAGATGAAACTACGATGGACATTGCCGAGTTCACCGAAATATGGACTGAAACATCCGATGGATACCTTGACCAATATCAAATCTTTGTGGGGGGGAAACGACTATATACTGCCGACCATGCCAATGAAAAGATACACATGCCGGTTCGTATTGTTACAGCCATAGAAGTAGGCGGATTCTGGGGGAGAAGTTATACCGACCTGCTCATACCAATAAATACAGAGGTCGAATATATGATAGGCAAAGTTTTCCAGAATATCCAGGAGTGGGATTTGTATGGTCTTTTGATGTGGCCGACCTCGCTTGGAGTTAATGTGGAAGCTACACGAGGTGTGGACGGTATAAAGAGAATAGGATATGAACCTGATTATTCTGTTCCTGATACGAAGCCATTTAATATAGCCCCTGCAAATGCCGGATTGATGCCCGCCAGAGCAATGGAGATTGGCCTCAGTCTTATGGACAGGATTGCCAATCAACCTACCGAACTATTGTCGGGTAATGCCCCTGGTCGTGTAGATTCCTCGGCTGGGATTGGATTACTTTACGAGATGAGTGGTGTCCCTCTATCTCCTACGGCACGGAACATAGCGGCTGCAGTAAGTGGATGTTATAAGGCCATTCTTGGTATAATCCGGGGTTTGTGGAAGGATGATAAGATTGTTGACATCAGCCATTTGGATGACTCTTTGGCGGGGATTATGTTTGATTCGGCAACAGGAGCAATGAGACTTACGGAAAATGCCATTCCTCATCCCGATGAAATCACAATTACGGTAGCCTCGGAAATCCCTAAATCAGATGAACAACAAAAGATGGAACTTAATGAGGCCCTAAAAATGCTAGTCATAACACCATTCGAGTATCGCACCGAAGTCCGCAAACGAGGACTCTCTCTTCCTGTCGGAAATGAAGTTGAGTGGCAAAACTACCGGCGTGCTATGATGGAAAACCTTATTCTGTTTGGAGACGGCAAACAACCCGGACAGGTCGTTGTATCAGAACGGGACTTACATCCAGTCCACTTGCAAGTCCTCTCCGCTTTTATGGCACGACCAGAATTCTATCTAGCTTCATCGGCAGTCAGGAACGCATTTGGAGACCACTACGATATGCACGAGGCCGGGATGGGAAAACTACCGGAGGGAATGCCTAATATGGAACAGGCCGCCAGCGAAGCAATGGGAAAGGAAATGTCACCAGAGATGATGGGAGGAATGTAACCTATGTTGGAGTTATTGTTAGCACAAGCAGTGTTGGCCGCAAGAGGTAGGTCATTATTGGCTGACACCCTAGATGGAAAGATAGCTGATGCAATATATAGGATTGAAGGGGGAAGCAAGGCGAGAGTTCCTTATGGTATTCTCTCTGTGCCGGTGAAAGATGAAGCAGATGCTCGTAGAATATGTCTAAATACTATTCGCAACAATAGGGAGAGATGGAGAAAGGCCGGGCAGCCCGGAGATTATCTGGATTTCTTGGCAGACAGATATTGTCCCCCATCCGTTGATAAGCAAGGCAACCTGAATTGGAAGAAAAACATCAGGAAGATACTGAAGACTGAATAACCTACTATCCATCAATGTGATGGTCGTAGCACCTATATATCACGTTTGAAAAATAAGGAGAATACAATGACAATGGACAAAACACCGGAAGAATTGAAAATAGAGGCAGATGCCAAGGTTGCTACTGATGCAAAAGCCACTGCAGATGCCAAGGCCAGGGCGGACCTCATCAACATCAAGATAGACGGGGAAGAGAGAGGAGTCAGCCTTGATGAATTGAAGAAAATGGCAGAGAAGTCGGGTGGGGCTGATGAGCGATTCAGGAAAGCATCAGAGAAGGAAAAGGCAGCCGTAAGGGGTTTGCGAATTGAGACCCTTTTCAAATCACTATCGGAGGTCGAAGAGATTGATGAGGATAGTGCCAAGGAACTTGCAGGTCTCTTAGGAATTGACCTCACCGAATTCCTGACCACTCTCAAGGAACTGAGTGGGGGGGATGAGGAAGAGGCTCCCGGCAAGAAAGGCAAGGTAAAGGGTTCTGCAGAGGTCAAAAAGATAGGTTTTGATGACCTTTCGCCGGAACTCCGTCTCGCTGCCGAAGCCGCCCAGAAGGGGGAATTTGATAAGACGGTTGATTTGGTGAAGAAAAATTGCAAGGAGGCTCTTGACAAGGATGAGATTTTGGGTAAAATGATTATGGAGATGGCAGACACCGATGATAAGAATAGTGAAAAGGTGTCTGACATCAAGGATACGCTCACTGAAATGGTGTTCGAGGATGTTCAAAGGAGGATTTTGGCACGTGAGCAATATGGACCTGAACTAATTGAAAGTTCGTTGCAAAGAGCAAGGGCACGATTCAAGAAGTTCGGCAATCCATCTAAGACGTCCAAGGAACTGCCTGTATTGGGGCTTGGGCCGTCAGGTTCGTTGCCTGCTGAAGTCTATGCCAAAGAACCAGTTAAGCGGATTGCCTCCACCGAAGCTGGTTATGAGGACAATGCTGCTGCCCGTGTATTGCAATCTATGATTCAATCGGCAAGAAGTAGCGGCAAATAACGGCATAGGTGGTGGGACCGGCTGGGCTGGTAGTCCTTGACAATGACCATTTTTGCAGTGTGATAGACGAAAAATTGTAAGGTTATTGTTAAGGAGTATTTGAGATGACAGTTACAAATACTTTGACTGCATTGGACAACTTCATTCGTGAAGAGTTGCCAAGGGTCATAAATGAGTCACTGCCTCAAATAGCCCCTATTTTCTCCGATATAGAATCCAGTTCTATAGATGTAGTTCGTAATGAAGGCATAGGTCGTGGATGGAAGGTCATCCACTTGTTCTCAACTGGTGTAGCCGGACTGATTGAATATGCGAATCCTGCCGGGCCTGCAATGCTCGGAGGCTCATCTTCGGATAATCTTTCTGTCCTCAATCCAGTTGGAACCGACTTTGCTCCATTCCCCACTGCGTCCGAATCGCCGCATACCGGCAATATCAAAAGGGAACTGACCCTCCACAAAATGGTAGGCAATTTCAGTATCCCCATTGAGTGGATGCAATTGGATGCCTTGTCAGCCACGCAGATTAAGCAAGTGGCGAGAGATATTAAGGCTGTTGGAGAACTGAGGGCCATTACTGAGGCCGCAAGTTTATTTGGATATGCCGTTGCTAATGCCGGCGGCTATATGGTCGATGTGCTGGGTCGTATCTCGGCGATTGCCGAAAAAGGAAGCACCGACTATATCAATATAACACTGAATGAGACCTATGGACGTATCCACAACTTCCGTCCCGGAATGAGGATTGATGTTGTGGCGGATAGTTCCGGTGTCATTCAGACAGGAACAGACCCAGATGGAACCGATGTTCGCAACTATACACATACTACTAATGTATATGTATGGTTAATTGTTGATAGCGTTGATTATCTGAACAAGATAATTACACTTCGACCCATCCATTCGGTTCTTGGCACTACACCTAATTATGGTTCAGGTTCATCGGGTGATGTGTTTGCCGTAGCGGCTGCTGCCAACGACTGGTTGGTTGTATCAAGATGCAGCAGATATACTGCCGGGACACGGCCTCTGCACAGTTGGGGATTTGAGGATTGGCTTAAAGGGTCTGGACTTATTATGGGTGGGGCCGCCCTCGCCGGGGGTCTTGACCTTGATACTTTCCCACAATTCAAATCACAAGTTGTTGCAGTCAACGGGCCGCTTACCGATACAGTAATGAATACCTACTTGGGCGGGTATCTCGACTCCTATCCGGGAGTATCGCTTGATACTATAATAACGACCACTGGTGTTACCCAGAAGTATATCGAGCAGGCTTCCCTCTACAACAACAGGATGATTTACGACAGGACAGGAAAAGCCTTGAGCATAGCTGGTGGATGGCAGACTGTCGGATATAGTTTCAATGGCCGTGAACTCAAGTGGATAGTCAATCCTATGGGGCTGAAGAATCGCCTCTATGCACTCAAACTCGCCGGTGGAAATATAAAAAGATATGTTCCCCCCAAGATTGGTGGAGCAGATGCTCGTATCGGCAATGAGATTGAGTTCGTTGGGCCTCTGACCGGGCATAGTGGAATCTTCTTGGAGAGCCGTGCCAGCACAGGTGCTGTGCAGGACATCATCGAGGCTCCATTCTGGCAATACAAGCTGATTGCTCCCATTGACGTAAGAGGGTGTAAATTTACCGATGTGACGGAAGCATAAAGTAAAGAAATTTCAGGGGTGGTGGTTTCATCCTTCTCTTCCTTTCTCCGGTTGGGTTGTTGACTGGAACCACCCCTGAATCTATTAACCGGACTTGGAGAACAAAAATGGCAAAAAATATACGGGATATGGTGCGAATGTATGGCCAAGAATATCTCGCAGTCTGTGGACTTGCCAAGTATTTCCCAACTATGAATGCCGAAAGTTCGGTGTTCTTTGTCAATGGGAGTTCTGGTAACGACAGTGCTGCAAACTTCGGCCAGACACCCGATACTCCCCTCTTAACCATAACCAAAGCCCTAAGCCTCTGTAGAACCGGCAAGAATGACTACATCTTCATCCTTGATTATTATCAGGCGACCGGCGAAACGTGGCCCATTGCGATTGCTAAAAGTCAAGTGCATATTATCGGTATTACTGGTAATGCCATCTCCTGGCCGTGGGTTCAACCCCCTGGGGATACGGCTGCATTTACTTTCGGCAGTGACAGTGCTTATAGCGAAACTGCTGGTCTTGAAATAGGTGCAGGGGCTTCCCATGGTTGTATAGAATTTATTACTGGTGGTCTCTGGGGTGTGCACATCCACGACTGTGGATTTGGCACACATAATGGAATGACTGCAATGTGTGGCATTCGTGCCACCGGTGGTTCTACTCCAACTATAGGAGAGATAATCAACGGATTGATTGAGAACAATAGATTTGGTGCACAACTTACCCTTAGTGGTATTGAAGTGCCTGCCACTTTTGTTGGGCCAAACAGTGTTGAAGGGACAATTATCCGAAACAATACATTTAAGGTTGCTACGGGTAACTTTGGTATCAATGTTCTTCACACTACGGCCAATTTCGCTGATGGCGGCATCTTCGACAATGTATTTATAGTTGTTGATGAAGCAGGTGCAGCCATTACATTCGCTGCCGGTGCACTGGGTATGGTTGATGGAAACAAGGCCGTTGGACTTGTAAGTAATGCTTTGACAGCTAAAGTTTTTCTCACCGGCGAAGCGGGGTTTGGTTGGGGTCGGAATTACGTGAATGTAACAGCAGTAGCCAATGAAGCCGCGTATCAGGCATAAGGGTGGAATGGGTCTCTTGGCCGTACCGGCGTAATTAGTAACAGTTAGAATTTTCGATTGGACTGGGCCTGCCACAAGTAAGGGAGGCTCAGTCCTCCTACTTGTAACTATAGAAAGGGAAAAAATGCTGACCCATACAATCAAAGAAAACTGGTTCACAGTGAGAAATGCCATAGCAACCATCGACTGGCCAACTGCCACCAATGTATATAATCCAGTGGCGACAGTGACTCACCGACTGGTCTCACGAATGCTCAATACACTTGAAGTAGCCATAGACCCGGTTAATATACATCTTAAGTTGAGCCTCAACAAACTGGTGCTACGTGCTCATCTTAGTGATGCTGAGGCAACGGCAACTATGCACATTTTTGGTTCTTGCAGAGGTGAGTTGACGGCGAAATATCTGGGTCAAGTAGTGTGGACGGCAGGAACCCAAACCAATGAAAATGACAGATATTTTGCAAAAACTGCGGTGGTTACTAGTTATGCTTTTATGGGGATTGCCCAGAATGCAACGGATGAATCCGGCACAGGCATTGCAGAAGTGGCCTTTGATACAACCATTTATGATAGAATCTGGATAGGTTTTACCACAATTTCGGCGGGTAATATAACCATAGAAGGAAACGGATACTGATTGGCTGAAAGAGAACTAAAATGAGGCAACTATTCTTATCTGTATTACTTTTGGTTTTGTTGAGTAGTCCTCTCTGGGCTGCTACTACTTATTATTGCGACCCTAATGGCCGCAACGATGCCAATGGGTTAGACCCGGCACACGCTTGGGGAACGTTGCAATCTGTTAATATAGCTGGCAAATTTAATGGTGTGATAATCAAAAGCGGGGATACCGTCAAATTAAGGACTGGATTTCACGGCCGGTTTGTAATAAGTTCTAAAGATAACACAGATTACATCACTATCGAAGCAGATGACGGCGCTGTTGCTGATGTGAATTATGTGCAAATCAAGTATAGTGATTACTGGTGTATAAAGGGTTTGCGGATAAGTCCTGAGTTTGACGGGCCTATTACCGAACCGTTAACCGACTACTTCGTGATGGTTCGTATTGTCAGTGGCAATCATTATATCACAGTCGAGGACTGCAACATTTTCACTGTCGCAGATACTTCCTTGTGGGAACCAAACGACTGGGATGACCTTAGTTGTCAGGGAATAGATGCCGGCAATGGTATAGGCACAGGCGGAATCATTCGTAATAATTTTATACATAATGTGGGTCGTGGGATGTGCACGAATGGTTGTAATGGTGCTCTTATAGAAAACAATACTATTGATGGTTTTTCTGGGGATGGCATTGTTACTAATAATTCTGGTGGAACTATTCAGAGAGTTCAGGACAACCGTATTATAAATGTTTATACTGATAATAATAAGGACACGCATTCAGATGCAATTCACGTAAGCGGGAACAACATAATCGTTCGGCGTAATTATATTTGTGCAAGGACAGACCCTAATCGCACGTCAGATGGAGGGTTACAAGGGATTTATCAAAATGGTGCTAGTCCACTAACTAATAGCACAATCGAAAACAATGTCGTTATGGCCAAAAATGAGAGATGGGGCATTTCTTTTGGTGCTGATTCAAATAATGTAAAGATTCTTAATAATACAGTTCTAAGACCTTATAATACTGGGGAGTGGCCGGATATAAATGCTGGTTCATCTTCTCAACATAACATTATAATCAGGAACAACATTGCCGACAATTTCCCGGCAAATGACCCATCCAGGAACCTCGTGGTTGACCACAATTTCGATATAAGCAACTATAACCCCCTTGTTGAGTTTGTTGACTATGTCCACGGTAATGTGCACTTGGCCGCCGACAGCAATTTTATAGATAAAGGGCTTGCTGTTGACGTGAACGCTCCGACTGATGACCTTGACGGCCTATCGAGACCGCAGGGGACATATTTTGATATTGGTGCCTATGAATATATTCCCATTGTCGGAAGTAATGACCCTGAACTTGATACCATTGGCAACAAGTCTGTCAATGAAAATTCTACACTCACCTTCGATGTAAATGCTTGCGATGTCGATGGAGACACTATTGTTTATTCCTGCAATTATCTTCCCTCTGGGGCGACTTTTTCCGTAAAGACTTTCGCCTGGATGCCGACCCATCGTCAGTCCGACTCTTATCAGGTCCGATTTTATGTTTCGGATGGCAAGGGTGGAGTCGATAGCGAGTTAATCACAATAACTGTTAATAATGTTCCACGATACGGTATTTTCAGGAGACAATAACGAAAAAGTTGATAGTCTTTATGAAAGGAGCCCTAAAATGTTAAGAAAACTAATTGCTGCAACGATGTTAGTATTTATGACGCTTTGTCTTGTTCTGCCCCTGACGCCAGTGGGAGCAGTTTTGACAAAGACGACCACGATTGACCAGATTGATGCCTGGCAAGCTGTTACTGCCGGAACTTTGGTAGTAGGAACGTCCAAAAGCGTTTCTGATAGTTATAGTGCAGTTCTGTATATTGAGACTGCTTACATAGAAGCTGATGCCACTGATGGCGTTGAAATTATGATTGAAGTTTCTTATGGTGACGATGACTGGATGTTACTTACTATGGTTAAAGGAACAGCAGAGACTACGGTAACTACTACAACGGTTGGTGCCGTAACTGATGCCAATTCAGTAATTGACCTTACAGATTCCGCAACAGGGGCTTTTGATGTTGTAGGCAGAAAATGGTTTATTAAAGATGGAACGATAGGAAATTCCGAATCCGTGCGAACCAAAGCCAATGCTGCCAATGCAGTAACTTTGTGCAGTGGTATTATGCGTTCCCACGCTTCCGGGGTAAGTGTATATGACCGAGTAGATGAGTGGGTAATTCAAATACCGGTTGGTGTCGCATACGTAAGGACTTTATGTAATAATGTAGATGCCACTTGCGACTGTGCTTTTACCAGTCGCATATCAAAGGTAACAGGACTATGAGGCGGATACTACTGATTTTTATTTTACTGATTTGCTCGACTACAGTTAGTTTGTCCCAACAAATAAAACCAATGCTGGGGGAGCGACTTAACTGGTCTCATCCTCTCGCCAGAGGTCTTGTCAGCTGCTGGCTGATGAATGAGGGCCGTGGGAACAAAGTTTATGATTTGAGCGGCAATAGCATCACTTTAGCATTGACTAATATAGGATGGACACCAGGCAAAACAGGGTTTTCTATACTCATTAACAGCACTTCTGATACTGTCATAGCAAATCAACCAGTTGCTTCGCAAACGGAAGGCACAATAGTTTTTATAATCAAAAAAATTAGTAGTTATGGGTCGGATACGGCACTTTGTCAGGTTGATACTACTGCTTTGGATAGTTCACACGTTTTAAGTTTGCGATGTGTAGGTGGGGGCTCCATTAGATTTTACCCTAACCTAACCCAAGATAGTGATAAGTATTGGTCTTTTGGCAACCACAGCACGACACTACCTGCTTATGAGACAGTATCACTGGTAGTTGTATGGAAACAGAACAGGTTGCTTCAAGGTTATCGGAATGGAATGCTTTATGGCGTGCAAACGGGCACTACAGCTTGGACTGCATCAAGTTGGTCTGCTAATGAGATATTTAGTATGAACAAGCCATCAGGTACGGTAAATGCCTGTATTGAGTTAGCATATATTTTCAATCGTGCCTTGTCTGCCTCTGAAATCGCCTGGCTTTACAAACAGCCATTTGCGATGTTCGACACATATCCTGTCTGGTGGTTTTACATTTTTGGTGAAGGTGCGGGGGGACAGATGATTTTTGGCGGGCAAAGAATTTTAGATGGTGGTGTAGTTAGATAGGAGTATTAAAATGAAAAAGGCAATTTTGGTTTTAATGTTATGTCTGTCAAGTCTGTGTTTTGCGGATTATCTTGGCTCGTGGAAGATAGGTGATTATGTTACTATTACAGCCACGACCCATCAATTCAGCACGGGCAATGCTTATGCTGCAACCGGCAACGTCACATATTCCATTTACGAGGATAGTAACGCTACGCAGTTAATAGATGCCAATGCAATGCCAACTTTTGACAGCATAACCGGACTCTATCTTGGCAGACAGCAGTTGACCACCGCCTTAGGATTTGAGAGGAGCAAACACTATACCGTTTTGGTGAAGGCGACTGTCGATAGCGTTTCTGCAATCACAACCCACACTTTTCAGATAAACGCAGCGGTAGATGTTAATACTGTTGGGGAAGAAGTACCTATTACTGATGACAGATTCGATGACCTTGACTCCGCCCTTGCCGCCGCACAAGGAGATATTACCGCTTTACAGGGAGACATTGTTACGATTTTGGGTTGGAGTGATGGTTCGGGATTTACGGATATACCCTGGAATGCAGCGTGGACGACTGAAGTTACCGCCGCTGTGCCTGATGCCAATAGTATCTTGGATAACGTGATGGCCGGACATAAAACCACTGGAACTTTCGGTGGAACATTATGGGCAATTTGGCAGAAAGTTATATTGTTGAGGTGAGAAGATGCTTGGATTATCGTGCCAATATGACCCGGCTTCCCACTTTCTATTTGAGGGAAACTCCGAACCCGAATTGATGAGGTGGGTCAGGAGACAGTTACCCGAAGCCTCGCCTCTGCAGAACCAACTATTTATGTATCACCACCTCAAAGAGGATACCTTCGTCATAGGACTCTGGATAGACAAACCACGTGGCAGGTTCGTGGATGCACTGAATATAGGTTATTCACTGACTGGCTTCGACAGGAGTATGGCACAGGGATTCATCCAGCACCTTATACATCCTGTTACGGCGGAAGAGACGATAAGAATGTTGCAGGAACACAAGACCGATTTTGACCACATTACCCAAAATAAAGCAGCGGCGGTTCAGGAGACTAATGAGAGAATGGGGGGATAGATTATGGAAAAGACAGACCACGACCTTCTGATAGAGAATAATATAGTATTAAATCTACTGGCAAATGAGTTCAAAAACCATCTCCATCGCCATTGGGAAATAACCATGATAGCTCTTGCTTCGGGGATGACGGGGGTAATTAGCTTGATAGTGAGTGTTATTGTTCTTTTCTGCATCAAGAGAGGTGGATGATGACCTCGGAATATGATGCAAGTTTCCTTTCACTGGCCGTTGCCGATACCAGAAGGAACATAGATGAGCCTATCATCAGTGCCAAGTATTCTACTGCCGACATCATCAGACAGTTGGAGGCTTCCTACTCACAAATCCTCGGCGAATTGAACAGAAATACAAAAACTCCAGTTGTATTGAAGCCGGAGATTACGGTGGGGGATGGGATATATAACTATGAACTGCCCCCCATCATAGCGTCCGTGTATGCCGTGTATGAACAGAATGAAAACGGATACAAGGTATTCTTTGATTCAAGGGGAAGATTCAATCAATATGGACGAGGAATATGGATAGAAGGCAAGACGTTGTGCGTCCAGAATCCAGCCGATATAGGGGTTGGAACTATCCTGACTATCGAATGTCTGCCACTTGGAACGGCCCGGTTGCATAATGGAGTATGCACCATAAGTGTAGCAGGAGATAAAGTAACACTTGCTGCCACTCCAAATGCAGGGACGCTGGATACTCACCAAAATGCCTATGCTGGGTCGATACTGCGAATCATAAAGGTATCCGGGGCAGGGGCAACGGGTGATTATATACAAGAGAGGATTATCACCGATTATGACAATACCACTCGTGTGGCTACTTTGAAAACTGCTCTTACCCCCAAACCAGTAGCCGGGACAAACGGGTCAATCTTTTATGAAATAGCCCCTGCAATCAACCAAGGTTTGGATAGCATCATTGCGGCCTACACTGCTTACTACTTCATCAGTCTGGAGGGGAACCAAAAAAGAGCAATATCCATATTGGCACTTTATCGTGACCAAATCAGACACCTGCGACTCACGGCTTATTATTCTAATTTGCAGGAAGCCAGTGTTGTGCATGGTGACGACTATCGAAATCGCCGGTATAGGAATTACTGATACTAATGGCTGATGTTCTTTTAGATTCTGGGATAAAAATGGAGACTGAAGGGGGAGTTCCTGCCCCGGTGATGCGGGGAGATTTCGTGCCTTCGGTCGATGCAACTCTTGTAGATGGATTTGGTCTAACTACACCCTGGGGCGGAGGGGCATTGGTTAGAGACTATGGAGCATATTACGATGAGTCAGGTTCTGCAGAGGCACAACGAATGAACGACTTGGTTGACTTGATTAGGAACATAGCGACCACCGCCAAACAAACGGTAATCAATTATAGTTTTGGCGGAATGGTTGGGGCGGCAGGCCCTCCGGGACCATCAGGACCACCGGGATTGCCCGGCGTTGGAATAATGGGACCTGCTGGTGCAAAAGGTCTGGCAGGAACAATTCTCATCCATCAACCCACCTGGACTGGGGACTTCTATTCCAATACTCCGACTGCTGGAAAGGTGTCGTGGTCAACTGGGACACTGACATATCAAGGGGCCGAATATACAATAACAGCAAATTCGGCAGGGACTACAGATACGTTTATATACTGGGACTTGGCTTCTTCTACAATCTTTCAATCCACTAATGACAGGAACGAAGCGGTTGGTGCAGATAGGTTCTTGATGTGTTACAACGATGAAGGGAGTGCCTTTGATATTACCGGCGGCCAGATGATTCCGGGGCAGTTAATTCTAGATGAAACCATCCTTGCTGATGCTTTGGCCGACAATGCAGTTACAACTGCCAAACTCGAATCACTTGCCGTGGATGCTTCCAAGTTGGCTAGTTCGGCTGTCACCGAAGGTAAGATAGCGGCTGCTGCCGTGACTGCTGCCAAGACATCTCTTGCTGCCATCAATGCCACGACTGGGACACTTAATAATAATACAGTGGGGACTAACCAGATTTACAATGGGGCAGTTACGACATTAAAGATTCTGGCAGATGCGGTTACAGCAGCCAAGATAAATGTGGCGGGACTTGATGGAACAACCGGCGATGTTTCGGCCAACCATATAGTGGCCACTATGTTACAAGCAGGATGTGTCACTACCGAAAAGATTTATGCCGGGGCTGTCACGGCTAATAAATTGACTCTTCTTAATTTCATATTGTCGGAGGGAATTTGGACCGACAACTCACCCACAGCAGTTGAAGTTACTTGGGCTGGTTGCAAGGTCGTATATAATGGAACGGAGTATCCGATTGTTATGGGGGGTAATACTTCCGATAAATTCATCTATTGGCAATCTGCCTCTCCATATGAATTTGCAACATCAGATACTCTTCCTTCTCTTGGTGATAGCGACTTCATTGTAGCGGAAAATCTGTTGGGGACCCATATTCTTGTTTGGAACTCAACGGTGGTAGATGGAGGCAGGATAAGGACGGGGAGTGTAACGGCCACACAGATTCAGGCATCGACAATAACGGCCAACGAGTTGGCTGCCGATGCAGTGATAGCGGCCAAGATACTTGCAGGGGCAGTCACAACGGCCAAACTCACCATAGCCAGCCACTTTGTTGATAACTTGGTCTTAACGAATAATAGTCCATCAGCCGGATATATTGCGTGGTCTGCTTGCACCATGACTTATAATGGGACGCAACAATCTATTTCGGGGGGTAATACCGCTGAAAAATATATATATTGGGATTTTGATACAACTCCTACTGTGTTCCGAACTTCCGCCACTAAACCATCACTGACGGCATCCGATTGTCTGATTGCCATTAACGATACCGGAACTGCCAGACAGGTTCTGGGGGCTACTCTGATTCACGGCAATTCCATTATGGCAGGGTCCATCTATGCAGATGAGATTGCTGCCCTTACAATCACGGCAGCGAAGATTGCTACTGATGCCATAACCGCCGACAAAATTCAAGCTAATGCCGTAACAGCCAATAAGATTCTGGCAGGAGAGATAGGCACCAATCATCTGGTTGCAGGGGCAGTTACTTCGGCAAAGATAGCTGCCAATACCATTGTAGCTGCCAATATAGCTACCGGGGTTATAACGGCTAATGAAGTAAATGTTGCTTCGCTTAAAGCCGCTATCCTTACTGTAGGATGTATAACTGCGGCATCAGGTTACATAGCGGATTTGGCCGTAGAAACACTCAAAATAAAGGGGTCGGCAGTAACCACGCCTAAAATAGCGGATGATGCTACCCGAATACTTGAGATGGAAAATACGGCAGGGGGTGTGGAATACGGCACAACAGAGGTAACAATACAATCTTGCCCAATAACAAGTTTGGGGAATGGAATAACCGTATTTTTTAATACGAAACTAGTATCAGTTGCACCTCCTTATACCGCTTATACCACTTTAAGGTTATTAAGGAACACTACACAAATATGGATGGCCGATTATAGTATTGGAACGAGTCAAGAAGTCTCTTATACCAAACTGGATTTCCCAGTGGCGGGAAGTTATACGTATTATCTCATGGCCAAAATATACTATGTAAATAAAAACGGAATAGCATCAGAACGGGTTATAAAATTAGAGGAATCAAAGGGCAAATGAAAAAATATGTAATATATGATAAAGAAGGAAATATCTTGTCTTTTGGGATTCACTCAAATCAAACATTTGAGGATTTACAGCAACAGGGAAAACGGATTATTGAAGTCTCGTCTTTGTCCTCTGATTTAGACCTTACTCACAAAATAGTTGACGGAAAGGTAGTAGATAAATGACAATATCTCTTCCTAGAAATTATATTGCCTATCCCATGGTAGGACCCCGGATGGACAAGTCCACGCCTCCTACCCACGTCCAGCCGGGTAACTTCAGCCACCTATGCGGGGTGGATGGGAGATACCTTGGCTGCCTCCACAAGTTCTATGGAATGACAGAAGTTGTAGATTTGGTTGATAAAGGATTTCCAATAGATTCATATAGTGGCCCATCCTTCTTTAGGTATGTTGCTTTTGAACAGATAGGAACCCCCCTTGTCTATCGTGGGTTCGTTGTCAGGTGGGATGGAACCGGTAGTTTGACAGACCAACGGGTTGATTTGTTCTATACTCTTGATAATGGTTCCAACTGGTATCAGCATACAATATGGGCAACGGGAGAGGGAAATGGTATAACCAATGCTCTTGAGATGGACTGTGCAACGAATGAAGGATACCTGTTCGTATGTGTAAAAGGTAAGCAGCCTAAGACCATATATTGGAATGGTTCACAGTTAAAAACGGCAGATATGGGGCCGGGAGCATTTAGTGCCGCCCTCGGTGCTCTTACACTGTATGGTTCACCATCCAAAGACAGCAATCATTATCTAAAGGGAAATGGGGCATATCAAGTAGCGTGGAGATTCTATGATTCAAAACGGGGAATCTATAGTGCATTAAGCAATCCTATTACCATAAAACTGGATGTTACCAAGACAACTGCTGCCACTGGAAGTATCTCTTTCAACCTCAGTGGTAGTGATGACGGTAAGATGGTAGCCGGAGATACGATAACCATAAATACCAGAACATATAGATATATTGATAGCGGGGGGGATGTTACCATTCCCGTTGCAAGTCCTGATACTACTGCCGGTCATTGTCAGGCAATAACAGATGCTATAAATGGGGATACCAATGCAACTGTAACAGCAATAGCGGGAGAAACATCGGTAACACTCACTGCTAAGACAAGAGGGGCAGAGGGAAATAGTTATGGTCTGTCCATATCCGAAGAACCCCCCAGTCAAGATGATATATCCGTAAGCGGGACCCATATGGTCGATGGCGGGGCTTCTACAACCGACCCGGAGGAACAGTGCAAGGCAGTATTGGATTTTCCAAATAGTGATACCGACCCAAGAGTATTAGCAGGGGAAGAATATGCCGACTTTGCGGAATTATTCGATACAATAGATGTGTTCAGGTCAATCGACTTGGGAAGTTCCACCGCCGGTCAGATGGGAGCTATCCTTTATTTGGAAAAGACCATTGCTATGCCGACAGAGGAGGATTGGGACGAACTGAAAGTTACGATTGGAACGATAATGGATGAAGCATTGGTATTTCAAACGATGTATGACCCAGAGAAAGATACCGTTACTTCTCCCCCACAGGCGGGAACGATAGGAAGGTATCAGAGAATTACCTTTATGGCTGATGGGGTCGATACTTTGCATAGTAGTATGGAACATACCTCTGCAGAATACTTCTCTACCTACAACCGCCGTTTCGGGTCTGTGGATGAGGGAGAACCACTGCGGTATTTCGTGGCTGCAGATTCCTTGTTTATTCTTGCACCAAGTGCCATTATTCACTGTTTCAAAAGTATGCAAGGGAGGCCTCTACAATTCACCATCCTACATATGCAACGGGGTCTGGCTGGGAAGGGAGCCGCCCACGTAGTGGGAAATAGTATCCTAATGTTGACGGGGATGGGACTGGTTATACTCAATGCAAGTGATGGAAGTATGGGTCAAATCTCCACATTGGACAGATTGTTCGCAGGAGATTGGGTCTCCTATCTGTCCAAGATAGAAAGTTGTTATGACTCTGTTCTTAATGCTTCTTTCTTTCTCAATCCAGAGCCATCCATAGGAGAAATGGCTGTAGTCTGGCATTCCACCCAGCTTGTCAATATGCTTGAAGGAGCGAACTTCGTCTCGGCAAGTATGGGGTTGGATATAGCCACCGCCAAAGCGGTAAGAGCATATTTCATAACCAAGACAGGACTGATTGTAAGTCCTGCTATTACCACATCAGGTAGCGGGACTATGTGGGGATTTGCTAATTATCCTATTACTCCTAACGGCATTGCAACAACGGCTGGAGAGAGCCTCGTTGCATCTGCTGCTACTTTCCACGCTGATATGGTAGGTGCTCTATGTTATATGACGAGTGGGGCAAACGCAGGGAAATACAAGGAAATACTCACCGTGAATCCAACGACAAAGACCCTTACTTTTACGTCCAAGTTCGGCTCGACTATCGCTGTTGGAGACCGATTTGCGATTAGCCCTGTGCCGTTCAAAGCCCGATTGTGGCCTCTGCAGGACGCAGAAACCCGCAAGTTCCAACGGTGGATTATGACGGGTATAGCACTCAAAGTAAGTGGGTGGAGTAGCACCGCCAATAATCCCAATGATGTGTGGCGGGTGGGGGCATACAGGAATGGGAGTGCCACGCTGGTGAGTAATACGGTGGAGATAGATGTAACGGAAAATCCACAGGATTCTGCAGGGGTTCTCAGTGTGGATGGTATAGATGTAGAACCCTATATAGAGCAAATCGCTGCGGGCGTGGATTTTGAGTTGACAGAAGTGGAAATTTCAGTTACAATGACGGATAGTAGAAAGGTTGGATAAATATGACTTTGGCTGCGACTGTAAATCCAAATGCTTTCCTAAAGCCGACAGACCCCGCTGCGGCATGGTCAGACCCTATAAACTATGAGGCATTGAATAAGGCGATACAGGAGGCTGCTACTAGAACAAGGAATGTGGTAGGGCCAATGAGTCTTCCAAAAGTAGTTGTTCCTAGTGCTCCTCAACGCTATGGATTTTCACCCGGAGGAATCAATCCCTTGACTGGACAGCCGGAAATAACGTGGTCATCATCGGGAGGGTTTCATGCAGCACCTCCTTTAGATATGACTGCTCAGGAGACGGCAGAGAAAGCGGCAAAGTTGCAAATAGAAGGATTACGAACAGGATATGCAACTCAGGCTAAAGCCAAGAAACAGGAGGCGGAAAAAGCTGCTACGAGCCTTGAGATGATGGGTGCCCAAACGCAGGCAAGTATGCAGTATTATGCCAAGTTACAGGAGCAGGCGGGTCAGCGTGTTACTGAATCGGCTGCCCTGTGGAAAGGTGTAACGGAGAAGGCAGACGAATATGTGCAGAGTAGTAAAGACCGTTTGGCTGATACACTGGGCAGGTTAGATGTAATCAATACGAAGATGTGGACAGATATGGACTTCTCCAAGGCACACGATATGCAGATTGCAGTGCAGTCTTCGCTTGGGACGATAGGGGCGGAAGATAGGAATATAGCCGAAAGATATGGTGTAGAGAGTCCTGAATATGCATCATTCCAGAATAGCAAAAAGATGACATTGGCGACTATGCAGAGCAATCTACATTCTACCTATGCCAAGCTGGGGGAACAACGGTGGGAGACATATTTGCAGGCTACAAACGAGGCATTATATCGTGGTAATATGTTCATAAATTATGCAGAACAGCAGCACGTGCAGACCTTGCAGCTTGCTACCCAGAGTTCTGATACTTACAATATGCAAAATGCCCAATTCCAAGTGAGTGTGGAGCAACTTCGGATGGCGGGATTGGAGAATCTTGCAAATTGGTTGGTGCAGACACCAGTATTTTCTATGGATGTAGTGCCTACCATTACCGCCATCGCTGATGTAGTTAGGACAGTTACTTTGGGGGCGTAGCATAGAATAGAATAGAAGGGAACATAATATGGCACGAGCACAGGAAGGTGGACAATCGGTTGGTGGGGCGTTAGACCCTTTTGTTACTGGTTCTATATTACAAGGTAAGCAATTAGCCGAGAGCCGTTTGATTGAGTCGATGAGACAAGCTGGAGAGACAGAACGGACGAAGATTGCTGCTGGAACACAAGTGCAGACTACGGGCATGCGAGAGGCTGGAGAGACGCAACGGGCAGCTATGCAGGCGGCAGAGGCTGATAAGAGGGCTGCCGAACAGCTAAAGGACAATGCTATGATAAGAGAACATCAGACTGCTATGGTGAGGTTGGCAGACCAACTTGCCTCTGAAAGAGAGCGTGTAGAGCGTGAATATAACGAAGCTATTGCCAGAGGAAGTAAGGAAGATATAGAGAAGTGGCAGAAAAGAGTAATGGGAATTAGCCTCCTTCAATACACTGCCGATAGACAAGACCACGAAGATGCACAAGGGACAATATCTCAAATGCTTGATATTGTATCCAAGAGGAATGTAGATAAGGTGCGTAGTGCACAGGCAATGCAAGACCAGGTAAAGACCCAGAGAGTCAACAGCACAGTCTATAATCAGATAAGCAATGAGACGATAAAGGATTTGCAGGATAATCCGTCTTTTTATGAGACTCCGAAGGAAGAAGAGTTGGAGGCAAGAGTCAGAGGACGCACGGCGGTCTCTGGAGTGGATATATACTTTAATAATAAAATGAAGGATATAGGATTGCTGGGTGTAACTGCTGACTTGTTCCGACCAGAAGGAAGGGACAGATTGCGTGAAATGGTTGAGACAAGGAAGATTGGATTTGGAGACATCCTGAAAGTCAGGGCTGTTATAGATGCCATCGACAATACTCTTGCTGGACGAAAGACAGAACTAAAGAGGGAGAAACTAACAGAGAAAGTTCCTGGCAGAGTTATGCTGCCATTTGAATCCTTATTTGCTCCAAAGAAGGGACAGGAGGTAGCTCCTATTAAAGAGGGTGAGACTATTCTTGGTGTTGGTCCTGCTGTGGGAAGGGATGTGTGGAGAGAACCTCCCAAGACAGTAAAGACCATTGTTGGCAAGGAGGCCAATATGAGGAGAATACAAAGTGCAAATGTAGCAGCAATGAAACTTGGTTTGCAGAGACTGGGAGACATGAAGACACCAGAGGGCAAGATGATAAGAGATGCCTTGAGTGTTGCCGATGGAACCTCCGTGAATGATATTCTGGTCAGTGACCTCGCCGGACTTGGTAAGGATACCCCCGATGAAACCGACATTAGCACGCTTGCAGATATAGCCCGCACCAGATTGCAGTCACGAAATCCCTTGTCTTATCTGCAATGGGGACTGGATAATGATGTGATTGATAAAGAAGTGTATGATATGTATGCTCCCCTATATTTGGGTAAAGACAAAGCCCTTGGCAGGACATTTGATGTAAATAGTTTGCCAGTGGAAGTATTGCCATAAGGAGGATGTGATATGCTTGCGGCATTAGCTAAATTACCTTTGATGTGGAAGATAATCCTTGGGGTATTGGGGCTTAAGGCGGCAGATTGGGCTGGTGAGAAACTATCTGGCCGGGTCGCAGGAGAGATGCGTCTTGGGGAAGCCCAACTAGCATTACAGAAGGCTATGTTCGAGGGACAGCAGGAGGCAGGCAAACTAGGTTTCCGTGAATCAGCCAAGACTACTGAGAATATAATGAGGATGGTGACGCAGGGAAAGGCACAAGAAAGGTTGGATGCCCGTGAACTTATGGCTTTGCAATACAGGATGGGGGGCGAACAGAGCAGAACTGCTATGATGATGGCACTCATTCAGGCTTTAGCTCAAGCTGGGCAGAATAGACCACAGTTACCGATGCCTTCGTCTCCTGTAACTATGTCTGCACTCCTGAGAGGAGGTTACTAATATGGCAATTGATTATGCCACAGCCGTAGAAGATATAATGAGTAATCCTTCCTTCACAACGGATACAGCCACGGAAGCATTGAAGGCTCTTGGTCGTAATAGGAAAAAAGGATGGAGTAATATCTTCAAAGGCAAAGAGGGTATGGGTAAGACGATGGGGGCAGGATTACTCGGTCTGATTCTATATCAGTATATAACCCAGATACTGGAAGGACGCAAAGAATCAAAGATGATGAACTTGCAAGCAGGTGGAATGAGAGAGCAGGCAGAGGCAATAGACCCACAAGCTATGATGTATCAAGCGATGATACCACAGCAACAGGCAAGTCAGCAACTTGCACAGGAGGCTTTAATCCGGCAATTACTTGGAACTACGGGGCCAAGTCTAGCAAGGGGCGAAAGTCTTGTGGGCAGATAGCAGAAGGCAGGAAGGAAGATGAAAATTTATGGCAAATCCTCGATACGATATTTTTCCGGAGGGTGATGACAATTATGTTCCTCCCGGTATTGCGGGAAGTGAGTTCCCGATTTCCTTATACGATAGACCACAATTAGCTTTGAGCAATTTAATCTTACACGCTGATGTGGACGCAGCTACACGCTCGATATTTTCCCCCCAAACTCTGTCTCCTAATGAGATGTTGACATTTCGCAAGATGATGCTTAAGGGAAGGAAACCCAATAAACTTCTTGAGACTCTTCTCGATATATCCACGAATCCACTTGTCATTATAGGACTGGTAGCAGGACTCCATTGGCCGGTGGGAAGCACGAAACCTCTCTTCGAGATAGCGGAAGGATTGCGTCCTATAGCTACCAAGATGCTTCCCTTTATGTCTTCAATCCATTCTGCCTTCACCAACCTCCGTAAGTGGCCTGAATTATATCAATGGATGACAGGAGTAAGTAGAGCGACTGCCGATTTCATAGAGGAATTCGGACCTAAGATGAACAACATATTTAGAGAAGGCGGCAAGTTAAACAGCCTTGACCAGTCCAAGATTGTATTTTATATAGAGAGATGGAACAAACCAGTAGTGAAACACATAGCCGGAAAGATACAAACCATCTATCCTGAACTGGGAATAGAACCGCTTGCTCCTGGATTACAAGCAAAGATGGAACCTCGACTAATAAGTATTGCAGACCAACTAACAGGGTTATTTGCACAGATACGAGATAAGTTTAAGCCGGAAGTATTGGATAGAATAAGAGGAGAATTGCAAGGGAAAGGAATTAAGATAGGAGACTGGATGGAGAACTATTTTCCCCACAAGTCTCTGTATAATAAATATGAAATGGAAGCAGTAAAGGCACTGGAAGGAATACCTGGGAGACGAAGGTGGGCATATACATTAAATGACATTGTAGAGAAGTGGATTGCCCCCAGTCTAAAAAGAAGAACCGGTGCGAGCATCCCCAATTTTGAGGCATTAGAAGAAGCAACCAAAGCAGGCATCCTGCGTCCTGACATCCTTCCTACACTACGAAAAATAGTTGATGAAGACGTATCCACTGTAATGAATGGTATAAGAAATTATATTGAATCAGCGGAAAAAGCGGCAATAGCCGACCCTTCCATAAACAAATACAAATTATTTTATAATAAGATGAAAGAAGGATTATCTGGAAAGACAGGGCAACTAGCTGGACGGGGTTTCAATATAACAGGACGGTTGGGGCACGCCGAAGCAGTAAGCAAGACACTTGATGTAATGGCAAGAAATCTCTTTGGAACTTGGGGCACACCGGAATTTGAGGAAACACTAGGTGCCGTGGCCAAAGCCATCGCTGCCCCTGCAGAATACTCGATGAGCCTCTACAAAGTAATGCCTTCCTATCTCAATGCTATGTCCTCCACCTATGCTTGGCAAGGCACTGGTCTTGGTCAACAGATAATGGATTTCGTGAAATCAGGGCAACTTACCGGATGGGCAGTTCCTTATGTAGAAGACCAGTTGATTCCTCATCTCCGTGGATTGAAGTCGTGGAAATCTCTCCAGCGAGTTATGAATTGGACACAATATAAAGAGATGATTTCCAGATGGCTCAATTCCCCCTCTTCCATGGCACAGACCATTCCAAAGGCACAGAAAGATTGGTTGCTTGAACATTTCACGGCAGATAGTTCACTAGGCATTGAGTCAATGATGGGGCAGGTCAATCAGTGGTTCACTCTTTCCACATTGGGTGGGAATGTGTCAGCTTCTATAAAAAATGCCTTACAGCCGTTCATTACTATCCTGCCATTATTCGGGGCAAAAGGATTTGGAAGAGGAATCGAGATGTATCTGCCCAAGTTGGGGGAATATGCCAAACTTCGGGTTGGTGGAATGGCACACGAAGCAGCATTTAAGCAGGCATTTCCTGATTTCGTAGAGGCACTCGGCACACGGTCTAATACTCTTCAACGTGCCATACTGTCGGGGGATATAATGAGAGAGGGAACTACCATTCCCCCTATTGTAACCTCGACTTGGGGTAAAGTAAAACAAGCAGCAATGACCCCCTTTATGGCAGCAGAAACCAACAACTGGTTGATTAGTTTTTACACAGGTAAGGCAAATGCACTGGCGGAGGGGTATATACCGGAGATGATTGCAAAGGGGGCAGTGAAGGTTTCTGCAGAGGTTGCAGCGGGTCAGTTTGGTGCACGAGTTGTAGAGATGACGCAATTCCCCGGTGGTGCACTTGGTCTGCCAAAGATACTGCTTGATATACGTGCTCCTTTGCGACAGTTTATGCACTTTCCATTAAGGTATCTGGATTTTCTTACAAGTTCAGTCAGATGGGGGCCAACAGAAGCACTCAATCTTGGGACTATTGGGCGGACTATGGCGGGTTCGACTGCCCTCTATCTTGCCGCCAAGAACTTGCTGGGGGCAGATTTAAGTCAGGGATTGTTGACAGGTGCTCTTCCTCTTCCTGCCTATGAACAGGCACCTTTCTTCCCGTGGCCTCTTGTGCCTCCGATTGGTGGGGCACTAGGAGGAGTAGCACAAGCATTATATAAAGGAGAGTTCAGACCACTTGAATCTACTCTTGCCCTTATGACTCCGGGTGGAATTATGGGCAGGCGTTTGTATAAGACCTTGAGTAGGAAGTATGCCGACTATGAGAATAGGACACAGGAAGGATTGATACCAACTTATAACGAACAAGGCTCACTGGTAGGTAATTTTACTCCTTTGCAACTTACACTTCGTGCCATTGGTCTTATGCCCACTTCGGTTAGTGCAGAACAAGGGGCGGCCAAATGGTTGCTTGCACAGCGAGACCAGCTTCGTGGTTATAGGCGGACTTATCTTCAAGCGATGACAGAGAATGACTTAGATAAAGCAGATAGAATAAATAGAGATTTTCAAAGACGGTATCCAGAGTTGGGGCCGCTCCAGATTAAGAAGAGCGACATCACTGCCATCAAGAATCGCAGACAGGTCAGCAGACTCGACCGGATACTTCGGGGATTCCCCACCGAATATCGTCCTTTGTTTCAACAGATGGTAACAGAAGCAAGTCTCGGAAAAGTCACACAAGACATCCAGAACCAACCACTTGCAGCCGAGTGGTATATGCAGTAACTCTTGCCCACATAAGGAGTTACAACAAACTAAAAATAATTTTTATTATTCTATTGACAAACTGCCGAATCCTATTTAAGATATACTTGATAGCTGGTGTGGACAGTCTCCATATACGAAACTATCCGAAGGAGTAGATATGCATTAGAGTCCCACCAGTTTTTTGAAAGGGGAAAAGGAATAGAATGATTTACATAGCGATTGACAATTTAAGTAGTCATAATACTGACCGCATTTATCGACTGGTGTCTGATGATGAGCAAGAGGCAGAGACTCTTGCTCTTGCATTGAGTATAATGCTGAAATATCTTCCTAATAGACGAGACAAATTGGAACGATATTTCCACATTTTGACGAATTGCGTGACGGATTACTTCAAAGAGAGAAAGAGAACAGGACAATGAATATGAAAGTGCCGGGGAAGCGGGCGTAGAAAAATTCAATTTGAAGGGGATAAAATGATACTTGCTGATATGAGTAAAAATCCGCCGGATGTAACAATAGTAGAACATAAAAAAAAGACCGATGAATGTCCTGTGAGTAGTCAACATAAATACAACCGAACTCCAAGAGATATGGAAAAGACATCGGACATATTAAGACAAATTGCAAATGAAATGGATTGGCACGAAGGATGGACTGACAATTTGTTGTTCAACTGGGCGACTAAACTCAATAAGATAACTATGAATTTAGTCTATCATCGTGGCCAGCTCAAAGGAACAAAAATTTGCATAGGGGTAGCTGATAAGGTCCGGCAGGACTCAGCGGAAATTGTATGATTGAATTTGCAGATTGTTCCAAATGCACTGATTGTCCTTTGCACGAATCTGCCAAGCATCCGGGGATTCCTACAAGGCCATATTCTGTTACCGGCAAGGAACAGGCATTGCTCATCGTGGGTGAAGCACCCGGCCATACTGAGGACAGAAGTGAGAAGAAACTATCGTGGATTGGTTATGCCGGGCAGCTTCTTGACAAGATGATTAAAGCGGCTGGGCTGCAAGAATATGCCGACATCTTCCTTGCCAATGCCTGTCGTTGCAAACCGCCACAGGGAGATAGTCCAGAACGAAGTCATATAAACAAGTGTCGCCCTTACCTGCTGAAAGACATCGAAACACTGTTGGGGGCATACAAACATCTTACAATACTTGCGTGTGGTGCACCTGCTACATACAGTATATCCAAAATAAAGACGCTGGCCGCTGCATTTAGAAGTCAAGGGGCAAAGGGGACTCTGACTACACCTCTCTTACAATCTCTACCTCCTCCTATGGAGTCCTCTTGCCCCATTTTATTTTTCACTTACCATCCTGCGGTGCTCCATCCGAGCAGGAAACCAGCATTGATTACTTCGGTGGAAGCCCACTTCGTCCTATTGGCAAGATACTTGAAGGGAGAATTCATACCCAACGAAATTCAAGTCATACCAGAGATAGGAACCGACCCCGGCAAATTGAAACTACCAAGTCAGGTGTGTGTTGATATAGAGACCTATGGTATCCTGAAAGGGAAACATCAGACCGTCTTTACGCCTATACAATCGAAGTTATTGGATGGTATAGAGTATGACAAGCAGGTTATCACTGTATCCATTGGATATAGAGAGAACGGCAATAAGAGAACCCATCTGTATATCTTCGAGGACAGGATACATAGACAACGACTTGAAGAATGGTTTAAGAGAATTGTAAAGGAGAAGATTACTCTTCTGGGACAAAATATAAAGTTTGACCTTCTTTATTTGGCCTCTGCAGATAAAGGCATAAACTACTGGATTGACCCCCGCTGGTTACGTCTCGATGATACTCTCCTGCTCGGTGCTCTCCTGTATGAACAGCAACCGGAGAAGGGAATGAAAGAGGTTGCTCTGCTTTTTGGAATAGCCGATTATGGCCAGCTCAAGGTAACGGCCAAGACTGCCAATGCTGAATCGGCCTATGACCCAAATCTTCACTACTACAACTGTTTCGATGTGGCAGTAACCTTGACTTTATATGACGAACTCCTTGCTCGAATAGAGAAACGATATGGCAAGAAGTCGAATAAGTTTAGTCCTGCCTGTGCAGATATGCGTAATGCCGTCTTATGGGACACCATAGAGCTGGAACGTGCGGGCGGAGCATTTAGTATTCCTCGTCTGAAGGAGGAACACAATAACGCTACTGCAATATGTGTCAAATGTATAAACAGGCTGACATCTGCTGGAATTATACCTCACGGGAAAGGGTCTGACAGGTCATTACGTGAATTCATAACACAGGGAATAAGAGAAAGCAATCTATTTGAAGACCCACGGGTCCAGTTCACCAAGAAGAAGAAAGAGATTTCCATAGGAAAGGAAAATACCAATCTATTACTGGAATACATCCCAACTGAAAGTCCTCTCTATCCCCTCTTAAAGGACTTCAAGACATTTACAGAAAACTCAAAGATTGTGAATACTTATACACAACCACTACTGGAGAACAAGGAAAAGGGAATTGTGGGGATAAAAGACAATGGAAGGATTGGCATGGTATATCCAACCTGGTATCCTGTTCCGGGGTATCATAGTAAAGAGGCAGGTGAGAAGGAGAAAATGGGGGGAACAATACAGGCAAGGATTACCTGTCAAAGACCTCCTCTGCAAACTCTACCCCCGGTTATCTTTGGCTGCCAGACTACCCGGTTCAAACCGGGGATACTGGTCGAATATGATATGAGCCAGAGTCATTTGAGGATGGCAGCTTTATTGTCTGGAGACCCTCTATTGATGGGTGCCTATGAGAAGGGATTGGATTTACACGATGAAACGACACGGTTGATTTATCCAAATATAGATGCAATTTTAGCCCCCCGTGGCGAGACCCTTAAGGATTCAAAAGAGAGGCAATTATGTAAAAGTATTAACTTTCTTGTTTTATTCCGAGGGGGGGCAAAAGCATTACAGGATACAGCACGGGCAGACCTTGGACTTATGCTGGAACAGGAATTCTGTGATAGATTGATTAAACAGTGGTATAGAGACCATATTACATTCAAGTTGTGGCAGGATTCTTTACTTGATACTGCGGCAACACAGGGATACCTTGAAGTTCCTACGGGGTGGAGCAGGACATTTGCATTTGGATATGATGGGATAGTAGCGTATTCAAATGAGATATGTAATTTTCCGATTCAGACGCTGGATGCACAGGTAACTGAAAGTGCTCATTTTCAGATTCTGCAGAGGATTAGAGAGTGTGGGTTGCAGAGTGTAATATCCCTGCAACGGTATGATTCCCTGGTAGTTGATATGCCTCAAAGAGAGGAAACAAAAGTGGATAAAATCGTAGGAGAAGCCTTGACACGCCCCCCTATTCTCGCTATAATAGAGAAATCTGTGACCCGTTCAGTTCCGTGGTTATATAGCAGGAAGGTTCTTGATGCCTACCCGAATCAGAAAAGTAAAGAATAAGACGGATATACATTACCGTTACAAGATTCCTACTCATGTCACGGTTCAGATAGATACCCGTGAACAGTATCCTATATTGTTTCCTGTCCGTATTCTAATTCCTCATCCTGAACAGGCATATAAGGATTTAATAGTTGAGGTGAAGATTGAACACAGAGCATTGGAGTATGGTGATTATCGGTTGAAGGAGTATCCCAACTGTTGTGTGATTGAACGAAAAGCAAGCCAACCGGAGTTGTTTAAGAACCTTATGGAGAGTGTGGATGCAGTAAGGCAGGCCAAGTCATTCCGCAAATTATCGGAGTGCGAGTATCCATACTTGCTTATAGAAGCCTCCCCTGATGAGATGCTTGATGATAGGATGATGAAGAACCCAGAGGTAGTAGTGCACAGATTGGCATTGGTAGGGGCCAAATATGGGTTCCATATCCTGTGGTTTCCTTGGAAAAAGCAGGGGTCAAGTGCCCGTAGGAAACTGGGGACGTTGTTAATCCATATAATGCTCGGCTGTGCCCTGCGTGCCACACTGGACATCTTACCGGAGTTGGTGGAACCAGAAGAAGATGAGGAAGTTATAAACATAAGAACCGATTAGGAGGTAAGCCATGCCATTGCCAAAAACCACAAACATAGGGACATTGGTCAATGAGTTGAAAGCTGCCAATCGGGGAAAGAAGAAGAAAAGGTCGAAAGCACAGATACTTGCTATTGCTCTTGACCAAGCAAGAAAGAGCGGGGCAAATATACCGAGAAAGAAGTGGTAGGTGAATGCCACAACCAGAGAACATAAATAGGGGATAAAATAATGGCTAAACGATGGATGCAAAAAGCATTCGCTGGTGCTACGGGGCAGTTGAGAAAGAAACTTGGGATAAAGAAAGGACAGTCTATGTCCTTATCCCAAGCTGAGACTGCCGGTGCGAAGCCGGGCAGGACTGGTAGGCAGGGCCGGCTCGCTGCCACGGCAATCAAGATAGCACGCAAGCGAAACAGGCGGACTAAAAAAGTGTAAATAATTTTTATTTTCTTCTTGACAAGGATGAGTGACTGTGGTAGGATATACATATAAGAAGCCTCTGCAGAATGATAAGGGGTGGTTGGGACAACCTTCCATCCCTTATCGCATTTTTGGAGACAAGGGTTTGTTAAGTAACTAACTAACAAGGCAACCTGTGTGTAAAGGAGAAAGGAAATGGATAATCGTAGGAAAAGCATAAGAAGGGCAAAACAGGCCAATCAGTCCAGCACAGATAATCTGCCTGTGATATTCATACCTGATGATACATGCCTGTCGAAAGAGGGATTCCTATGGGCTGACAAGGCAATCGTGATTAAGAACAAAAAACGATATGATATGCTGCGGGCAATCATAGGTGGTATAGAAATGGAAGGGGACAATGGACAAAGAATTATTCGACCGAGATTTGCAGAGACAGGCAGAGAAGAGAAGTTACGAGAGGATACGGCAGAAGATAGCAGAGGACATTCGACAGTTGATGGCAGACAACTCGATAACATTCGGCCAGATGGCAGCGAAATTGAAATGGCCGGTGAGGGAAACAAGGACACGGATTAACTCGGCGGACTTGCGATTGTCCCAACTGGTTGCAATACTCAATGTGTTTGGTCTGGACTTCTATCCGGTTATGAGACCACGAAAACCATGGATAGGAAATTAGGAGAAAGGGGAAAGGATAATGGGTAAAGAACTTGACGCATTTATTAAGGTGTTGGAGGTTTATGCCAATACAGATGTTCAAATAACCCAGGATTTTTACCAGGGTTTATGTGGAAGAGCAAAAGATTATCTTATTGGTCAACAGCACTTCATTGAGGAATTGAAATCTACCATAAGCCTTTATCAGAAGGGGGAAAAGAAAGATGATTGAGAAACTTGAGGAGATGAAAGAGTTGAGACCGCCGATTTCACAGTCGGCGATTATTACTGCCTTGCGATGTCCCCGGTGCTTCCTATATCGGTATCGGTGGGGATTGGTTCCGAAGATTGAACGATATGCCCGTGCTGCTACCATTGGCAGTTTGTTCCACAGGTTGATGCACGTGGGAGAGGGGAGGATTGTCACGGTGCAAAGGGAAGTTGCCGACCAACAGAATGAACTGATGGCAAGGATACAGAAGGGGGAAGATTTGACAGGAGACTTGGCGAGGACGGCACAGGGACTAACGGAATTGTATAACAAGGCATTAGTTATGGCGAGGATATTTTGGAAGAGATTTCCTTGTCCTGATTATCTGGAGACTATGGCAGCAGAGAAAACAATAGAAATGGCACTATCCTCTTTCCCTGGTATAACTATAAAAGGAAGGTTAGATAAAATCGTGCGGGATACTCGTGATGGCGTAATGTGGATTAGGGACTCAAAGACTACCTCACGTGATATTGCCTATACCTTGACTGGGTATATGTTCTCTATACAGTGCAGACTATATCGGTTATTGGCGATTGACTATGTCCCAAAAGGTTTCATTCTCGATATTGCACGAGTTCCATCTATAAAGTTTTGTAATAAGGATAAGGATTTCGATGCCTACCTGATACGGGTAGAGAAGTGGTATGAGGAACAGGAGGAACTGGGTGTGACACCGATGACATCCAAGGCAATTATCTTCTCGGAGCCACTAATGAATGATGAATTGACTAATGTTTTAGCGACTGCTATAGGTTTGGCTAATAAGAAAATGATGCCCAATAACTTCTCACGTGATGTAACTACGAGCTATTGCAAGGATTACAACAAGGTGTGTCCTTATTATGACCTCTGCAATTCTGATGAAGCAGGGTGGCCGAGTTTGATTAACAGATTGTATGATGTTGTTGATAGCCCCATAACGGAAGAACAACAACAAGAACGTATAAGTGAAAATGAATAGAAAGGAGATTTGAAATGGGAACGAGAAAAAGAATTGTATTGTTATGGTTATGTGCCATCGCCATATTGGGGATTGGTGGGTGTCTGAAAACGGTAAGCACCGACCCCAATACTGGTAAAACTGTGACCGAGTATTCTGTAGATGCGGGGACATTGGCCAAGTATGAAAAGCCGGTGGAAGCGGGGGTCAGTATCTTGGTGATGTTGACTACCTTACTTCCCGGTCTGATTCCTGCCGGACTCGCTACCATCCTTGCAAGTATTCTTGGAACCTACTACAAGATTAAGCCAAAACTTCTGGCGGCACAGACTGCTGCCGAGATTGCTTATACAGCAAGTCAGGCGACAGTGCTTGGTATCGAGGATTACAAAAAGGTGGCACCACAGGAATGGGAAAAACTATGTCAACTTCTCGATGCACAGAAAGCAAAGATAATTAGACCAGAAGACCAACTTGTTATTGAAAACTTCATCCGTGGATTGCGTGGTCTATCGGCGAAAGCATAAATTAGAGAAAGGAAGGAAGGATAGACAATGGTAGAGTCCACTGTTAATGTTGTAACTACTATAAGGCCGGGGGATGTTCCTGTCCCTGCCGAGTATGCTGCATTAGGTGCCAAATCTGGATATGCTCCCTGCCCTGCCGATGAGTTGAGGATGTTAATTGATGGGCCTGAAGGAGAGGGTAAAACCACCTTTGCTGCCAGTGTCCCGGATAATATCATTCTCGACTTCGAGAGAGGGGCAGACGGTATAGTTGCCCCCCGCTCGGTTCGTATCCACATAAAAGGATATGACCACTATGTTCATGTAACAGACAAGCTGCTGGCAGACGCAAAAGCAGGCAAGAGACCGTTCAGCCGGATAACCTTCGATACTACTGACAGATGGGTTACTATGATAGCTACACAGATTGCCCACGAAAAGATGGTAGAGGACATAGTAGAGTATGGGCAAGAGGGACACGGTTGGCAACTATTAAGGAATAGATGTTGGTCGAAGGTGCAGGAGTTGGAGGAAGCGGGATATGCCTGGACTATGGTTGGGCACCTGACAGAGAAGACAGTAACCGACCCGGTGACAAAGAAGGATATAACTGTTCCCCGGCTTTCTGTATTTCCTACATTGAAGAATCCTCTTGTCCAAAGTGTAGAGTTCCACGGGACTGTATTCTGCATAACGACAGAGGAACCCGATATGGAGACCGTCAAACTTCCGAGTGGGCAATCGATTTCCCGGCCAAAAGCCGCCAATAAGAAAATCACGACATACTACTTTGATTGTTCCTCAACGTTAGGGAAGCAGGGCAAGAAGCGTGGTGTTCCGACTATGAAGGCAAGGATTGAATTACCATTGGTTAATGGATGGGATGTGTTTATAGAAGAATATAGAAAAGCAATTAGAAAGGAGCAAAAGTAATGAGTGATTTGAGTTTTGAAAAGATATTGGCTGAACATAATAAAGCCTATGCAGAGGCAGAAGTGTTTAGCAGTTGGATGCCGCCCGAAGGGGAATATATCGTGGTAGTGAGCAACACCAAGCGGGGGACGACAATAGATGACGCTGGCAATGAACAACCGTGGTGGAGGATTACAGGCAAAATACAGGAACCCGCCAATCCCGACCTCGACCAAGCGGAATTTGCAGTGGGATTCTATCGCTCTTCGGCGTATGGTATTCTCAAGGGAGCAGCCGCCGTGCTGGCGGGTAAGCCGGTAGTAGCAAACCTGCGGGAAGCAGATGAGATAGTGATGGGAAGCAAAGGAAAGGTGCTGAAAGTAAGAGTAGAGATGGTTGAGTCAAAGAAATATACAGGACCACGTTGCTCTATTCTGCAAGTTATAGAAGTGCAGGAAGTTACTGCATAACTATAACTACTAAAACTACTAACTCTGTCTCTGCGTGTGGGGGGTAGTCGCACGATTGCCCCCCAAATTTTGGAATTATAAATATGGGTAAAGGAAGTCAATACAGGTCAACTAATAAAAAGAAATTTGATGCCAATTACGATAGGATATTTGGCAAGAAACCCTTGAAATTGTGGAGAAAATCCAAACGTGAAGTCCAGCGAAATAGTAAGATTCCCAATAACTATTAGGTCCCACATTCAGGGGGGAAAACTAACTGGCCATTACATACACGCTGGCAGGATGTTTCCTCTGGGACTTCCTGTTATAGATAAGGAACAGTTTGTCGGCGTGCACCGATGGTTGGTCATTACCATTGGCAGGCCACAAGAAATAGATGACCTTTTCAAGTTGACTGCAGACTTGCCGCAAACTCCTGCCAGTGATAGGATTATATGGATTGGAAAGGTCAAGTTGTATTTTACCAAACAGGGTATCACCGCTTATCTCCCTCTGCAGATATGGAACCCCGGTGATATAAAGTTTCAAGAAAAGATTATTACTTCCGGGTTCGCAGAGACCATTTACAATCATAGGAATTGTCCATATACTTTGGTTCACGTTCCGCTATTGACCCACTCTCTGATGGGAAGAATATGACAATAACAGAATCACCGTTGGCAACTATCAAGAGACTGTGCCAAGAGATATTGAAGTTCAACGAAGATGATAAGGTGGTAGTGGATGTATATACCAGCGTCCTTACGGCTGCTTATCATTCCAACATACCGGAGTTCGTGTGGATGTATATAGTTGGACCACCAGGATGTGGCAAGACAGAGTTGGTGTGCCTGATGATACATCACGAAGGATGTGAGTTTATAGATGACCTGACAGAACACGCCTTGACCAGTGGGTATTCGGATGAGACAGGATTTGACCCATCATTGCTGAACAAGTTGAACGGCAAAGTGCTAGTGATAAAGGACTTGGGGGACTTCGCAGAGAACAATCCACGGTTGGTCGATAAGATATGGGGGGAACTGCGAGCGATATTCGACAAGTATTATGTGAAGGCATCTGGAGTTGTGGGGACACGGGAATATAATGTAAGGTTCGGGATAGTAGCGGCAGCAACGGAATACATAGATAAGTTCAGTGAGAGGCATAGACAACTGGGAGAGAGGTTCCTTTCGTTCAGGCTGGCAAGGACACCACTAACTTTGGGGGAAAGGCGGGAGTTCAACAAGCGGTGTGTCGCCTTGATGAATGACAAAGACAGTTGGCAACAGAAGTTGCGGGGAGCAGTGCAAAAGGAAGTGGACAGGATAATGGAAAGGTGCAGGAGGAAAGATAGGTTGCCAGAGATTTCTGCAGAGGCATTGGAGGTGTTGTTGGGATTGGCAGACTTGTTGTGTTTATTCAGGACGATTCCGATAGAAGGAACAGCAATGCAGCCGGAGTTTGCGAGCAGGGTGGTTCAGCAGTTGGTAGGGTTAGTGCAAGCCCACGCATTTGCAGATGATAGAGACCTGATAGATGAATCAGATTTGGCCTTGGCAAGGAGAGTGGTAATAGATTCACTGTCCGTAGTGAGAAGGAGGATGATACACTGGATGTATTTGAGAGGGGCACATAGACTAGGAGTGTCGAAGGAACAGATTGCTTCTACTTGCGGAACCACTCCTATTATAGTATGGCCGATACTTGTTCAGTATCTACACAGCAAGGTAATAGAACTAACTTCGGTAAGTGAGAAGGAGGAGGCGATAGAATTATACAGACTGACACCGGAGATATATAAGATAGTAAAAGATTGTGGTTTGTTGGAAGGAACTCACATGACAGGTTTAACTTAAAGAGGGGAAAGAAAATGGAACGATATTTATATTTAGCCCACCCTTTTCCCACCCGGCAACGGATGAGAAAATGGGAATTGAAAGTTGAAAATAAAACCGGATTATCTCTGTTCAATCCTTTCTATGATATAGATAGGAAAGATGTTAAGGAGATAGACTTGGGCAGGCGGGACAGATATAAACTCAACCCCGCCTCCGTGGTAAATGCCGATATAAAAAAGATAAAAGAATCCACAGGATTGATTGGATATGTAGATGGAAGTCTATCCTATGGAACGATAATGGAAATAGTATATGCGTTCAATTATCAAGTTCCCGTTTATTTGATAATTACCAACGGACATCACAATCATCCGTGGTTTCGGTATCACGCAACTAAAATCTTTACGGGGTTGGAGGACTTTGAAAAATGGGCACAGAAAGAATTACAAAAGGTGATGGGATAGAAATGGTAAAGGAGATGGACAAAGTGTATGGTCATCCAATGTTCTATAAATTACTCGACAGGATGGCTGACCTCCATTCCAGAAAAAATCATGACTACGCCGGACAAGACCCGTTGAGCAATTTGAAATCATCTCTTCGGCTGGGGTTGTCTCCATTCCTTGGGGTGCTGGTAAGGTTACAGGATAAGTGGTCGAGACTGGAACAGTTTGCGAGAAGCGGACAACTAATGGTAAAGGATGAAACAGTAGAGGATACTTTGATGGATATAGCGGTTTATAGCTTGCTGGGTATAATCCTGCGGAGAGAGGAGAAAGAAGGCAGATGAGTGGCAACGAACAACCATCCTATACAGAGGGGGATATAGTTGAGATAAGATTCCATGATATTCAGCAGATAAGTAACTGGACACCGCTCGACCTTGCCAAGAAGGATACTCCGCCTATTTGCAAGATGGTAGGATACTTACTGGAAGAAACATCAGATACCGTGATTGTAGCTTGCGGTGTTTCTAATGATGGAGAGGGGGATTATTGGATACTTCCTCACGGATGTGTCATTAGTATCAGAAAAGTAGAAGAAGCGGAACTGAATGATTTTCAGGAGAATAAAAATGGCAAAGATTCCCCACACGATTAACCCACGGAAAATGACGAAGAAGGAATTGACGGACAGGTTTGATTTCAAGTGCAGACATTTCAAGAATGGCCTTGAACATCCTGCTTGTTATGAGAGAGACCATTCTGATAGCATGCGAGTTGGTTGTCTGGACATAGAAGCATCGGGGCTGAAAGCCAACTTCAACTTTGTATTGTCGTGGTGTATTAAGGAACTTGGCGGAGACATAAAGGGAGATGTGATAGCGGGAGAGGATATACGAGCAGGAGTCTTTGACAAAAGGATTGTCCAAAGTTGTATAGAGGAGTTAAGGAAATACAATAAGATACTCACCCATTATGGAACTAACTTCGACATCAAATTCTTACGCACACGGGCACTCGTCCACAGACTTGACTTCCCACAGTATGGAGAGATACTGCATACGGACGTTTATTATATGGCCAAAAGAATCCTGCTACTACACTCAAATAGACAGGACTGTGTAACGGAGGCTCTCTATGGCAGAAGTCATAAGACAAGGATACATCCCGATATATGGATGCAGGTTACACGAGGGAATCTGAAAGCACTGAAGTATTTGTATAAACACAATATGATAGATGTGAAAGAATTGGAAAAGAATTACTTGAAACTCAAACCATTTAGCAGAGAGACCAAGAAGTCCATTTGACCTCTGCAGAAAGAAAACGATGAATAAACTATACCTTATCTTCGGGATACTTACCGTAATGAGTCAGGGGGGAATCAGTATCGTGGCCTTCTATTCGGGTAAAGCGAAAGAAGGAATAATAGGAAGTCTCTTTGCAATAGCCAATGGGATTATTTATTTATGGAAAGGATAAGAAGATGGAACTTGATACCATAATCCAGGGAGATTGTATTGAAGAGATGCAGGCTATGCCTGATAACTCCATAGACCTTGTGGTTACAAGTCCTCCTTATAATGTGGGGATTGAGTATGATACCTTTAATGACAAGCGACCTTATCCTGCTTATCTTTATTGGTGCAGACAGTGGTTGGCGGAGATACTGCGGGTGCTCAAACCAGATGGTAGGTTGTGTCTTGACCATTATTTGTCTTGTGGAACTGCAGAATATAGATTTGTTCCTCTTATGGATTTGAATGCTATTGCTCTTTCACTTGGATTCAAACATCATGGGATAGCAATATGGTGGGATATAACTTTGACAGAGAGAACTGCGTGGGGAAGCTGGTTGAGTGCAAGTGCCCCCTATATCAATTCGCCTTTTGAGGGAATACTGATATTGTTCAAAGACCATTGGAAAAAGGACAGGCCGGGGGCTACAGAGATTAGCAAAGAGGAGTTTATGGAAGCGTGCAGTGGGGTATGGAAGATTCCAACAGACAGAGAACGATTGACACCTGCTACTTTCCCGGTGGCATTGGCGGAACGGTGCATCCGGTTGCTGTCTTGGGAAGGAGATATAGTATTCGACCCTTTTTCCGGGAGTGGGACGACTTGTATAGCGGCTAAAAAAACGGGAAGGAGATTTGTGGGGATTGAACTTAGCCCAGCTTATTGTCAGGTGGCAAGGGAAAGGATTATGGGGGTTTCTGCAGAGGTTGAATGAGTGAAAATTCACGCCGTTGAAATCGTCAACTTCCTATAGGAAGTTCCCTGTAGGATGTTGGGTGTAGGCCGTTGGGAGTTCCCTGTAGGGAGTTGGGAGTTTCCTACGGCCTGTTGTATATAGGGAGTTCCCTGTAGGGAGTTCCCTGTTGGGAGTTCCCTGTAGGGAGTTGGGTGTAGGGTGTTGGCTGTTTCCTGTAGGGAGTTGGATATAATTTTTAATGCGGTTATAAGTATTTTATTGACAAAGAGTTATGAGCAAAAATAATTTTTGGAAAATGTTTGACAGTCCCCCCGGCCTTCCTTATACTATATATACGCAGACGGACGGGCGGTTGGCGATTTTTGCCAAAAGTATAGATATAGATATGATGTAGTGTAGAGAAAGGGGGTATGACAATGAGATGAAATGGGGAGCAGATGACCCAAGTATAGTGGAAGTGGTGGAGGCGTTTCTGGCTCGGAGTAAGAGGGAGGTAGTTGTGCCATTGACGACAGACGGCATTGAGCTGGTCAGCTTCGGAGTCCCAATAGCAAGATGGGATGGAGACAAGCTGGTAATGATGATTGGAACATCCGGGGAAAGAGAGGAGGATAAAGGTAGCGGTAGTAAAGGGAGGAAGATGCACAGGAAGTTGGTATTGGCGCTGGCAAAACAGAGTCAGGTGGAAATTGTGTTATGTGAGTAGGTAAAAAGTATAATAAGTAATGGGTAGAGAAAGGAGCAAAAGAAGATGAGTATTGGCAATATGAATAATGATAATGGTAGTGTGTTGTTTGTTAATAATGAAGGCGGGGGGTTCGCAGAGGAGAAACCCATAGCCGTGGGAATGACTATAGGAGAGTTCCTTGCACGGTGGAATCCGGATGCGGATGTGGATGACTGTCTGATACGGGTAAATGGAGAAATTGTGGCAAGGAGTCAGGAACTGACGGACGGGGATAAGGTTATCGTGGCAATGAATACTCCTTTGCAGGACGGAGATAGGGTTACAGTCAGCCCTGTCAATGTAAAGGGGGCATGATTGGGGCCTGCACTTGGACGTGGATGCTAGGATGCTATGTGGGGCTGGTAGGATACTGAATAGGGTCCTGCCAGCCCAGCAATTATAAGACATAGATAATGGTAGAAAGGAAAAGAGATATGGATATGAAGTGTAACGGTAAAGGTAAAGCAGAAAAAGAGAAGGAGGAGGAGAGAAAGCCATATACGATACAATTCTTTGGGAATGAGATAACGATTGGCACATCGAGGAGATTCCCAAGGAAGAATCTGAAGAAATGGTCTGTGAAGGAGAGGAAGGCACTACGGCTGGCATACAGGATATATCATCAATGTCTATTGAAGGGGGAAGAGGAATATAAGGAGCTATTGGCAGTGGCAGCATCCAAGTTGGTTGTAGTTCGTAAGAATCTGGCACGTGTGGAATTAGAGGGGACACCCTGCTTGGTTTGGGAGTGGGGAAGGGGAAGAGATGCACAGGACGAGAGAGGAGAGGGGATAATAACCGAAACGGCAACCTTGTTATATACCATAAAAGAGCTGTTGGAGTGTGCATGCAAGTTTCGGAGGGTGGCACGGAGGAGAGGGGGGGTAATTGCCTTTGCTACCTGTTTAGAAGGGATTGAAAAGGAGTTCGGGGTTACGTGGTCATATAGGAAGGGAATGTTAGTAGTAACCACCATAGCACCGATAGTCTTAAAAGATACAAGTATGGACTTGGCAGTGAATATGGGGAAGTTCAAGATAGAGATGCCTCTACGAACAGACTGGTGTGGCATAAGGGTGAGCCGTGTAATAGACGGGGATGCGAATGCAGATGTAAGAGGGAAGTGGAAACCTCCTAGCTATATACATCCGCATGTGAACACGGATGGGTATCTATGTTTAGGGGACTATGGGAAGAGTATAAGGGCAGCATGGGAGAGGTTAGATTTGGACTCCTATCTGCATCTAGTATTAGAGATACTAAGGAATTATAATAGTGGAAGTCCCTATGTTCGATTATCAGAGTATGTGGAGGGGTGTAGCTGTATAAGGTGTGGCGGGTTCATCCTCCTTGAACATATGGGGGAGGAGAGTGTTGTATGTGAGAGATGCAAGCGAGTAATGCATAGGAGATGTGCAAACCACACGTGCATTTGTGGGACTAAGGGAATATATTGCAGAATATGTTGTTCTCTGCACCAACGAGGTGAGGATGAGGAAGGTAATGCTGTATGTGTAATCCATGGAAAACCTATTAGTGTATAGAGTAAGGAGAGTGAAAAGATGAGTAGAAAGCACGGGGATAAAGGGAAGCATAAAGATAAAGGATTGCGATTCTGGCAGGGTAATGGAAAGCCAGCGATAACGAAGGTGGGGAAAGGGGGGATGGAGATGGTATTAAGAATAAGTCCAATGGCGTGGGCAAAGATACTCTGGTTCAAAGACAAGGCAGATGGATTAGAGATAAGTGGATTTGGAGTAACGGCAGTAGATGACCCACTATATATGGAAGAATTCCACACCATAAAGCAGGAATGCACCGGCAGCAGTGTGGATATAGATGATGAGGATATTGGCAGGTATTTTGACGAGCAAGTGAACAGGGGAAAGCAACCAAAAGACTTCGCAAGGATATGGATACATACACATCCAGATGGAGTCACACAGCCAAGCGGGGTAGATACAAATACACAGGAGAGCGGGTTGGGGGGTGCAAGCTGGACTATTATGATGGTAGTAGTGGGGGAAGGGGCAATAGCTAGGATAAGGGTGATACCCTTTGGCAATTATGCAACGGAAGGAGAGATACCAGTAAGGATAGATTGGACGGAGAGACCCTTTGGTGGGTCTGACTTTGAGGGATGGGGGCGGGAGTTTGATAAGAACATAAAGAGGAAAGCAATAGTATGGGAAGTAGGAGTAACTGATGCTCTAATTTCAAATAGATGGGGAATAGCAGGAATAGCAGGAATAGCAACAGCAGGGGCAGTGCCAGACAACAAGGTGATAATGCCAGCAACAATGGTAAGTAATAGGGAGACCATCATTATGGGGGATTGGGCGCTAACGGCAGCGGATATTGGATGTCTGAAGAATAGAGGGTTCACACTTATGGAAATAGATATGTATGGAGATATGTTATTCGGAATGACACCGGCACAGTTGGAACGGTATGAGTGCAACTTGTATGGAGTTAGTCTGGAACAGTTACGGGACGAGAAAGTAGTAGAAAGGAAAATAGGAGATAGTTATGAAAACAGCAAGCAAGAGGAAAGTAGAGACAACGGAAGTGGAAGTGGAAGACCCCCGGTTCATACGACAGCAGGAGATAATACCCCTTAAAGCCATACAGGAGTTGACAGTCTTGGTAGCGGGGGTAGGAGCAGTGGGGAGGCAGGTGGCACTGCAACTAGCGGCAATGGGTATAGGCACAGGAGGAGAGGGGGGAAGGTTGATTCTGGTTGACCCAGATGTTGTAGAGAGACATAATTGTGCCACGCAGGGATATACCCAAGGAGATGAAAATAAGAACAAATCTATAGTAACAACAGTGGATTGCCGAGGCATCCATGGAGTAGGGGAGAGAGGTATTCAGTATTATTCTTATGGAGAGGGGGTCAAGGCAGAGGATATTGACTATGGTGACGAAAAGGTGGATATAGTATTTGTATGTGTGGATAATATGGAAGCACGGGGAAGGATATGGCGGAGGATAATTAAGACAGGGAAGGGAATCAAGCTGGTAATAGATACCAGGATGGACTCGGAGGTAATAAGGATACTGACAGTGCCGTTGGATGATTCGGATGATATGGATGCTATGGTGGTAGTAGATAGATATGTAAGGGAGGCATTGTTTGCAGATGAGAAAGCAACAGAGGGAAGATGCACGGCAAGGATGACTATATATTCAGCGGCTGTGAACGCAGGATTGGCTGTGGCACAGTTTGCCAAGTGGTTACGGAGAGACAAGGGAATACCTCTGCAGAAGGATATATCCTTTAATCTTCTGACTATGGAGTTATCGGATTTGTATGGTAATGGGGGGAGTAGGTAATAGGTAGTAGGTAAGAGGTAAGGAGATAAGGTATGGGAACGATTAGTGTAAGGTGGAGTTATCCATCAAAGTATGACAGACAAATGGAGATAAAGGAGGGGGAGACCCTCGCAAGCATAGTAGGGCGGCAAATAGGCCATATAAGTAGAGATGATAAAGTGCGGGTTGAGTTGAATGGAAAGGAAGCATCTTTAACTACTGTGGTGAAGGTTGGAGACAAGATACATATTTTTACATCCTAGGAATAGGAAACAGGAAAAGAGAAAGGAGCAAGTATGTGTTTGGACATTGTATATAGTGAAACGAAAAGGGAGAGGAGGTTGGCGAGGAAGCGGCAGGATGTATTTGCTGTTTATAAGAATGTAGAGTGGGGATGGAAAAGGGGAAAGCTAGTGGCATGTCCGGAGATATTCGGGTATAAGAGCCGTCACTTCAAGGCGGGGATTAACAAGGCTAAGGAGATGGGACCACATCGGATAATACAGGCAAACGCCGGGGGATGGTATGAGGCAGGATTCCATTGTTATATGGCGCAGGCCGGATGCCTAAGAAACCGGAAGCAACTGAGATGCTTTGTGAAGAAGAGGGATATAGTAGCAATGGGAAAGCAGATGGGACTGGTAGTTATAGTGGCCAGCAAGATGAGGATTTATAAAAAAGATTGGGATAAAGCGAAAGGGGTGTTTGAGGACTATTTAGCAATAGAGTGGGGATAAGTAAAGAGAAAAGAGAAGGGAGGCAGAAGATGGTTCGCAAGAATGAGGATATGGAAATGGAAATGGAAATGGAGGAAGTAGAGGGGGAGCAGGGGCATAAAGGGAAGTTTGCAGAGGCCGTTGAACGGGGCAATGAAAATAGTGGAGAATTGAAGAAGGACTCGGAGGAGGCCCCGGAATTGCTCATGGGGGAGATTCCAAAGTATATGAAACTGGAAGAGGAGACGCTGATAATTGAGGTGGAGGACTTCGAGGGGCGAAGGGAGTTGAGGATAGGGGTGGATGAGGTAGCGAAGTATTACGCAGAGGAAGCACCAAATATAACGAGTGGATGCAGGACATTGGCCGGATATACAGGAGATTGGAGGAATATAGACCAGTTGGCAGGGGCCTGCTTGGCTACATTCATACATGTATGTCCAGAGAAAATGAAGGAAGCGGGGAAGAGGGTAGGACTGAAAGCAAGGTTTTAACAGAACGAAGATAGGAGGCAAGTATGTTGACAGAGAAAGATTTTGAGGAAATAGCAGGGACAGTGAAGGATGCCAGAGAGGCAATAGATACAGGGGGAGCACCAAGGGAGGAATACTTGGCAGTGAGGCTGGCAGACTGGCTGGAAGAGCAGAACCCCCGATTCGACAGGGATAAGTTCCTGAAGGCGTGTGGTATGGAGGATAGAGAATGAGAATGACAGTAGGCGATGAGCATAGGTATTACTTGGAGGATGGAGACAGGGTATATTCAACAGGATGCTGGCTGGAATGGCGGGAGGCGGTGGGGGGCAGCAGCGAGGAAAGACCAACCACTGATGAAGGTATGGTGTGGGTGTTCGGTGGGTGGGAGGATGATACATACTTCGATGGAGAGCCGTTAGAGTGGGACGATGAATTGAGCAGGCCATATATAGTAGAGAAGAATTGAAAGGGGAATGGCAAATGAAAACAAAAGGACACAAACGAAAATCAAAAGATATTTGGGATAGAGTATCCGACTTTCTATCTAACATTGAAAGGGGGATGTTCTGGCACGTTCACCACGATAAGCTG
>Ga0315289_10000700_pt1 | contig 51610 bp, 44 predicted proteins | sample YL17G11_40_MG_FD_203452 | JGI IMG/M metagenome (GOLD analysis project Ga0315289, IMG submission 203452) | Sediment microbial communities from Yellowstone Lake, YNP, Wyoming, USA - YL17G11_40 | ecosystem: Environmental > Aquatic > Freshwater > Lake > Sediment | place: USA: Wyoming | collected...
GGGCGACACAAGCAGGAGCGCGCGCGCCTTCCCTCGCCAACACCCCCTCCCCCCCTTTTCCTTCAGGTCACGATCTACACCGCGCACCACGACCCCACCCGCTGCTTCCCCGAAACGGTGGGCGGCCCGTTCGCGGTGCGCGTCGCGGGCGCCTGGTTCCCGCGCACGCTCGGCGGGCGCGCGGTGGCGCTGTGTGCCTACGTGCGCTGCGTGCTGGCCGCGCTGCGGCTAGCGTGGGACTCGTGGCGGTGAGGGTGGTGGAGGGAGGAGTGGGGGCGGGGAGCGCGGCACGCGCGCGCCCCGCCGACTGCCTCGTTCCCTCCCTCCCACCAGCGCCCCCGCGCCCGTCGACGCCGTCATCGCCGACCAAGTCTCCGCCGTCGTCCCCGTCTTGCACCTCGCCGCGCCGCGCGCCCCCGTCCTCTTCTACTGCCACTTCCCGGACCAGCTCCTCGCGCCCCCCCCGTCCCGCACCCTGGCCGGCCGCCTGCGCGCCCTGTACCGCGCCCCGCTCGACGCCCTCGAACAGGCCACCACCGGGGCCGCCGACCGCGTCCTGGTCAACTCCCAGTTCACGGCGGCCGTGTTTGCGCGCGCGTTTCCGCGGCTCGCCGTGCGCGGCGTGTCCCCCGCCGTCCTCCACCCCGCGGCCGCCATCCCGGCCGAGCGCGCGCTTCAGCGGGCGGCCGACACGTGGCGGGAGGTGCTGCCGGCGGACGTCGTCGCTCTGGTCGAGGGAGGGGGCCCCGTGTTTCTTTCGATCAACCGGTTTGAGACAAAAAAAGGGCTGCCCCTCGCCCTGGACGCCCTCGCCGCCCTGCCGCGGTCGGCGCCCGCGCCCGTGCTCATCTTCGCGGGCGGTTACGATGCGAGGCTGCCCGACAACGTGGCCGTCCTCGCATCGCTCAAAGCGCGCGCGGCGGCGCTCGGCCTCACCGCCCGCGTCGCCTTCCTCCCCTCATTTGCCGAGCCCCAAAAAGCGGCCTTGCTGGCGGTGGCCACCGCCGTGCTCTACACGCCGCAAGGGGAACACTTTGGCATCGTCCCGGTGGAAGCCGCCGCGGCGCGCGTCCCGGTCGTTGCCTGCGCGTCGGGCGGCCCCGTCGAATCCATCGCCGATGGCGTCACCGGGTGGCTGGTGGCGCCGGACGCGGCGGCGTTTGCCGCGGCCGCGGCGCGCGTGCTCGGACCGGGCGGCCCCGCCGTCGCCGCGCGCGTCGCCGCGGCCGCGCGAGAGCGCGCGGTGCGCCTCTTCTCCAGGACCGCGTTTGGCGCTAAGCTCGAGGCGGAGGTGGTGGCGCTCGTGGACGGGAAGCAGGAGAGAGGCAAGGGTGGCAAGCGGGGGTGAGGGGCGAGACTGCAGCGCGCGCGGCCCACCTCCTTTCCTCTCTCTCACTCCGCCCCCGCCCACCACCACCACCACCACCACCACCATGGCGGCCAAGCGCCTCTCCCCCGCAAAGACCGTGTACGCCCTCCCGTCCCGCCTCTCCCGCGAGGACGCCGCCGCGCTCGGCGTCGCGACGGCCGTCGCGGTCGCCGCGGCCGAGCGCTGCACGCTCGCTGCAAAATCGCACGAGTGCCCACAAGGTGCCTGGCTCCAAGTCTGAGGAGACGGTGCTGTCCAACCACCGGTGCTGCGCGGAGCGCAGGTGCGGGATCGCGGGCGGATGCGGCGGCGCGGCGCGGCGCACGGCCGCGGGGGGCGCCGCGGCTGGCGTGGCGCGCCCGCGAATGCCGTGCACACCCCGGCGCGGCCGGCGCGGCGCGGCGCGCCCCAACCGCCGCCCCTCCACACGCCGCGCGCGCGGCGGCTCGCCACCACGACCGCCCACCACCCCTCCCCTCTCACAGACTCCTCGCCACCTGGACCGCGGCCGCCCGCCGGCACGGCGTCCCCAACCGCGCCATCGTGACCTGGGTGCGCCGCAAGCTCGGCCCGGACGTGACCGTCCTGCGCGTCCGCTCCGACGGCACGCTCGGCTGCGCGACGCCGTGCGTCCTCTGCTCCCGCTCCCTCATCACGTTTGACCTGCGCGTGCACTGCCCCCCGGGGGCCATGGGCGGGGGCTGGTTCTCGGGGCGGATGTGCGAGGTCGGCGCGCCGCCGCCGACCCTCACGTCGGGGCAGCGCCGCCAGCTCGGCCACCCGGCCGAGCCGCGGTCGCCCGCGCCGCCGGCGCGGGCGCGGGGCGCGGCGCGGCCGCCGCGGGGGCCGGCGCAGCCGCCGGCGCGGCTGCCGGCGGTCGGAGGGGCGGCGGCGCCCGTGGCGGCGGGCGGCCGCCGCCGCTCGCCGCGCTCGTCGCGCTCGCCCTCGCCCGCGCCGCCGGCGACGCCGCCAGCGTCGCCCGCGGCGCCGGCGCACAAGGGGCGGGGGCGGTCGGGCAGCCGGCGGCGGCGGGCGGGGTGAGCAGAGAGGGGTGGTGTCCGTTTTCTAGTTGGGGTCGCCAAGGCCCTGGGCCAGCACTGTTGCGCGCGTTCCGTCCCGTTCAGAGTGGCGAGCGAGGGGTGGAGAGGAGGGGCAACCCCGCGACCCAGACAGCGCCGCGCTGTGCGCCGCACACCTTCCGCCGCCCCCCCACCCCCGGCCGGCCCGCGCGCCCCGTGGCGCCATGTTCCTGATCAACTGGTGCGTGTGTGATGCCGCCGCGGGGGCGCCGGGGCGCGCGCGAGCCCCATGCGCCATCGCCCACCATCCCCCCTCCCCCTCTTCAGGATCTACTCGGTCCTCAACTCGCTGGGCCTGTACAACAAGAACGCCAAGATCCTGTTCCTGGTGCGGGGTGGTGGGGAGGGTTTGGGGCGGGGCGTGGGCGGGCGGCGCGGCGCGCGGCGCGAAGCGCGCCGCGCGGCGCCGGGGCGTCGTCCGTGCGACGGCGGCGCCCGGGCCGCGCCCACGGGGCGGACCTGATCTCTGCCGCATCGCCGCGGCACGCGGCGCGGGCAGCAGGCGCGCGCCGCGGGCCGACCGCGGCGCCGATCGCGCGCCGCGCGGCGGGCCGGGGCGTGGGCGGTGCGCGACGCCCGCTGCCGCCTCCCGAGGCCCGCCCACGCCCGGCCGGAACTCGGGCCGGGGGGCAGGAGGCGCGAGCCGGGCGCTCAAGGCAGCCGACCGACCCCAACCCCCTCTTCCCTCCCCCTCTCTCCTTCAGGGCCTGGACAACGCCGGCAAGACGACGCTCATGCACATGCTCAAGGACGAGCGCCTGGCCCAGCACCAGCCGACGCAGTACCCGACCTCGGAAGAACTCCAGCTCGCCGGCGTCAACTTCAAAGCGTTCGACCTGGGCGGCCATGAGATCGCGCGCCGCGTGTGGCGCGACTACTACGCGTCGGTGGACGCCATCGTGTTCCTGGTGGACGCGGCGGACCGGGAGCGGTTCCCGGAGTCGCGCAAGGAGCTCGACTCCCTCCTGGGCGACGCCGCCCTCGCGGCCGTCCCCTTTCTCGTGCTCGGCAACAAAATTGACGTCCCGACCGCGGCCTCGGAGGACGAGCTGCGCCTCCAGCTGGGGCTCGCCAATTACACGACCGGCAAGGGCCGCGTCGACCTCGGCGACTCCGCCGTGCGCCCCATCGAAGTCTTCATGTGCTCCGTCGTGCGGCGCATGGGGTACGGCGACGGGTTCCGCTGGGTGTCCCAGTACATCAAGTGAGGGAGGACAGGGGAATGGAGAGGGGGAAACGGGCGGCGGTTGTGGCCTTGCGGCCCTCCCTCGCCGCCCTCCCGCCGCCCCCGCCGCGCAGCTCTGCAAACACCGACACACACGCAAAAAGAAGGGGGTAGTGGGGAGGAGAGAGCGCCACTCACAGCCGCGCGCGTGCGACGACCGCCGCGGGGTCGCCCCCCTCCCATAACGAAACGTGCCCCTCCTTCCCCTCCCGCACCACCGTCGCCTCTATCGTGCCGTGCGGCTCGGACGTGGCGACGTACACGTCGTCGTCAAAGGTCGAGCCCGGCGGGGCGCACGGCAGAAAGTGGAGGTTGGGCATGCGGATGTGGATCGAGTCGACCGCCGGCGCCGCCTCCAGCGCCGCCTGTGCCATGGCGTGCAGCGTGAACTGGAGCGAGGGCGAGTGGACGCCGACGGTGGGAGGGCCGAAGAAAGCGGCGGCGAGGGCAGACTTGATGACCTTGTAAGTCTGATCGTACGCCACCGGCCCCTCGTACCGCCAGCTCGCCGTCATCGCCGTCGCCGCCACCCGCTCCCGCGTCTCGGGCAGCAGGGTGAGGGCGTCGCGGTGGAAGCCTTCGTAGCCCGAGCGCGTCGTTTTGAGGACGCGCCACCCGTCGACGCCCGCCACGACGTCGACCGCCCCGCCCCGGCGCGCCACCACGCGCGCGGTGCGCGTGCCGCCTCCGGCGTCGGCAAAGCCGTGGCGGTGGGGGGCGCCCGAGACGGTGGCGCGCGCCCAGGGCGCGGCGCGGACGCTCACTTTGGCCGTCGCGACGAGGGGGTGGGACGCCAGGAAGTGGCGGGCGAGGGCCAGGGCAAACTCCTCCGGCGGCGCCACGGCCGTGCACCGCTTGGCGATGTGGTAGACCTGGGAGGGACGCGGAGAGGGGGCGAGCGTTGGTCCCGAGCGTGCAGCCGCCGCCCCGCCACCACCACCACCACCCCCTTCTCTCTCTCTCCCACCGCATTCTTTTGCGTGTCGGTCGCGGTCATGCCCGCGTTGGAGGGCGTCTCAAAGGCGTGCGCCATGGCCGACTCGAGGACGGTGTCGACGGTCCACTCAGCAAACGCGTGCGTGCCGTCGGGGTGACGCCAGACGCGGGCGACGCGGACGGCCGACTTGCCGTGCTGGTGCTGGGCGAGGCGCGGCATCGGGGAGGAGGGGGGGGGCGCCGCAGGGCCGGGCGCCGCCGGGGCGATGGGAGGGAGGGAGGATGAGGTGCAGGCCGCGGCCGGCGGGCCGGGCGGGCGAGGAGGGGGCGGGGGCCGTGTGCGCGAGCGAGGGCGACAGCGCGCGACCCCCTGCCCGCCCGACAATGATCACAGTGCCGCAGTGTGCATTCAATCATACCTCTGCTCACTCGTACAGCTCCCCCTCGGTCCAGGGCAGCGCGCCCCCAAACGCGGCGTGCAGCGCTGCGGCGCCCGCGCGGCCGCGCACGCCGGGGTCGTTCTTGTCTAGACGAGCGGAGACCGCCGCAACTACCTCTACCGGCAGGCGCGCGGTGGGTGGCGGCCCGGCGGCCGCAGCGGTCACTGCGGCCAGCGCGGCTTCCCAGCGCCCGTCGTCGGGCGCCGGCGCCGCCGCGGCCGCTGCGTCGGCCGGCGTCATGGCGCCCACCACAAATTCGCGCACCAGGCGCGTACGCTGGGGGGAGGGAGCGGGCGCGGCGGGCGCGCGCTCGGCATCTGCAGCCAGGGGCGGGCCCGCCGTGGCGGCCGGGGCGGCCGGGATCGCGCCCTGCATGCGCGGGGAGAGGCGCGCGCCGCGACACGAGACTGGCGAGCGACTACAGAGAGTGACCACGCCCCTTTCTCGACGCACCGGCCGGGCCCGCACAGCCCGGCGGTTCAACCCCCACCCCATCCCCGTCTCCTTTAAAAGCAGCCGCAGTAGGTGTCGCGCTGCGTGGCCTGATCCCCGGCCGCGACGCGCCCTGCGGCGAGCAGAGCGTCGGCAACGCTCGCAAACGCGGCGGCCCACGCCTCGAGGCTCATGTCCTCGTCCGCGGTGACCCTGGAGAGAAGGAGGAGAGGGGAGGGGTGAGATGGGGCGTAGCCCCTACCTCCCACCTTCTTATCTCTTTTTTTTTTGTTCTCACCTGCCCTGGACCGCCGCTTCGACCACCGCGGGTAGCGCCGCTCTCGTCGCATGCGCCATGCGCACGCGCGCCGTCTCGGTGTCGGCGACGGCTGCCTCGACGGACGCGCGCGCGCGGTCGACGAGCGCTCGCGAGCGCGCGGCGCGCAGGGAGCCGCGCGCCGCGGCGGCGAGGCGCGACGTCGCCGCGAGCGCCTCGCGCACCTCGCCGTCGACCGCGCCCGTCCACAGCCGGGCCGCCTCCCCCGCCAGCGGCTGGCTGGCGGCCCAAGCGCGCAGCGCGCCAGACTCGCCCGCGCGCCACTCTTGGCTCGCAGCAAGGCCGAGCGCGGCCAGCCGCCGCGACACCGCGCCCACCGCGTCCGCCATGGCGTGCACCGCGGGCGGCATGGGGCTGACCAGGTCGCGCGCGGCCACGGCGCAGGGGAGGGAGACTGGGGCCGCGCCGACGCGGAGGGCCGCGTGCACCGCCGCGAGCGGCGCGTCGACCTCGGTGAGCAGGCGCCGCTTGAACTCGGCGATCGAGTCGGCGTCGACGCCCTTGCCAAACGCGCCCCACGCTGTGTCGAGCAACGCGGCGCCGGCGACGAGGGCGTCACCCAGTTTCTCAAGGCAGTCGGTTGACGCTTTGCGCGGGAAGATCGCGGCGCCGACGGCGAGCGTGACGAGGGAGCCGATGGCGGTGGACAGGACCTTGCCGGCTAGGTAGGTCTGCAGGCAGGAGGGGGGACGGGGTGAGGAAGGGGAGGAGAACGGGCGCGCGACCCCCCCCTCCCCCCTTCCTCTCCTTCTCCCTACCTTGGACGCCGGCCGCGGGTACTGGCACAGCAGCGTGGACATGTACACGGATAGGCCCAGGAACAGGGGCTCCTTGAGGGGGCCGACGGCGTGCATGTGGCCGCCGGCGAAGACGACGAGCAGGAGGAGCGCGACGACGGCGGGCGCGGACGAGGCGACGGAAGGAGACGCCATGACCGCGTACCCCACGGCGCCGCCGGCCAGGGTGAAGACGGCCTGGACGGAGGCGCGCCACCCTGTTTCCTCGGCCATGGGTTGGAGGCAGACCGCGACGACGGTGAACACTCCGGACGCCTGCCAATCGTACAGGACGGCCGGGAATTGCCACAGCGCGATGATGCACGCGCAGAGGCACGCAGAAGTCCCGATCCAGTACTTGACGCCGAATTGGACCGCCTTGGGCGACGGCGCGGCCGCGGGCGGCACCGACCGCCCGCGCGCCGCCGCCGCGACCGCGCGCGCCGTGCCGGCCGCCGCCTTGGCCAGGCGCGCCCACACGAGCAGGCCGGATAGGCCGGCAATGAGCGTGATGGCCCACATGGCCCACGGGTTGGGTTCCTTAGCAAGGGGTGGAGGCGCGGTGGGCGCCACCTCGCCGCCCTTCCCCGGCGGCTGCGGCGTCTCGCCCGGCCCCAGCGCGGCGTCCATGTCCGCCTTGGCGGCCTCGATCGCGTCGTGCACCTCGTCGTCGCCCGGCTTCACCGCCGCCACCTTATCGGCCGCCACGGTCGGCAGGTCGAGCGCGCGCGCGACGGCGGCTTCGAGCCCTTCCACCGCTTCCACCACCCCGCCCGCCAGCATGGCCGCGTGGTGCAGCGCTCGCATGTTAAGCATGGACTCGTGCGACGTGGCGTCGGCGGCGGCGGCGTCGCCGGGCGCGGTGAGGCGCGCCCAGTACCCCGTCTGCACCGCGTGCGCCGCGCGCACGAGCCGCTCCTGGAGCGCGTCCCACCCGGCGCCGTGCAAGCCGGGCGGGGAGGCGGCCCAGAGGGTGGGCGCGGCGCGGGGGTCGCGCAGGGCGCGGGAGAGGACGGCGACGCCGGTCGCGGCGGCAGCGGCGGCCGCACGGAAAGCGGCCGCGACGTCCCGGCCGCCGGCAGAGGCGGCAGCGTCGGCCGCCGCAGCCCTGGCGCAGCCATCTTCCCACTGCACAAGTTCCTCCAGCGCGGCGCAGCGCCCGATAAGAGCGTCGGCCGCGGCGACGACCGCCCGCCACCGCGCGCCCCGAAACGGCCCCCGCCCCGCAAACAGGCACGGCGGCTCAAACGACGCCTCGGCCAGCTCGGTCGCCGCGCGCGCGAGCAGGGCTCTCCACGCGGTGACCGGGGGGGCGTCGTCGTCGCCCGCGGGGGCGGGGCGGTGGTGGGAACTGCCGGGCGCGCGCGCCGCCGCTGGCTCCGTGTCGGATCTCAACCGCTGCAACACCGCCTTGTCCGACTCGGCGTCCAGCGCGGCCGACCTCCCGCGCGCGACCGCGCGCCGCAGCGAGGCCGCGGCGGCGGCGTGCGCGTCGGAGCGGGGGAGCAGGCGCGGGCGCGAGCGCGCGGTCTGCGCGCCGGACGCAGCGGTGCCGGGTCGCGACTCGGCCGCGCCGGGGCCGCCGGCGCCGTACCCGCTCATGCACTGGCCGACGCCTTCCAGGGCGTCGGCCAGGGTGCGCAGGGCGGCGTCGGAGGCGGTGGACGGGAGGACCAGGACGCCCGACAGGAGCACGGCCGCCGACGCGACGAGGCCCATGCGGATCAGGTCGAGGACCACGGATTTCCAAAACGCCATGATGCCCACGACGGGCACAGCGCCCGCGTTGGCGATGACGAGGCCGGCGACGAGGGCGAGGATGGTGCCCAGGCCGCCGGCGGCCTTGTTTTTTGGGTCGCAGCGCACGACGGAGAAGAGGCCCAGCATGACGACGGCGGCTACACAGAGGACGGCGTAATAGCTGGCGCCGACGATAGGGAGCTCGGTGAGAAACGCGGCGGCCTCGCCAAGCGTCGGCTTGGGTTTGGCGACCGCGGCGCCCGCGGCCGCGCCGGCGGCCGCGTTCTGGCCGGCAGCAATTTTGGCCAGTATCGCGCTCTTGGCAGGACTCGGCGGCCCCGCCAGCGTCTCTTTGACCGCGCGCACGAGCGACGCCGAGCCCGAGCCCGCAGCGGCCCACGCCGCGTGCACGGCGGCGCCGCCGAGGCCGGCGCCGATGGCGACGGAGCCAGAAGCGATAAAAGCCGCCGCGATGCGGCCGCCCATGAGCGCATTGGGAAAAAGCTGCAATAGCAGGGCTGCGTACACCCCGGCGGCTTGACAGGACATCGGAAACCTCAGGCCAGGTACTACGACGAAAAGAGCGAGAAAAAATACGCCCACGGTGAGTTGGATGGCGTTGGCGAAATGCGGGCCGGCGAAATAGGCGCACGCGCGCCATCCCGGCGTCGGCCGCAGCGGGAACGAAGCGCGGAGAGTCCGCATCGGACGGGGGGGGACGCGGCCCCGGCGCGGCCCGGCCCCGCCGGCTGCCCCGGCGCGGCTGAGACCCCGGGACCGCTGCGGTCGCGGAGGTCGGGGGGCCACGATCGACGGTGGGCGAAAAACTGGGGGGCCAAGCGCGCGCAGTGAGAGGCGCGGAGCGATGCGTCCTGCGGGCCTTCGACGGGGACCGCCACTGCCGCCACCGCTCGCACACGCACAGGCGCCCTACACACGCCACACGCACACTCTCCTCTATCTCTATACCCACTCAGTACGCCCCCACGCGCGACACAAACACGGTCGCCGCGTCCTGCGCCCCCCGCCCCGCCGGCCCCGCGAGCGTCCCCACCCCCCCGTCGCCGCGCGGCACGATGCCGCTCGGATTCAGCGGAAACAGCGACTTGAAGTAGGAGGACTTGGCGGCGGCCACATCCAGCGCGGGCGCCAGCACGCCGCCGTCGAGCGTGTTGATGTCCGCGGCCCACGCCGCGAGCGCGGGCCACGCGGCCAGCTGCCGGTCGACCGCGCGGAAGAGGGGGCCATAGACGGCGTCCAGGCGGGCCACGGTGGGGAAGAGGCGCAGGTCGGCGTCGGTGAGGCGGGGGCCGACCAGAAAGCGGGACGACGCGAGCGTCGCGTCGGCCTCGTCCAGCGCTGCTTCCACGCCCGCCGCCGCCGCGTCGTACGCGACCTGGCTTGTGGCAAACCCGCACCTGTACACACCGTTGCAGAGAGCGTCTTGGTAGCGCGCGTTGGCCGCGTCGACGGCGCGCACGAGCGCCGTCGGCCGCAGCGCCACATCCCGCCCGCCCGCCACCGCGTCCAGGGACGCCACGATGCCCGCACTGTCGTTGGACACGATGGCGCGGGAGCGGGTGTCGACGAGGAGGGGGGCGGTGGCGCGCGCGCGGACGCCGGGCGCGAGCGACTGGTAAATCCCGGCCAAGTCGCCCCGCCCGCCCGCCAGCACCCACCCGCCCCGACTGGCGCGCTCGGGGTTGTCCTCCAGGCGGACAACGGTCACGTCCCGCGCCAGGCCGCGGGCGAGGAGGGTCAGCTCGACGCGGTGGCACCACGGGCACGCGTTGCCGAGGTAGAGCGTGTAGCGTCCCGTCGCCCACGGGGCGCCAGGGGAGCCCAGCACCGTTGTAAACGCCGCCGCTGGCCGCACGTACGCGCCGTCGGGGGATTGGGGCGCCAACTCCGTCACCATCGCGCGCCACGCGCCGCGCCAAGCCGCGCGCGCGCCGCGCACGACGACACCCTGGGGAACGATGGAGCTGGCCGTCTCGAGCAGGCGGAAGCCGCGGGAGGGGTCGGCGGGGCAGGGGCGAGGGTTCTGAGGGAGAGCAGGGGTTCGCGGGGTTGGGCCGGGCCGGTGACCGCGGCGGCGACCGCATGCCGCCGCGCCGCCCGCCGCGCACCTCGCGCCGGCCGCGCACGCGCGTGCCGCCCGGCGCCCGCGCTGGCGGGGCCGTCGGGGCGGGCGCGGAAGGCCGCATGCCGGGGTACTCGCCGACGAGAGAGTGAGCGCCGCCCCCGTCTCGCGCCAGCCCAGTCCTGCTTCAGTCGCCGACCCTCCCACCATCGCTCGACCCGCCCGCGCTCGCCGACCGCCGCATCGCGACCCCCGGAAAGCTGGCGCGCGCCGGGAGCGGGAGGGGCGTCGCCGCCGCCGCGGCCGCGTTGGCCGCCACAGCCGCTCGCACGTCGGCCGGCAGCGCGGCCAGAGCGGCGGCCGCGGCGGCGGCCAGGGCGCTTGCATCGGGCGCCCCGGCGGCGGCGGCGGCGGTGGCGGCCTCGGTCGCCGAGAGCCACGCGTCGACGAGCGCCGGCTCGTCTGCCCCCGGCCAACTCGACGAGGTCGCGGTGCAGCGTGTCGCCCCCGTCGAGGACGCCGTTGCCTCCACCGGCCGTGGCGGCGGCGCGGCCGCCGCCACGCCGCGCGCCGACGCGGCTTCCGCCCACTCCTTGTCTTGCCACGCGCGCGACCGAGCGGCGGCCCGCCCAAACCAGGACGCGAAATTGGGGGATGTCAGGAAGCGGCGGTAGAACGAAACCAGCCCCGCGCGCGACCCAAACACGGCGATCAAAGGCGCGGGCAACTGCCCCACCGGCGGCAGTCCATCCAGAAAGGCGGCGTGCGAGAGGGGCGGCCGCGGCGCCGGCGCGCGCGCGGGGAGGGGGCCGAAACCGGGCGGGACGGGGACGGGCTTCCAGTATGGGGTGAAGAGGCTGAGGGCGGCCTCGGTCAGGGCGCGAAAATGGGATCGCAAGGCGGCAGAGTTGGCAGCGGCCGCTCGAGCGGCCGCGTCGGCGCCGCCTCCTGCCGCCGCCGCGTTCGCGCGTCCCAGCCGCCGCAGCAGCGCGCGGTCCGGGCGGGACGCCGGCTTGAACGTCGCCCCCAGGAACAGCGCATCCGGGCCCTGCAGCGCGGCCAGGCCGCGGTCGGCGCGCGCGCGCAGGGGCACCAGCGCCGCCGCCGCGCCCAGCGCCGCGCCCGCGCCGCCCGCGACCGCGGCCGCCGCCCGCCGCAGCCGGGACGCGGGCGTCGGCGAGGGCGGGGGCGTGGTGGCGGACGAAGGGGGAGCGGTGGGGCCGCAGCCGAGCCTGAGCACGAGCGGCCAGCCGCCCAGCTCGCGCGCGAAATAGGGGCTCGTCGCGCCCACCAGGCGCGGGAGGCCGGCGGCACGAGCGGGCGCGCCACAGGCGGCGGCGAGGGCGGCGGCCTGGGGGTCGTGGACTTGGAGAAAGGGTCGAAAGTCGGCGGCATAAGGCAGCGGCGCGATGGCCGCCACCAGCGCGGCCACCGCGCCGGACGCGACGCCGGGGTCGCGGGCCAGGATCAGGGTGGGAGTCGCGGTCATCGTCGCCTCCCACAGCGTCCAGGCGGACGAGGAAAGAGACGCAAAAGGTGTGTACACGTCCGCCTCGTGGAACGCGCCGTGCGGCGCGGGCGCGCCGGCCGCGGTGGCCAGCGGCGGCAGCGGGGCGCAGGGGTGGCGGGCGGCGTCGGACGCGTCGTCGGCGGGCGGCGGGAGCACGCGCGGTGCGGGCGCGGCCGCGACCCAGGCCGCGCCACCCGCGCAAACACAGGCGGGCTCGTCGGGATCTGGCGCCGGCCAGTGCAGAGTCGCATCGTATGCAGCGGCGAGGCCAGGCGCGCCTTTGGCGAAGTAGGCGGCGGCGGCCGCCGCGGCGAGCGGCCTCAGCGCGGCCGACAGCGGGCTTTCCGCCAGCACGACGACCGCGCGCGTGATCGCGCCGCGCTTGGCGGCCGCGTCGCGGCGGGCGCGGCAGAAGACGAAACCGTAGAGGGAGGCGGGGGCGGCGCCTGTGTAGCGCGCGGCCGCGTCCGCCTTGCCGTCGGGGCTCGCCGGCGGCGCCTCCCGCCGCATGCGAAAGAAGAATGTGCTGGGGTCGTGGGGCGGGGTGGGAGGCGGGAGCAGGGCCTCCCTTTCCGCGCCTCAACCCCCTTCTCCCTGCTCTCCCACCTGTCCCGCACGCTGCTCCCCACCCCACTCCCATCCCCCCGCTGCGACACGGAATCTGGGAACGACGCCATGGCGACCGCGGCCGCCTCGGCGAGGGTCAGGGCGGTCGGCGGGTGGACCGCTTCCGCGACAGGCCCCTCGTCCGGGTCGAACGCGCACGCTGCGATGGCGGCGAGCCATGGTGAGGAGGGAGAGGGGATCATGGTGGGTGTTGGGGGGGGGGGGGCGTGCCGCGGGCCGCCCGCGCGGCGCTGCGAGTGCGGCGATGCGGGCGGCGGCGGCGTGAACTCCCGACGCACGGCCATCTAGTGCTGCAAGTCCAGCCGCCCCCACAGAACGAAAAAATGCCAAACGCCACCCCCCGTCTTTACGCGCGCGCCCCGGCGCCTCCGACCCCCCCCGGCAGCCGCGCGGCAAACGCGGCGACCTCGATCTCGGGCGCGCCCGCGAGCGGGTCCTCCGCCGGGGCCAGCACGCCCCCCAGGGCGGCGATCAACTTCCCCGCGTTCGCCCCCGCCACCAGGGGCGCGACCGGTTTGCCGTCCCGCAGGAACGCAAACGCGGGCGTCTCCTTGGCGCGCAGCCGCTCCTTGAACAACGCTTTCGTCCTGTCGTTCGAGTTGCCGTGAAACTTGACAAACGTGACCGCCGCGTACGCGCCCGCCAGCGCGGCGTAGGTCGGCGCAAACGCCTTGCACGGCTTGCACCAGGTGAAACCCGCCTGGACGACGACGAGCGACCCCGGGGGGGCGGCGGCGACCACGGCGTCGAGGTCGTCGCCGCCAAAGATCATGGTGACCTCGCCGGGGCGCAAGCGCACGGCGGGGAGGGGTGGGGCGGCGGGCGGCGGCGCGGCCACGGCGGCAGAGGCGCCACCGCCTCCCCCTCGCTCGACCTGGGCGTAGCGCAGCACGGCGCGCAAGTCGTCGGCTTCATCGCGCAGCAGCCTCAAGAAGCCCGCATACGAGATGAGGGGCGGCCCGCCTGCAGACGGCGCGCGCCCGTACGCGCGCATGACGCGCTCCACTTTGCCGCTCTTGGCGTCGCACGCCAGCATGGCCGCCAGGTCAGCCGCGGACAGACGGCCGACGCGGGCGGCGTCGGCGCGGTCGAACGCCGACGCGCAGAGGTCGGCGAGCACCGCCTCGAGGGCTGCGGCGGAGGAGGAGGAGCCGCCGCCGCCGGAGGACAGGGCGTCGCCGACGTCGTCGTCGTCCAGGGACTGGAGGATGGCGGACGCGGCGCCGGGCGGGGGGGCGAGGGCGTCGTTGAGGCGCGCGAGGAGGAGGGCGGCGGGGCCACGCGGGGGGGGCGCCGCGGGCGCCGCCGCGCGCGCCACGGGCGCCAGCAAACGCTCCACTTCGTCCGAGTCGAGGCGGGAGTCGGCGGCGAGGGCCGCGACGAGCATGTCCACGTCGTCCGTCGACGCGAGGGCGGGCGGGGTCGCCGCCGGGACGGTGCCCGCCGGTGGGCGGCGCCGCGCGGGGAGCGTGGCGCGTGGGCGGGGCGGGGAGGCCGGCGCGAGCGCGTGGCGCAGCGGTGGCGGCGCGCCGCGCATCGCGCGCGCCGCGAGTCGGGCCTGGGTCGGCGGTTGCGCAAACGGGGAGATGGGCCGGCCGGCGCGCGTGTCGGAGAGCCGGCTGGGGCGGGCACCGGGTGCCCGGCGGCGCGGCAGAGTGTCGCGCGCTCTGCGCGCGCCGCCCTCGCGCGCGGTCCCTCTTCACGCTCCGCCCGCCACCAGGACGACGTCCACGCTATCGTGCACGCCTTGCAACAAGAGCTCGCCGTCGAAGTCGATCACACCGCGCTTCTTGGCGGCGCGCAGCGTTCCGTTCAACGCTTCGACTGAGAAGGGGTGTGGAGGCGTCGGCCGAGGCCCTTTCCCATGTCCGACCGATCGACACACGCCACCATCCACCCTCCAGCGCACACTCGTCGGCTGTCTCCCGAAACAGGACGCCAAACGGGACCGCGACCGCGCCGTCGCCCGCGCGCGGCGCGCCGAGGCGGGCGACCGCGGCGCGCAGGGCGGCGATCTCGGCGTCGATGTCCAGCATGGGGTGGGGCGGGAGGGGGCGGGGCGACGGGGGCGCCAAAAAAGTGGCGCGCGATTGAGGGCGAACGGCGACCCTCTCCTCTGCCCCGCCCCCGCTCCCACACAATTAAAATTAAAACGGCCGCGCCATTCATTCCGCCCGCCCCGCCGCATCGCCCCCAACCACGCTCTGCGCCCGCTCCCATGGGGGAGACCAGCCACCGCCAGCCCCTCTCCTCCTACCCGCTCCCGCCACCCCCCCCGCCGAGCCCCCTCGCCCCCCGCCACCCCCCCCAACCGCGCGCCGCCCGCGTCGCCGGCTCCACCCTGTCGGACGCGCTGTGCGAGTTTCGGGCGCGCGAGAAAGAGTGGGCGGCCGAACGCGCGGCGCTGCGCCGCGACGCGGACGCCGGGCGCAAGGCGCGGCTGGCCGTCGAGCGCCAGCTGGCCAAGGCACAGGTGTGAAGGGGAGGGGTTGTGCGGTGGTGCTGCTGCGGCGGCGGCGGCACGGAGCGGCCGCTCACGCCTATCCCAACCCCCCACCTCCCTCTCACTCCTAGACCGACGCCCGACACCTCAAGGCCGAGCTGGTCGCCGCCGTCGACGCTCTGCGCCGGCGAGACGACGAGCTGGACGACCTGGAGGCGCGCGCGCGGGCGGCCGAGGCGGTCGCCGCCGCGGCGGCGGCCGCGCACGCCGCGGCGGCCGCGCGCGAGGGCGCGGCCGAGCGCGCGTCGTCGGCGGAGGGCGAGCGCCGGGAGAGGAAGAAGGCGGCCTCCCGGGAGGAGGCGCGCGAGGCGGCGGGCGGCGCAGCGGCCGACGCGGGCGCCGCTGCCGCCGCCACGGCGCGCCTCGCCGCCCTCGTGGAAGCCGAGGCCGCCCGCGCGGCCGCCGCCCAGGAGACGCTGGCCGGGGCGCTGGAGGCCGCGGCGGCGTTGGGGGCCGAGAGCGAAGGGGAAGAAGAGGAGGAGTGGTGGGGCGAGCGCAACCGGGAGGGGGCGACGCCGACCCGCGCGGCGAGCGTGTGACGACGCGTCCCTTGGCCTCTTACACCGCCTCCTTGCCCGTCGCCGCGAGCACGCCTTGCGCCACCGAGTCGCCCGATTTGATCGGGGTCTCGTACTCGAGAATCTTCCCCCCCTTGGCCACAATCATGTGCGACCGCGCCACGGAGTCGCCGCCCTTGGACCAGCCGAGTTTCTTGAGGGCGAGCTCGTGCGTGGGGTCGGACAAGAGGTTGAACGCAAACGCGTTGTCCTCCTTGGCCCTCCAGTTGGCCTGCGTCTGCGGCTTGTCGGCGGAAATGCCGAAAATGGTGTACCCGGCGGCCTCGACGGCGGCCGCGTTGCGGGAGAAGCCGCGCGCCTGCGCGGTGCAGCCAGAGGTGTTGGCCTTGGGGTAAGAGAAGAGGAGCAGGCCGGTCTCTTGCACGATGGCCTGCAGGGATGTGGGGGGGGGGGCGGTGTTTGGTGGGTGCGGGAGGGGCGGCGTGGGCGGCGGTGGTGTGGAAGAGAGGTAGGAGGTCTCGCGGCGCGGGGGGGGGCCCGCACGTCGTCCGATCGCCGCCCCTCGATCTTGGCGCACGCCACCCCCTCTCCTCCTTCTCCCTCTCACGTTCAGGTCGACCGTCGTCCCTTCATCCGTCGGCAGCGGCTCGACGCTCGGAAACATGTCGCCCTTGGCCAGCCCCTTCCTCGCCACCTTTTTGCGCGCGGCCGGCGCGGCGGTCGTCTTGCGTTTGGGGGCCATCAGGGCGGCGCGGCGGGCGGGGCGGAGGGCGGCGGGGCGGGCGAGCATTGGGGGGGGAGGTGTGTTGCGCCGGAGGGGCAGCGTCGCGCCACTCTCGACGGCCGCGATGGCGGCCGCACCCCGCCAGCGGTGCGGCCAGCCACTGCGCCACGCCAGCAGATGCGCCCGTCGGCCAATGCGCGCCGCCGCCGCCGCCGCGCTCCCCACCCCGCCGCCGCCGTCGGTCGGCGTCGACCTCGGCACCAGCAACTCGGCCGTCGCCGTCGTCGTCGACGGCGTTCCCACCCTGGTGCCCATGCGCGACGGGCGGGCGACGCTGCCGTCGGTGGTGCACTATCCGGTCGACGGGCCGCCGCTCGTCGGCCGCGCCGCGCTCGCGCGCGCGGCGGCCGACCCCGGGCGGACCTTTTTTAGCACGAAACGGCTCATGGGGCGGTCGTGGGCCGACGTGGAAGCGACCGCGGGCGGCCTGCCCTACCCGACGGCGCCCGCCGACGGCGGCGCGTCGGTCGCACTCCCCTGTGACGCCGCCCCCGGCGGCCTCCTTACCCCCCCCGACGTCGCGGCGGCGATCATCGCAGAGCTGTTGGACGCTGTCGAAGCCGCCCTGGGGCGCGGGCGGCCGGTCAAGGCGGTCATTGGCGTCCCCGCCTATTTCGACGCCGCCGCCCGCGCCGCTACCCTCGACGCCGCCGCCCGCGCCGGTCTCCCAACGGCGCGTCTAGTGCGGGAACCCGTGGCGGCGGCTCTGGGGTACGGCGTGCGGGCGTCGGCGGACGAAACGATTCTCGTGGTCGACGTCGGCGGCGGCACGACCGACGTCTCCCTCCTCGAGGTCGGGGGAGGGGTGGTGGAGGTGCTGTCCACCGGCGGCGACGCCGCGCTGGGCGGTGACGACTGGGACGCCGCCCTGGCGGCGTCGCTCGCGGCCGCCCACCTCGCGCCCGCGGGCGTCGACGCGCGCGCGCCGTCCGTCGCGGGCCCCCTGCGGTCCGCCGCGGAAGCCGCCAAGCGCGCGCTGAGCGCGGCGCCCAGCGTGACGCTCACGCTGGCGCCGCCGGGGCCGGACGGAACGCCGCTGCGCCTGCCTGCCACGGTCGACCGCGCCCTGCTCGACTCGATCGGCGCGCCCCTGTTTCGGCGGGTGGCCAAAGCGGTGGACGACGCGTGCTTTCAGGTGGGAAGGGTCGGTGGGGATGGGGGCGGGGGCCCCTCCTTTTTTCTCTTCGCCGCCGGCGGGTGATGCGACACGGCTGCGCGGCCCCAGCCTTGCGGCCCGGGCCCGGGACGGGCGCCCGCCCGCGGGCGCCCGGACGACCGCGCGCAACGCCAACCAGTCATCCTTGCTCTGACGCCTGAGCGCGCGAGAGAGAGAAAGAGAGAGAGAGAGGGCGTGGGCCGCGCGCCCGCCCAACGCACCACCACCCCCTTTGCTCCCTTAGGCCGGCGTCGACCTGTCCACCTCGCTCGACGCGTGGCGCGCGTCCCCCGCGGGAGCGGGCGGCGCCCCGCTGCCGCTGCGGCCCAAGGCGCGGCCGCCCGTCGCGCGCGTGTTGCTTGTTGGCGGCGGCACCCGCGTCGCCGGCTTTCGGTCGTTCGTGGCGAACGCGATCGGCATCCCGCCCGACGACGCGGCCGTGGACCCCGACGCGGCCGTCGCGCTGGGCGCGGCGCTGCGCGCCGCGTCGCTCGACGGCGACCCCGCCCTGGCCGACGTCATGGTGCTGGACGTCCTGCCCGCCGCCCTGGCGCGCGCGCTGGCCGAGGCGCGGCTGGCGGCGGAGGATGGGGAGGAGTTGGCGGCGTCGCTCACGGGGCGGCCGGGGAAGAGGGCCGGGGGGAGGCAGAAGAAAGGGAGGGCTGAGGAGGAGGGCAGCGACTGACGCGGCTGATTTGCGTGTGGCGTGCCCGTTTTGGTTTTGCGGCGGGCGACGGCCTCGCCTTGTTGCACCGCCCCTCGCCACCACCACCACCACCCCCTCCCTCTCCCTCCCTCCTACCGCACGCGGTGCACCAGGCGCCGCTCGCGCACCGCCTCCAGCTCGCCCGACCGCGCCATGAGCGCGAGGGCGCGGCGGGCGAGGAGCTCGGCGATGCCGCAGCGAGCGAGTTCGTCGACCAGCTTGCGCTCCGACACGTGCGCCCCGATCGGCACCCGGCGCCGCACCTGGGCCTCGACCGCGTGCAGCTCGGCGCGCTGCTCCTCGGAGAAGATGGCCTCCGCGACGCCGGCCTTGACGGCGTGCATGGTCGACGCGGTGAAGAGGTCGACCGCCGCGCGCACGTGCTCCGGGGACGCCTCCGGCAGGAGCTGCATGCGGGCCAGCGATTCCGAGATGCGGACGATGGCCTCCAGCTGGCGCACGGTGACCGGGACGGCGGGCGCGTCGCCGCCCGCGCCCGCCGCAACGGCGCGCGCGGTCTCGCGCAACTCGACGTACTGCCCCGCCAGGGACGCCGCCGCCGCCTCCGACAGGCGGGGCGACACGTTGCACCGGCAATACTCCAGGTAGCGCCGCAGAAAGGCTTCCCCTTCCGCGTCCTCGTCCGTGTCGCCCGCCGCCGCGCCGCCCGCGACGCGGTGCACCGTGAGCACGTGCCGCGCGATGGCGGTGTCGCGCTCGAGGGAGCGTTCGTCCTTGACGATGAAGATGAGGTCGAACCGGGACAGGATGGTGGTTTGGAGGTCGATGTTGTCGCCCGCCGACTTGAGGTCGTCGTACCGCCCCGACGGCGGGTTGGCCGCCGCGAGCACGGCGCACCTCGACTTGAGCATGGTGGTGATGCCGGCTTTGGCGACCGAGATGGTTTGCTGCTCCATGGCCTCGTGGATGGCGACCCGGTCTTCGGGCCGCATTTTGTCAAACTCGTCGATGCACACGACGCCCCCATCGGCCAGCACCATGGCGCCGCCCTCCAGGTAGAACTCGCCCTGGGCGTCCCGGATGACGGACGCGGTGAGGCCGGCGGCGGAGGAGCCTTTGCCAGAGGTGTAGACGGCGATGGGCGAAATTTTCGACGCAAACTTGAGGAACTGGCTCTTGGCCGTCGACGGGTCGCCCAGCAGCAGCACGTTGATGTCGCCCCGGCGCCACGTCCCGTCGGGCAGTTTTTTGCGGGCGCCGCCAAAGAGGAGGGCGGCGACAGCTTTTTTGACGTCGGCCGAGCCGTAGATGTTGGGCGCGATGCGCGCCACGACGTCCGCGACCGCGGTCGGGCGCGCGGCGAACGCGCGAAACTCGAGCTCCTCCTCGGGCGTGAAGGCGGGGGTGGAGTGGGCGCCCTCCACCTCTTCGACGAGGCCGACGAGGCGCAAATAGGGCACCTGCACCGCGGCCGACACGCGCGCGTCCCCGCCGCGCCCCTCTTTAGCGGCGAACGTGGAGTAGACGCCGACCGCGGTGACGCGGGCGCCGGGCGCGATGACGCCGACGAGCGCGCGGTCGGCGACCGCGAGAATGGAGCGCGGCAGGTCCCCGGTGGGCACGTCTTCCGGCCGCTCCTGCAGCTTGAGCGTTTGTTGGTCGACGAACGCGGACCGCGATTCCAGCACGGCAAACGTGTCGGCGCCGCACGGCGCGCCACCGCCGCCGCCGCCCGGGCCGCCCGCGCCGCCGTCGCAGTAGCGCGGGATGTGGGTCCCGCCCAGGCCGGGGGCCACGGGCACGCGTTTCACGTTGCGGCAGGCGCGGCACTGCAGGGTGACGTGCGTCGCCTTGTGGCGCGGTTTGGACGCCGACGTGATGATGCCGGGGACCATGACGAGGCGGGACACGTGGTCGGCCGCCAGGTGGCGCAGGGCGGGGGGGCCGAACGCGGTCGACGAGTGGAGCAAGACCTGCGCGGGGGGGGAGGGGGGTGGTGGGTGCAGGAGGGAGGCGCGCGCGCGGCGACCCCCCTCCTCCCCCGTCCCTTCTGACCTGGACGTCCGGCGGCGGCGCCGCGTCCGGCCCCGCGCCCGGCTCCCGCGCCGCTTTGTGCTGCACGTAGGCTGCGGCGGCGTCCTCCAGGAGGGGGAGGTAGGTGGCCGGCGCGTCTTCGAGCGCGGCGCCAAGCTCGGGGTCGAAGTCGACCACGTCCTGCAGGTCCAGCCGCAGCTGGGTCGAGTGTTTGTCCAGGGCGTCACTGGAAAGAGGAAGGGGAGGGGTGAGGAGGGTGGGAGGGGGCGGGGCCGCATCGCGCCGAACGATTTCGGCGGCAAGCGGCCGGCGCGCCGCGCGGAGCGTGTCGAGGGCGCCACCACCATCCCCGATGGGCGCCCAGTCACCTCACGCGCCGTCCAGGGCGCGGCGGAGGGCGGGCGCGGGCGCGGGCGGCCGCGCGCGCGCCAAGATGCCGCGCCGCCGCGCGCCGCGCCCCGCCGCGCCGCCCTCCGCGCCCCGCCAATCCCTCCCCAACACTCTCTCACCCGATCACGCGGTTTCCGTCGCTGGCGCGTGCGCCGGTCGGGCGCTGCTTGGCGAGCAGCGCGAAAAACTTGCCGCGCGCCGCCTGGCGCGACGCGGGGGCGGCGCGGCCGCCGTCGTCCGCCCACTGGAAGTCCTGGTCGTTGTAAAAGACGGCGCCGCCTAAAGAGGAGGGGGTGGGAGGGCGGGGTGGGCGGAGATAGGGATGGCGCCGATTCGGCGGCGCGGCGCGGGGCGCCGGGGCGGCGCGGGGCGCCGGCCGGGGGGGCGCACCATCGTAGCCCGCCATGGTGGGAGGGCGGCTCTGGCGCGCCGGGGAGAGGAGTGAAGAGAGAGAGATCGACGCGTGCCCTCCCGCCCCACCACACAACATCGACGAGCGCTCCCGCCCTGCGCTGGACTACAAAATACGCCACCGCCGCAAAATCGGCGCGCTCGAACGGGGCGCCGGTGGGGCAGGCGGCCCTCGCCCCACAAAAATGCGAGTCTCACGCCGCGGCGGGCTCGGCCGAGAGCACGGCGTCGAGCGCGTCCGACACGGCGGCCTCGTCAAAGGTGGGTGAGTCTGTGAGAGGGTGGGGGGAGGGGCGTGGCGTGAGCGGGGCGTCTTGGAGGGGCGCGCGCCTCCCTCCCCCTCGTCTCTCTCCTCACCTTTGAGCACGCGCAGCAGCGCCCGCAACCCCCCCACGTCGGCCGACCCGTACTCGACCGCTCCCGCGGCGGCCCGGGTGCAGGCGACGGTGCCCCGCATCGCGCGCGCGGCGTCGGCGAGCGCGGCGGCCGCGGCAGCTGGGCCGGGGCCGGGGGGGGCGCCGGCCGCGCCGGCGCCCGCCGTCCCGCGCGCGAGCGCGGCGCCGTCGGCCGCGGCGGACGCGGCGGCGGCCGACGCGGTCTCCATGCCGGCGACCGCTTCCGCGAGCGCGCGCGCGAGCGCGTCGACACACTCGAGCGACCGCGCCACGAGGCGGGCGCGCGGGGAGGGCGGCGGGCCGTCGGCCAGGGCGCCGACGTAGTGGGCCGGGTCGGAGAGGGCCTGGGCAGGGGGGGAGGGGCGTCGGCGTGCGCGCCCTCGCCCGGCGCGCCCCCGGCGACGACGAGGCCGCGAGCGCGCCCTCCCTCTCCCGCCCTCCCACTCCCTCCTGTCCACGCACCGGCATGCGCTCCAGAACGTCCACACACGTCTCAAACAGGGAGCAGGCGGTGGCCTGAGGAGGAGGAGGGACAGAGGGGGGACGCGGTACGTCGGATGGCGGCTTCCCTCCTTCCAAGCGCCGCGCCCAGCCCCTCTTCCCTCCTCCCACCTGCTCCGCTTTGAAGTCGCGCACGACCTCGCGCGCCCGGGCAAATAGGGCGCAGCGGCGGGCGTCCATCGGGGCGGAAGCGGGCGGGGCGCAAGCGGAAGGGGGCGGATGCGGGGGCGCGGGCGATTGCGCGACCGTCCAGTGTTCGCGCTCGGCTCGCGGCGCACGCGCGGGGGGCGCGGCACGGGCGCGGGTGGCGGCGGAGAGTGACGGTGCCGCGTACGCCGGCGACGCGCACTCCGTGTCAACGCCCGCGCCCACAGCGCGCCGCCCGGCACAGCCCGCGGAAGGCGCAGTCGCTCGTGCGCCCCGCCAGGGCCACAGCCGCCACCAATGGCCGTCGCCACCCCCCAACCCCGCCACCCCTCCGCCCGCGCCGTCGCCGCACTCGTGCTGGCGGCCGCCGCCGCGGGAGTGCGATCGACGGTCGTCGTGACGGTGGGTGGCGAGACGAGGGTGGGGCGCTAGGCCGGCGTGGAGCGCCGACGCCGACGCGCCGCCCTCGACCTCCCCTCCCTTTCTCCTCTCCAGGTCGGCAACCGCATCCTGGGCCCCTTTGACGACCTGCCCGCCGACTTTGGCCCGCCCGCCGCGGGCGACACGGCCGGCCTGCTCGTCGTCGCCCGCCCGGCCGACGCGTGCTCGCCGCTGCGGCCGCCAGGCACGCCGCCCGGCGCGGCCTGGATCGCGCTCGTCTCCCGGTCCCGGTCCCGCGGCAGCGGATGCAGGTGAGATAGGACAAAAGGGTGGTGGCGGTGGCGAGGGAGGGGCGACAGGCCGGCCCACCGTCGCTCCCCCCGTTTCTTCTCCAGCTTCGAGCGCAAGGTGCGCCACGCGGAAGCCGCCGGCGCGGCCGCCGCCATCGTGGTCAACGATGAGGACGACGTCGTCATCATGGGCCGGTCCGGGGCGGGCGAGGAGCCCTGGATCCCTGCGGTCTGCGTCGCGGCGCGCGCGGGCCGCGCGCTCGCCGCGGCCGCCGCCGCCGGCCCCGCGGTCGCCACCATCGCCCCGCCGCGCAACCTGATCGCGTCCGTGCTCGTGTCGGCGATAGTGGGGGTGCTGGCGGTGGCGCTGGCGGTGGCAGCGATCAACGCGTGTGCCGAGCACCGCGCGGGCGAGAGCGCAGGCGCCGCGTGGGGCTACGGCTACGCCCCGCTCGGCGCGCCCGCGGGGCTGGCGCCCGCCCAGCTGGCCGCGCTGCCGGTGTTGCTGTTTGGAGGGGCGGGGTGCGTCGAGGGCGAGGGCGAGGGCGAGGGCGAGGGCGGCGCCACCACCGCCACCTCCCCGCCCCCGCGCCGCGGCTCCACCGCGACCGAGTGCGCGGTCTGCCTGTCCGCCTACGAACCGGGCGAGGCGCTCAAAGCACTGCCGTGGTAGGAGGAGAGGCAGAGGAAGGAGAGACGAGGGGAGAGGAGTGAGGGGAAACCCTGACCCTTACCTGACCCCAACCCCAACCCCGACCCCACCCGAACCTTTAGCGGCCACCTCTTCCACGTCGAGTGCGTAGACACCTGGCTCGCGGCCGCCGGCGCGTGCCCGCTATGCAAGGCGCCGCCAGTCAAAGCTGAGGCGTCGCCGGGCGCCGACGTGGAGGCGGGGCGGGGGGCGTGGGGCTGGCGGTGGCCGCGGCGCGGCGGCGGCGGGTGAGCGAGGGGGGACCCGGGTCGCCTGGCCGCGTTCCACGGCGCCTGAAACACGCGCGCCCGCGTGGTGCGTCGCGTGTGCGAGCGCGCGGGCGAGGGGAGTGGGGCAAGGAGGGGCGCGCGCGCGGGCGCCGTGCCCCGCCGCGCGCGCGTCACCCGCCGTTGATGCCCGCGTCCGCGGCCAGCATGACGTTCGCCCCCGCGGGCAGCGGCGTGGCTTTCGCCGCCGCCGTCACCGGCTCGGCCGCCGCGCGCTCGGCGGCGTCGGCCGCGAGCTGCGCGCGCACCGCGTCCGCCCCCGCGCCCAGGCGGTTGCCCGACACAGCTTTCACCATGCTCGTGCGCGCCCGCTTGACCTGGGCGTCTTTGGCGTCCTCGATCCAGCGCGCGTGCTCCATGGCGGCGCGGCCGGCGGGGAGCTCGAAAGCCTCGCCGTCGGCGGTGAGAACCCACCCGAGAGCCGCCAGCGCCGCGTCGAATTCGGGCGACCGCGCGGCCGCCAGGCGCGCGTTGCCCGCCTTCACGCGGCGGTATTTGGGCTCGCCAGGGGCGACCACGGCGTTTTTGGTGAGCGTCGACAGGAGCGCCAGCGCGTCCGCGTCGTCCACTCCCGCCAGCGCCAGCTGCAGGTCGCTCTTGGCTTCCGCGTACTTGGCGGGGACGTAGCCGGCGTAGCCCATGGTGTGGCGGCGCCTGGGGAGGGACGAGGAGGGATGGTGGGTGGTGTCCCGATGGCGGGGCGCCTCGGGCGCGCGGGCGGCCGTCGTTGGGGGCTTCGGTCGGTGCGAGCGACCGCTGGCGGGCCAAAGGGGGAGCCAGGGCGCGCGCACGCGCGCGCGGGCGCGCGCGCCCCGCCGCGCGCCGCGGCGGTTGGGCGGCGGGGGGGAGGCATCGCGCGCTCGCGCGACGGCACGCTCGCTGCCGCAGCCACTGGCGGGCGGGCGGGGGCTCGAGCCGGCGAAACACGCACCCGGTGTCGCGGAGAGTGGAGCGCGCGCGACGCGGCGCGCTGCCTCCCTCCCGCTGCCGGCTCAACTCACACGCGCACCGCGCCGGCCCGGCCGCGCCAGAGCCTCCACCCTCGACCGGCGACAGGCCGCACCCTCATCGCCTCTCCTCCCCCTCCTCAATATTTGGGCGGCGTCCACGCCTCGATCTTGTCCGCGCGCTCGAAGCCGGCCCCCGACGCGTGGATGCCGCACGAGTCGGAGCCGTCGCCGTCGTACGCTTCCGTGTAGCCGTCCCCGCGGCGGCGGCGCAGGTTGGCGTCCCAAACGCGCGTCCAGGCGTAGTAACCCCCTTTCAACGCGACCATGTTGGTGTACCCCGCGTCGTCGAGCGCCTCGAGCGCCGCCATCGAGTAGGCGGTGCCGTCGGAGCAGGCGACGACGATCGGGGTGTCCTTGTCCGGAATTTTTTTCTCCACTTGCGACACAAAGTCGGGGTTCTCCTCCTTGGTCACCACCTTCTCCCCCTTCTCCGAGTCCCACTTGCGCACAGAGCTGTAGAGGCCGACGTTGACGCCGCCCTTGAATTTGCCCACTTCGTCGAGTTCGAGCGCGGGGCGGACGTCGAGGTAGGTGTAGCCGCCTTCCGGCGAGAGCAGGACCTGTGCAGGAGGGGCGGATGAGGTGTGAGAGAGGCGGGATTGGGGCGCGGACGCCACTGCGGTCGGCGCGGGCGCGGGTTGCCACCCCTTGATCTCCCCCTCCCGTGCGCGTTGCCGCCTGCCGCGCACCCGGGCCTGCTCCACGGTGGCGATCATGTCCTGGTGGAGGGGAGAGGAGGGTGTGGGCGCGCTCTGGGCCCCCGATCTAACGCCGCGGCGCAGCCCTCTCTCCCCACAGCCCCAATGCGACCCCCTCTCCCCCACCTCGGGGAACTTGGTCAGCGTCTCGGCAATGTAGTCGGGGTCGGGGTAGGCGGGGTACCCGCGCGCGAAGACGGCGCGGCGCGCAGGGGCGGGGGCGGTGCCGCGGCGGGCGGCGGGGGCCGCCGCGCGGCGCGGGGCCGCGGTGCGGGTGGTGCGGGCGAGGTGCGCCATGGAGCGGGGCTGGCGGGGAAGAGAGAGGCGGGCGGTGTGGCTGGCCGCCGGGGCGCCCGTCTCACCAACGCCCTGGAGCGCGCCGCCTCCAAGAGGCCGCGAGGGGGCGGGCGACGCCCTGGTTGGTCGCCACACGCTCCCGCGCAATCCACGACTGCGCGGGAGCGTGAAATGAACTACAGCCGGCGCGAGACGGCCACGCGGGGCGCCCCGCCGCCGACGCCGCGACCGCCGACCACCTCCCCACCCCCTCCCGACGAAACCTCGACCGCCCACCCCGGTCCCTTGACCGGCAGCCAGGCGCCATCATGCCCCCCGACCGCGACCGCGGCCGCGAGCGCGGCGGCGTCGGGCGGGGTGAGCGGCGGCGCGAAAACAGTGCCCGGCGGGCACACGCCGCGCTTGCCGTAGCCCAGGGTCCAGGGTGCGACGGGGACAGGCACGGGGCCCGTGTCGTTGCGGCAGGCGGTCACGACAGCGTCCGAGCACGGGCGCGCGCGCCAGCGCGCGTCGGCGGGGTCGAGAAACCCGCACAGGCCTCTCTGCCCCGCGATCCAGCGCCGCACTCGCTCCAGCCAGTCCCACCAGGATTCACCACGACCCGAGGGCGGCGGCGGCGGGTCGGAGGGGACGCCGGGGGCCCAGGTCCAGACGGTCGCCGCCGCGCGCGCGGGCGACCACGAATCGGGCGCCGGCTGGTTGACGCCGCACCCGACGACGTCGGGCAAGGAAACTTCGTCGAGCAGGGGGCTGGAGGTGGGGGTGGGGCGGGTTGGGGGTCGGCGCGGGGCAGGCCCCACCCCCGCCACCTCCGCCCTCCTTTCTCTGCTCACTCGTTGTCCGCGCGCAGCGCAAAGTCGCAGTTGAACGGCCCATACTGCAGCTCGCACGTGAGCACGCGCAGCAGGCGGCCGTCGAGCGCGCGCACGTCGACGCGCTCGGCGCAGCCGCTCTTGGGCCCGCACGTCGCATCGCAGTGTGGGGCCGGGCGGAAGCCGGCCAGTCGGGGCTCGATCCAGCCGCACACGTTGTCCCCGCCGCGCGCGAAGAAAGAGGGGGGGGCGGCGGGGCCGTAGTCGGTGCCAGAGACGATCGCGGCGCGCTTGCCCGCGCGCACGAGCACGGCCACCGGCGGCCACACACCCCCCGCCGCCGCCAGGTCGGCCGGCGTGAACAGGGAGGAGTTACCGCCGGGCACGGAGGCCACGATGGCGGCTTCCACGGCGGGGAGCAGGCCCCAGGGCGCGAGGTCGGGCTGGTCGTCGAGGTACAAGAGAAGAAACTCTCCGTCGTTCCCCTGCCGTTTCATCCAGTCCCCCACCTCGGCCGCCGCGTCCTCAAACGCCCTCTGATCTCCCGCCGGAATGGACGAGAGCGACGGAGAGCAGCCGACGGTCGCCGCGTCCCAGCGAAAGGGGCGGCGCAGGAGCGCGGCGGCCGCGTTGAGCGAGGCCACCAGGCCGTCGAGCGCGCGCGACTGGAAGCCGCCGCAGTGCGCTATGCGCAGCGCGCCCGCGGCCCAGTGCACGTCGAGCTCCACGGCGCGCACGCCGAGGTTGAGTTGGTCGGTCAAGGAAAGTAACTGGTTGTTGGTGCGCAGCTCCTGCCCCCCGCGCGCCCACCGCACCCACGCAAACAGCTCCCGAAACGCGGGGTCGAGCGCGCCGTAGCCGTCGGCGAGGGTGATGGCCGAGTTGTGGGTTCCCAGAAGAGGGGCGTCGCAAAAGGGGAGGCTGTTGCCGAGCGCGCGCTGGGTCGCCAGCGCGTGGGCGAGCCAGGGGTCGACGGTCACAGAACCGCGAGCACAGACGGACGTGCAGCGGCCCTTGGAGTCGCACCAGTCGGCCGCGGTGCAGTTGAGGCCGGGCGGGATGCCTGAAGCGACGGCCAACGGCGCCTCAGCCGCCGCCGCCACCTCCTCTTCCCCCAGCCAGCACAGGTCGGCGCCGGCGGCCGCGCCGACGCCGGCGGCGGCGAGGGCGGCGGGAGGGACGGGGGGGCAGGGGGAGGATGGCGCGGGCGAAGCGCGGGCGCACGCCGCCGCGAGCAGCAGCACGAGCGCGGCGGGGCTCATGGCGATGCGGCGAAAGGCGTGCGGGCGCCCTGGAAGGGCGCTGCGCCACGCGGGAAGAGGTCTGCGCGGCGCGGCAGCTGGCCCGACGCTCTCGTCGACCGCGCCCTCCTTGCACACCCCCAAACGAACGCCGCACACCCACCCGTGCATCACTGCACCACGCACGCGCACCCCGCCCCCCCGCCCAGCCCCGACCTCGGCACGCTCGACAGCACGCCCTCGAGCGAGTCGACCACCTCCTCAAACGAGGGCCGCCGCTCCGGGTCCGGGTCCCAGCACGCTTCGATGACCGCCCGCACCTTGGCCAGGGCGTGCGTGGGGGAGGCGAGCACGTGAAACGGGGGGCGGCGGTCGCGCAGCGCGGCGGCGCGCGCGGCTTCGACCGGGTCGGTCCCGGCAAACGGCGGCATGTGCTCAAACAGCTGGTATGCGATCATGGAGAAGGAGTAGACGTCGACCTTGTTGTTGTAGGGCTCGTGGCGGAAGACCTAGGGGGGAGGAGGAGGGAGGGGAGGGGAGGGTGTGGGCGGCGCCGCGACCCGTCCCGCCCTCCCTCCACCACCCACCCACCCCCTCCCTCGCCCCGACCTCGGGCGCCATGTAGCGGTACGACCCCGTCTCCCCCGTGAGCCGGAACTTGGAGTCGAGGTCGTAGCCCGCGTGTTTGTCGGCTTTCGGCAGCGATTTGGAGAGGCCGAAATCGGCGAGCTTGACGACGCCCACGTCGTCGATGAGGGCGCGCTGGGAGAGGTACTGGGTGCCGGAGATCATGAGGTTGCCGGGCTTCAAGTCGCGGTGCACGATGGCGCCCTGGGGGGGGAGGGAGGGGAGGGGGTCGCCGCGCGCGCGCGCGCGCCGCCCGCACCCACCCACCACCCACGCACACACGCCCACACCTGCTTGCGCGAGTGCATGTACGCCAACCCGCGCGCGGTGTCCAGGGCCACTTCCAGCGCGCGGCGGGGCGTGAACCCGGTGTGCGGCCCTGGCGTCATCGCGTCGGCGACCGACCCGCCGGGCATCAGTTCCGTCACCAGGATGTACGGCTCCTTTTTGGTGCACGCGCCCAGAAACTGGACGGCGTTGGGGTGGTGGACCTGGGGTGCGGGCGAGGGTGGAAGCGTGGGCGCGGCGCGCGCCGACCGTCGGACCCCCACCCCTCGACTCCACCCCGCCCCGCCTCCCACCTTGCGCAGCACTTCGATCTCCGACCGAAAGTCGCCCAGCGCGATGTCGGACGACGCCTTGAGCACCTTGGCCGCGACCGCGGTGCCGTGCCAGAGCGCGCGGTAGACGACGCCAAACTCGCCCTCCCCCAGCTTCGAGCCCAGCACGAGCGTGTCGGGCTCGATCTCCCAGTCGGGGTCCAGGGTGAGGCCGGGAGCGGGGAGGTGGGTGGCGCCGGCGAGGGAGGAGGCGGCGAGGGCGATGAGCTTGGGAGAAGGAAATGAATTAGGGAGTATGAGCAGCATGCCCCAAACATCCTTTCCTTTGGTCCCGCCTCCCCACCACAAACCCTTCCCCACCCCCCACACCCATCACCCACACCTTGCCGCCCTCTTTGATCTTGCCCCCGTGGTCGACGAGCAGTTTGGCGACTTCCGAAAAATCGCCGCGCACCGCCTCCTCGAGCGGCGTGCGGCGGAAGCGGTCGACCGCGTTGACGTCCGCGCCCTGGTCCAGGAGCCATTTGGTGACTTTGTAGCAGCCTTCGGAGGCGGCGAGGTGGAGGGGGGTGCGCTTGTCATAATCGCAGCAGGCCGCGTCGGCCACCTTGAGGTTCCACATGGCCACGATGCGCTCCACGCGCTTGATGTCGCCCACGGACGCGAAGAAGAGGAGCTCGGTCACGGCCCGCCGGCGGGCGGCCTGAAGGAGAGGGGAGAGAGGCGGGAAAAGGGCATGTCGTGTCGGGTCTGGTGGGGAACAATCGCAAGGGCGCCCCGTCTGACACCCAATCTTTCTCCCATCCCTTCCCCTCCTCTCACACACCTTCTCCCCGTGGATGGACGACGTGTCCGACCGCTCAAAGTACTTGCCGCGCGGCGCGATCGAGAATTCGGCGTCGTTAGACTCGACGCGGGGGGGCATGGTGACCGATTCTTGGAAGCGCTTTTTGGGCGCCATGATGTGGAGGAGGCGGGAGCCCAGGCGTCGTCCGCGGTGGCGGCTGGCGAGGGGCGCGTCGCCCTAGCCGGCGGCGGGCGGCCGGGACGCGCTCGCGGGCGTGGACCGCCCGGCTCAGACGCTGGTCGGGGCCGCGAGCGCCGCGAATTGGGCGGTCGCGGCGGGAGCGGGCGGCAGAGTGGCCCCCGGCGGCGGCGCTGGCGCCGGCACACTCGCCGCGCCATGGCCGGCCCGGGCCTGCTCTCGTCCCTGCCTGCGCCCCAGCGGGTGCCGGCCCCGACCGACGACGGGCCGGGGCCGAGCGGGAGCGCTGGCCGGAGCGGCGCGCCAGCGCCACGCGCGGCCGAGCCGCCGCCCTACGGGTCCGCGGCCCGGCGCACGTTTGTGCCGCGGTGCCTGGACGACTTTGGCGATGGAGGTGAATAGGGAGGGAGAGGGGACAGGGCGAGGCTGCGGGCGTTGCGTGCCGCCGACCGCCGTGCGCCGATGCGAGGCCCGCGCGAGGGCGCGTGCTGCCGTGGGCGCCCACGCAATTGAAACGCGGCCGCGCGGGGACGGGAGGCGCGCGCCTCGGCGCGCGCGCAGCGGCGCGGCGCGGCGTCGCCGGCCGTCGCCGCCGTGCGGTCCCTCACCCTCCCTCGCTCCACAGGCGCCTTTCCGGAAATTCGCATGGCCCAGTTTCCCCTGGACATGGGCCGCCCCGGCGCGGCGGCCACGGGGCGCACGCTTGCGCTCGGCGTGACGGCCGACGGGCGCGCCGACTTTGGCGCCCTGGCCCGCCAGGGCGCCGCGCGCGGCAAGCTCGTCGCGACCGATGCGGGGGCTATGCTGCCCAAGCTGGACGTGCTGAGCGAAGCGCACGAGAAGCCGACCGCTGCAGAGGAGGAAGCGACCATCCTGGCCACCAAGGCGGCGCTCGACGCCGTCGTCGCGGGCAAGGCGGCCGCGACCCAGCCCAAGGCCGTGCCCAAAGCGCCCGGCGCCGCGACCTACATCAAGTACACGCCGTCGGGCGACGCCGCGGTGCGGCCCGGGGCGGTCGGCTCGCGCGTCATCAAAATGCAAGACATGCCGGTCGACCCGCTGCAACCGCCCAAGTTTCGGCACACGCGCGTGCCGCGCGGGCCGGGGTCGCCGCCCGCGCCCGTGCTGCACTCGCCGCCCAAGCCGGTGAGCAAAGCCGAGGCGGCGGACTGGAAGATTCCGCCGTGCGTGTCCAACTGGAAGAACGCCAAGGGGTACACCATTCCGCTGGACAAACGATTGGCGGCCGACGGGCGGGGGTTGGCTGAGGCTTCGATCAACGACGGTTTTGCCACTTTCGCGGAAGCGCTCTACGTCGCCGAGCAGACCGCGCGCCAGGCGGTGGAGATGCGGGCCGCGGTCGCGCGCGAGGTGGCGGCCCAGGAGCGGGAGCGGAAAGAGGTCGAGTTGCGGGAGCTCGCGGCGGCCGCACGGCTCGATCGCGTCGGCCCCCCGGTCGGGGGCGGCGGCCTGCCGGGGCCGCCGCCGCTGCCTGGCGGTGGGGATGGTGGCGAACTGCCCCTGCCTCCGCCGCCGCCGCGCGGTGAGCGCGGCGGAGGCGACCGCCGCGAGTCGCCCGCGCGCCGCCGCCGCTCGTCCTCGCGCGACCGCGGCCGCCGCAACCACCGCTCCGCCTCCCCCGATTCCGACGCCGACCGGCGCCGGCGGGACGAGATCCGGTCCGACCGCCGCCGCGAGCGCGAGCGCGAGCGCCGGCTCGACGCGGCGGCGGCGCGCGGCGGCCCCGCCGCCAAAAAGTCCAAGGTCACCCGCGACCGCGACCGCGACGTGTCGGAGCGGGTGGCGCTGGGTCAAGCGGCCGTCGGCGGCCCGGGCACCGGCGGCGAAGGCCTGTACGACCAACGCCTCTTCAACCAGGACGCCGGCGTCGCGGGCGGCCTCGCGGACGACGCCGCCTACAACCTCTACGACAAGCCCCTGTTTGCGGACCGGGGCGGGTCCATCTACCGGCCCCGCAGGGGTGGGGACGAGGACGGGGGTGGCGAGGGCGGCGCCGCCGCGTCGCGCGCGTTCAAGCCCGACGTTGGCTTCGCCGGCGCCGACTACAGCAAAGCCGCCGCCGCCGCCGCCTCCGGCCCCGTCCAATTCGAGCGCGACCCCAAGGAGGCCGACCCGTTTGGCCTGGACGACTTTGTGGGCGCGGTCTCCAAGGGCGGCAAGGGCAAGGAAAAGGAGTGAGGGAAGGGGGGGTGGGGAGAGCGCGCGCCGCACTGTCACCCGTCCGCGTGCCGGATTTCCACACACGCCACGCCGCCACCCCCTCCTATCTCCCCCTATCAACGGAAGAAGGCGGTCATGCCCCAGTTGGCCGCCGTGGCGCCGACGGCGAGGAGCAGTTTCTCGCCTTCATAAAACGCGACGGGCATGGTCAGGCCGACGAGCGACGACAGGGTGTCGGGCACCGTGAAGACGGCGGCGCACCCGACAAAGGTGGCGATGACGGCGAGGAGCAGGCCGCGCCCCATGTTTTTGGCCCCCTGCGACCGCGCCGCGGGGCTCGCGTCCTCGGAATTGGACGGCGGAAAGATCTTGTTGAGCTTGAGGATGTTGGCGATCGCGCCCGCGACGGCGGCCGCGACGACGGGGCGCGTCGACGGCGAGGCCGCGAGGAACGCGGAGACCGCGAGCGCTGCCTGCACCGCGCCCGCGTACATCATCATCGTCTTGTCCGCGTCCGCGCGGCGGGGGCGCCACGGGAAGAAGGTGCCGCGGTCGGCAAAGCGGACCGACGGGTCGACAGCCGCGGCGGCGCCGCCGCGCACGCGCGCGGTCAGTTGCGCCATCATCAGGGTGCCGTGCGCCGCCTCGAGCCGCTCTTGGAAGGCTTCGTCGCCCCGGCGGGAGCGTTTCAGCTGGTTGTAGGCGCGGTTGACGGCGGCGGCGTCGGCAGAGGGGGCGAGGCCCAGGACCTGAGGCGAGAGGGTGGGGGTCGGGCGCCACCAATGCGCCCGCGCATGCCGCCCCTCCCGGTCCCCCTTTCAGCCTCTCACTTCATACGGGTCGTCGCCCGCCGCCGCGCGCATGGGCGGCAGCGGGCGGCGGCGCGGCACGGCCGCCGCGCGGCGCGGCGGCGGCGCCGCTGCGCGCGGCGCGGGGCGGGCGGCGCGCGGCGCGTTGAACATGACGGCGGCCCGCATGGCGGAAGAGTGCGCTGGGCCGACTGCGGGCGGAGGGCGGGTGTGGCGCGGACAACGCGGTTGCCGTCGCTGTCCGTCGCTTTTAGCATACCCCGAGCGCGCCTCGGCGCCTCCGTTTCAACACCACCATGCCCGCCACCCCCCGCCTCTCGGGCGGCGACCTGGGCGCCCGCCCCGGGTCGCGCCCCGGGTCGGGCGCGCGCCGCCGCGGCGCGCCGGCGCCCGAGGCCTCCCCCTCGCGCGTGGGCCTGCTCTCGGCCGACGCCGAGCCCGAATTGACGCCCGCCAAGCCCGGTCTGGGCGGGCTGTCCGTGGTCGCGTCGTCGGGCGGCCCGCGCGCGGCGCCCGCGCCAGACAACCCGGGCCTGCTGCGCGCCGTGCCCCAGTGGTGGCGCATTGCCAAACTCTGGTTTCAGAGTGAGTGACGAGAGATGAGAGAGGAGGGGAGGAGGGCGGAAGGGGAGGCGGGGCTGCGAATGGCGCGCGCGCGCCGCATGCGGGCGCGCCGCCCGCTGCCCGCGGCGCCGCCCGCCCCCTTCCCCGCGCCAGGGTGCACGCCAGCACCCCGCGCCACCGCGCCGGCCGACCCAAAACCGCGGGCACCGACCCTCCGACCACGTGCCGCCCCCCTTTTTTGCCCAGGCCGCCAAAAGTGGCGCGCCGTGGCCTGGGCCGCCGCCTCGATCTCCCTCTCCATCGCGGTCACCATGATGTACGTGGAGCTGAGCTACGTGCAATCCGAGTTCATGACGGCGCTGTCAGGCAAGGACGCAAAGGGGTTTAAGCGCGCGGTCCTCAAGTACGCGGGCGTCGTCGCGGGGGCGGCCCCGCTGTTCGCCCTGTTCGACTGGGTGGAGGACCGGTTCCGGCTGGCCTGGCGCAACTGGTTGACCGGGTAGGGGAGGAAGGGAGGAGGGAGAGGAAGGTGTGGGGTTGGGTCGAGGTCTCGCCCACCCTGTCCTCTTCCCCCTCTCCCCTCCCCACCCCCAGCCACCTGCTCGACGACTACTTTGGCGGCGTCGCCTTTTATCGCCTGCACTTCACCGCCACCGACGCGCGCGCCGCGCGCGTCGACAACCCGGACCAGCGCATCTGCGACGACGTGGCGGAGTTTGCCGACGTCTCGGTCCAGCTCACCATCGGCGTCATTGGCAAACTGTTTCAAATGGCGGCCTTTTCGGGCGTGCTCTGGTCGCGGCTCCCGATGCTGGTGGGCTTCATTTTTGCATACGCGTTTGTCGGCACGCTTGCGACCGCGGGCACGTTTGGGAGGAAGCTGGCCTCCCTCACGTTCACCACCCTGCGCCGGGAGGGCGACCTGCGCTTTGATCTCGTGCGCACGCGGGAGAACTCGGAGTCGATCGCGTTTTACGGCGGCGGCGCGCGCGAAGACGCGGCCGCCCGCGCGCGGCTCGCCGCGCTCGTCGGCGTGCGCCGCGCGGCGATTCTCTGGTCGGCCGGCCTCTCGCTCTGGGTCAACATCTACTCGTACGCCACGATCCTGGTCCCGTCCATCATGTGCGCCCCGCTCTACTTTGCCGGGCGCATGCCGTTTGGCGTCATCTCCCAAGTCGGCACCGCGTTCTCCCACATCGAGGCCGCCCTCAACTACGTCGTCAACCACCTCACCTCTATCTCGTCGTTGGCGGCCGTGGCGACGCGGCTGCACGCGCTGCGGGACGCGCTGGTGGCGACGAGGGGGGGGGAGGGGGGGGGGCGGGTCGCGCGCGCGGTCGCGGCCGACCCGGGGCTCGCGCTGCGGCGGCTCACGGTCGCAACGCCCGACGGCGTGCGCGTGCTGGCGACGAATCTCGACCTGGCGATCGGGCCGGGCCAGTCCGTGCTCATCGTCGGCCCGTCGGGGTGCGGCAAATCGTCCCTGCTCCGCGCGGTCGCGGGCCTGTGGGACACCGGCTCGGGCGCCATCCTCGCCCCCGCGCCCGACGCCATGTTTTTCTTGCCCCAAAAGCCGTACATGCCGCTGGGCACGCTGCGCGACCAGCTCCTGTTTCCGCGGGGCGCGCGCGCGGGCGCGGGCGGCCCGGACGCCGTCCCGCCCGACGCCGACGCCGCCGACCCCGCGCTCACGCCGCGGCCGGCGCCGGAAGGCCTGGACGATGGAGCCCTGCTCTCTCTGCTGCGCCAGGTGCGCCTCCCTGACCTCGCCTCGCGCGTCGGCGGCCTCGACGCCGACGTCGAGTGGAGCCACGTCCTGTCCCTGGGCGAGCAGCAGCGGGTGGCGGCGGCGCGGCTGCTGGCGGCGTCTCCGGGGCTCGCGTTTTTGGACGAGGCGACGAGCGCGCTCGACGCGGCGTCGGAAGACGCCATTTATGCGTCTGTCGCCGCGTCCGTCCCCTGCTTCGTGTCCGTGGGCCACAGGCCGGAACTGGCGGCCTGGCACACGCACGTGCTGGAAGGGGACGGCGTGGGGGGGTGGGCGGTGCACGACGCGCGGGCGTGGGGGGCGGCGCGCGGGGTGGTTCCGAGACGGCCGTCGGTCGAGTGAATGGGCGCGGGGTGGGGCGGGGCCTGGCGCTGTTGGTGCGGCAACTCTGGGCGGGGGTCGAGCTGGCACGCGCGATTTTGGCGGCGGGCGGACGCTATCTCCCGCGGCCGCAGTGACGCCGCTCACTCCTCTCCACCCCGCCCCCAACCCACCCGCCCCCGTCATCATGGCCTTCTCCATGCGTTCCGCCACCGCGGCCCGCGCCCCCACGTGAGCCGGGGTGGCAGCCCGCGGCCCGCGGCGCGGCGCCCTGGCCCGATGCACCGACGCCAACCCCCACCCTTCCTCTCGCCCCCAGCGCCGCGCCCGTCGCTCGTCGCACGGTATGCTAGCATTGCGCGCTCCGGCGTGTCGCATTGGGGCGGGCGGCGGCCGGGCGCGCCGTGCGCGGCGCGTTCAGGCGCGGCCAAGAGCTGCCGTGCGAGGAGGGGCCGCGCGCGGGGCGCGCGGGGCCGCGCCGCCTCCACGCGCCCTCCCGGAGCGCGCGCGAGAGTGACCGCCGGCCTCGCGAGGCGGGCGCGGGCGCGGGCGAGCGCCAACTGCCGCCTTCGTGGGCGCATCGGGGCGGGCGGCGCCGCCGCCGCTCCCGCGCCCACCCTCGCCCCGCGCCCGGTTCCTGCCTTGAGCGGCGGCAATTACGGCCCCCGCGCCCGCACGCGCCGGGGCGGGGTCGGAGCCGGGGCGAGGGCGCGGCGCGAGGCCGGCGCCCGCGGAGCCGGCCTTCCCTCCGACGCGCTCTCTCTTACGAGGCCCAGGAGCGCCGACGCGCCCGCGGCGCGCCAGGCCCGCACGGGGCGCTGCCTGCGCCCCCCCCGCGTGCGTCCAGTGTTTCGCAGCCCTCCCCGACCCCTCCCCTCCCCCTCCGCCCCTCCTCTCCAGGTCGCCGCCAAGGCCGCCCCCGGCCAGAAGCCGCAAAAGGGCCGCTGGGCGTCCATCGACGCCGGCGTCGACCTCTCGGACGACCAGCAGGTGTGCAGGAGAGGGAGAGCGAGAGGGAAGGAGGGCGGCGGCGGTCGCCGCGCGCGCGGCGCCGACCCCCCCCCGTCCCCCCGCCTCTCTAGGACATCACCCGCGCCCGCGGCATGGTCGACGAGCTCTTCCAGGGCTGGGCCGGCCAGGGCACCACCGACGCCGTGCTCTCGTCGGAGGAGTACCTCTCCAACGCGGCCCGGTGAGACGAGGCGGCGAGCGGGGGGTGGGGTCGACGACGACGACGGCGCGACCCCTAATATTCTCCCATCTGACCCCTCCCTCCCCCTCCTCTGCTCCCTTTTAGCTCCATGAACAACATCGAGGACGGGTACTACATCTCGCCCTCGTTCCTCGACAAGATGTCGATCCACGTCGCCAAAAACTTCCTCGACCTGCCCAAGATCAAGGTCCCCCTGATTCTGGGCATCTGGGGCGGCAAGGGCCAGGGCAAGACGTTCCAGTGCGCGCTGGCGTACAAGAAGCTCGGGATCGCGCCCATCGTCATGTCGGCGGGCGAGCTCGAGTCGGGCAACGCTGGCGAGCCCGCGAAGCTCATCCGCCAGCGCTACCGCGAGGCATCGGACGTCATCCGCAAGGGCAAGATGTGCTCTCTGTTCATCAACGACCTGGACGCAGGCGCGGGGCGCATGGGTGGTGGCACGCAGGTGGGGACGGAGCGGCGCGGGGCGAGGGGCGGGACCCGCTTCCCTCCCCCCGTGCCTCACCCCCTCCCTCCCCCCCCCCCCCCCTCCACTCTGCAGTACACCGTCAACAACCAGATGGTCAACGCCACCCTCATGAACATCGCCGACAACCCGACCAACGTGCAGCTGCCGGGCGTGTACAAGACCGAGGAGATCCCGCGCGTCCCCGTCGTGTGCACCGGCAACGATTTCTCCACCCTCTACGCGCCCCTCATCCGCGACGGCCGCATGGAGAAGTTCTACTGGGCGCCCACGCGCGAGGACCGCATCGGGGTGTGCATGGGCATCTTCCAGCACGACGGCGTCGCGCGCGGCGAGGTGGAGACCATCGTCGACGCCTTCCCCGGCCAATCCATCGACTTTTTCGGCGCCCTGCGCGCGCGCGTGTACGACGACAAGGTGCGCGAGTTCGTGGCGGGCATCGGCATCGAGAACATCGGCACCCGCCTGATCAACTCGCGCGAGGGCAAGGTCGAGTTCGAGAAGCCGGAAATGTCGCTCGACATCCTTCTCGAGTACGGCAACGCGGTCGTGCAGGAGCAGGAGAACGTCAAGCGGGTGCAGCTCGCGTCGGAATACCTCGACGGCGCGGCGCTCGCCGGGTCGGGCGGCACCTCGCTGCCGGAGGCGGTCAAGGCCCGCTGATGAAGAGGAGAGAGAAGAGCAGTGTGCGGCGGCCGTGGCCGCCGATGCTTGAGGGTGGTCGGTGCGTGAGGGCCATTCGAGGGCGGCGAGTCGAGGGCGGGCGAGCCGCGCGGCGGCCGCGGCGGGGCCCTGCAACCTTCGGCGTTCGATTCTTCCGTGCCCAAAAAACATAGAGGGACGCCACGGTGTCTCACACGGAGCCTAGAAAAAGAAATCATGCAGTCTGGTCGCAGCCGCCCCCGGCCCCCCCTTGGCTTTCTAATCGTGCCACCCGCACTCGCGCGCAAGCAGCAGCTTGAGCACGTGCGCGCCCACGTCGTCCTTGAGCGACATGACAAAGTCCATGTGGCCGGCGTGCGGGAACTCGTGGTAGCTGGAGGAGGGGGGGAGGGAGACAGGGTGGGTCGGCGCGCGCGAGCCGCGCTCGCCCTCTCCCCTCACTCTCCCCCCCTCTTCTCGCACCGCACATCCACCCCCTGCTCCGCCATCGCGCGCACGTGCGTCTCGCAGTTGGCCACGGCCACGACACCGTCGGCGCGGCCGCCCACGATGTCGACGCGCACGTCGTCGAGGAGGCCGTACATGGCGGCGACGTCGGGCGGCGCGCGCGTCCCGTACCTCGACAGATTGCTCCCCGGCCCGCCCCCCCCCCCGTAATCGTACAGCTGGAATTTACCCGTCCTGATCCATTGGCACAGGTGGTTGCCCATGTGGACCGAGAGGCAGGGCATCGACGCGGCGGAATAGTGCGGGAGTTGGAGCGCGCGGTCCCACTGGGACGCGTCGCCGGAGGTGGCGGCCCGGAAGAAGGCGCGCACCAGTTCCTGGACGGCGGGCAGGTGGCGCAGGTCGTGCGTCAGTTTGAACGCGACGTGGCGGAGGGGGGATGACGGGACCGCAAACCTCAACCCCGCGCCGGGCCTCCACCGGGCGACCACGTGGTCCAACAGCCACGTCCAGACCGGGACGAGGTAGATGAAGGGGCGCGCCATGGCCATGGGGCGCTCCTGGAAGCCGGCGGGGGACAGGAGGACGAGGGAGGAAATGTGGTGGGGGCGGCCGAGGTGGCGGCACATGACTGCGTAAATGAGGAGGGCCGCCCCCCCCATGGAGTGCCCCACGCACGTCAGGCGGTAGGGTTGGGGGGGGTGCGGGTCGGCCGGCGCGCGCCGGCGCGCGCGGGTTGCGGCCGCGCGCGAGCCGACCGCGGCGGGCGACCGCGAGCGCGCGGGGGGGGTGGGGGGGGCGGGGCGGGTGGGGCGGCGTCCGGCGCGGGTCAGGGTAGGGACGGGGGCGTATGGTGGCGGCGCGGGCGGCTCGGACGCGTGGCGGAGCGGCGGCGGCGGCGCGCCCGCCGGCAGCTCGCGCGGCAGCGGCGTCCCCGGCCGCGCCGCCCGCACCCCCCTCCCCGCCGCCGCCGCGGCCCGCAGCTCTGCCTCGTTGGGCGGCGTCGCCGCCGCCGCCGTCGCGCGCGCGGCGTCGCCGTCGGCGGCCGCGAGGTCAGTTTCGGACGCGCACGCGCGCAGGCGGCGCGAGGCGAGGGCGGCGTCCGCGGCCGCGACGCGGGCGAAACCGGCTTCCAGGGCGGCGGCACCGGGGCGGCGTGGGGAGGCGGGCGGCGGGGAGGACGAGGAGGGGCCGTCGCCGTCGTCGCCGCCGCGCCCCGCGCCCGCCGCGGCCGCCGCCAGCTCGGCGCACTTGACGACATGGATGTGGTCCACTTGAGCAGCGACATCTTCCAACCCCATCTCGTTGACCGTGTACTTCCAGTAGCGCAGGCCGCCGGGGGCGCGGTCGGCGTCGATGTGGGCAAACGGCGGGTTGGCCCGCGACGACGCGAGCCACACGTCGAGGCCCGCGTCCGCGGCCGCAAACGCGTGGGACGAGGTGACGCCGTTGCCGACCCAGCCGAGGGGGGTGTCGAGGATGCCGTGCACGAAGAGCGTCGCGCCGCGCGCGGCGCGGCGCGGGATCCGCGTCAACGTCAACACGTAGCCGTCGCTCGTCGTGACCGTGTGCTCCTCCAAGGGATACCCCTCTGCCACGATGGCCTCCCCCGCGGAAGACACGTCCGCCAGGAGGTCGCACGCGGTGAGCGACGACGCGCGGCGGAAACGGGCGCGGCGGGGCATCGACGCCGCCTCCTCCCACGCGGGCGGCGCGGGGCGCGGGGCGGGGTGGGCGGGGAGGCCTTCATCGATGGGCGCGGGCGGCGGCGGCATGAAGAGGAGGCGGCGCACGCCCGCGCGGACGGCTGCCGCGCCGCGCGCGAGGCCGAGGTCGAGGCCGCGGCGCGCGTCCTCGAGCAGGCCGGTGCGCCGGGGGCCGCCGGCGGTGAGGGCGGCGCGGTCGAAGAGGTCGGACCCGTTGCGGCGCAGGGACGAGGAGGAGGAGACGGGGGGCAGCGCGCGCGGCGTCGGCGCGCCCGTCCCCGACGACACCGCCGCCCCGGCCGCCGCGACCGCGGCCGCCGCCGCGCGCGCGGCGCGGGACACGGTGCGCCCGGCCCAGGTGCGCGGAGGGGGGCCGGCGAGGGGCGGGGCGGCGCCGGGCGCCGGCGAGGGCGAGTCGGCCGTCGGCGACGCGGGCGTCGACCGACTGGCGTCCGCCACCGCGCCCGCCGCGGCCGCACGCGCCAGCACCGCGTTCAGCGTGCTCGGCCGCCCCTCGCGCCAATAATCAGACCAGGCCGCCGCGCGGCGCGACCCCGCGAGCGCGCGGCGCGCGCGCCAGTAGCGCCTGTCGACAAACAGGGACAGCACCCACGCCGTGCACCCGTCGACCGCGCGCGCAACCGCGGCAAATGCTTCCCGGAGGGCCGACTTGGCCGACTCCTCCGCCGTCGTGAGCGCGGTGTCGAGCAACCACTCGGCGGCGGGGTGCGCAAAACGGGTCTCGGCCCAGCGCCCGACGTGGAGCACGGCCCAGAGAAGGCCGCCCGCCAGGGCGGACGCGCGGGCGGCGGCCATACAGGCGGGGGGCGCGATGGCGCGCGCGACAGTGTGGGCACGCGACACAGCGCGCCGGCGACAGTTCCGAGCCCGGCCCCAGCTGCCTGGCGTCGCCGGCGATCGACGCGCCCACGTCGCGCCCGATGGCGCCCCCAGTGCGTGCGGGGCGAGAGGGATGGGGCGCGGCCTGATGCCGGGCCGCGGCGGGCGGCCGCTTTCGCGGCCCCGCTTGGCGCCCACGGGTGGCGCCCGATCCTGCGACGCCGCAGAGAGGGCGCGCGCTCCCGACGACGCTCCGACGCCGACAACCGCCCCCACCCCTTCACCAGACCGCGCCCGGCGCGGCGGCCGACGGCTTGCAGGCCACGGTGGACAAGGTGTGCGAGAGCGAGAGAGAGAGCGGTGGCGTTGGCGTGGCGAGAGGAGGGGCGCCGAGGCTCCGAGGCGGCCTTCCCACCCCGACGCACGTCCCTCGCCCCCTAACCCTAACCCTAACCCTAACCCTCCCCCTCCAGCTCCAGGAGCAAGTGCGCGCCCTCGCCGCCAAGCTGGAAGCCGCCACAGCTGCACCCGGGCCCGCCCCCGCCCGCCCCCGCGTCGTCGGCGCGCTGTCCGCCGCGGTCGTCGACTCCAACCCCTACTCCCGCCTCATGGCCCTCCAGCGCATGGGCATCGTGAAAGATTATGAGCGCATTCGAGGCGTCACGATCGCCATCGTGGGCGTCGGCGGCGTGGGGTCGGTGGCGGCAGAAATGCTCACGCGGTGCGGCGTCGGGCGGTTGCTCCTCTTCGACTACGACACAGTCGAACTGGCCAACATGAACCGCCTCTTTTTCACGCCCGACCAGGCGGGCATGACCAAGACGGCCGCGGCGGCCAAGGTGGGAGGGGGGTGGGGTGTGGCGGGCTGGCCGCGCGCGAACCCCTCTCACCTCCTCTCTCCTCCTCAGACCCTGGCCAACATCAACCCCGACGTCGCGGTGGAAGCCTACCACATGAACGTGGCGACGGTGGCGGGATTCGACGCGTTCAAGGCCGCGATCTGTCGCGCGCGCGAGCGCGCGGCCGCGCCGACCGACGCCGCCCCCCCCCCCGCGCCCGCGCGCGTCGACCTCATCCTCTCCTGCGTCGACAACTATGAAGCCCGCATGACGGTCAACCAGGTCGCCCTCGAGCTCGCCCAACCCTGGCTCGAGTCGGGCGTCTCGGAAGACGCCGTCTCGGGCCACATCCAGCTCTTGGTCCCCGGCGCCACCGCCTGCTTCGCGTGCGTCCCGCCCCTGGTCGTCGCGTCCGGCATCGATGAGCGCACGCTCAAGCGGGAGGGCGTGTGCGCGGCGAGCCTGCCGACGACGATGGGGGTCATCGCGGGCCTCCTCGTGCAGGCCGCGCTCAAGCGCGTCCTCTCCTTCGGCGCCGTCTCCGGCTACCTCGGCTACTCGTCGTTGACCGACTTTTTTCCCGCGCTCGACATCAAGCCCAACCCGGGGTGCCTCAACCCGGCGTGCGTCGCCGCGCAGGCGGCGCACGCGGCGGCCGCCGCGGCCGCGCCGCCGCCGCCGCCGGCGGCGGTCGAAGCCGCGCCGGAGCACGAGGACAACGAGTGGGGCATCGAGTGCACGGCGGACGACGGGGGGGAGGGGGGCGGAGGCGGGAGTGGGGGCGGGGAGGGGCGTCCTCTTCCGGCCGGCGTCGAGTACTCGCTCCCCGCCGCGGCCGCCCCCGCCCCCGCCGCCCTGGCCGCCGCCACCGCGGCCGCGGCCGCGGACGCCCACGGCGGGGCGGGCGTGGACGACCTCATGGCCCAGCTGCAGGCGCTGGGGCGGTAGAGGGGATGTGACACGCGCGGGTCCCTCTCCCCGCTCCCTCGTTCACTGGAGCGCCAACCCTTCCGCCCCCGTCGGCACCAGCCCCTCCCCCAGCGCGGCGTCCACGATGGCCCGCGTCTCGTCGCGGTGGATGGCGAGGGACGCGGTCGCGGTGGTGCCGGCGGGCGGGCGGCCGATGTAGCGGAGGGCGCGCCCGCCGCCGCCCCCGTGCTCCAGCTCGCGCAACGCCGTCGCCACGCGGGGCTGCACAAAGCGCCAGGGGCCCTGGTTCTTGGGCTCCTCCTGCAGAGGAAGGGATGGGGGTTGGGTGGGCGGTCTGTCTGCCCGCCCTGTCCCTTCCCTTCCCTCCCTCTGTCTCCTACCTGCACCCACACCACGTCCGCCTGCGCGTACTTGGCCAGCACGGCCGTCACGTCATCGTACGGAAACGGGGTGAGCTGCTCGACGCGGGCGAGGGCGACGTCGCGCACGCGCCGCGAACGGCGCGCGGCCGAGAGCGCGTAATAGAGTTGCCCGCTGACGAGGAGCAACCGCCGCACCTGGTCTGGCGGCACCATGAACGGGTCCCCCGTCGTCGGGTGCGCCGCCCGGTGCCGCGTGTTGTCCGCGGCGGCGCCGTCGTCGATGACCCGCGCAAACCGCGTCCCCGGCCCCAAATCCCCCAGAGCGCTCGTCGCCGGCGCGTGCACGTGCAACCTTTTCGGTGCCGCCACGATGAGCGGTTTCACGGCCGCCCGGTTGAGCTGGCGGCGCAGCGCGTGGAAGAGCTGGGCGGGCGTCGACGGCGCGACGACAAACAGGTTGGCGCGCGCCTCGGCGTTGCGCCGCAGGAAGCGGCGCATGAGGGCCGTCCACCGGGCGCGGTCCAAGGATTGGTCTGGGGTGAGGCCGGCCTCGTCCCAGAGCGACTGGGCGGCGCGCGGCGCGTCGGCCGCGCCGAGCGCGGCGAGCAGCCGCCCCGCGTCCTCCCGGCGCACGCCGCCCGCGGGCCCCGCGACCGCGTCGAAGGACGCCCCCGCTTCCGCCGCCTCGCGGGCGGCGTCGCCGGGCAGCGCGTCGCCGTCGTCGTTGGCGAGTTGCAGAAACCGTTCCAGGCGCGCGGACGAATGGTCCGGCCCCGCGCCGTCAAACCCGTGCGGAAGCAGCAGCACCAGCCCCGACTGCTGGCCCCACCGCTCTTCAGCGGCCGCGACAAAGACGTCGATGGCGGCCTGGGCGTTGTTGGCGAAATCGCCAAACTGCGCCTCCCAGATGGAGAGAGCGCGCCCCGCGGCGCCCAAAGAGTGACCGTACTCAAACGATAAACACGCCGCTTCATTGAGGGGCGAGTTCCAGACTTCGACCGGCTCCTGGCGCAGGCCCGACGCGGTGGCGAGGCCTGCGAGCAAGACCGCCCTCTCCCCAGTCGCCTCGTCCCGCACGACCGCGTGCCGCTGGCCAAACGTTCCGCGCTCGGCGTCTTGGCCCACGAGGCGCACGCCGTACGCGCCCGCGTTGAGGCCGGAGGCCGCGGCGGCGTCGGCGAGCGCAGCGCCACGCGCGGCGCGCGTCGGCGTGGCAGCAGGGCGGCGGGAGAGTGCGGCGCCAGGGGCACCGTTGTCATCCGCGACTGCGTCCCGGTGTAGCGCGAGCGACCCCAGCGCCAGCGCCTCGGCCGTCGCGAAATCAACGCGCGCGCCGTCGCCCGCGAGCGACGCCGCACGCCTCGCCAGCGCGGCCGCCGCCTGCGGCGGCGGCGTAAATCCAGGCGGCGGCGTGCACGCGGCGACGCCCACCATGCGCAGTGTGGCGGCGGGCAGGCCGGTGGGTTCGCGGCGTTGCGCAACGCCACCCGGGCCGACGGGCGCGGCGAGCGACGCGAGCGCGTCGCCCTGCCACGAGTTTTTTAGCCAGTCGGCCGCGGTCTGGGAGTAGGAGCCCGCGGCGAAAGCGTCGTGCTCGGCGTCGAGGGCGGCGGCCGCGGCCGCGACCGCCGCCTCTGCCGCGCCCGCCTCCACCACGCCCTCGCCCACCAGCTTGGCCGAGTACAGGGTCAACACGGGCGGATGGGCACCGATGGCGGCCACGGTGGCCGGGGACGAGGACGACGGGTCGTCCTGCTCGTTGTGGCCGCGGCGGCGGTACCCGACGACGTCAACGACGACGTCCCTCCCCCGCGCTGCCCGCCAATCCGCCGCCAGCTTACACGCCGCAATGACGGCGTCTGGGTCGTCAGCGTTGGCGTGTAGGATGGGCGCGCCCGCCGCGCGCGCACAGTCGGTCGCGTGCGGCGACGACCGCGCCGACAGGGGCGCGGTCGTGAAGCCCACCTGGTTGTTGGCCACGATGTGGACGGTGCCGCCCACGTTGAACCCGGGCACGCGCGCCATGGCGAGGGTCTCGGCGACGACGCCGAGGCCCGCAAAGGCGGCGTCGCCGTGCACCTGGAGCGCGGCGACCGCGGACCGGCCGAGCGCCGCCTGCTGGGCGCGCACCATGCCCAGGACGACGGGCGCGACGGCCTCGAGGTGGGACGGGTTTGGGGCAACCGACGCGTGCAGGCGCGCGCCCGACTGGCCGTCGCCCAAAAACTCGAGCGCCGCGCCTTTGCCCAGGTGGTATTTGACGTCCCCCACCTGCCACTCGCTCTGCGCCGCCTCCATCTCCGCCATGATCTGGCCCGCCGGCGTGCCAAGCACGGTGGCGAGCAGGGTGAGGCGGCCGCGGTGCGGCGTGCCGATCTGGAGAGTTGTGACTCCCGCCGCCGCGAAGCGGTCGGCCGCGGCCTCGAGGCCCGGCGCGAGCGCGTCCAGGCCCTCGATGCCGAAACGCTTGGACCGGGGAAAGGCGGCGCCGAGGAAGGACTCGAAAGCGGAACCCGCGGCGAGCGTGGTCAGCGCGCGCTTTCGCGCCCCCGCACAGAGCCCCCACCCCGGCCCCGCCGCCGCCGCGGTCTCGACCCGGGCCGCGAGCCAGGCCTGGTCGGCGGCGGGGAGGTGGTCGAGCTCGACGGCGAGGGTGGAGGCGTAGGCGCGGGCGAGGGACGCGACGAGGTCCGGCAACGCCCACGCCGCCCGCCCAAAGGGCAGCCCGCCCGGCAGCGCGTCCGCGGCCGCGCTGAGGTCGTACGTGGCGCGACCGGCGGCCTCACCGCCGGGCAGGCGCAGCGCGGCGGCGAGGGACGCGGCGGTCGGCGCCCCCGCCCCGGCGTCGACCGCGGCCAGCACGCGGTCCAGCAGCGGGTCGCGCCACTCGGCCGCGCGGTCGGCCGCCGCCCGCGTCTCGCCGAGCCACACGCCGCGGCCGGCAGGCGGGCGGCCGAGCGGATCGAGCCGGGCGTGCAGGTGGCCGCGCGCGCGCAGCGCGCCGACTAGCAGGCCCACGATGAGCGTGTCGGAGGAAGAGGTGGACGCGTGGCGGTGGGCAAGGCGGCGCGCGGCGACCGCCGCGGCCTGCATCGCGGCCTCCGCGCCGGGCTAACGACGCGCCGGGGCAGGTACAGCGGCCATGGATGCGGGCGGGGGTCGTCAGGAGTCGGAGGGAGACTGGAGGGCGAGACTGGCCGCGGCGTCGACGCTACAGACCCCCTCCCCTCCCCGCCGCCACCACGTACTCGGCCGCCGCCAGCGCGTCCGCTTCGGACGACGGCAGAGCCCGCTTCAGAGCGGGACCGCCGTCGCCGGGGGCCAGGGCGACCGAGTATTGAAAGACAAAGGTATTTGACCGCGCGGTGTCTCCCCGCTCGGGCCGCACCACGTGCGCGTCCACCGCGACGACGACGGCGCCGCGGGCGGCGTCTCCCGGCATGGGCCCCGCGTGCAGGACGCGGGACGTGAGGCGGAGCAGGTCGCCGACTGAGACCGGCGACAGGAATGACACCTCCTCGACCCCGGCCAGCGCGGGCCGCCGCCCCGCAAACGCGTATGCGGCGGCGAACGCGAGCTCGAAGGCGCGCCGCATGAGGAAGCCGCCAAAGACGCGGCCGGCCAGGTTGCGGTGCTGGGGTTGGCACGTGAAGAGGTTCGACCGCGCGGTGGCGGCGCCCGGCACGGCGTCGGGCGAGGCGAGGGACGGCAAATCGGCCGCGTCGCGCGCCTCGGTGAGCAGGAGGGACGCGGCGGCGGCGACCTCGGGTGGCGGCGGCGCGCCGCCCGCCGCCGCGCGCGCCGCGCGCCGCGCGGCGGCGACCGCGCCGCGCTCGGCCGCCACCCGCTTCTCCCACGGCGTGCGCGGGGCGAGGGCGGGCACGGGCATGGGGGCGCCGGTCGTCGGGTCGCGGCAGGCAAAGGTGAAGAGGGCGACCAGGGCGGGGTCGAGAGAGGCCGCGGCTTTGCCGGCGCCGGCCGCGGGCGCTTCGCCGAGCTCGATGCGGATGTCGAGCGAGGACGAGCCCGTGTGCACGACCTGAGAGGAGGGGCGGGCGGCGTCGGGGACTGGAAAGCGCGCACGCGCGCTCACCGTCCGCCCTGCCTCCCCACCCCTTCCACCCACCTGCCCCCGGGCCAGCAAATCTCCCTTGTCCACCGCCAGCAGCCTCGCCACCCAGATGGCGTCCACGGCGGCCGTGACGAGCAGCGGCGGCCGCGTGCGCGGGTCGCCGCCGTCGGCGTGCGCGAGCGCGATCGACCCCGCCATGGAATCCAAATCCTCGAGCACGCGCCCGAGACGCACCGCGCCCCACGGGTTGCGGTAGAGTTCCCGCAGCTGTGGGGAGGTCGAAAATGGATACCGCACGTCGAGCGGCGCGGGCGGCACCGGCCCGGTGCGCGGCGCTGGCGGCAGCGTCGCCTCCGCCTCGCGCTGCAGGCGGGCGATCCAGAGGGACGCGGTGACGGGCGTGAAGACGCCGATGGCGGCGCGCCCCGCGTCGAGCTCGGACGCGGTGCGCGGGACGGGGTGGGGTGGGTGGGGGTGGTGCGTCGTCGACGCGGCGCGGAAGCGCGCGGGCGCGAGGGCGGCGGCTGCTGCTCGCCGCATCTTTTTTTCCCGTTGTGAGCTCGACACGGCTGCAGCCCCCCAAAACACGCCCACGCCCCTATCATCTCACCCCGGCGCCAGCGCCCGCCACAGCCCCGCCCGCCCCGGGTCGGCCGCGGCCAGCCGGTCGCGGCAGTCGGCCGCGGCGGCGGCAGCGGCGTCCGCGTCCGCTCTCTCCCCGCTCGACGCCGCGCGCGCCTCGTAGCATTCGTGCGCAAACAGCAGCGCGGGCACACTGCCGGGGGCGACGATCAGGGCGGCGACGGCCAGGGAGGCGAAGCGCGGGTCGGCCGCGAGCGCTCCCTCACCCGCCAACGCCGCCGCCGCGCGCGCGTGGTCCCAGGGCGGGGCGTCGTGCGGGTCGGCGGCCGCGGCTCGGGCGGCCAGGGCCAGTTCCCGGTCGGCGGCAGTCGCCGCGTCTGCCCCCGCCGCCACGAGCGCGGCCGCGGCCGCCGCGCGGTGCGCCCACGCCGAGTTGTTGCGCGCGTCCTCGCCCAGAGCGCCTTCGGCGTACTCTAACTCACCCTCCCACAGGCCGTGCATGGCGGCGACGGCGGCGCGGTGCGCCCAAGCGTGATAGTTTTTGGGGTCATCGGCGAGGGCGGTGTTGGCGAAAGCGAGCTCCCGCCGCGCCCCCGCGGGGCCTGCGGCATGCGCCACCTGCGCCCTGTGGTGCCAGAGTTGGTAGTTTTTGGTGCCGTGCCGCGCGGCGACGCGGGTCGTCAGACGCGCGTCAGACTCGAGCGCCTCCCCTAGCTCCCGCGCCACGCGCCAGCGCACGCACCACGCGCTGTAGTCGGCGGGGTTGACGTGGGAGACGACCGCGTCGGCCAGGGCGAGCACGCGCGGCGACGCCTCGCGCGCCGCGGCGGCGGCGCGCAGCAGGGCGAGCGCGCCGGTGGCGCCCGCGCTGGCGGGCGCGATGGAGCCGAGGCCAGAGGTGGTGGCGGGCTCGTCGGGGGCGTGCAGGCCGGCGAAGAGGGGGAGGGCGCGCGGGTCGGCGGACGGGTCGAAGCTGTAGACCTCCTCGCCGCCGCCGCCACCGCCGCCGCCACTCCCCTCGGTCGACGACATTCTCAGTCCAGGTTGGAGAAGCGCGGCTTCTCAAACATCCAGCTGGGGGAGAGGGAGGGCCGTGAGAGGAGGGAGGCGCGCTCAACCCCCGCCACCCTCCCCTCCTCTCTCCCCTCACTTGTCCTCGTCCAGGCTGTTGACGTGCTCCCGCACCTTGGTCAGCACTTGCTCCTTGAGCGCTGGGGGTTGGAGAGAAGGGGGGGCATTGGGGGAGGAGAGGGGCTGCCCCGGTCTCGCCTCCACCCCTCCGCACTCTCTTACCGTCCTGCACCTCCTGCTGTCTCTGCGACTGGCTGGGCTGCCGGCAGCCGCCGGGCGCGGGCGGCTGGGCGGCGCCTGGATTGGGGGAGGGAGCAGGGCAGGTCGGCGCGCCGCGCCCGCCCCTCGGCCTCGGCCGCCCGCCCGCGCCCACTCAACAGCCCGCACCGTGGGGCGGGGCCGGCTGGGCGGGCGGCGTGACGTCCATGCGCGGAGTGGGAGCGGGGACGAGGGCCGTGTCACTCTCCGCGGCGCGCGGCTCCCGCAATGGCCGACCCCGGCGGCGGCCTGTCCAACTCGGATTTCCGGGCGCTGGTGGCGGCCACTCCGCGCCGCGGCGATGGCGCGACGCCCGCGGCCCGGCCCAAACCCAAGCCGCGGCCGCCCCGGCCGGCGGGCGCGGCGAAAGGCGGAGATGGAGGAGGAGGGCCCAAGTACCGGTGCGCGAGAGGAGAGCGGTGGCGCGGCGGAGGCGGCAGCGGCGCTCGTCTCGACTCCCACACCTCCCTCCTTCCTCCCCCTCTTCAGCGACCGCGCCCAGGAGCGCCGCCTGGGCGCCAACCCCGACTACGAGGGCGACGCGGGCGACGCAGGCGCGACGCCCGCGGCTGCGGCGGACGCGGCGCCCCCGCTCGCCGCGTTTGCCGCGCCGCCCTCGACCCTCACCGACGCCGAAACGAAATTCTTGGGCGGCGACGAAGCGCACACGCACCTGGTGCGCGGCCTGGACTTTGCGCTGCTGGAGCGGGTGCGGCGCGAGAAGGAGGCGGGCGGGACGGGGCGCGCGGCGCGCCCCCGCGCGTTTGCCGCGCCCGCGCCGCGCGCGCCCAAGGCAAGCGCGGCGGCGCCGGCGATCCACCCTCCATCATCCTCCCTGGCGGCGGCCGTGCTGGCGCACGCCGAGGCGCTCGGCGCGCCACGCGCGGTGCGGCCGCCCAACCGCGTCGCCACCTTCCTCCCCAAGCGCACAGCGTACGCCTACACTCTCGACACCGACCCCGCCCCCCCCACGACGGTCGCGCGCGCTGCGGCCGACTGCCCCGCGCCGCGCGCGACGACGACCGCGGGCGTCGCGCCCGCCCTGCTCGACCGCCTGGCCCGCATCCTGGCCTACGTCACGGGCGGCAAGGGCGGGCGCAAGCTCAAGAAGAAAGAGCGGGAGGCGCTGCTGCGCGAGGTGGAGGAGGCGGGGGGTCGTCCGGCGCTGGGCGCCGCGCCGCTCGCCCCGCTCGTCGCGCGCACCGCCGCGCCCACGGCGGCCGGCGCCGACGGCGGATCGCCGCCCCCACCTCCGTCGGTGGCGGACGAGGAGGACGACATCTTTGGCGGCGCGGGCCGCGCGTATGAACCGCAGGCCCCCGGGCCGGCCGCGGCCGGCCCGGCCGCCCCGGGCCCTGCGCCGGCCCCCGGCGGCTACTTTGGGCCCGGGCCCGCGGCGGCGGGCCCGGGCGGGGATGGGTTGGCGGCGTACGGCGCCGGCCCGCCCGAGGCGCCCGCCGCCGCCCCCGCTCCTTCCCGCCCTCCGCGCGCGTTCCGCCCGCCCGACGACGACGACGACGACGCGTACGCCGAGCTCTACCCGTCGGCCATGGCCGGCTTTGGCCGGCAGGCGGGGTCCGACTCGGAGGACGAGCCGGAGCCCGGGGCCACCGCGGACGCGCTCGCCGCCAAGGACGCCGCCCGCAAGGACAAAGGGGCGGGCAAGGCGGCCAAGGCCAAGGCGGCGGCCAAGGCGAAAAAGGAGGCGGAGAAAGAGGCGGCGCGCACCGACACGGAGCTCGCCAAGATTCGGGCCGTGCTGGAGAAGCGGCCCGGCAAAGCGGCCGATTTGGATGAAGCGTTTGAAGGGGATGCGAAGGAGGGAGGGGGCGGGGCGCGCGGGAAGCGGCGGCGGTTGGCGACGGGGTGATGAACGAACGAGGCGCAGCGACGCGCCAGCCTCTCGCGCACGCCGCGCCGGCGCGTGGGCCGCGTGCCGGCGGGCGAGGTGTGCGCTGGAGGCGCGCGTCGTTCGCCCGCCCCCCGGCCGCTGTGGGCCGCGGAGGCGTCTTGGTGGTGTGGGGTCCGGCGCCGCCGCGCGACGCCGCGTGTCACACCTCCCCCGGCCGACGCCCCCCGCCGTCCGCCCTCCCCACCATGCAGGCGACCATGTCCACCCGCCGCGCCGGCGCGGTGAGATCGGGGAGTGATGGCCGGGCGGCGGCTGCCGACCTCGGGGAGGCTCGCCGGGGTGCCCGCCCCGCCCGCCCGGGCCGCTCACGCAGCCCCTCCCCCTCCTCACGCGTTCCCAGGCTCGCCCCACCGCCCGCCGCCAGGTGCGTTTGGGGCGGGATGCGCAGTCACGCCCCCCAGCGCGCTCGTGCCGGAGCGCTGATCTCGGCGCGCCGCGCGCGCCCCGCCCAGCGCCCGCCCGCGCCCGCGCCCGCACCCGCGACGCGCATTGGCCCCCCCGGTCGGCCGCCGGGGCGGCCTGGGGTCGCCCGCGGTCCGCCCGCGCCCGCACGGCGCTGGCAACGCCCCGCCCCTCACCTGCGCCCCCCGGCGCGCGCCGCCGGCGCGCCCGGCCCCGGCGCCGGGCCGCGGCGGCGGGCGCGGGGCCGGGGCGCGGGGCGGCGGGG
>Ga0315289_10000702_pt1 | contig 51353 bp, 33 predicted proteins | sample YL17G11_40_MG_FD_203452 | JGI IMG/M metagenome (GOLD analysis project Ga0315289, IMG submission 203452) | Sediment microbial communities from Yellowstone Lake, YNP, Wyoming, USA - YL17G11_40 | ecosystem: Environmental > Aquatic > Freshwater > Lake > Sediment | place: USA: Wyoming | collected...
CGGCAATATTTACCATGAAATTCAAATAGGAAATCAAGTATGGATGCTTGAGAACTTGAAAACGACAAAACTCAACGATGGTTCTGCAATATCTTTAGTAACAGATGATGCAACATGGGGAAGCCTTCTTTATCCGGGGTATTGCTGGTATAATAACGACACTGCCAACAAAGCTGCGTATGGTGCCTTATACAATTGGTATGCTGTAAACACCGGCAAATTGGCCCCAACGGGATGGCATGTACCGACTGATGCGGAGTGGGATACCTTGCAGAATTATTTAATCGCCAATGGGCATAATTGGGATGGTACTTCAGCAGGCAATAAGATAGCAAAATCCCTGGCAGCAAAAACGGATTGGAATACATCAACATCCGCCGGGGCAATCGGCAATGATTTGACGACGAATAATAGAAGTGGTTTTTCAGCACCTCCGGGTGGTATTCGCTATGGCAACGGCAATGGAATGTTTATCGGAATTGGCAGTCAAGGCAATTGGCTGAATGCTACGGCGTATGATGCAAATAATGCACACTACCGCAACCTCAATACCGATTGTGACTTTCTCTTTGGGAGTTTCCGCGGCTGCAGTTGGGGTATGTCGGTAAGGTTGGTCAGGGACTGACCGTTTGTCTACCTTCCGAAGAAGCATGTAGTAAAGGATTCCCTTGGTAATGGAATATCACTATCTCTCCTTCGACGGCATCAGCAAAACATTTCCCGGTGTCAAGGCCCTTGACGCCGTTTCCTTTGGTGTCAACAAAGGCAGCGTGCACGCGCTGGTGGGAGAAAACGGCGCGGGCAAGTCCACGCTGCTCAAGGTGCTCAGCGGCGCCTATGCTCCCACGGCCGGTGCCGTGGTCATCAACGGCTCGGTCATAACGCTGCGTTCCACGGCCGAGGCGCTGCGCCATGGCGTGGCGGTCATTTATCAGGAGCTTCATCAGGCGCCGGAGCTCAGCGTGGCGGAAAATCTTTATATCGGCCATCTCCCGACGAAGTACGGGTTTGTCAATAAGCGGGAGCTGCTCGATTCGGCGCGAAACAGGCTTGCCGCACTCGGCGAGACGATCGATCCGCGCACCAAGCTCGGTAGCCTGTCCATCGGCCAGCGCCAGATGGTGGAGATCGCCAAGGCGCTCAGCCGCAGCGCCGCCATCATCGCTTTCGACGAACCGACTTCCAGCCTTTCGTCCCGCGAAATAGACCGTCTGTTCCGTATCATTGCCGATTTGAAAAGAGCGGGCCATGCGGTCCTGTACGTTTCGCACCGCATGGAAGAGATCTTTAAGGTCTGCGACAGCGTGACCGTATTCCGCGACGGCCGGCATATCAAGACATTTGAGACCATGGAAGGCCTGACCCACGACGAACTGGTGCGGCTCATGGTGGGCCGCGAAATCACCGACATTTACGGATATGCTCCGCGGCCCAGGAAGGCGCCGCGCCTTGAAGTGGACGCCGTGAACGGACCGGGCCTGTGCAAACCCGTATCGCTGTGCGTTCATGGCGGCGAGATCGTGGGCATCTTCGGCCTGGTGGGCGCGGGACGCACCGAGTTGTTGCGGCTTGTGTACGGCGCGGTGCGCCCGATCTCCGGCGCCATCCGCATCGACAATGAGCGCGTGCGCAAAATCGGCCCGGCCGGCGCCATCCGCGCGGGCATGATGCTGTGTCCCGAAGACCGGAAAAAGGAGGGGATCATTCCCATCCGTCCGGTATTGGAGAACATCAACATCAGCGCCCGGCGCAACCATCTGGCGGGGGGCGTGTTTCTGCGACCCGCGTGGGAGCGCAGCAATGCCAGGCAGCAGATTGATTCGCTCAACATTAAAACGCAGGGCCCGTGGCAGATCATCGTGAACTTGTCGGGCGGGAACCAGCAGAAGGTGATCCTTGGCCGCTGGCTGTCGGAACGGATGAAGGTGCTGCTGCTCGACGAGCCCACGCGGGGCATCGACGTGGGCGCAAAAAGCGAAATCTATTCGATCATCTACAAGCTGGCCGCTCAGGGCGTGGCCATTGTGATGGTGTCAAGCGATCTGCCGGAAGTGATGGGCGTTGCGGACCGTATCCTGGTCATGCGGGAGGGCGCGGTGTCCGCCTCGTTCGAGCGCGGCCGCGCCTCGGCCGAAGAGATGCTCGCGGCGGCATTGCCGGCAACCGGCGGCGAGAATGGCAAGGCTAATGCGAATATCGAATACCGAATGACGAATCATGAAGTTTGAAGACACGACATTCCCGCGCCATGCCGATTTTTCCGGACTTCGATATTCGACATTCGGTGTTCGGCGTTCGATATTCCGTACCACTTCTGCATAGGAGCCTTCCTTGGCAAACACGATCGCCTCTTCACGCGCCGGATTCAGTCCGGCCGCGCTTTTAAGCAAAACGGGCATGCTGCTGGTCTTCGCGGTGCTGTTCATCATCTGCTCCACGACGGTCGGAAACTTTTTCTCTTTTGCCAATATGCAGGGGCTGATGCTGTCCGTGTCGCTCATGGGCATGGTGGCCTGCACCATGCTCTTCTGCCTTGCCGCGGGCGATTTCGACCTGTCGGTGGGCTCCGTGGTCGCCTGCGCGGGCGTCCTCTCCGCCGTGGTCACCAATGCCACCGGCAGCGTGATCCTGGGCGTTCTGGCCGGCGTCTGCATCGGCGGCTTGTCGGGACTGGCAAACGGCTACGTGATAGCCAAACTCAAAATCAACGCGCTGATCACCACGCTGGCCACCATGCAGATCGTGCGCGGCCTGGGCTACATCGTGTCCGACGGCAAGGCCGTAGGTGTGACAAAGGAGAATTTTTTCATTCTCGGCACCTCCTCGGTCATCGGCATACCCACGCCGGTGATCATCACCATCGTCTGCTTTGTGGTGTTCGGCATTCTGCTCGAAAAGACCGCCTTCGGCCGCAATACGCTGGCCGTGGGCGGCAATATGGAAGCCGCGCGGCTTTCGGGCATTCCGGTGGAACGGCTGAAGATCACCATTTTCCTCCTGCAGGGGCTCATGTGCGGCTTTGCCGGCGTGGTGCTGGCTTCGCGCATGACAAGCGGACAACCCATGACCTCCATGGGGTTCGAGCTCGAGGTGATTTCGGCGTGCGTGCTGGGCGGCGTGTCCATGAGCGGCGGCATCGGGACCATCACGGCGGTCATCGCAGGCGTGCTCATCATGGGCACCGTGCAAAACGCCATGAACCTGCTGAACGTGCCCACGTTTTACCAGCATGTGGCCCGCGGCGTGATCCTTTTAGGCGCGGTGCTGTTTGACAAGTTCAAGCAGATGAAGAGTTGAGGCGGCGGCGATGTGGATTGCCGGCGCGCCGCCCCAGGATACAATTCAGCTATCACCGGACCACTGTCGCCGTTGACCCTCGTTCCACGATATGCCCCCGTATCTCCGGCCGCAGCAGGCCGCGGAACCGCTTGACATACCGTATTCGCAGGATGAAATTCAGGATGGTGCTCACGGATGCTTCGTAATCAAAGTCATACGAGGTCACGTCCGCCTGCACTGCCTCAAGAGTGTTTCCGAATCCTGCAAGTGAGATGTCCGCGGGAATCCTCACTTTGTTCCCGCGCAGGAAGCTCCATGCCATCAATGCAACCGCATCGTTGCACCCCACCCAGGCAGTGATGGATTTGTCCGCGAAAGCTTTTTCAAAAAGCGGCTGGAGCACGTCGAAATAGACTGAGTTCGCATAGACGATCCATGCCTGGCCTTCAAGCCGTGTGCGTCCGGCAGCGTAGCCTGTCGGCACCCCGGGAAGGGAGCTGAAAACCGGTCCTGCCAGCCGCTGGCGCTTTTGCACCAGCGGCTGGAAATCTGTTTCCCGGGTGATCCGGTCCTGGAAAAAGCCGTGCGCCTGATATGAACTCCCGCCCAATGCGCAGGCGTCAACCATCCCCTGGAGCCGGATGGCCGGCCATTGCAGCGCATAAGGAGAGAAATAGGCGATCCGGTGGTGGCCTTGACTCATAAGATAGCGTCCCATATCGAACCCCGGCCTGGATTCCATCGACGACGCCTGCACCTGCACATCGGTCCTTTGGCGTAGGTTTTCCGGCAGCTCCCACCCGCCCAGCCAGTCTACGATGCTTACCGGTGCGCGAAGGCGCGAAAGCCAATCGAAAACCGCCGGATTGATGGACCCGGGCCAGCTTGCGAAGTACACCACACCCAGGCAGTCGGCGGAGAGTCGCGTTTCCAGCGGGGTTGGATCTCCATGGCGCCACAGGATGACCCGATCATTCTCCGCGAACACGATCCGTTTCGCAAGCGCTATTGAATGCCGGAAACAGTCGCGTTCGAGCATGCGGATGAGCAGCGTATCGTGGTCGTGTGTTGGGAGAAAAGGTTTGTCGCTGAACCATAAAAACAGGATGTGCCCTGCAGAACGCGGCGCGGTCAGTTTGGGTACGGCGAATTTTCCGCCGCGCGGGACCAGCAGGTCCTGCTTGACAAGAGCTCGTAGCGCTTTGATAAGCGTACAATAGGAGACATCATAGCGAGCCTGAAGCTCTTTTGAGGTGGGAAGCGTGGCATCCGGTTTGTATGCGCCGGTCATGATATCGTCCTTGAGCTGCCCGGCAAGCGCGTCGCACGATTTCCTATTTGTCGAGAAAACGGAAGAAAGGGCCGGCTGCTCCGGGCTGCGCGCCGTGATACGCGCGCGTTGTCCGCGTACGCCGGAGATCACATTCTCGCGCCGCAGATGCGCCATTGCGTAGGTCACGGTGTTGGTACCCACGCCGAGTGCGCGCGCGAGATTCGTGCGATTGGGCAGGAGGGACCCTTCCCGCAATCGTCCGGCGGAGATCGCGGCTTTGATGTAATCAATGACCATCCTGACGCCCGGGCCCATGATGCCTCCGAAATATGGGATTTGCTGATCAGTGCAACTAGTGCTGCTTATTTAATAAATATAATTTAAAAAGCCATCATGGGAAACCCGCTTCTGATAGAATAATCGTAGCACCGTGGCGGATAGTATGGATTTGAAATCCGCCGGCATCATCCAAATACAAAAAGGAGCCGATTATGGGCATCAGAACTTCCGCGGCACTTCTGTCGATTGTATTCATCTGCCGGGTTGTCTTGGGGCAACCCGATGCCACGCGGGTGACGGCACTCCCGCAAGACAACGGCAAAGGTCTTGTAAATCCCCAGATGGGCTGGAAATTCCTCCACCATCACGACGGCGGAGCGGTGTGGGAGCCGGACTATTGTACCATGCTCAATTCATTGCCGGGCGTCAGCAAATACGGGTATCGCTGCAGCAGCAAGGCCGGCATAGCGGATGCGCTTTACAATCAGGTGCCCGGCGCGAATATCATGTATTTCCGGCTTCCCTGGAGCGTGATTGAGCCCTATGAAAACCAATTCAACTGGCAGGCCATCGACTATGTGGCCAAACCATGGATCGAAAGCGGCCGCCAGATAGTCTTCCGCTTCAATCCGGTTGACAACATGCAGGCAACTCCAGACTTTGTGCGTGAAGCTGGCGCCCAGGGCGAAACATCAAGCCAGGGCTATTGGGTGGCCAAAACCGATGACCCGATTTTTCTTGCCAAGTATAGCGCACTTCTTGATTCGGTTGCGCGACGCTATGTTACCGGGAAAACAGGCGTGGCGCACATCGAGGTCGGTATGGCCGGACGGTGGGGAGAGGGCCATTGCTTTGAAACTCCCACTATTGCCTGCGCCGGCATGAGCCAGTCCATCACGATTCTGAAAAGCAAATTTCCCAACCTGACACTTATGGTGAACGACGACTATGGCGACCCATATGTAACCCAGGCTAGAAATCTTGGATTCGGGCTTGTTGACGACAGCGGTGGCGGCTCCACGTGCCCGGGCATGCCGGGAAGAGGTTTGGGAAGCGATTATTTCACGAATTTCTGGCGGACAGCTGAATGCGGCATGGAATTCTGGTGCGGGTGGCCCGGGTGCGGGACCTGCCCGGGGGATGTGTTGGCTTCAATAAATTACTGGCATCTCAGCTATGTCAACATGTGGACCAATGATCCGGCCGGCATGTACCAGCAGAACAAGTCCGTGATGGATGCTATTGCCTCTCGCGTGGGTTATCGCCTGCAGGTGACTGAGGCATCGTGGCCGTCAACCGCAATAATCGGCCAGACGCGCGTGCTTTTCAGGATGAATCTGCGCGACGCTGGCGCTGCACCATGCTATAAGGGCGGATATCCGGCGATATCGCTGAAATCCGCCGGCGGAACGATTGCCGCGACGTTTGTTGACACTATGTTCAATGTGTCAAGGTTGACCGTCGGGGCAGGGATAAATCCCGGACAGACCGTGGTTCTCGGGCCGGCGGTGGCGGAAAGCCTATCGGTCCAGATCCCCGGAACACTGTCGGCAGGCCAGTACCAGGTCCTCGTTTCGATCGGCGCGAAGGACGGGACTCCCGTATACGCACTCCCGTATGACAATAGCGATGGAAGCCGACGCTATGTGCTGGGGAATATTGCGATAACGGCCGGGACCGACAACACGCCGCCAACCGCGCCCGGCAATTGCGTTGCTCAGGTAACGAGCTATCAGTCGGTGCGGCTCTCGTGGAATAAAGCATCGGACCCGGAAAGCGGGTTGTATGGATACTGTATCTATCGTGATGGACAGAAGCTGACGGAATCAACCGACACTACGTATCTCGATCAAGGGTTGCAGGAGTTGACAACGTATACATACCAGATTTCCGCAACCAACCTTTTTGCCATGGAAGGGCCGAAATGTCAGTCGCAGGTGACAACCCCTGCCGATGCTACCAAACCGACGCTGATAAGCGCATCCGCCATGAATGGTCCGACTTTGGTCACGGTCGCCTTCAGTGAACCGGTTGAGAAGCAGAGCGCGGATCTTGCCGCGAATTATGCGCTGAACAACGGTATCGCGATCTCTTCCGCGGCGCTGCAAAGTGATCCCACGACCGTCGTGTTGACAACATCGGCAATGACCGGCGACATGACCTATACGCTGACGGTCAGCAATGTCCGGGACCGCGCCAAAACTCCCAACACCATTCAGCCCGGCAGCTCCATCACCTTCAAATATATGGCCGGCATTTCAACGATCCGCTTTTATCCCCGGACCGGCAATGCGGCCCGCATGGTCAACGGCGTGTTTGAAGGCTCGAACGGGAACAAAGACACCGGCCCCTATGCCGCACTCTATACCATATCGTCAACGCCCATCGACGGCCAGTGGAACGAGGTCACGCCGTCAAATGCCGCTATCGGCTATCGCTATGTGCGCTATCGCGCCGGCGGGTTCTGCAATGTGGCTGAAATCGAGTTCTATCGTGGCACGCAGAAAGTCACGGGGACGGTCTTTGGCGCGCCGGGGTCGTGGAACAACTCGGGGAACGATTACACCAAGGCGTTTGACGGCAATACCGCGACCTTCATGGACTACACGACGGACGTTGGTGGATACACCGGGCTTGATTTACAGGGCGGCGCGGTGGTGATCGGCAGCGGCCGCCCCGGCAGCGCGGCTTTGGACAAAATCGCAATTGCCGTCGCCGGCCAGCGCATCATGATTTCGGGCGTTGACTGCCACGCCATCATCGGGATTTACGACATGCGCGGGAACCTGGTGCGTTTGATACCGAACGCATCAGCAGGCGCTATCGATTTCGCCGGATCGCAGGGGACATCGCTGCCGCAAGGGCAGTATGTTCTTCGCGTCAACGACGGCGGCCGCGAAATAATCCGCGGCATCTGGCTGCTGCAGTAGGCGATGATGGCCCGCGCCTGCGCTCATTCGCCTGCGCAGGCGCCGCCGTCAGCGTGCCCGCGGGAGCCTTTTTCATGCGCGTGGCGGATCCGGGAAGGCTTTATATGCCGGAAGTCAATGCCGGCATTCGCAATTATTATCTTGAGTTCCGGCAGCGGCACTGTTTCAGCCGCATTCCCCACAATGCGATAGAAATCCTGATTGGAGATAAAATGCTGCGCCTATCCAGTGCGGCTATTTCGGCGCGCCTTGCTTTTTGCTCTCGGCATGTAGCAGCAACAGACATTTGTCAAGAAGTACGGCGGTGCGTGGCGTGGACAGAGGAGGGCGCAGCCTGCCGTGCCGCGGGTCGCCGCGCGCTAATCAAATTTCTCCTGGTCCTCGGTCTCGGGTCTTCCCTGTTTGTCATAGCCGCCGATTTCAATTCCATCATAAAACCAGGAGAACATGTCGCGCCGCAGTTTGGCCATCCATGACTGGTTTTCGGAGCGGCGCCGCAGGTTATACAGGATCATGCCTTCGGCAAAGACCTTGTCCGTTGCGCCGGTCTTGGATGCGCGCTTGGTGTAATAGAGCGAAAAGAGGAAGTCCTTGAACCACGAGCTCCAGTTGTCGAAGGTGCGCTCGTGCTCGTGGAACGATTTGTACCGCAGGTCGCCCAGGGCCTTGTCGAACGGATACCATTCGTGGAAGTCAAGCTTGTAGGGGTTCCCCTGCACCTTGGGGCCGATCAGCTCGCCCGCCTGCTCCCCGTCCTCCTTGACATATCCTTTGGCGATGGAGCGGAAGATGCCTTCGATGATAAAGGTCTTGCCGTGCAGGATCTGCAGCGGGTCGATCACGTTCTTGCGGTTCTGCAGGGCCACAAGCCGCCCTTTTTCGGTCTTGAGCTTGACATTGGAGCCGTTGAGCTTTTCCACGGCGAAGGTGTCGGGGTCGGTAAAGACCCACTCAAAACCGGGATTGACGCGGTCGATGACCAGGTAGACCTCGGGCGATCGCAGGTTGAGCCGGGGACCGTGCTTCTTGAAGTCCTCTTTGCTGATGGGGAATGTCTGCCGGATGAACGGGCAGAGGAGCTTGGGAAAATCGGTGAGAATTTCCGGCATGGGTTCTCCTTTGGGGGTGGGTTCGGATTGAAAATACTATTTCACCGGTCGCTGAGCGGAGCCGAAGCGACGGGGATAGACCGCGGCCGTCTGCCCGCGCCGGGCGGCGCGACGATGGAGCCGCGGTCCACCAGGCGGCAGACGCCGGCAACATTGCCTTTGGCGTCAAGCCGGACGGGAACATCGCCCGCCAGCAGGTGAAAGGCGATGTAGCCCAGGTGGCCAAAGCCGAAATCAACGGTGGACACCGGCACCACTTCCGATTCGGGGTTGTTGTCAAATGAAACCATGGACAGACGGCGCGGCGTTTCCATGCCCGCATGTTCGCACCAGAAGAAATGCTGATATGCCATCCAGTCGTTGCAGGATATCAACCCGGTCATCCCGTTATTAAGCAGATTTGACATGGAGGGCGTTGCCGAAAGAAGGAGGCGTTGGGGAGAACCGATTGGTGCGGATGGTCCGGCGCTGCTTGCTGCCGCGAGCCGCTCGGCAAAGACTTCGTAGCGTCCCAGGATCGTCTCGGCCGGCCCGAACCAGAATTTCTCCTCATGTTCCGCGGTCAGAATCGTGATATCGGGAAATTCCCGTTTGCAAAGGTTACGGGCGGCCTCATATCGGCGCAAAAGCCAGTCCGGACTGCGGGCGCCCAGTGTAGGAAAGCCGAGAACGCGGTGTCCGGCCGCATGCATGCCGGAAAGCGCGATGCGCATGGCGGCCTGCTCGTCGATATGCAGGCGGTGGAAGCGTCCCCGGATGGAGTTTGCCATGGCATCAAGATCGGCGCGAATACCAGCGCCGTCCAGATACACGGCCGGCCGGCCGCCGGACGAGGTCTCCCGCACGATCGCTTCGATGGTGTCGCGATCTGTAAAGGCATCGGTTATAATGGCGCCGCGCAGTCGATCGCCCAGCGCGCGGGCGCTCTGACGCGCGCCCTCCGCGCCCCAGGGAAGGCGCTCGGAGCGCAGCACCGGCTTTTCCGTAAAGAGCAGAGATAAACGCACGCGGTGCGTTGCGCATTCGGTGTGCAGCGCATTGATGAACGGCATCAGAAAGAGATTATGAAACAGCTCATACCAGTCTTTTTCCGTGCGCACGACCAGCAGGATCACCGGTGATGCCGAAAGCGCGGCCCTGCCGGTTTGCCGGACCAGCGGTCCGGCATGCCACTGCTTCCCGGCTTTATGCACCAGGTTGTCCGTTTGCAGCAGGCGGAACGCTTCGGCCACCGTGGGCCGCGAAACGCCGCGTTCATGCACGAAGTAATCGAACTTCGGCATAGGTTGCCGGGCCCTGAAAATGCCGTCATGCATGTCCTGCTTGATCCGCCCGGCCAGGGCGGACGCGGCGCTTTGCGCGGGTTCGGCGGCGGATTCGATTTTTCTGCCCTGGCGCAGGCGGACGAGTCCCTCGCTTGACAGCATGCGTGCCACTTTCCACATAGTGCGGTACGAGACGCCGTAGCGTTTTGCAAGCGCGCGGATCGGCGGCATGGGTGACAGCGATCCCAGGCGCAGATCGCTGCGTATCCGTCCGGCAATGTGCTGGAGTCGCGAATTCGGCATGTATTTAAGATATATCAGCGCAAAACCATCAAACCATATTTTCCAACCGTGCGCATGCCATGCTGATAGATTGCTGGCTGTAATCCAGCCAATTCATCCAAACGAGGGGGGAATATGCGCGAATACGGGCTAATGGCGCTTGCTTTTGCCGCGGTGATTCAGACTGCCGGTGCGGTCGACGGAACGCATATCAACGGGCGCGCGATTTCGGCGCAATGGAGGGCGGGTGGCCTCAACTGGGGCGCTGCCTGTTGCGACTGTGACGCTTCCTTTGCCGGGTCCATTGATCTGTTCACCATTCAATCCGGGGCGGTGACTAAAACCGATACCCTTTACAAACGCGAACTCGGTTATGCCTTTAATCCCGCGTTTAATATGGAAGCCACGAAAGTCGCGTTTTATCGCGCCAACAAGGGCCCGGGGAGCTCCGGCACTTCCTGCGCAGCGGTCAATGGCGGCAAGAACACCATTTCAATGATCAACATCGACGGCACCGGTCTCATGAACATCTGCGATCTTCCCACCGATATTCCACGGGAAAGCGGACTGGATTGGCCGGCCGGCGAATGGATTTATTACGTCTATCCGAACGCCGTGCGCTATTCAACCGATCCAAAACCGATGACGGACAACAATGAAATCTGGAAAGTCAATTATCGCACGCATGAGAACGTGAAGGTCTGCAAATTCCAGAGCCAGGGCAAGGATGAGCCGAATTGCACGTTTTTCCGGCGGTTCAGCCTTAACTTGACAGCCACGTATATGGGCGTGCAGGGGATCCAGAAATACAACTGCACCGATCCGTCCTGGTTCTGCAATAATTCCGTCCCCTTTCCGGGAAATTGCAATATCAATGCGGGCGGCGGCGGATGCAACCTTGCGATTTCCGCGAGCGGGAACTATGCGGTCCGATGGAACGGCGACCACACTCTCAATATTTTCGATAAAAATTCCTGGGCGCCCGCGGGAATACCCAATCCTCCGGGTCAACTGTATATCAGGGATTTTGCGATAAACGGTTCGGTTGGCGCGGACGCGGAGGTCATGCGCTGGGCGGTCAATTCGGACAAATGGTTCCTGGACCAGGTTGGCTGGTATGGGCATGCCAGCGGGATTTTCCAGGGCAGCGAACAGGTGGCGCTCAACTGGGTTGAAAAGGTCGGGATCCGGATTTCAAATAACGGAAAAAAGCCCCTGGACACGAATCCCGCGGGCGGCGGCGTCATATATACCGGCAACGAACCGGGCGATCTGTGGATCGACGGCGGCGCGGCAGCGGTCGGAAAATACGAAGACGCCTCCGGCAATTGGCAACCGGTGCCTGGCTATGTGCCCACGGAGAACGCGTATGTTCCGGTCCTTTGCAGCACATCGCGTCAACTGAGCGTCTCGGCAGACGGCCTGGGAAATGTCCGCATTGATCTGCCCCGGCCGGACCGCGCGACCGTCCGCATTGTTGACACCAAGGGAAGGGCCGTGGTCTCTGGCCCCGCGAGCAACGGCATGACGCTGCTCGCCGGCACGCTCAAACCCGGCATTTACATTGCGGAGGTCACGCAGCGCGCTGATAAGGCGCAGGCCACGATAACCATCACGCGTTGAAACGCATCGGGAAATCAGGCGACATCCCGGCCATTCTCCCCCTCGTGCCGGTTTATGCCGCTGATAAGGCCCGCCGAAAGGCGGGCTTTTTTATGCTCGCCGCACCGCTTCCGGCAACAAAGTCATGCATTTTCCCCATCTTTTTCTTATATTACGATAAGCGCGCCTGGGGGTGAGGGGCCTTCAATCCTGCGCATTTCCGCTTCATTTCAGTTACAACGCATACATTCCGCATTTGATCAACCTGAAAGGGGAACCCCATGGGGCGTTCGTCTGTATTCGCGTGCCTGCTTTCTATCGCATCGATGCATACCGCGTTCGCCGTGAACGGCATCGCGGTCTCAACCGCCTGTTATAATATCGGGGCTGAGCCTTCGCCGGGCTGGCAGCACATTCTGCGCGGTTCCATCGTGAAATTCACCATCCAGAACAATGCGGTCAGCCGGTGCGACACCATTTTCCGCTACAGTCAGGGCGGCATGGCCCAGTATCCGGCCATCAACCTGGAAGGGACCAAAGTGGCGTTTTTCCGCTGGGGAGTGTCTGCTGTCAAGCAAAGCGACGGCAAGCTCCACTGGGTCCCCCGGCCGGGAGCGTTACCCAACCCGGTGCAGCTTCCGGACACGAACTGGATTTCGGTGATGAACATCGACGGCACGGGTTTGCAGAATCTGGTGATGGTCGGGCCGCCAAGCCTGGAGGCCGGCGAAGGTTATGCGGCGCTCGAATGGCCCTGCGGCGACTGGATTTATTATGAAAAACCCACCAACAGCGGTGAGATCTGGCGCGTGCATTGCGAAAACCCGTTGCTTAATGAGCTGGTCGTCAAATTCGTACGCCGGCCCGAGCTCTTGGATACGGCGCAGCAGATGGACGAGTACACGCTGATGTTCCGGCGGTTCAGCCTGAGCATCGACGGCAGGTTCTGCGGGGCGCAGATGTTGCGCTATGTCAACAATACCGCCTTCTGTTTTCCCCCGGCAAACGGCGACATCACCACCTGCTGGCCGTCCGACCATGGCGTGGGCGGGTGCAACATGAGCATATCCGCCGGCGGCCGCTACTTTGCCCATTACCTTTATGGGGAGCATTGCAATACGGAAATCGAGCAGTGGAGCGGTCTGCCCACCGCATCGATCAACCAGGGCCATTCATCATTCAGCGGACAGTGCGGATCCGAGATGATCCGCTGGTCGGTGAATTCGGACAAATGGCTCTGCCAGATTTATTCGTCCGGTGTGCTGGACCAGACCTGGACCAGCTATGCGAACCAGATCATCATGAACCGGCTTGACGGAACTAAAATCCGCACCTCGTCCAATGCTGCCAACACGGGTTTGTGCAACGATGCCGGCGATTTCTGGATCGACGGCGGAACTTCGACAGCAGGGAAATACGAAGACAGCAACGGCAACTGGACCGCGGTTGACCCGGTGGTTGCCCGCGATCAGACCGCCCCCTCGGCGCCGGGCAATTGTCAGGCGCAGGCGCGCGGCTCGCATGCCGTCGCGCTGACGTGGGGCGCTTCCGCGGACGCCGAGTCGGGCGTCTTCTGCTATCTGGTCTATCGCGACGGCACGCGGATCGGCACCGTAACCGGCCTTGCGTTCGCGGACTCCGGACTGCGCGCGGGCGCGTCGTATGCGTACCAGGTTTCGGCCCTTAACCGCGGCACTACCGAATCCGCAAAGTCAAGCGCTGCCGTCACCATGCCGGCCGATGCGCAGGGGCCCGCGGTGCTTCGCGTGGATGCGGCGCAGGGGACCACGGCGCTGATCGTTTTTTTCGATGAACCGGTGGATGCGGCGTCCGGCCAGACCGCGGCAAACTATACCTTTACCGGCGGCATTTCAACAAGCGCGGCCGCGGTTTCGGCCGACCGGAAGTCCGCGGTCCTCACCGTGAGCGCCATGAGCCCGGGAACGGATTATACCTTGACAATTCACAATGTTCTCGACACGGCCGCCCCGCCGAACGCGGCCAGCGCCACATCCTCATTCCGCTATCAGGGGCTCGCGCACGGGCTGGCGTACGAGACCTATACTCCGTCCTGCGGGTACGACGGCGTTCCCAACCTTGCCGGACTGACGCCGGCAAAAAAAGGCGCGGTCCGCAATTTCGATCTCTCCAATCGCGGCACTGCCTGCGCAATGCGCTTTACCGGGTTCCTGTCGGTCCCGACAACGGGGAACTATTCGATTATTGTCAATGCCTATTACTCCGCGAATGTGACCCTCGACGGCGTCCGGGCGATTACCTTCGGCAGCAACGACTATTCAGCACCCACCAAGATCGCCACGAAAAACCTTGCTGCCGGCATGCACCCGCTGATCGTGGACGTTTCCGCGCCGGGCGGTGAACCGTGGCTCTTTGTCTGGTACGAAGGTCCCGATGGCATCCGGCATCGCATACCCAACGATATGCTGTTCCGCACCGATGCGGGCGGATCGTCCATGGCGCAGCGGTCGCCGTGGTATACGCTGAGACAGACGGAATTCGTGGTGCGTCAAGCCGCTGGATACCTGGAGGCGGACGTTGCCGCGGCTCATGGGTATGATCTGGCCCTTGTCTCGCCGGGGGGATCAATCGTGCGGAGTTGCCGGGGAATGCGGCCCGCGTGCGTGCGCATTCCCGCGGCCGGACTCGCGCCGGGGGTATATTTTGTCAAGGTTTTCGCGAAGGGGACGGCCGCGGTGCGGCCGGTGGTGGTGCGATGAGGCGCGGAATCTCCGACAGCGGGGGCGCCGCGCTATCGCGGGGACTCACCTTCCGGTAATTTCACCGACGTCAATTTCCATAACAGCCAGGTGCGATGGAACAGCAGGGTGAATTCGGCATTATCCGTTTTGTTCCGGATGAAGACCGCAAAGGTCGAAATACCCTTCCACCCCTGCCGGCTCTGGATGTTCTCCATGGCTGATTTCATGGCAGTATCGGGCTGCTGCGCTTTTTTTTCCTCAACGGACGGTTTCGCCTTATAACGATTCATGATCGCCCGCATCTCGGCGGATTGCTCTCCCATTTCGAAAAGCCGCTGCGTTGAGCTCTGTTCCTGAGGGGTCATGGCTTCTTCGCCGGGGGCAAGCATTTTGCCGCATAAAATCGCTTCAAGGCCTTCGGGCGTTATGAACATGTCGATCGCCCCTTCGGCCAGGCCCGCGCCAAAAAGGTTGGAGGCCGCTTCCTCGCCGCTCACGGCGGTGTCGGCAAGCGCGGCGTTGTATATCTGTTCTTTCAGGTTTTCCCGCAATGCCGGAAAGTCAACATACTTTGCGATGGCGTCGGTATCGCGTTTTTCAATGGCCGCGCGCATGCGCATGACCGAAATATAGGGCGTCGCATAGAATCCGCCGGCAAGAACGGCAAAGAGCAGCAGCAGCGTGATCTGGCCGCCATGGCCTTTGGGCTCCTGAGTGCCGGCGGGTTTTCTGGAAACGGCGCTGCTGAAGACCTGCGAATCGGGGGTTGATTGCATCGCAGACTCCTGTGGGGAAGAGGATGAATTCCGCTATTTCAGGAAAAAGCGCGCGATTGCTGTCAGGGCATTCGCCGTAGCATTCTCCGAAAACAATTCGCCGCGTTCCCTGCGTCCGATGGAGATGGCGCCCTCGTATCGGCTGAATTCCTTTTCCGCGCGGGCTTTCGCTTCCCTCTCCCGGGCGCGGCGCTCCTCGATCTCCAGATTCTCTTTCTGTACCCGCTCATGGAGCAATTGCCCGCCCGCCTTGCGCCATTCAAGAAGCCGGCGCAGCTCTCCGCCATCGAGCCAGATGCCGTGGTCGCGGCACTGGTCGATGATCACGCCGCTGCGATGGCCGAAATTCACGCGGTTCATGAGTTGCCGGCACACGGGGCACTTGACATAACGGACCTGCTCGTCGGCTTCCATACGCTCCGTATCGAGTTCGTTCAGGCGCGCGATATTGACTTCGTATACATTCGTGACCGTGGTATCGAGCACGGTCTGCAGCTCGTTGGGGTCAAAGAACAGGCCCAGGCACCGGCCGCACCGTTCGATATAGAAATGGCCGCGTATCGCAAGGTCGATGGTCTGCATGGAGATCGAGCAGCGCGGGCAGATCCGGTCGCTTTCGGGTTTGACAATAGTGTATTCGCTGAGGAGCGCAAGGTCTACGTCGTTGCGGGCGCCGCAATAGGTGCAGGTCAGTTGGTTCGGCGGTAAAGGCGCCGAACAGAATGCGCAGGTCGCCATGCATGCTCCGGAAACCGGGTTTATTGCTGATTATACGGTGTGGTTGCATTTGCGTCAAGCGCCGGGTGCGGCGACTCTGCCCGCTGCGCCCGGATCCGAATCCTGCAATGCAATTCCGGGAGAGTGCCGTATCCGCCGGAACAAAGGGCGATTTATTGTATCATTGCAAATTTGCAGCCCGATGCCGCATTTCAGGAGATATTGAATATCCGCCACGATTCAGTATCAATCATTCGGCGATACTGTTTTGTGCCATTTAATATGTATTTTAATTCGAATTAAAAACAGCCTGGAAATGTAGAATTCCGGCAGTGTTTCAACCATAAAAGAGAGGACCTTCCCATGCCGCGGCGTACGGATATAAAAAAGGTAATGATCATCGGCTCCGGCCCTATCATCATCGGCCAGGCCTGCGAGTTCGATTATTCGGGGACCCAGGCATGCAAAGCCCTCCGGTCGCTGGGCTATAAAATTGTTCTGGTCAATTCCAATCCCGCCACCATCATGACCGATCCGGGCATGGCCGACGTCACTTATATCGAGCCGCTCAATGTTGCGACAATGGAGAAGATCATCGCCAAGGAGCGGCCCGATGCGCTGCTGCCCAACCTGGGCGGCCAGTCGGGGCTTAATCTTTCCTCGGAGCTGGCAAAGGCGGGTATCCTTGACAAATACGGTGTTAAAATCATCGGCGTTGAGATCGACGCCATAGAGCGCGGCGAAGACCGGGAGATCTTCAAGGCCACCATGCAGTCGCTGGGCATCGATATGCCCAAGAGCAAGACCGTGTATACGGTCCAGGACGCCGAAACGGTCGCCGCGGACCTTGGCTACCCGGTCGTGGTGCGGCCCGCCTATACCATGGGCGGCACCGGCGGCGGGCTTGTTTACAATGTAGAAGAACTCCGCACCATCGCCGGCCGGGGCATCGCCGCAAGCCTTGTGGGGCAGATCCTGATCGAAGAATCCGTGGCCGGCTGGGAGGAACTGGAGCTCGAAGTGGTGCGCGACGCGAAAAACCAGATGATCACCGTCTGCTTCATCGAAAACGTGGACCCCATGGGCGTGCATACGGGCGACTCGTACTGCACCGCGCCCATGCTCACCATCAGTACCGAGTTGCAGAAAAAGCTGCAGGAATATTCGTATAAGATCGTGGAAGCCATTAAGGTGATCGGCGGAACGAACATCCAGTTCGCCCATGATCCGCAGACCGGCCGCGTGGTGGTGATCGAAATCAACCCGCGCACATCGCGTTCCTCGGCGCTGGCGTCCAAGGCAACGGGTTTTCCCATCGCCCTGGTCTCCTCCAAGCTTGCCGGCGGGCTCACGCTTGACGAGATCCCCTACTGGCGCGACGGCACGCTGGAGAAATATACCCCGTCGGGGGAGTACGTTGTTGTCAAGTTTGCGCGATGGGCGTTTGAAAAGTTCCGCGACGCCCAGGACCGCCTGGGCACCCAGATGCGCGCCGTGGGCGAGGTGATGAGCATCGGCAAGACCTACAAGGAGGCGCTCCAGAAATCCATCCGCTCGCTGGAAAACGGCCGCTATGGCCTGGGATATGCAAAAAATTTCAACACCCTTTCCCGCGATCAGCTGCTCGCCATGCTGAACGAGCCCTCGAGCGAGCGGCAGTTCATCATGTACGAGGCCTTGCGCAAAGGCGCGACGGTCAACGAGCTGTTTGACAAGACGAAAATCAAGCACTGGTTCATCCAGCAGATGAAGGAACTCGTAGAGCTGGAGGGAATAATTCTGGCTTGCAAAGGATCGGCCCTTCCCGACGATCTGCTCATAAAGGCAAAGAAGGACGGATTCGCCGACAAATACCTGGCCAAGCTTCTGGCCGTCCCTGAAAAAAAGATACGCGAGCACCGCGTGCGCCTGGGCATCGTGGAAGGCTGGGAGCCGGTGCCCGTCTCCGGCGTTGAGAATGCCGCCTACTATTTCTCAACCTATAATGCGCCCGACAAGGTGGTGTCATCAAAGAACCCGAAAAAAGTAATGATCCTGGGCGGCGGGCCCAACCGCATCGGCCAGGGCATCGAGTTCGACTACTGCTGCGTGCACGCGGCATTCGCCCTGCACGACGCCGGCTACGAGACCATCATGGTCAACTGCAACCCCGAGACCGTGTCCACGGACTACGACACCTCCGACAAGCTTTACTTTGAGCCGCTCACGGTGGAAGATGTCCTCAGCATTTACCAGAAAGAGAAACCCGCCGGCGTCATCGTGCAGTTCGGCGGCCAGACGCCGCTCAATATCGCCCGCGAGCTTTCCGAGTCCGGCGTGAAAATCCTGGGCACCTCGGTGGATTCCATCGACCTGGCCGAGGACCGCGACCTGTTCCGCAAAAAGATGGAAAAGCTGGGCATTCCCATGCCCGTATCCGGCATGGCCAGCAATCTTGACGAAGCAGTAAAAATCGCCGGCACCATCGGCTATCCGCTCATGGTGCGGCCCTCGTTCGTGCTGGGCGGCCGGGGCATGGAAGTGGTGTATGACGAAGAAATGCTGCGCCGGTATGTTTCGCGCGCCGTGGAGATCACGCCCGAACGGCCGATCCTTATCGATAAATTCCTTGAAAACGCGCTGGAATGCGAGGCCGACGCTATTGCCGACGAAACCGGCTGCTTCATCCCGGCCGTCATGGAGCATATCGAACAGGCGGGCATACACTCCGGCGATTCGGCGTGCGTGATTCCGCCGGTGAATATTCCGGCAAAACATCTGGCAACGATCCGGAAGTATACGGAAACCATCGCCCGCGAGCTTTCGGTGGTGGGGCTCATGAACATGCAGTATGCAATCGCCAACGATACGGTCTACGTGCTCGAGGCCAACCCCCGCGCGTCGCGCACGGTGCCGCTGGTCTCCAAGGTCTGCAACATCCAGATGGCGCGCATTGCCACGCAATTGATGCTGGGACAAAAGCTGAGTTCCTTGAAATTGACGGAAAAGAAGCCGGGGCATTACGGCGTCAAGGAAGCGGTCTTTCCCTTTTCCATGTTTCCCGAAGTGGACCCGGTGCTGGGGCCCGAAATGCGCTCCACCGGCGAAGTGCTGGGCATGGCCGACAGTTTTGGTCTGGCCTATTTCAAGGCCCAGGAGGCGGCAAAGCCGCAATTACCGCTTGAAGGCACGGTGCTCATCAGCGTTTCGCGCAACGAACGGGACGGTCTTGTCAAGGTGGCAAAGGAGTTCGCGCGGCTCGGTATGAAAATCCTGGCCACCGAAGGCACGCATGCGTATCTTGCCAAAAACGGGGTGGGCTCGGAATTGATAAAAAAGCTGTACGAGGGGCGGCCCAATATCCTCGACAGCATTACCAATCGGGAAATACAGCTGGTCATCAACACGCCGGCCGGCAAGCTGAGCCAGCACGACGATTCCTATATCCGCAAAACCGCGGTCAAGTACAAGATCCCCTATATCACCACGCTTTCGGCGGCAAAGGCGGCGGTGCTTGGGATCGCAGAGCGGCGGGGCGTGCCGGGCGACGTCAAGTCGCTGCAGGAATATCATACCGACATCCGGTAACCCCGCCTTTGTGCGCGGGTATGCGCGGATGTCAACCGGCCTTGGAACGGGGCGCCGACGACTCTCCCGGCACGATCCGGGGCAGAACGCGGCAGCGAAGCTCTTCGCCGCCGCGTCCCAGGGAATCAATCAGCATCCGCGCCGCCCCGCCGAACGCCGCGCCATAGCGTATGTCAACCGTGGTCAAACGCAGCGGCAGCGTGCGGATAAAGGGCAGATTATCGTAGCCCGCGATCGAAACGTCGCGTGGAATGCGTATGTGCCCGGCCATGAGGGCTTGAATGACGCCGATGCAGGTGAGGTCGTTCACCACGAAAATGCAATCGACCTCTCCGCGCCTGATTTTGGGCACGATGCGCGCCCCGGAATCATACCCGCCTTTGATCCCCAGGTGGCCGTCGATCAGCATCGGCTCGGTATCGAATGCATCGGCGAAGCCTTTCCAGCGTAATTGACAGACCTCAATTGACGCGAGCGATCCGGTGATGTGGGCCGGCCGCGCATGGCCCCGTTCCCGCAGATGCCGGCCCGCCACGGACCCGCCCTGATACTCGTCGATGAATGAGCAGGCGGGCGGTCCCGGCGGCGGTTCTCCTTGACGGAATACAACAAATGGCACACCAAGGCTTTGCAGCGCGGCGAGTTCCGTTTTCGATGGCGTATGGGCGCAGATGATGCCGTCCACCCCGCCTTTGAGCGCCGCAATATCGGCAGGCTTCGAAAAAGAGCAGAGGTTGAGCCGGTACATGCTTGCGTCGACGACTGCCTTGACAGACCGGACCATATCGGCGTAGAGCCATAGATACATGCGTGCGTCGCCCTCGGGCGAAGGGTCGGCCGCGCGTTCGAGCAGGGCAATGGTGCCGGAACCCGCGCGGCGCAGGGAACTGGCGTTTTTATCAGGCGCATAGGAGAGCGTCCGGGCCGCGCGGCGTACGCGCGCGAGCTTGTCGGGCGACACGCGCCGCGGGGCGTTGAACGCGCGCGATACGGTGGCGGAGCTGACTTTCGCGAGACGGGCGACATCGTTGCGGGTCGGCATATCAGAAAAATACGAAGGCGGCGCCTAGGAATTCTTTTCCAGCCAATCGATGGCTTCCAGGATCCGGTCGCGGGACATGCCGCTCAGGCAATAGGCCACGCCCTGTGGACCGAGATTGCGGTGCAAAAGCTTGACAACCTCCAAATCCGGCACATCGAGCAGTTGCAGCTTCTTCCCGGCGTTCCTGCATTTTTTCAGCACATCCATCCACTCCCACTGCGGCGGCTGGCCTGCGCCCGCAATCCACTGCACCGCATCGAGATCTTTGATCGACAGAAGGTCGTCCAGGTGTTGAAGCGCGCCCGGACCGTCGAGATGGTAAATGCAGTGGTCCAGAAAGCCGGCTTCCTCTTCAAGCGCAGGGATAACGAACCGGCGTGCCATGTCGGGACTGATCATGCAGATGAAATCAGCCTGGATCGATGCGTATTTTCCGCGACACCAGAACGGAATCCATCCTATGGAACCGGAATGCTCCATGTCACCCGCGTCAAATATCGCATTGTAAACAACGGGGAACAGCGCGCGGACCTGCGCCATGGCCTGATCGACCAGGTCCGGGCATTCATACAGGTCCATGCATAAATTCTGCGGCCCGCGCAGTGCGGCCAGCGTGTCGATGTTGGAATGAAGGTCCGCCATGCCTACGCAATACCTGCCGCGCGTATGATCAGCCAGCGCCTGCGAAAAGGCGCGATAGCTCCGCCACACCGGGTTATCGTCTTGTAAAACGAGCGGAAGGAATTTGGCCCAGTCATCCACCACCGGCGACGCCCAGGTCGTGTCCTTGCTTGCATGAAATCCGGCGCCTAAAAAGGCCGCGAACTGGTCAGGCCCATGATCGGGTGAGAAGAACGGGATTGCTTCACCGAAATACTCGGTGCAGGAAAGCGCGGCATCGATGCGCTCCAATGCCTCCGCATAGTTGCCTGCCATTGCCTGGCGATAACCGTATCCGATATCGCGACCGGCCCGTTTCCCATGATCGACGGCCGTCGCGACCACCAGCGGCCGGCCCGTGGGTTCATCGTTCCAGAAGCGGTCCCACATCCGCCGCGCATGCTCGAATCGGGGATTGGTGAGAAATGTCATAGAGTGGCCTCCCGACACCATGGATGTACACGTGTACATAATATACACTATTTCGGACGTGGTGGCAGATTTATTTGGATTTCCGGCGGTGATGACAGGAATGCGGGGTGGTATTAAGAAAGCCGGGTCCACATGACCCGGCTTTCTTGAATTCGCAACATCCGTCTTTGGTTATCGGGTCACCAATTTGGCGCCGGCATTCCGACCGTTGATCTCCGTCCTTACAAGCAGAATACCTGCGCCCGGCTTGATGCCGCTCAGCGAATAGGTCTGCTTCCCCATGCCGCTGAACTGCCGGACTGTCGCGCCGGAAAGAGTGACAATGCGCAGCGTGTGGTGCCCGGCTGCATTGACGATAATGGAGCCGCGGCGAATGCTCACGGGCGACTCCGCGCTGGATGTGGCGGAGATTGCTCCGGGCATCTCCACGGTCGCGTTGCTCTCCAGATCAAGGCCCGCATACGCTCCGTCCGCCTGCGAATAGTCCCAGTAGCTTGACACATTGCCGTCGAAGGCCTTGGCATAATCGTTGCCGCTGCTGCCCCATGAGCCCGCCGTGCCGAACAAGGCACCCGTGGCCTTCACGGCGCCGCGGTAAAATTCAATCTCCGCGATATTGCCGTAGCTTGCCGCCGGCGCGCGATAGCGCACGTAGCGGAACCCGAGATCGGAGGCTAGCGAAGTCGCTTCGGTCCATTGCCCTTGCGGCGGCTCGGACGAAATAGTATAGATGGTCGTATAGGGCCCGGTGTCTTTATTGCCGTTGGTCCCTTCAAATACGCCGCCCACCATGCGATTGGCGTACCCGTCGCGCGGATAATAGCGTATCCGCGTGATGCCGGCGATGTATTGAAATGTCTTTTTCGTGTTCGCGGCAATGGTATTGGGCGTTTTGGCCCGGTCGCGGACATTGTTGGCCGTGAGGGTATAGGTGACGCCTTTTGTCAATGCCGCTACGGTAAGGGTGACGGTCGTCAGGTCCGCACCAAGGGAGGCGCCGCTCACGCTGATGCTGTTATCGATGGCATAATTGCCTGCGGTCTGCGCGCTTGCCTGCTCCACAGGCTCGCTGAAGATGATGCGCACCTGCGTGTTCGCCCCCGCTGCGCTCACCAGTGCGATCGTTGGGGCCGCATTGTCGGCCGGCGTGGTGCAATTGACCGTTGCGCATTTGGCCCCTTCGGCCCACATGCCGTTGACCGCGGAGACCTGGTAGCCGTAGGTGGTCGATTCATTGACGCCGGTGTCGATATAGGCGGTATCATTGACTTCCGCGATTTTGGCGCCGTCGCGATAGACGCAGTATTTCAGGATGCCGCTTTCGGAATCAGACGATTTGCTCCACCGCAGCCGCACCGTGTCAATTGCCGTGGCTTGCGCAACCAGGTTCGCCGGCGCCGACGGGGGAGTGTTGTCCGCCACGCCCGGCGTCACCTTGTAAACCCTGGCCCCGTGAGCTGGAACGCTGGCGGAGAACTGGTTGCTGAAAACGCCCAGGTCGGTTTTCGTCCACAAATCGCGGAACCTTCGTGATTCCCCGGCGGCCACGCCCACGGTGGACAGCGTTACCGTGACATTCGCGGCGCTGCCGGCGGTATTGAAAAGGGCGAGATAGAAATTCGGCGTTCCCGGGTCGTCGGCATACCACACGATCTGGCTGCCATTATTTGTTACCTGATGGTTGTTGGCGCTGTTCTGGTTGACGCGCAAGACTTCATCGTTGGTGATCAGGGCCAGCGTCCAGGCGTCATTCTGCGGCAAATTGCCGCCGAACATCAAGGGGCCGCGCGCTATGCTCCACAGCGACATCACGGTCGTCTGTTCGTCGTGCGACAACCCGCACATGCGCGGGCCGGTAAGCATGCCCAGGGGCAGCATGTCGCCGTCCGGCCAGTGGCCGGGCCCGGCGTATTGTTCCCAATTGTTAAAATTGGAGAAGTTCTCCACAACCTGGCTGTAATTGTCCCAGAAATCGCCGATAATACGCCACATATTCCCATATTGCTGGACATGCGACGCCTGGTTGAGCGGTGTGCCGCCCGGGGACAAACTGAAGCAGATTTCGCGGCCGCAACTGGTGATGGCATTGCGGTAGCCCACCACTTCGGATGCGTAATACGGCTGGCTCAGATCATCGACCTTGACAAAATCGACTCCCCATTGCGCGTAGAGCGCAAAACAGGAATTGAGATACGTCTGGGCTTCGGGCTTGCTCATATTCAGCCCATAGCAGGTGTTGATCCACCCGCAGGTGCTGCCGGTGTTGGCAACCTGGTCGGCGGTGACGCTGGTCCCCAGGACCGGCGATTTCAGATACACCGCCTGCCGGGGTACGCCGCGCATCAGATGTATCCCGAATTTCAGTCCTTTGCCGTGCACGTAGTCGGCCAATGGCTTGAAACCTTGACCATTGGCGGCAGAAGGAAAGCGTCCCACATCGGGCGTCAGACGGCCGTTGGCATCCATGTAAAGCCGGGGGTTCATACTCGCATCCTGGCCGGGATTTCCCAGCGGCGCGCCCGAAGCATTGGGATAAAACCAGCAGTAATCGATGACGATATATTGCCAGCCGAATTGCTTGAGATTGGCAGCCATATAATCGGCATTGGCTTTGACCTGCGTTTCGGTGACCCCGGACATGAAACAGTCGTAGCTGTTCCAGCCCATGGGAGGGGTCTGGGCGACCTGTGCGGATGCAATGGTCACTGCCGTGGCAAGGGATATACCGACATATCGGACTGCTTTTTTCATGTGATCTCCTTCAGGTGAGGATGCTATATAATATAGAGGCAAAGCAGCTGAAAAGCATTAAGGATCCTGCTTGAATCATTATGATTTCTGCAAATAAGGCCGTTTTTATTGACTAAATCAGGCGCTATCGGAGCTTCCCATGGATCAGCGGGTTCCTTATCGAGCGGCGGCCGCCCGTCCGATCACACTAGTTTCGCGCCACCTCATGGCGCACGGTGGCGCCCGCGGGCACGCGCACACGCAGCGGATCGACCAGTCCCACGGGGCCCAGCGGCCGTGCGCAGTCGGCGGACCGTTCGGCCAGCAGCTTGACCGAAGCGTCAAACGGCGTTGGATTGGTGATGGCGAGGGCAATGCGGTTTGGTTCGACCTTGGCTAATTGACAGTACACATGGTCCAGCACGGACATCACCAGCGTATCGGTCTGCAGATAAATGCCCGGCAACTCGGCATAGGTCAGCAACATGCTGCCCTCCGACCAACATGAGCCGGCGAAAATTTCGCCCACGCCCAGCTCGGTCGCCGGATCGCCGCGCACCTCCCAATCGCTGGTATTCACCCGTTCGTTTATCCACCCCTCGGGCATGGTCCGCCATTTCATCTCACGCGTGCGGATATCGGCGATCGGCCGGTCTGCGCGGGAGAGATATTGCGGGATGGCATGCGCGATTTCGCGCAGAAGATCAAGCACGCGCCGGTCGCCGGTCGCGCGGAAGAGCTTGAGCAGGCTGTCGCCCGAGAGCGTACAGATGCCGGGCGCGCTGTGCTTGTTCTGGATGTTGGCCCACACGGTGCCGGTGGTGAGCATGTCGAGTTTGCCGAATGTACTGTTTGGGGGAAATTGGTAATCATAGCTCATGGTCCACGAGGCGCATTGGTGTACCATCTTCATGGCCGCATCAAGCCATTCGCGCTTGCCGGTCTCCTCATACAGAACAACGAAGCTGTCAAGCAGCGCTGCCGCTGATTCGCTGTCGATGCACTGGAAGACGTCCCCCGGCCCGCCGTTGGTGATCCCTTTATTCACGAAATCGCGCAGGTAAACGCGGGCCGCGCCTTCGGCCGCCGCGAGGTAGCGGGGTTCCTTGAACCATCGCGCGGCCATGGCAAGCCCTGCCGGCGCCAGTCCTCCGGCGCAGCTGCCGCCCAGAATGGTCTCGCCGGTTTCATAATCAACATAATGGACGAACCGGCCTTCGCGTTCGTATTGTTTGGCGAATCCGTCGCACAGGCCGCGCGCCATGGCCGCCCAGGAATAGGGCAAATCAAAGTGCGGCGGCCTCTTGTCGAGCAGGAAAAAGCTTTTAATGAGGAAATAGAGCGTATCGCTGCTATAGCGCATATACGCGGCATCGCCATGCCATTTCCCGTTGTGATAGGTGCTTTTGATGAAACCGGAGGGCGTGACCGTCCCGGCCGCCAGAAAGTCCCACACGCGTTTGGCGCGCATGCGGGTCAGCGGGTCGCCTTCCACCAGGAGCGCATACGCGCAGTTCGGGCCGCCCACCCAGCCGGATTGCCAGTCCTGCGGAGGGCTTTCGCGCATGCCAACCGAGTAATAGCCGTCGCTTTCCACCCAGTTCTGATCGTTATATTTACGCTCCTGCATGGCCCATGCCGCGGCAAACGGCAGATCAAGGCGCAAACGCGCATTGCTCCGCAGCTCGTTGCGAACGGAAAAAAAACGCTCGAACAGCGCCGGCACATCAGGCGCGGAAAAAACATGCAATATGATGCGCAGCGTAACCTCGTCTCCTGCTTTAAATTCCGCGCCGCGATCGGTTGACGGAATGCCGCTGTAGGTCGTCTCTTCGCGGACGCCGGGCGCCTTGAAGATGATGGTCGCCTGCTTCCTGTCCGGCGATTCGAAGATAGACATTCCGGTATTACCGAGCGACGTGCGCTGCTCGGTTGACAGAATGCATGCCTGCCGCAAGCCGGGGAATTGTATGCCGATGAGCGGCGTCGAGCAATCGCCGGTCAGCAGCTGGATCCTGCTGGGGCCGCCGGGATAGCCCTGCTTCCACCGGTTGGGTTCGGTGCCTTCGGCCGGTTCGCCGTCCGGATGCAGCCGCGGCACAAAGGTCACGGTAATCACGTCATGGCGTTTGGTGGCATATTCGCGCAAGGGCCGGTGCTCGTGGCTCCATGCGCGAGGCACGCGGGGGTAGCGATTGCCGTTGTACACCGCTGCGGGCATCAGCACGTAGTTGTCCGTTGACCATTCAGGAAAATCAAAGCGCAGACCCAGGGAGGCCTGCGAAAGCGATCCGCTCTCTATACGGTAGCGGACCGTGACCTCGATCCCGCGCTCCAAAGAAGGAGTGGCGGCAACATTCGCTGTTATCACAGCTCCCGCCAATTCAAGCCGCGACTCGTCGGCAATCGGCACGATTGCTTCGCTGATGCGGCGGCTTTTATCATGCCTGCAGGCGAAGAGGGAGAGCGTGGCGCTAATGGATTTAAGAAGGTCGGTAATAGTGGTCATGGAAATCTCCGGAAAATATGTTGATGAAAAAATACTGTTTTTCCTCCGGCCCGGCCATCTTGTTTTCTCGGCCCATTCATTATAATATTATCCAAGGGGAAGCGTATGATTAACCGTATTCGGCGATTTGTCAGGGGCCAGTATCGTGCACTGATCGGCGAGGAAACCGATTCCGAAAAGGCGTCGCAGATCCTGCTGCTGAATATCGTGTTTTTTGCCGGCATCCTGCTTCTGGTGCCGTTCGGCTTCGATTCGTATGCGCGCGGAAACCATAGCGTCGCATTGCTTGACTTCAGCGCAGCTCTGGTCCTTCTGGGGCTTCATTTCTATTTTAGAAAGACGCGTCATTTCCGGGTCGCGAACTGGACGGGAATTCTCATCATGTCTTTGCTGTATTATTGCCTGCTGGTCACCGGCGCTACGGGCCGGTGCGGTTTTCTCTGGAGCTTTACGCTCCCGCTGTTCGTCCTGTTCCTTTTGGGTGCGCGCATCGGGAGCCTGGTGACCTTTGCCTACCTTGCGCTGGTAGGCCTGTATTTTGTCGCCGATATACCGATCTCATCCTCGATGTACGGAAGGGATTTCAAGCTGCGGTTTATCGGCGCGATGATCGCGGTGTATATCATCACCTGCTTTTACGAGATGGTGCGTTCGAAGCTGTATGCAACCGCGCAGAAGCAAAACAGGGAGCTTTCGGCCGCACTCGCCGAACTCAAGCGCACGGACGGCGAATTGCAGAATTTCATTTCCGTGGCATCTCACGATCTGCAGGAGCCGTTGCGCAAGATCAATGCTTTCGGTGAATTGTTGAATGTCCGGTGCAGGGACCAGCTTACCGATCATGGAAAGGTGTATCTGGGCCGTTTGCTCGAAGCAGGCAGGCGCATGGGGTCGTTGATCGACAGTCTAGCAATGTATTCGCGCGTGGTAACAAAGGGACGGCCTTTTGTTCCGGTCGATCTGGCGAAGGTCGCGGGCGATGTCGTCGCGGACCTTGAAATCCGGATCCGGGAATCCGGGGCGCGTGTTTCCATTGGAACATTGCCTGTTGTGAATGCCGATGAGCAGCAGATGCGCCTGCTGTTTTTCCACCTTATCGGCAATGCCATCAAATACCGCAAAAAGGACGCTGCTTTGGAGATTTCCATTGACGCGACCATGCATGTGCGCGACGGCGCCGAAATCTGCGCAGTAGCGGTCCGGGACAACGGCATCGGAATTGAGCCGCAGTATTGCGAGCGCATTTTCAACGTGTTCCAGCGCCTGCACACGCAGGGCGAATACGACGGCACGGGCATGGGACTGGCAATCTGCCGCAAAATCGTGGAGCGGCACGGCGGCACGATTTCGGCGTCGGGCACGGCCGGCGCAGGGGCCGTGTTCACTGTTACGCTGCCTGTCAAGCGGACGGGCGGTGGGGAAGGCTGATGCGCCGGGCGCCGCTTGTTTATATTCCGGGCTGTTTTGAAATCCGGATCATGATCTGAATAGAATTGCTGTTCATTAATCAGGCGCTGCGGATCAGGCCGCATGTTTTGCCAGGAGCTGCCGCACGGATGACACCAGCTTTTTAGGGATCTCCATAAATGTCTGGTTGCGATGCCTGAAAGAGGCTTCGTCTTCAGCAACCGCTTCTTCCTCGGTCTGGTTTTCGTAATGCCTGAGGATTTTCCGGACCTTTTCTTCGCTCCAACCGTGAGGAAAAACATTTTTTTTCATAATCATCCCCGTTTTCTGAGCCTTCGTCTGAATGCTGCCAGCGGCTTTGCTGCCAAGTCGTATGCAGTAATGATAAAGAGGCTATCACGATGCGGATCGGGAACGTAAATCACTTTCAGGTAGCGTCCATCACGAGATTTCCCTAAAGCAATTCTCGAACCCTCACGACCTCTCCTGTCTTCCGCGGGATAGCGCAAAACATCTTCCACTTCCTCTTCCGTTACTCCATGCAAATATATATGGGGACATCGCTTATCCGGATCATAATAATATCGGAAATTGATGTCCCGCATCGGCGCTGAATCCTGAAATCATTCGGTTCAAATCATTGCAATACGCTGTTTGTTGATTAAAATAAATAGCGCCGTGCCGGCGAATATTTTTCGATGACAGGAGCTCTTGTTGCTGGAGCGCAAACCAGAGTTTTTGCCATTTAATGCGTTTTATAAACGGCGTTTTGCGGTTTACTTTTGAACAGCAATCCGGCGCGTGAATGTTTTCTCCGGCGTCTGGATGTTTATCACATACATCCCCGGGACCAATTTTCCCAGGTCCCAGCGCGCCAGCGAGCCGGCACGGACCATCCGCGGTTCATGCGACCGGCCGTTCACGCCGGTGATTGTCACCAGGGGAATCGGCCCGCCGGCCGCCTTGTTGAATGTGATGGAATTGCCCCAAATGACAAAACCCTCACCTGCCGGCGGGAGAGATGCGCGGTTCCCGGCTGTCGCTCCCGGCCTTCCGATCGTGAAGGCGCCCGAAATTCCGCGGATGTTCGGGTCGCTGTAATCGGCGACCGCGACTTTCGCCTGCGCGCTCACCATGGCGGTATCGCTCGCCGTCAATATCCACGCGAATGATCCCGAACCGTCGGCGCCGCAGTTTACCGGCGGGACTTCAAACTGGTATGCTTGGCCGCCATTCCTTGAGCACATGACCCGCACCGCGGACCCCGGGCTGTAGGTCCAGCGGATCTTCATGGTGTCGCCCAGATGATAGATGGTCCCGGCGACCGGCGAGAGGATGGTGATCTGCGGCGATGGATCTGCCGTGCTGTCAAGATCGAGCCCGGTATAGCCGCCGTTAGTCTGAAGGTAATCGAAAAATGTGGCAACATCGCCGTCCCATGCCCTGGTGTAGTCCATGCCGCTGGTCCATGCGCCCGGCGTTCCAATGGGCGTCCCCGCGGCCTTTGCTGCGCCGCGATAGAATTCGATCTCCGCTACATTGCAGTTGCCACCCGCGCGGTAGCGGACAAAACGATACGCGGTGTTCGTTGTGGCGGGGACCGCGGCTTCGGTCCATTGACCATCCGCTGGCTGGCTGGAAATTGTGTAGATGGCCGAATACGGTCCGGCATCCTTGTCGCCGTTGCTGCCTTCGAAAATGCCGCCCACCATCCGGCTTGCCCACCCGGTGCGAGGGTAATAGCGGATCCTGGTGATCGCGTCGGCATCGATGACGTACGCGACATGCCGTGTGACTGAACTGGGTTCAGCGCCGGTTTTGTATGCGCGGGCCTTGACAACAACGGAGTCCGCCGCTATGTGCAGGCCGAACGGCTGGGAATAGCGGGTCGATTGCTGGGTGGGATCGCTGCCGTCGAGTGTGTAGTACATGGATGCCTGCGCATCACTCGATGCTATGGTCACGACCACCGAGTCCGGAACAGCGGTGGCCGTGGAGGATATGACAGGCGCGGCGGCCATAGTGGTGGTTGTAAACGGACCTACCCACATGTCAATTACGCCGCGGTATAATGGATCGTTACCATAGGATTGGAAGGTCACATACGCCGGGTTGTCGGGAGCTGTTGTGGAACCAAACGGCGGCAAATGAACGATATTCCAGGAATGGTCCTTTTCGCTTCTAACGACCATCCACTGATATTCATTCGACCAGGCAATGCCGTAGGAGCTGTAATCCTGGGATGATGTCCGGTATTCGGACAGATTATAGGAATCCCCCGCGCAGATCGTTCCGTCGGATTTCGTCGTGAGATTGTGGATGGTAACGGTGCCGTGACCGCCGGAGTGATGCGCATAGGCTTCGCCATTTGGCGAAAACGTGTTGTAGCAACCGTTATTATACCACGCGGGCGCCAGTTGCGATGATTGAGGAATGCCGCTTGCCGGATTGTCCTGATCGATATGCCCGAACTGGGCGTTCTGGCCGGCGGCCGTCATGTCCCAATGGATGAGGTTTCCCCTGATGTCAAAAGCCGAAAAACCCTGGGCGCTCATCAAATGCTTTTTCGGGTCCGATGAGCAGGAAATTTCGTTTGGCGGATTCATTTCCACCATCTGCGCGGGCACGGGAATGTCTGCATAATTTCCCAGGGTATCCATAATGGCCCATTTGCTGCTATACGAGAAGGTAAAACGGTCGCCGCGATCGGTCCATGTGGCGTTGCTCATGCCGCTGAGTATCGCCGTTCCGACAACCCGTCGGGAGGCCCCGTTGACGTCGGTGAGAACTGCCCTGCGCCCGCTGCCGGAATTCTCGATGAAAAGGATTAAGCCGCCGTTTTTAGGATTGATGGAAGGGCTGTAGCCCTGGTTGACGATCTTGACGGGCTGCGCTTCGTTGAGCATCCGGCGATAGATGGAGCCGTCGGACAAGACATAGACGATGTATCCCTGGGAAGGAAGCGTGAGCGCATCGATAGCGGCTGAAATGAACAAAATCGCAGCACACGCCACTGCTGCAGAAAAAATGCGCCGGCCGGATCTCGCAAAACGGGTGTGCTTGATTATGGATTTTCTTCGATTTCGCATGTTTCCCCCTCGTATGAATTGTTGGCAATTCAGCCTGTCCGGTTCCTTCCACCAATTAGTATAGCCCAACAATAGAAATGATCGGGAAATTCGCGATGTTATTAGCGTTCTAATGATATGCGTGATATACTTGATAATGGCGATTTCGGCGGAAAACCGACCTTATGACCATTCTCTACGATACAACGATGCGATACCCGGTGAATTCACATCCGCGGCGCAATCATACAACCGAAGCGGCTGACGGCTTTTTCGTCCCCGCTGCCTTCATTTTCCCACAAGTATGGGACGGCATATCGTTTTGCTGCCGGCCTGAAGTTTGAAAAAGTAAATTCCTTTGGGCAAAAAGCCGGCATCTCCGCGTATAGCCTTGCTGCATTGCGCCGGTGATATGGAAATCGACCGTCCGCTTGCCGCGGTAATTGCTGTCGCGACCGGATTGGTGATACTTGATGCTGCCGGGGAAATACCCGGCGGCCTCGCTATGGTCGTGGGGGTATAAGGCCCGACCCACATGTCGATAGAGCCATAATAGAGCTGATCGGCGCCGTACGATTGGAACACCTGGTAGGGCGGATTGTCGGGGAGCGCGGTGGACCCGGCGGGCGGTAGATGAACGACGTTCCATGACTTGTCCTTCTCGCTTCGCACAGCCATCCATTGAAAATTATTTGACCATTTAATTCCGTACGAAGAGTAGTCTTGCGAAGAAGACCGGACTTCGTAGCTAAATGCATTTCCTGCGCAGATCGTGCCGTTTGCTTGATTATTGATACTGACAATAAACACGGAACCATGACCACCGTCGTGATGAGCATAGGCTTCGCCGTTTGGCGAAAGCGTGCCGAAGCAGCCATTAAGACTATTCGACCAGGTCCCGAGCATCGAACTTGAAGAAAGAGCGTTTTGGAGTTGGTTCTGGTTGCAAACGTCCAGAAATACCTGGGCCCTTTCGTTGAAAAAGAAAAGGGTGCCGCGAATGATTGGCTGTCCGAGTCCACCGTCCGATGTGACGTCCATGGGAATCATTTTTTTGTTGGCATCCGAAGAACATGTGATCGCATAGCTATCTTCGCGAGTTTCCACTACCTGAGACGGCACGGGAATCGATTTGAAATTGCCCAGAGTATCCATTACGCCCCACTGATGGCTGCCGTACATGAAAGTGAAACGGTCCCCGCGATCGGTCCAGTATACCCCCGACATGCCGCTGTAAGTCGCGCCAATCGCCCGATGCGAAAGGCCGTCGGGATCGGTGAGAACAGCCCGGCGCGATGTACCGGAATTCTCGACATACACGATGATGCCGCCGTTTTTAGGATTGATATTCGGCGATTTGCCCGCGTTGATGATTTTGGCGCCCTGCCCGTTGAACATCCTTCGATAAATGGCGCCGTCGGAAAGCGTGTAGACAATGTATCCCTGCGAGGGAAGCGTAAGGGCATCGATTCCGGCTGCAAAGAAAAGGCAGGTTGCCAGCGCTATTGCAGCGGAAACTAAACGTCGACACGATCGCAAATTGCTTTCTTGCTTAATCATGGATTTTCTCCGTTGTTGCGGAATGAACCTACCGATTAATTGTTATCTTCGTCGTTTGGGCGGTTTTGCCCTGCTGTTCGCTTATCACGTAAATGCCTGACTGTAATGCTCCGGACGGCAGGGTCAACGATGTTGCAGCCATTGACGAATACAAGCACTTCCCCTGGATATTTATAATTTGGGCGGCTGCTTGACCCGCAATGGGCAGATCTATCCGCAGTGCTCCATTTGCCTCAATTGATGCCTTCAATTGATGAGAATTGGCCGCAAAAGCCGGCATACCTTCGGCATTGGTGACCGGCACCGGCACATACTCACAGGTGTAGCCCGAAGGTAAGGGAACCGAAACCCATGTTCCCGCGCTATTCTCATATTTGCCAGCATTCGCGGCACCCCCGTCGATCCAGAGATCGCCCGGTTCGTTGCCGTAGTAGAGCACGTTGTTGAGTTGATAGAGCGTGCCGGCCTCTACGGGCGGCATCGGGTTGTTGGAAATACGAATTGAAGCCTGATCAACCCAGTTGCCCGCTACCGCATTGCTTCCTTCAAAGATTCTATCTGCATGCCCATACCAACCCAATTGCTGCAAAACCCATTTGTCGGAATTCACCGACCAGCGTACAAGCTCGCCGTCCCCGCCAAACGAATCTCCGCGCCATACGCCCGAGGGTTGCTCTCGCATATAATCACCGAACCATGTCATGAGCTGAGCGCTGCTCATCTGCACTTCGGTCCCGGCGCTGATGTTCTGGACATAAAGAGTTCCATGAGAGGAACCGATGTAATTGTTGCTGAAATTTCCGCTGGCTGAAATTGACGCATTGCAGCCGGCGAACCCTTTCCCCCCTGAATTGCCCGGAAAACTGGCAACGCCATTCAAAGAAGATCCGCTGCAGTTGTCCCCATAGGGAAATGGGGCCTGAATTCCCATCTTGTCTCCGACGAGATTCAGTTGGAACCTCCGAATGAAGCCGCAATTCTGCATTGAGGAGAACTGGAAGACCTTCTCACTGACCTTTGTCTTGTAGTTTACCCGCCAGATCTCGGTATTGCCCGCGCGATTGGTTTCGGTTGTTGTCTTTGGCTGGGTATAATAGATCCAATCGCCTGCGGGCCAATCCAGACCTCCCCATGAATCGCCGGCGAAGTCCATGTTGTTGGGCGTTTGGCACAGATCAATGAGGTTGTTTCCAGTTATGTCAATTGCTGAAATCGTATTTTTGCCGCCGTTAACCGAAACGCAGGAGGTTCCGGTCCCCGGTGCGGAGCCATAGCGGAAGAAAGCGACCTTCGTGGCCGAAATATTGAAGGCCGGGAAGTACGCAAATCCCTTCGATCTGCTGTGAAGAGTATCCATTTTCGCCACGCGGCCATTGATGATGGTGTAAAGATGGATGGCGCCTTTGTACATTCTGGAGCCTCCTTCGCAAACACCGGGCGGATTTTGCCAGGCCCAGTTCCCCGACCTCCACTGGACCGTCACGGCGCGGCCATTGATATGCTTCCCGTCAATGGCGAATGCCGGCGCCTGGATTGCGCCAATAAGCAATGCCAGACTGTAGATTGAAAGCCGTTTGCTCACGGTTACCCCTTTTCTGAGTCGTTTGGCTGTTTGGCCCGTTCGGTTCTTTTCATCGGCTAGTATAGCCTGGCAATGGGAATGATTGGGGAGTTTGCGATTTTATTAGTGTTATAATGATATACGTGATATACTGTTCGCCGAGGCGCTTCGCGCCCCGGCGATAATGGCGATTTCGGCGATAAATGGAAAGCTGTCGTATTAGTCAATAATTCAGCCGGATTTTGGAATCATAGGTCCGAACGATGAATACTCCGTAGGCTTGACGCCCTCGCAGCACGGCCGCCGCTAGGCGTTGTCCGCGAATGTTGTAGGATGCAAGCGTCTGTCCGGATGTCATGCCGATCGCCGGGCGCATCGGTTTCTTTTCGGTTACCGAAACCCCATCGGGAGTAATGGTTATCATCACCGGAACCTGACTTGGTCCCAAATCGAAGGTGTCCCGTATCGACACGCCACCGGATCCGGTGGCGACGACCTCATACTTCCCGTGGATTCCACGGAAAGAAAATTGGCCTTGTGCATTGCTTGTTCCGCTGGTGCGCGTCCACAGCTTGTCTTTTATCAGACTTTTTATGCCATTATATGCGGCAACAGGAGTGCCGTTTTGGGCAAATCCGACATTTCCGCTCCATCCGGTATAATTCATCGTAGCCCAGGAACTGATGGCCTCGCATGAAGGGGCGCTGAAGCAGGTGGCATAGACCTGGACATAATAAACCGCTTTCAGGTCTTCGGTCAACGTCCCTGTCCTGTATCCGCTCATCTGGTTACCCTGAGCGGCGTCGAATTCCGTGACGTGGACTTTTATCGGTGCATTTTCATATTTCGTGAACATGCCGTCGTACAGGTCCTTTGGGCCCCACCATCTGCCGCCTGGATGGGCCTGATTCGCGATATAGGCAATACCCGGCCAATAGGCATTTACCTTTGCGAAACTGGGGATGACTTCTTCGCCATCACCATCGCCGCCGGCCTCCCATCCACCACCATTGATGGAGTTGTTGATGCCGAACCGGTTGGCCAGATTGGGGTATGAACTTTTCATTGTTTCCCAATGTGAATGGTTTTTCAGCGTAGCTTCGTTGTCGACTTGATAGAACGGGATACGGGCCCCGTAGCGGTCCACGACTTTCTTCATGTGCATCAATTGGCGCGTGGCTAGATCGGATGCATTCTGAGCCCAGCTGGGAATGTATCCGCTCAGAAAATGCTCCTCAAAGACAACGCCGTTCTGTTCGCACCAGGCCAGCATCGCATCCAATCGTGAGAAGTCCCAATTGTCCCGCGACCGCTCCAACGCGTCCCACTTGCCTGCGTTTTCCGGGTTTCCATAGTTGAAAACATCAAGCCAAAGCGCATTGTTGGGATCTGTCTGCGATGTTGGAATGAGCGCCCCGAAGAGGAACTTGTGCTTGATCATGTTCGCCTGAACCTGCAAGCCGGTGATCGGAGAACCGTTGGCGTCCTGGAACTTGACCACCACGTCGGATTTACGGTACTTCTCGATATTCGGGATACACACCTGCTGAATGAAAGGATCCGAACTCAGGAAGAACGAGTCAACCGAAGCGTGATAGCCGTGGCTCAGACCTGCACATGTAAGACATAGAATGGCCGCCCGCACCATCAATCCTCCACTTTGGAGCACCATACCCTCCTCCTCTCGCTAAAGGTTGCCTCGGTTCAACTGCGTTGCTTCAACGACCAACTCTTGGTTCTCGGTCCTACAAATCTGGCCGGTCACGGTAAATGCATCCTGTATGGCGGCGGAGGCACCACTACAGCTATCCCCGTTCCTCTTTCGATAAATCAGATTTCCCGGCCCGGGAATGAGGCAATACCAAAACCTTTGCCCAGGAGATGATTGCAGACCGGCACACACAGCCGCCCGGATGTTCTCCGGGTGTCCGGCGTGACCTTACCGGTCAATCATTCGCGCCATCATGGCCGTGGCGCCCCTTTTCCCCGTCATTGGTACCGCGATCACCACTCCTGCTTTGGACCCGGCGCCGCGTTCCAGATTCGCGCCGGAGATCCGCGCAAGTCGCCTGCCCCGGGTGTCGAAAAGCATGAGCGGCGTGGCTGTATGTGCGGCAGCGGCAGACAACCGTGTTGCGGCCCGGGTCGGCCGATCTGACGAATTGAAACTGGAGATCGGCCCAAAGGTCCGTACTCCGTATTGATTAACCGATGCAACTGTCCAGTAGTACTTGGTATTTTGCGAAAGACCTGTGACCGCAAGCGATGGTTGTGTTGGCGATCCTTTCAATCCCTGTGGGCACGGAATCTCGTCGGTGTGAACGTAGACCTCGTATTTCGTTGCGCGAAGCGCCGTATTCCACGACAACGCGGCCTGGGTTGTTGAGGGATGACCTACCGCATTGTAAACCGGCGCCGCCGGCGCGGTCGCGGCATCTTTGTGATAGGCGCGCCAGTAATCTATGAACATCTCGGCGCCAAGGCAATCGCCCACGGAGAGGATGTGCACCAGGCCGCTCTGCACGGGCGCCTTCGACCAATCCATGCCGATATCGCAGTCCAGTTGGCCGTTGTTCCAACACCTGATGCCGTACTCGTACATCTCGAAAGCCTGAACGGTATAGTAGTTCTCCGGGCTCTGAATCTGACGGTTGTAAACCGTCCATTGGTGCCGTCCGGTTGTCTGCCCTTGTCCGCCCCAGTGAAAGGTCAGACCCGGCCCCCAGCCTGTTTCAAAGATATCCAGCTCCCACCAGCCCGAGGTATTCAGCACAAGCCACCAGGCGTTGTTGTTGACCTGGCCGCCCGACGGATTGGTTCCTGTTGCGGATTTGGGGTTTCTGCCCCGGTGCTCATAGTAGCCATAGAACTGCTTGAGATGATCAATATTGCTGCCGTCATTTTTTTCATTGCTGGTTTCCAGCGCCACTGGGCTGTAGCTCGAAGTGCCGGTCTTTTCGCCGTTGTAAATACGTATGACGGACGCATTGTGGTCGGATAGGAATTGCCACTTAGCGTGACGCTTCGGGTCTCCCCATAGCATGGGGACCCAGGTGTTCACTGTATCAAGTGTCGGCCCGTCAAATTCATCGTGCAACGTAACAGCCCATCCGGGCTTCTCCAAAGGATTGGCGGGAACATCCTGTTGGGCCCTGACGCTGACGGCGACGATTGCCGCCGCGATAAAGGCGTGCCCTGCGACTCGTTTCAGCGCGGATCGTCTGTTCGAACCTGTCATAACACTTCTCCTTTGGTTAAGGTTGGCCTGTACTTGCCTGATGAAAGCAATATAATCGGAATCGTGGCCGAGCACTTGAAATGATTATTCCATAATTGTTATTTTATTGTTTAATTGTTTAGCAGGAAGGACGACGGCATGGATCGCGCAATTCCATCGGCAATCAACAGCGCCGCAAGCTACGTGAGCCGCTACATCCGCACTGCCCGTCTTAAGGACGGCGACCGGCTGCCTACCGTCCGCGCATTCGCGACGAACATTGGCGTATCGCCTGCTATCGTCTCCAAGGCCTTAGCAATCGTCAATCAACGCCATGACCTTACCATACGCCGCGGCTACGGGATCATCCTGGGAAGCCCCCGGCCTGCATGCGCCCCAACTGCCAGGCCCGGGGGGCCCCGCGGCAGTCACCGCCGCACAGAGGACGCGTTCCGCGCATTCACCCGCGACATCCTGGAAGGTCGGTTCGACGCCGGCCAGATCCCTTCCATCAAGGAGTGCATGAAGTTATATGATGTGTGCTACACAACCATGATGCGCATACTGCTGCGGCTGCTTGACGACGGCATTCTTGTGCGGCGGAAAAAACGCTTCCTTGTCCGTCGGCCCTCCTCCTCCATAAGAGGTATGGACATTCTCATGGTGATCAGCGAAGCCGCCTACCGGTCAATTGACCGCTGGGGCCTGGTGCGCAGCTGGGTGCTGCCCCTTGTCCGGTCGCTTGAGCAGGAGTGCGTCCAGCGCAATCTCAGGCTTGTTATCCGGCCGTTCTCAGGCGACCCGGTGCCTCTTTCAGGATTGGAGAATTGCGCGGGCGCCATCGTATGGCTCGAGCCCTTCTTCCCTCAGCCGGAGAAGACCGAACGGCTCATCCGCTCCCTTCTGGACCGCGGCTTCCCCGTGATCGTCTATAACGAGAAGCAGGAAGATCGGTTCGGTGATATCCCCTTTGTCAGGAACCTGTTCTGGGAGTCTCCCGGACGGGTGGAACTGGCGGGCCTTGAAGTCGGTCGTTTTCTGCTCGGTCTCGGACACCGAAAAGTCTGTTTCTTCGACACGGAACCCGGACGACCCTGGATGGAGGAGCGTCGGCTGGGCATTGCGCGCGCATTCGAGCAGGCGGGGGTTGCCGACGGCGTGATGGCGGCATATGCTGATTCAGGCGCCCGGCAATACTCGCGCAAGCCGGCCGCTGGATTCCATGACCTGAATGATGAGCGCGGTTTTCTGCGCGCCCAGTTGCGCTCGATAGACCATCGTTTTGCGTCAAGCATCATGCACGACCGCATGATCGCCAACATCGAGGAATGCCTCCACTATTGCTCCGGCGAATGGGAATGCTTTGTTCCCGCCTTCGAGCGAGTAATCGCATCAACCAACGTGACCGCCTGGATTGCAGCCGATGATTCAATCGCGTTGCTGAGCATGCTGCCGTTTCTCAATTCACGCAAAGTACAGGTCCCCGCCGGGCTCTCAGTCGTTGGTTTCGGCAACTGGATTGAATCCACCTCCCGCTTTCTCACAACCTATGATTTTGTAAACATGACGGCTACCATCTCCATTCTCCTCGACTGCATCCTCTTCCCCAATAACCGGAAACACTACGTTGACTCCGCGACCAACGAAATCGCATTCGGCGGGGTGGTGATCGACCGCGGCTCAGCCGGTCCGCCGGCCCAGCGGTAATGCGCCGGCAGGGGTATTCATGGTGAACGCATACAGCGGTTCCTCGCCAATTGGCGCAAGCTGTCCTAAAATATGCCGTTATTGGTGGGTATTGAGATAGCACAACCTTGAGGGATATGCCGGGGAATAAATAACTGAGCTTCAACCCTATCGTGCTATGTAGGTCCCTACCTCACATGCCCTCAGCGTCACCGGGAAGCGATTCCATCCCTCGAGTTTTGGATGGACAATTGGGATGGACATAATTCCCTTCTCCTGTCAAAATGTTCGGTTACGGCGGACCAAGAATCATTGGATTCAGCAAGGAAGCCGAGGAATCCCACGGGTGAAGCAAGGAGATCATCGAGACCAAGTCACGAAACGAGGCTACTGTGCGGTCCCACGTTTTCTTCCACCCTGGACCCGGCATTTCCCCTCATTTACTGATAGGGATTTCTGGCTGAACCAATTCCGCAAGATCAGGATTCGGTATGAGAAGTCCGACGACGCCCACATAGGCCTGCTTTCGCTCTGCTGCGCGATGATTGCCTGGCGTCAAGTAATCACTATTTACGGATAAGCTCTAAGCGCGCAACCGATCCGCTTTCGGTCCGGACGATGAATACTCCGGCGGTTTGTCTCCCTCGGTGCGCGACCGCCGATGAACCATCCGCTGCCAGGCGTTGTCCGTGAATGTTGTAGGTTGCGAGCGTCTTGCCGGGTGCCGTGCTGATCGCCGACCGAATCGGTCTCTTCTGGGTCACCGGCACGGTGCCATCGGGAGTGATGGTTACCATCACCGGAACTTGGCTTGGTCCCAGATCGAAGGTGTCCCGTATAGACACGCCACCAGATCCTGTGGCGACGACCTCGTACTTCCCGTGGAATCCGCGGAAAGTCAATTGGCCTTGTGCATTGCTCGTTCCGCTGGTGCGCGTCCACAGTTTGTCTTTGATCAGACTCTTCAGTCCGTGGTATGCGGCAACAGGAGTGCCGTTTTGGGCGAACCCGACGTTTCCGCTCCATCCCGTGTAATTCATCGTCGCCCAGGAACTGATGGCATTGCATGAAGGGGCGCTGAAACAGGTGGCATAGACCTGGACATAGTAAACCGCTTTCAGGTCTTCGGTCAGTGTTACGTTTCTGTATCCGCTCATCTGGAAACCCTGAGCAGCGTCGAATTCCGTGACGTGGACTTTTATCGGTGCATTTTCATATTTCGTGAACATGCCGTCATAGAGGTCCTTGGGGCCCCACCATCTGCCTCCTGGATGGAGTTGATTCGCGATATAGGCAAGACCCGGCCAATAGGCATTTACCTTTGCGAAACTGGGGATGACTTCTTCGCCATCACCATCACCCGCGCGCTCCCATCCACCGCCATTGATGGAGTTGTTGATCCCGAACCGGTTGGCCAGATTGGGGTATGAACTCTTCATTGTCTCCCAATCTGAATGGTTCTTAAGTGTTGCTTCGTTGTCGACTTGATAGAATGGGATACGGGCCCCATAGCGGTCCACAACTTTCTTCATGTGCATCAATTGTCGCGCATTGAAATCGGATATCCCTTTGGCCCAACTGGGTATGTATCCGCTCAGAAAATGCTCCTCAAAGACAACGCCGTTCTGTTCGCACCAGGCCAGCATCGCGTCCAATCGTGAGAAGTCCCAATTGTCCCGCGACCGCTCCAACCCGTCCCACTTGCCCGCGTTTTCCGGGTTTCCGTAGTTGAAAACATCCAGCCATAGTGCATTGGTGGCAGCGGTCTGCGATGTGGGAATGAGCGCGCCAAAGAGGAACTTGTGCTTGATCATGTTCGCCTGAACCTGCAAGCCGGTGATCGGAGAACCGTTGGCGTCCTGGAACTTGACCACCACGTCGGATTTACGGTACTTCTCGATATTCGGGATACACACCTGCTGTATGAACGGGTCGCTGGACAGGAAGAATGAATCAACCGCGAAATGATAGCCATGGGCCAGCGACGCAAAAACCAGAGATGCCGCTATCGCCCGCAGCGGCAATGCGTGAATGCTTGAAAATCTGTTACCCATACCGTCTCCTTTCATAAAGTGGCCAACCGAATTCGATTCTTTTGGGACCCGATGAAGGCGCTCCCGCTATTCTTATCATAATAAAATAGTGGAGAATACCATTCCTGTCACTGATTTATATTGACTTGAATACTATATTTACTATAGATCAGACAGGAGGTGTCCATGAAACCATCTTCCCAGCGGATTTCAGCGGTGCGAACGGCCGTTGACTTTATCCAGGCGCAGATCGGGCAGGGGATATGGCGCACCGGAGATCGGTTGTCGACGATCGACGATCTGTGCGAAAAGGCCGGCGTGTCCTATGTCAGCATGTGGAAAGCGGTGAACATCCTTGCCGATCAGAAGGTCCTTCACGTGAAACGGCGCACCGGCATATATGTCGGCAAGCCGCCTGCCAGGCCGCGCGACAGGCAGCAGCCGCGCGTCCAATCAATCGCTCAACGTCTCCTGATCGATGTTCTTGAGGGCAGGTTCCATAATTCCAGAGAACTCCCGACGCGCAAGGAACTCACGGCCCTCTATGAAACCAGCAGCCGCACCATGCGGGCGGCTCTGGATGGTCTGACGAGCGAAGGTCATCTTGCCCCGCTGGGGCGCGGATTCCGTGTCGAAAGGAAGAAGTTCGCTTCCGCGTCAACGCCTACTATCCTGTTGCTCATCGGTCCCGATTTCCCGGCGCGCTGCGAAGCCAGCTATTGGCGCAGCACATCAGAGCAGTTCCTGCACTACTTCGAACAGCAGTGCGCGCGCCGCAACATGCGCATTGACTGGATGACCGTCTCCGATGGCTTTCATCTTCCGGAGAGCAGGATCAAAGGGTTATTCGGTGCGGTAATGGTGGTCACCGGGTATTTGCCGCGCAGCGCGTACGACATTGCCGTTCCTTTGGCGCGACAACGCAAACCGTTCATCATCTTCGATCATTCGTTTCCCGGCTTTTCCGTGCAGCTTCCGCCGGTACCGGGTACCCGCGTCTTTCGCATGGGCAATGCGGAATCGGGCCGCCTGGTCGCCAATGCGCTACTACATCTGGGGCATCGTGAAGTATGCTTCGTTTGCGACAAGCGCGAGGAATGGTCGCAACAGCGCCATGACGGAATCGCTTCCGCGTTTGCAAAGGCAGGCTATCCAGAAGCGGTCCACTGGTTTTCGGCGGATGACTTTGCCGACAGGGATTCCCGAACAGCCCGCGCCGACGCAGACTGCCTTCTCGTCGATTCACTGAGAAAAAAAGTGATCGGGAGTTCCCTCGGTCAACCCTACAAGGGACGTCTCACGGCACGTCTTGAGGAGGCGTGGTATTGGCGATACATCTATCGGCGAATGGAGCCGGCGATGAAGCGGGCGCTTGAGTGCGCCGGAGCCACCGCCTGGATCGCGGGCGACGACTACGGCGGGCTCTATGCCGTGCTGCCGTTCCTGCGGTCGCGAAAAATCTGCATACCTGGAGATATGTCGGTCGTCAGTTTCAACAACCAGTTCGAATCCGCCTACTCCGCATTGACAAGCTACCAGTTCGACATGACCGGCATGGCCATGCGCCTCCTCTCGCTGCTGCTGTACCCGGATCTTGACCGGCGACTCCATGGCCGGCAGGAGCCCGCCGCGGTTGAGGAGATCGGGGGGTTTATCGTAGACCGGGGCTCCATGGGTGTGCCACCGCCCCGGAGTGACTTTTAGCCAACGCCGCGGTTGATACGACGGTAAGCACGGGCGCTCTTCCCTGCGAGCAGCACCCGTGCTCTCCTTTTGCCTTGCGCCTCCCCCGGTCCCAGGCGCTATGGTGTTTATGTTTTTGCAGTCAGAAGATTAGTATTTCCCTGCGATTATCGAGCGGCACATCGTCCTGCCCCCGGCCTGAATTTTGACGAAGTAAATACCTCCCGGCAAAGCATTAGGGTCCCACCGCATGGTCCCGTTGCTCAGTTCCGGTCGCAAGGCAATCGACCGCCCGCCGGTCGTTGAAATTGACACGCGAGGAACCGCTTTGCCGGATATCAGGCCACAAACCATCGAAGTGTTGCGGACAAAGCGTATTCCCGCATCCGGCGGGCCGTCAAGGCGATTTCCCGGGGCCGCCGCCGCAGGACCGGCACGATGAAAACAAACCGCCTTGCCGATCGGAGCGAGGGTCTTTGTGGTGGTCGTGCAGGCATAGGCAATGGCCAGGGTGCTTCCACCGGTTCCCTGAGAGTAACCAACCCTGATCGAATGCAGCCCGGCTTTCAACCCGATCATTCCGCTCTTTGAATCGTCGGTTGAGTGACTGTCGCCGTTGTTTACAACGCGGGTGTTGCCGATCCAGAGATCGGCGCCGTCGTCGGAGCGGATGGTAAAGAAGTAGATCCCGTCCGCCGGGGCCGAAAGGTATCCTTCGTAAAGGATCGCGTAATTCTCGGTTTGTGTTGCAGGCGATAGTGTCAGGCTGTCGACAATGCCTGTCTTGACCGGCGCGAGTGGGGAAAAGTCGGGCAATGATGACAAATTGCTAACCGTATAATACGTGTACGACAGGCCGGGGGCAACGGCCGCGTTTTCGGGGACGAGCAAGTGCAGGCGATATGCCACATGCCGCACGATAGGGCTCGCGGCGACCCCGGTTTTATAGGCGCGGGCATTGATAACAAGAGAGTCAGCCGCAAGACGAACCCCGAACGGCTGAGCATATCGCGTCGATTGGTCTGGGGTCCGTGCCGTTGAGGGTGTAAAAAACCGAAGACTGCGTGTCGGCTGGAGCTATGGTGATCGTACATGTATCGGGAACGCCGGTGATCGCCGAGGAAATGCCCGGCGAGCCGGCCATATTCACGCGTGGAAAGGGCCCGACCCACATATCGGGCAAAGCGTAATAGCCCGAACTGAACGATTGAAAGGCCATATACGGCGCCAGGTCAAACGATGTTTTTAACCCATATGCCGGCAGATGAACGATGTACCAGTTGTTCTCTTTGTCATGCCGCGCGATAAGCCATTGGTAGTCGTTTGACCATCTGATTCCGTAAGCACAGAAATAACAGGCGTGGCGTGGTAGTGGAGAATGAATGGGTCGCTAATGCAGATTGAGCCGTCCGTTTTATTGTTTATGCCTTCAATGCCGGGCGCAATGATCATAATCGCCGAAAGCGTCAATACCGTAGAAATGACAAGGCGCCCCGATCTCACAAAACCTGGTTGTGCAATCATGGATTTCCTCTGTTGTTGCGGAATGAGGTTTGAACGGCCATCCTTATCGCATGTGTTCCGCTTTTCGTCACGTCGAGACGGCAATACCGCCGCCAAATTGCCCGGCATGAGCCGACTTCCGACCGGCACAAGGTCGCAGACTTGAGTATCAAAACGAGAACTGCGCTTTGGCCATCCAGTACCATTGTCCTTTTGTGTGAAACATCTCTTCGCGGTCGACATTCTCAACAAATTGCGATAGGTGTCGCGAATGATCTCGAGCAGCCTGGAAGACAAGTGCGAAGTGCCCACCGCATGATCGTTTTGCATACACCGACCACTTCCAGTCATCCCGCCTGTAATCGGATGTATCACGGCCATTAAAGGGCTGCATGGGAAGCGGATAGCCGTATTGCACTACCTGTTGATAGCTGTTCGCATACCGGCACCCATACCATTCCGCCTCTATTGCCAAGACGTCAAGGATCCTGAAGCAAGGGAGCGTGGCGCCCAGAAGAACAGGCACTTTCTGCGCCAGCGTGCCGTAACCGTATGGATTGGTTTCCGCGGATGCAGGATAGTTTTTAAGGCCCAGAACGGCCGCTTCAGCGTATATCCGCAGATCGTTCTCGTCAAGTACCCGGATGCCGTTCCGAAGGAATATCCGCTTGGGATCAAGTGTGATTCTGCCCATGAGCTTTGTTCCCTTGAAGGTGTAGTACGCGGTATCCCCATTTTCTTTGAGATAGCTGTTATTGGCAACCATCGGCGTGGTCGCTGCATCGGACACGGAGATCAAATGCGATAGAGAAATGCCTGCCTGGACGGAAAGCGCTCTCCATGGGGTATACCCCAGGAGACCGGAAAGAGTGATATCGCCGAATGGCGGGAAATCAATCTCGGGGGTCACGAGCAGATCCACCTTTGTCTTTTTCCACAAAGAAAGGCCGATCCGCAGACCTGCAAGACGAGCAAGAGGGAAATCGAATTCACCGAGAAGATATGCCGGATAGACACCGCCTCTGAAGAGAAATTCGCCCAGATTCCGGGCGTCAGGATTGTATTTGTACGGAAAATAACCCAATTGCCCTTCCACCGCGAACCTCTCCGGAGATCCCCATGTGTAGACGCCATCAGCCCGGTCGAGCAAAAAGGTTTGATTTTCGTCCGGAGCGATAAAATTGGACACCAGATAGATCGCATTGCGTGGATACGTATTATGCCACAGTTTGGCTTCAACCGCGGAATTGATTCGCAGCCGCGACCAGAGCCTCATTTCGGTCCCGACATTGACGATTATCTGCGTGAGCCACACATGCTCAAGCGTCATGGGTGTCGCGTGTTTGTTATACCCGCACGACTGCAACTGCCCGACCTGAAGGGCGGACCGGCCGTGGAACGAAGATAGTCTCTTCTCATCAGTCAGGGAATCAGGGATAGCCGCCGCTGCAAATTCAACGGCAACGAGTGACAGAACGGCAAGACATCGGAACGCCATAGGAATTCCCTTGTCTGTGGGTGGTTCGGGTCGAAACTCACTCAATAAGCATCGTCCGGGTCCACTTTTCCGGTCCCGCAGTTGACACGACCGCACAATACCAGCCTTTCAATCCAAGGGGAACGGCAATCTCGGCCTTTCCTGGCGGCGCCTCTGCACGGAATGCGGCGGATCCATCAGAACGAACCATCAACACCGAGACTGGGCGTGGACCGTGGAATATCAGAGCATGATGCGCACGGCTGTAGGAAACCGTATTCCGGATCTCAGGCAGTCGCGGCGCGGCGCCGATGGTATTCACCTGTTCATCGGACACATGGATGCGAATTCCCGACGAAGGCACGGTGCCGTTCAGGGCGATCTTCAGCTCTTTTGCATGCCCGGTGCCGATGCGTTCAAACGGAGACTGCGTGCCATTGATCGACACTACCGTAGTTGCCAGACCTTTGTCACGTACGTAAATGGCTGTAACATCTATCGGATTGTCCGGCCTGAAAAGGATGTCTTGTTTCTGATAGCCGGCCCCCGATTCCTCGTAGCTGATCGTGCCCAGGCCCTCCGGTGAGAAGTAGAGAGCATTGGTCATCGCGTGCCCGATCTGCGGCGGAAGCGTCGGTTCAAGCCACAGTTCCCCGGTCATTTTGTTGCGATGATACCCGATCAGGCTGAAATAGTTGCGCATGGATCCGGGAACGCTGCAGTAGCTTAAGCCAGACGTGGCGTTGGCTGCCGGATTGTTATTGACAATATCGAACCATACGAATGTCTGGTTGTAAACTCTCTCCCGATCGGAATAGTGCGAGCGATAGCCGAAATATTGGGTCTTGTACCAATCATCGGCTCTTCCGCCGTTAAGCATCAACCCGCCGAAATGGGTCATCAGGTAGGGCGGCCAGTTGTATTGCCCGCTATAGCCATTGGTATCAGCATCGATACGCGCAGCTATCGTGCCGATACCGTATTCTGTGTTCGCGGCGGGATACAGTTCACCGAATTTCAGGAAGTAGCTCATCCACTGGCCGGCCATGGATTTCTCCTCATAGATTTCGGGCTGCGGGAAGTTGTTGGAAAGGTACCGCTGCGAGTAGGAGCTATTGACGGTTTCGAATGCAACACGGTACGTATCCACACATGCCACCGGTTCACCCTGGCGCTGAGCGAGAATCTGCATGATCCTGTACGCGACCGCCGCCAGTCCCGCATTATAGATGTTGGAATTGCCGCCTACGTCATACGTTGACTCGGAACCCTGGAACAGATAGGGATACCCGGGAGCGGCGTACTGTTTTGACTGTGCAATGATCCGCCGGCCCGCCAGTTTCATGTAGGGCCAGAAATAGTCGATCTTCTGCTGATCGCCGGTTGCGCAGAAAAGTTCCCACAGCGAGATGATGAACCCGCAGTTCAAGTCAACCCAACCGTCAACACCTGCATAGTCCCCATGCTGCCGGTCATCCCATGCCACGATATTCGTGCGGCCGCCGGTCCCGTCGTTCGCGAAATCATGATGGATCTGCCCCAACGGACTCGATTTCTGTGTGCGAGCCCAGTATTCCATGGTCTTCGAGCACAGCGCAGGGGCCAGTTGGGTGAGCGCATAGTGTGAGTGCCAGGACTGATCCATGGTTCCGGTAATCGGGAAGGTCCATCCTTCCCATATCGCAAAACGGCCATCTTTCACGTAAATGGTATTGAGCACGAACGTCGACAGGAGATTGGTCATGTAGCTTTTGAGCCAGCGTGGGAGCGATGAGGCAAACCATCGGGTCGAAAAACCGACGGCGTTTGTTCTGTATTCATCGAAATGGGTCAATCCGAAATCCGCGACAGCCGCCACACCGGCAAACGTGTTCGAGTAGTTGTAGAAAGCCGCATCGCTGCCGTTATACCATGCGTAAACGAACTTGGCGGTCTTCTTCTCGTTGGGGGCAAGAACGAATTTCACCGCAACGCGGTTGGTGCCGCCGTTGACGGTATTGTTGCAGGTACCCCCGGTAAAGAAGCCATTGTCGCCGCCCATACTTGTTGTCGCGGCGGCATCACTTCCTTTTGCGTAAACGGCAACGGCGACTGCATCGGTGCTCCGAATGCCTTTTCCTGCATCGGCGACCTGCGTTCCGTAGCTCAGTTGCAGACCGCATGCGGCCTCAACCGCGGTTGTCTGGGTATTGGTGACTTCAATTTCGTAAAACGCGAACGGGTAGGTCATTCGATCGGAGTTGACAAGGTCAAATGGGGCAAAGGCCGTCAGACGAACATCGCATCCGTTCATTGACCCGAAGTTTGCCGTCTGCACCGGGAAAACCGCATCATCGTCATACCGGCCGTTCACTGAAACAGCGGATAATTTGGCCTTGGTGACAACCGAAGCACCGCGTTTGGAGTAGAATTGGAGTTGTGTGTTTGTTTGAACGGGAAAGTCGTCTTCAATTACCGGTTGATTGAAACATTTGTAGAAGTTGCCGTTATGGGAGCAGAATTTGACCGCACCCGCACCGATGCCGCCCAGCGGAGCTCCCATGGTCCCATTGACCGGTTCGTTAGATTCACCGTACAGTTGCGCACACACGAAAACAGAAATCAGTATTGTCAATGGGAGTTTGAACATACGGACCCCTTTTCTTGTGAGCAGTAGTGCATCCCAGGCACGAAATTCCTGGGGGGAGTAGGAGATTAAGCGCCGGGATGCACCGACTGCGTATCAGCGAGCAACTTAAAATTTCGTCACCGTGATCGCGGGACCGGATTGACAGCCGACGAAATAGACGCCCGGCGCGAGCGTTCCCGCCGGCAGCGCCACGGTCCCCGAGGTGACGGACGAATACCTGCATTTTCCCTGGATATCCGTTATCCGGACAATCGTGCGAAGCGATGCGGGAACATCGATGAGGACGCTCCCGTCGGCTTGTATGGATGCGGTCAATTGATTTAAGGAAATTGCTGACGGCGGAGCCTGGGCCATGCCGGTGGGGATGTACCCCGGTACCGCATGCCATACGCCTGTTTCGTCCTCATATTTTCCTAGATTGTTAGCACCGCCGTCGATCCACAAGTCACCTGCTTCGTTGCCGTAATAAATCTTGCCGCACCCGCCGCAGCAGTCAGGGCCGGGTATTCCGTTTACGGGGCACGTCTCTTTGGGAACCTTCGAATTGTTCGAGATGCGAATAGCAGCCTGATCCACCCAGTTTCCAGCCACCTGATTGCTTCCCCAAGATATTTCGGAAGCATGTCCATACCAACCCAATTGTTGCAAGACCCACTTGTCAGAGTTCACCGCCCATCGAACTCCTTCGCCGTCGCCGCCGAATAAATCGCACGACCACAGGCCCGGAGAGACCTCGCCGAAGATGCCGCCAAACCATTGACAAAGTGAAGAAGAAGGCAACTGCATTTCATTGGCGCCGGTTCTGAAGTTCGTTATGTAGAGCGTGCCATGCGAGGATCCTATATAATTGTTGCTCAGGTCGCCGCTCGCTGATATTGCGGCATTGCAGCCGGGAAGTCCCTGTCCGGAAGCCGCCTGTATGTTGCCGTTCGGCGGGGGGAAGTTGCATATCCCGTTCAAAGTCCAGGGGGTTTCGTTGCATTCGTACTCAGGAAAGGGTCCCTGAATGCCCATCTTGGTTCCCGTCAGATTGAGCTGAAATCGGCGCAGGTAATGGCACTGCAGGTTGGTTCCCGTGTTGTCGGTGAGCTTGCAGACCCTGAGATTCTCTTTGGTACGGCAGTTCACCTTCCATATGTCAACCGATCCGGTCTTGTTCCAGTCGGTGGATGCGTTGGGGCAGGTGTAGTAGATCCAGTCGCCAACAGGCCAATCAAGTCCGCCCCAGCTATCAGCGGCGAAGTCCATTGAGCTGGGGATCTCACATAAATCCACGAGATTGTTCCCATCGATGCCGATGACCGCAATAGTGTTCCTTCCCGAATTGACAGACACGCATGATGTGCCTGCTCCGGGCGCCGAGCCATACCGGTAGAAGGCGACGTGGGTACCTGTTATGTTGAATGCCGGATAGTAGGCGAATCCTTTCGATCGGCTCCAGAGGGTATCTGTTCTGACTACGACACCATTGGCTATGGTGAAAAGGTCGATCGATCCTTTCCACATCTCTGATCCTCCTTCGCAGACACCCGGCGGACTACCCCAGCTCTGGTGGCCAGACCGCCACTGCACCGACACCGCGCGGCCGTTGATGTGCTTGCCGTCGATGGCCGCGGCCGGCATTTGCATGATGGCAAGCACCGCGAGTATCGAAAGCAGGTAGTTGTTCCGCATGGTTCCCCCTATATAAGAGAATATTGGTTATCGTCTAGTGCCTTTTGTCAGTCCGGAGACCGCTGCTATTCCATGGAAGCTGATGAATTCCCGTTATGCCTGATTTCCACATGCGTGCTGCCGTCGGGCGTGTTAAACCAGAAGATCCATTGACCATCTTCAATTGAAAAGCATCGTGAGAATGTGGCGCAATTGCCGCATGGATAGATCCGCCCGAATCGCTTGAGCGCCTGGGAAACCATCCTTCTCTGTTTTTTGCTCATGCTTCCCCCCTTTTTTGGAATCGCGCGGTTTGTCTGCTTCCTCGCACCGGTTAGTATATCCCGGTAATCCGAATAATTCGGGAATATTGGATTTTATTAGCGTTATAATGATATAAGTGATATATTTAAAAAGGAGGCAACAGCCAATGACCGTACCGGTTTTCAAAACTCTCGCAGACCAGCTTGCCCATGATTTTATCGGCAAAGGGCTTCCCTCAATCCGCCGCATCGCCGCCCATTATGGCGTCGCCTATCGGACCGCCTGGCGCGCGGTGCGGGAGCTTCCCGGGTCAAAGGCGCAACGGGGGGTTGAGGCCCATAGGTGTTAAGTTAGTATAGAACCATATATATAAGCGAGAGCAAGAAAAAAGTGGCTATCCGCCACTTTTTTCTTGACTTTGACCGATAGCATGATATATG
>Ga0315289_10000703_pt1 | contig 51295 bp, 34 predicted proteins | sample YL17G11_40_MG_FD_203452 | JGI IMG/M metagenome (GOLD analysis project Ga0315289, IMG submission 203452) | Sediment microbial communities from Yellowstone Lake, YNP, Wyoming, USA - YL17G11_40 | ecosystem: Environmental > Aquatic > Freshwater > Lake > Sediment | place: USA: Wyoming | collected...
ATGTCTTGATCGCCATTGCGCACAGGGCCCTGTATCGACCCCGGCTCGGTAGAACGAAAGTTATAATGCATTTGGAATCATCGTCGGGGATAAGTATGGAAAGAATGGAACACAATAGAAAAAAAAAGGGGGGGCGGGGGGAGGGGGAAGGAGCAGCCCGTCTGCAGAAAGGGTAGATAAACAGGGTTCAGGTCACCGGCCTTGTCCCCCCTTCCGAGAAAGGGAAGGGGGAGGGCCTATCCAGGTGTCCTAAGAAATTTGATTGTTTGGAGTCATCATCCGGGAGTCTTTCCTTCGGGAAGGGGGGCGGGCGGGGGGGCGCGCTCGCGCGTGTGGTTGAGGCCCTCAGGTGTTGAAGTTGCTTATCGCTTCTCTCCCATAGAGGGGAGATCTCAAAGATTTAGTTATTTTTGTGTATCACCGGGCACACACACACGCGCGCGCGTGCCGTGGCGGGGCCGTGGCAGGGGTAGGAAAAAAAGGAACAAAGGAAAAAAAAGACGAGTCAGAAAGAACGCAGCGAAATTAGGTTTGGACGGCGTTTTCTTTCTTTGCCCACACGCTTGCGCGCGCCAGCAAAGAAAAAACCCTCAGGAGGTCAGGGATATAAGCGTCCTCTCATCCCGCTCGTCAGGTGTACGGTGTTAAAGGGGGTGTGCCAGGGGAAAAATAGTAAAGGGTGGAGAGGGCGCGCACCTTTTCAACCGAGAGACGAGGCAAGGGCGGCGAGCGCCTGGGAGAGAGAGGAAGAAGGTTGGAAGGAGTCAGAGAGAGAAGTCATGACCTCAACGCACGCTCTCTCAGAAGACTGGTTTCATTTGAAATCTGTCGCACCCATGCCCTTGCCCCGGCACCGCCATGGAGAAGGCGCGGCGAAGAGGCAAAGGCGCAGGGGGGTGCGGACGGGAAAGGAGGGAGGCCAGGGCTGGCCACGCGGCGGGCGCGCGCTCCACCACCCGCCCCCGACAAAAAGGGCGGGCAGGCGAAGGTGCGCCGCGCGCAGCCATTTGGAGTGCCCCAGCCCACTCCCCTCTCCCGCATTGCTATGCCAGGGGTATGATTGTGGTTTTGGGGCAGGCGGCCTCATGAAAGGGAGAGCCCCTGCACGGAGGATTAACAACCCTGGCGTTGATGGGATGGGGAATGGAAATGGGGATGGAGGGGGGAGAGAGCGCGGCGGCCGCAGGGCGAGCCGCCGGCGAAAAGCACGCCGCGCCTCTCGCTTGGGAAATGAGGGCGTCCACCCTCCACCTGGACACGCACCTTTGCTTTGGCTGTACGGTTTCTAATCAGCGGAGCCTGTGGTGTGTGTGGGATGGGCGAGCGAGCGGCGCCAGGTCTCCCCGCGCGCCCCCCGCGAAGAAGGGTTCGCGAGATGAACAATGGACGGCTTGTGCACAACCGGCTTTGTGTCGCTTTTTTTCTTTTGTGTGTTGGGAGCCCCTTCAAGAGACAGGGCGCGTGTGCGTGCGTGTGCGTGTGGGCTCCATCGCCACTACTCCCCCCACCAACCCCACTCACCCCCCCGCCATGTCCGGCGAGGCCAGCCTGGCGCCGATGGTGGACGGTGAGCGTTGTGGAGAGATAGGCGGCGTTTACGTTTTTTGTTTCTTGCGCTCGCTCATTCATCTCCTTTGACGCGCCATATTCCCCCCATCCTCACACAACACAGGCACCATCTCGGTCATCACCAACGATGGCCGGCACGTGGTGGTGAGTCCTAAGAGGAGAGCGCGAGTTGGGCACAGGAAAGAGAGAGACAAGGCACCTGATGGCTCGCTCTTTCTCAACCCCAACCTCAACCTCTCGCCCCCTCCATCTTCTCGCCTCTTCTCTCCATCCTTCCTCACCCTCAGGGCACCCTCCGCGGCTTCGACCAGGCCACAAACCTGATCGTGGATGATTGCCATGAACGGGTCTACTCGTCACAGGTATAAAAAAGAGAGAAAGAAAAGGAATGCTAGGGATGGAAGCGGCGGAGAGTTTTGACTTCCCTCTGTATTTTCTCTCTCTATCCCATCCCGTCCCTTATTTCTTTCCCCACAGGCCGGCGTCGAGCAGGTGCCTCTGGCAGGCCTCCAGATCATCCGGGGCGACAACATGTGAGTTTGCGGTCGGGAGAGAGAGAATGGAGAAAGAGTGCGAGAGTGGTGGTCGTTTCCTTTTTTTTCTCTCTCTCTCCAGGCGCGCGCTCGCTCCGCTCCAACCTTGGTCTCCGCCTCACATCATCTCACACCCTCCCGCACAGCGCCATCGTTGGCGAGCTGGACGTGGCCGCGGATGCCGGCATCGACCTAGCGACCGTACGGGCCCCTCCCCTGAGGCCGGTGGCGCATTGAGACCGAGAGATTTGATAGAGAGAGCGGAGCCGAGAGAGAGCTGCAAGAAACACCTAAAAATTGATTCAGACCCCGCTCGCAAACCTGACAATCGCCGCCCGGGCCGGCCCCACCGCGCCGACCGCCCTCAGTCCCGCGCCCCGCACAGCCGCTGCCACACCAGCCTGCAAGCCGATTTCACTGCCCTTGCCCTCACCGAACAGGGTGGCCAGGCCGTCGAGGGCCGCGACCCACGCCCCCGTTGCCGGGCGGCGGGCTCGCTGGTAAAAAGAGGCCAGCGTCGGGGCCAGGGCGCCCACGTCCCCGCCCGCCGCGACGGCCCGGGCCAGGGCCTCACTCAAGCAGGCCGCGTCCGCGAAGCCCAGGTTGACGCCCTGGCCGGCCAGGGGGTGGACGGCGTGGGCGGCGTCGCCCAGGAGGGCAAAGCGGGGGCGCACCCAGGCCGGGGCCAGGCGCAGGCGGAGCGGGAAGGAGGCGGGCGGGGTGGGGTGGGCGGGGGGGACGATGTGGGGGGGTGGCGGGGCGGGCGCCCGCCCGGGCCAGGTACCGGTGGCGCTGGGGTCGCCCCGCTGCAAGGCCGCATCCACGGCGGCCGCAAACGCGGCCGGGCCGTGGCCGCCCTCCCCGCCGACCGCCCTCCCCTTTTCCACCAGCGCCGCCGCCTCGCCGTGCGGCAGGGTCCACACCACGGACGCGTGGCCGTCCCGCAGGGGCAGCAGGGCCAGCGGGCCGCCCGGCAGGAAGACCTGGTAGGCGGTGCGGGCGGCGGCCGGCGGGGTGCCGGGCGCGAAAGCCACGGTGCCGACCACCGCGGACGCACGGTATTTTTTTTCGACCACCCGCAGCCCCGCGGCCGCCCGGGCCGCGGACCCGGCCCCGTCCGCGCCGACCACCAGGCGGGCGGTGAGGGTGCGAGGCGGGGTGCCCTGCCCGCCGGCCAGGGTCAGGGAGGCGAGCGGCGAGGACGCGCCCGCCCCCGGGCCGCGCGCGTAGGGCGGCAGGGCGAGCGCTGCCAGCCCCCCGCACCCCCACGCCTCCTCGGGCGGGGCCGGCGAGGCCCGCAGGGACGCGACCAGGGCCGCCACGACCGCCTCATTCTCCGCGACCGCGCCCAGCCAGCCAGAGGCAGGGGAGGAGGAGGCCGGGCGCGCGCCAACGGCAGCAGCGGGCGGCGGCGGCAGCCCCAGTGCTGCCGCGGCGGCCACCGCGAGCCCCCGGGCGACGCCCGCCAGGCCGCCACCCGCCGCCCTCCCCTCCTCACCCCGCCTGCCATCGTCCGCCGTATAGTGCACCGCTCCCGTGCCCGCCCCATCCCAGACCGCCATCGCGTCAAAGGGCGCGGCGACGGACGCCAAGCCGGCCGGCCCCCTCCAGGCGCCCAGGCGGTCCAGCTGGGCGATGGTGGCCGGTGTCAGCGTGGACACCCGCACGCCCGGGGTGGGCGGCCGCGGGAGGGGGAGACGGGTGAAGGGCGGGGCGGGGGCCCGGTCGGCTAGGAGGACGCGCAGGTGGCGGGTGAGGGGGCTGGAGGCTGTGTGGATGGAGAGAGAGAGAGAGAGAGAGGGAGGGAGGGGGAAAAAACGTGAGAGGATGGTTGGTCGACGGTTCGGGAAGCGAATGTGGCGGACCCAACTTCTTCTGCCTCACCGATCTCGCCCGCCAGGGCCAGGCCGACCATGCCCCCGCCCATGATGACGACGTCGTACTCGTCGTCACCGCTAGGGATGGAGCGGGCGGTGGACGACGCGGCGCGGTGCTGTGAAGTGCTCGCGCCGGCGCCGCGCTCGCTGGCCAGGAACGCGCACAGCGGCCGGCCCATATCTACTGCCGCGGCGGCACCCCGTGCGCGGAGGCGCACTAGATGCTGTTGCATGGGTCTTGGTGTGTGCGTGACGCGTGCGCGGTGCGTGCGTGAGAATAATGGACGAGAAGAATGTTAAACTATGCTACTGCATTCGTGCTCGACCACCTCCCTGGTGGTGCGCCCGCCGTGGCCCCTGCTGCTGCGCCGCCCCGCCACCACCTCCGTGCGTGGCAACCACGCACGCCGGCCCGAGCGCCCACGCCACTCCCGCCTCATCATCCACCAGGGCCGCCCGCACCACCAGGGCGACGGGCGAGGAGGCCGCGGCTGACGGAGGTGGCGGCCCCAGGAGCGCGGCCGACACCTCGACCCGGGCCCTGCCTGAGAAGGGACGCGCCTGGCCGCCGCCCACCCCACCGCCCACGATGAGGGCGACCCTCGCACTCGCCGCCGCGGGCGCGCCCTGCCGCCTCCTCACCCCGAGCCCCACCCCATCACCCGCCGGGTCGTCAGCCTCGCCGTCCGCGCGCACGCCCAGGGCCGGGGGGCCGAGGACCTCAACCCGCAGCCCGCCCCTACCCGCGACCGCCGCCAGGTGGGGCGGGAGCGGGGCCACCTCCACGTCCAGTGAGAGGAGCATGGGAGAACCGCTGGTCGACGCGGCTGCTGCCCGGACCAGGGCGTCCACGGCGGCCGGGCCGGCGAGGGCGCCCCCACCCGGGCCGCCCCCGCCCCCACCTCCGCCTGTTGCCACGTTCAACCCTACCACGGTCAGGTAGGGCCGGTCGACGCCACCGCCCGGTTTGAAGAATGCCCGGGGCGTGCGGGGCGAGGCTGGGTGGGAGGGGGTGGTAAGGGCGGCCGCGGCGGCGGCCGGGGTGGCGCCGCAGAGGGCGGCCGCGGCCGCCGCTGCGCCCGCAGACGCTGGGTCCGCCCCTCCACGCGCCGCCGCCGCCCCGGCCGCGCGTGCCTTGCCCGCCGCCCTCGCCATCAGAGCGGCATCTCCGCTCAAAGCCGCACACGCAGCGGCCCGGGCGGCGACCAGGGCGAGGCTGCCGGCGTCCGCGGCCGCCCAGGCGGCTCCCAGGCCCTCCCACCTTCCTGCTACGGCCGCGGCTGCCGCGGCGCGCGCGGGCCCGGCCGGCGCCTCCAGGGCGCCCGCCTCCAGCAGGCGACAGGCCACGTACGCACCCACACACCCGCCCACGCCCGCCCGGGCCAGGGCGTCCCGGGCGGCGGCGAGGCGGGCTGGGGCGGAAGCAGCAGTGTGGGCCGCGCCCTCCAGCCAGTCGCCCGCCCACTGGGGCAGCGGAGTGGGGCCTGAGGCCGCTGCCGCCGCCATGGCTGCTAGGAGGCGGCTTACAGGCGCGCCCGCCCCCGCGGCGGCGGCGGCGGCCGCGAAGTCCAAGGCGGCGGCGGGGTTGGAGGGCAGGCCACCCCCTGCCCAGCCCACCAGGCGCTCCAGGTCGCCGTGCGGCAGGGCAGGGCACACGGCTTCCGCGACCGCCCAGGCGAGCGGAGAGGCTGGGTGGGGCAAGGATGCGAGCGCCGCCGCCCGGGACGCAGACCAGGCGGCGGCGGCGGTCGTCGTCGTGGCCGTGCCCTCCTCCTCCTCCTCCCCTGCCAGCCAGCGCCGGGCGGTGAGAACGAGCCACCGCCCGGGCGCGGCCAGCGATGCCGACGACGCCCCGCCCGCCCGGACGGCCGCGTCTAGGGCTGCACCCAGGGCAGACGCGGCGGGAGCGGCTGCCCCTGGGACGCGCCCCACCGTGGCGGCGAGGCCGGCGAGCGGTGAGCGGGAGGAGGATGGGGAGAGGAGGGCGGCGCAGGCAAGGCGGGCCGCGGCCGTGGCAGCGGCCGTTTCCACCCCTCCTCCTCCTCCTCCACTCAATTCAAGGGCCGCCCCCACGCAGGGGGCGGCCACCGCCGGGTGGGGATCAGCCGCCGCGGCGGCCAAGCTGGCACGGATGGCCGGCGGCAAGGCGGGTGCGTGGCCAACCAACACCAGGCCGGCCGCGGCCGCGGCGGCCGCGCCCGCTGCTGCCGCCCGGCCGTCGCCGCCGCCACCACCCCTCGCACTCAGGGTCTCGACAGAGGCCACCAAGGCAGCGGTCGGCCAGCCAGACGGGTCGGCGCCCATGATGAGGGCGGGGCGGATCAAGGCCGCGGCGGCGGTGAACGCGGACGCTGGGCGGGTGTCAGCAACGCTCAAGACCGCCGCCAGCGCCCGTTCGACTGACTGACCGCCCGCTCTCAGGCCGGCGGTGGCTAGGGCGCCCACCAAGGCATCCGCGACGGGCCCCGGCGGCGTCCCCGCCGGCGTGTGCCCCGCCAGGGCGGTGCTGGCCGGCCCCAACGCGGCCGCCGCCGCTGCCGCCGGCGCCGCCCGGGCCAGCGCTGTCGCCAGGCGGGCCGCGGCCGTCCGGTCGGCCACATTCCGGTGCGGGTCGCCCACGGCAGCCAACGCGACCGGCAGTGCCGCCGCTGCAAAGGAGGGAGAGGCGGCGGCCAGGGCGGCGACCGTGCGGGCGGCGGCGCTCCGCACCCCAGGCAGCGCGTGTCCGTCCCCCAGGCACGCCAGCGCCCGGGCCGCCGCTTCCAGGTCGTCTCCCAGGGCGGGAGCCAAGGCAGTCAAGGCCCGCAATGCAGCGGCCACGGTGCCGCCATCCGTGGAGGCCGTGGCGGTGAAGAGGCGGGCCGCCGTGGCGGCCGCTGCGGGCGGGTCGAGGCCACGGCCTGAAGCGTTTGAGGCGGCGGCAGCATTCGCGGCGGTGCACAGGCCGGCCGCGAGGGCAGATCTTGTCAGCGCGGGTGGCGCAGATGCCAACGCGTCGGCCAGGCGGATGCAGGAAGTGGCGGCGTGGTGCGACTGTGGTGTGCATGGAAATGAAAAAGATGGGAGAGGTTGTAAGAGCACGGGAGTGAGGAAGGAATCGCGCGTCCTCTCTCATCTCCATCCTCTTACCTGGTCCCTCGCCAGGGCGTCGCCCAGGGCTAATGCAGAGTACACGCTACGGTGTGGGGCTAGGAGGCCGGCTTCCAGGCGGGCCAGGGTAGATTCCATTTTTTGTTTCTTTTCTCGCCCCGGACCGGCGGTTTGAGAGGTGCGAAAAGCGATAGAGCTAGCTATTCCTACAAAAAAAACGGCTCCCGGGCACCCACATCACACACGGCCTGCCTGCCAGCCGGCCCCTTCACACACCAACACTCCCCTCACCTGCACCATGCGCGCGGCGGTCGCCCCGCCCGCGCCCCACCCCTGCTGCGCTTCCTCGTCCTCTCCGCCTCACCCATTTGGAGCAGCTGCGCGCTCGCTCCCCCTCGCCCCCCACCCCCGCCCGCCCCTCCCGCCGCAGGCTCGGGCCCATGTACGCCTGGCCTTGCCAGCCCTGCCATCTGACGCGGTAGAGGTGGGGCAAGTGGATGCAGGAGGAGGCGGGGCGGCGGCGACCTTGACCGACGCTCGGTCCCTGGCCGCGGCCGCCGACCGGGCTGGCACGGCCACCTCCTCCACCGCCGCCATCATTGCCGACCTCCGGTCCGCCGCCACGGCCATCCCGGACCGGGGCGTGTACGGCACAAAAACGCCTGCCAAGGACCGCGTCCTGGCGGCGGTGGCCGCGGCGGAGGCGCTGGTGGCGAGTGAGGCCGCTGCTGCTGCTGCCCTCCCAGGCAGCCCGTGCGTGAGCGCGGCCACCGGCGCCTGGGCGCCCACGGCCGCCCTGCCCGCCCTTGCCGGCTCCTGGACGGTCCTCTGGTCGACCGTCACGTGCACGGGGTCCCGCCGCGTGAAGCTGGGGCTGAAGACGGCGGTGTCACTGAAGGGCGTCGCCCAGGCAATCAGCCAGGGAGAGGGTGGCGGTGGTGGTGCGTCTCATCCTTCCCCCATTACCGGCACCGCCACCAACACAGTTTCCTTCTCCTTGCTCTTCATGGGTGGGGCGGTCGGCGCCCTGACGCTTGAGGCCGCCTATGAGACCCTGTCCCCGACGCGGGTCGGCATCAGGCTGACGCGTGCGGCGCTGGCCCCGCCTGCCCTGGACGCCCTGTTTGGCCCCGCCCGCCTGCCGCTCCTGCTAGAGATCTTCAACCCGGAGGGCTGGCTGGACACGACCTTTGTGGGTGGGGGGTTGCGGGTGGGGCGGGATGACAAGGGGCATGTCTTCGTGCTGGAGAGAGTGGGCGAGTGAGGGAGAGTGGAGAGAGAAGGAAACAACAGATCGAATTTATTATATATAAAAAACTCACCTACCTGTCGGCGCCCGCCCGCCTTGCTTCCTCACCTCCACCGCCCGCGCCCGCAGCGCCGCGCACACCGCGTCCCCGCCCACCGGCGTCGCCTTCCAGGCCGCGTCTATGCGGTCTCGGAGCCGGTGAAACGCACCCGGCGAGTTGTCCGTCGCGCGGGCGCGGGCGGGGAGCGGGCCGCATGAGTACACCACCTCCAGCGCGTCCCCGCCCGCCCCCGCCTCCCCCTCCCCGCACGCCTCCAGGTAAAAGGTGGCCGGGTCGGCCGGGTCGACGGGGCTGCCCGGCCGCACGGGGCGGCGAGCCACCGCCAGGCGACCCGGCAGGGAGCACTTGCCCGCGTCCGTGGCGGGGGCCTTCATCACGTCCGTCCGGGCGACCCCCTCCCCCTCACTCCCCCCCCCCCGCACCACTGTCCCGATCCGGGACAGCTTCGTCGCGACCGCCAGCACGTCCCGGTCCACCTTCTGCAGCAGGCCCCCGCCCATGCCAAAGGCGACGGCGGAGGCGGCGTACCCCGCACCCAGGACGCCGCCCAGGACGCGGGCGATGGAGGCCGCGCTCATGCCATCGCCTTGGATGACGCCCGCCCCGCGCGGCACCCTGAACCCCTTGGCATTGGTGTCGGCGCCGAACGCCTTTTCCGCCGCCCTCAGGCCCGCCAGGACCGCGTCCAGGGGGTCCCCCGAATCTGGGCGGATCACGCAAAAGCCGCCGGCGGAGCGCACGGTCGCCGCAATGGAGGGCAGGATCGTGTCCAGGGCGGCCTGGTAATCGTAACTGTCCAGCACGCATGCAAAGGCGCCGCCGCCGTGCTTGGCCACCACCGCGCGCACGGCCTCGCCCTCCGTCGCCCAGGCCGTCATGACCGCGTGCTCCGTGGCCGGTATGGAGAACGCGACCGGCAGGCCGCCGTTGAGGGCGTGCTGGGCGAACCAGGCGGCGGGGGCCGTGTCCGTCCCGCCCCAGGACAGGAGGTGGGCGACGCCGCCCGTCACGGCCTGCTCCACGCACGTCACGCCGCGGAAGCCGAAGTCGTGGAGGCGCGAGCTCAGAAGCGGGGAATGCCTTCCCTCATCCACGGACGCCTCGAAGGCCGCTTCCACGCTGTCCCGCACCCGGCGCGCGAGCGTCGCGACGGCCGACGGGTACCAGACGTGCGTGAGGAGCGTCTCCAGCCAGGTGGCCAGCGGGGCGTACCGCCCGTGGGCGGCGATCTGCATGCAGGGCACGTGCGGCCTAACGACGGAGCCCGGCGGCAGCGCCTGGATGGTGACGGGGAAGTGGCCGCCGGACGTGGCCGGGTCGTCGATGAAGGCGTGGAAGAGCGCGGACGGGAACGGGAACGGTTGGGGCGCCCCGTCGTGGCCAGGCGCGCGGTGGGTCGCCCAAAAGGACGCTGCCGCGTCCACGTCGGCGTGCGTCCAGGGCCGCTCGATGTAGGTGTCCAGGATGTGGTCTAGGCCCCAGAAGATGGCGCGGGTGTCGGCGGGGTCGCCGGCAAAGCCGGACCGGAAAGAGGTGTACTGAAGATAGAGAAAATTAGAGTGTGTGTGGTGTGTGCAAATTAATAGCTATTCCTCTTTTTCTACGTACCGCGACCACCTCCACCGTGTCGGGCGGGTACAGGTCATAGTGGCAGGCCTTGTAAGAGTCGGTCAGGAGGGCCAGCGGGAGGCCGAAAGGGAGGGACATGGCAGTTTAAAAAAGAGAAATGAAGGAAGGGAGTGTTTAGCCCCAGACGCAGTTTCCTTTGCGCGAGGCTAGGAACAGTCGACACAACAAAGAAAACGAAAACAATGGACGCCTTTGCCGACTTGACCTGCGGGGGCGCCCTCAAATTCGGGGCCGCCGACGCGGAGGCCATGGCCCTGTTCCGGCGGCGGGCGTCTGGGGTGGGAGCTGGTGAGACCTGCGGGAATGATGGTTGGGGAAAGAGGGCCGCATGCGCAGCCGTCGGCGGCGCAAACAAAAAAACGCCACTTGCTCACACACACCTCTCCCATCTCATCCCACAGGCCCCGCCCCCGCCACAATCCCGGACCTGAAGCTGGCGGCCACCAAGGACCCGGTAGAGGTGCGTGTTAGTGTGATGCGAGAAGAGGGGGGAGAGAATATCAGGCACGGGCTCCTCGCATTTTTTTTCTCAACCTGCCTGGCCCTCATTTTTTCCATCTCTCTCTCCCAGACCGCCAACCTCGCCCGCAAGGCCTACGGCATCCGGGTCAAGGGTGGCCCCGTCCCGCCGCCCCTGGCCTGCTTTGACGATGCCCTGCCCGCCGTGAAGAAGAAGAAGAAGATGCAAGGAGCAGAAGGCTGCAGCAAGGCCGACGGGGCCGCCCGAACGCGCGCCGCGCTCCACGCCGCGCTGGCTGCAGGCGGGTGGGCGACGCCCACGCCCATCCAGCGCCAGGTCATTCCCTTGCTGCTGGCCGGCTCCACGGACGTCATCGCGGTCGCGCCGACGGGGTCGGGCAAGACGCTGGCGTTCCTGTTGCCGCTCGTCCTCCACTGCGCGGCCGAGAAGGAGAAAGGGCGTGAAAACAAAGACGCGCCACTCCCCTCCGGCCCGCGCGCCCTCGTCCTCTCCCCGACCCGGGAGCTGGCGGCCCAGACCGCCCGCGTCCTGGCCAAACTGACGCATCCGGCGGTAGTAGAAGGCGCCGCGGCGCCGCCCGCCCCACGCCTGCGGGTCCGGGGCGCCCTCCTGACGCGGGGCGTGGCGACCACCGCGGGCGGGGCGGGGTTGGGGAGGTGCGACATCCTGCTGGCCACGCCCGCCCGCTTGGCCAAGCTCGTCGCTTCAGACACTGCCTGCCTAGCCTGCGTGCGGTGGCTTGTCCTGGACGAGGCGGACAGGCTGCTGGACGCGTCGATCGGTGGCGGTGGCGGTAGAGGTGAGGAAGGAGGTGGCACGACCACAGCGCGCGCGCCGCCGCGGCCCGCCCAGCACTCGATGCTCTCCGCCGTCGACGCCATCCTCGCCGCGGCGACGTACCCGCGCCGGGTGGGCGTCCTCCTGTCCGCGACTATGCCCGCCACGGTCGAGGCGTTGGCGCGGTCTTTTCTGCGCGTGCCCGTGCGCGTGACGGCGGCGGGGCTTGGGGCGGCGGTGGCGAGGCACCACGGTGATGGTCAGACGAAAGCACCCCCCTCCGGCTCCGCGCCTCAGGACCCGCGCGGCTCCCTGGCCTCCTCTGTCACCCACACCCTGACCTTTGCGGGCACGGGCGATGCGGGCAAACGGCTGGCCCTGCGCGACCTGCTGGCCCCGGGCGGCGCGGGGGTCGGCCCCGGGCGCGCGCGCGCGGCCCCGCCCGCCCTCGTGTTCGTCAAGTCGGGCGAGCGGGCGGCCACCGTCGCCGCCGACCTGGCGTCCGCTGGCGTCCCCGCCACCGCCGTCTGCGCGTCGTCGGGCCACGCCGCCCGGGCGGACGCGGTAGCGGGCCTGCGGGCGGGCAAGGTGTGGGCGCTGGTGGCCACCGACGTCTTGGCGCGCGGCCTGGACTTTATCGGCGTCCGCTCCGTCATTAATTTTGACTGCCCGGCCTCCGTGGACGATTACACGCACCGGGTGGGGCGGACGGGGCGGGCGGGCGCGGCGGGCGACGCGTTCACGCTGTTCACAGAAGGTGACGCGCCCAGGGTGCGCGGCATCGCGGCGGCCGTCCGGGCGGCGGGCGGGGCCGTCCCGGATTGGATGCTGAGGCTGGCGCCGGCAGGCAAGCGGGAGCGTGCGGCGGCGCGGGGTGGGAGTGGTGGGGCGAGCGGCGGGGCGGCCAAGCGGCGGCGGGCGGGATGAGTGTAAGAAGAGTTGGGTGGTGAGAGTTCTGGAGCGCGCGCGCTCCTCTCTCCTCACTTTCCGTTTTTTCTCTCCCCCTCTCTCCTCGCGCCACCCGCGCCCTCCACGACCGACCCACCCCCAAGAGGGAAACGCTGTCTCTGTCTGCTGCCGCCGCCGCGGGTGCTCTCTAAGTCCAGAAACACTGGGTCCGCTTTTTGGCTTCCGACCTCTGCTCTCGCCTGCACGCGCGCCTCGTCGCCTCCCCCTTCTTCTTACCATGGACGTGCCTCCTCTCCGCCGCAGCGTGCGTGCTCGCAACGCGCTCAACCCGCCGCGCATCTACACGCTCGCCGACCTCGACTTGGACTGCTTGGCGCTGGTGCTGTCCTTGATCAAGCGCTTACCCGAATCTGATGACCGACCGTGGCGTGGCAATTTACTTGACTGCAGGGCCTGGTTCCAGGCCCCGCCCCTGGCCCTGCAAAGCCCTGGCGGCCGCGGCTGCGCGGCCGTCAGTGGCGTGGCAGAATCTGTACTTCCGCGGTGATGGCTACCGCCCGGCTTGCTTCTCGTCATTTTTGTCGGCGTTACAGCGCGTCGCTCCCTCTGTGCGGCGCCTGCATGTGGAATTCAACCAAAGGACACATGCCCGCTCCACTCGCTTCATCACCGCGCTCCTCCCCGCACTCGCGGCGGTTGCTCCATATTTGGAGTGCCTGGGAATGGAGGGCATGTCCTCAGACGATTTCCAGACAGATGAATCATCTATCCGGATGCTCTCCGTGGTCCCAGGCCCCATGCACTCCGCCACCCGGTTGGTGGAGCTGTACCTGGGGAAGGTGTTCGTTACCGGCCCGCCCGGCATGCTCGCTACTGCTTTCCTAGCTATTGCGGCCGCCGACTTCCTCTGTTGGGATGGCAATGCCCGTGATAACAGCCTGGCCATCATCTTGAACCGGAACATTGTGGCCGCATCGGCCGCCGCGGGCCGCCCGGTCCGGCTGATCAAGTTTGGACATGCGCACTGGGGATGGTTGAGGGCAGGCCGCGGTGTTGTTCGCCCGGGCGCTCTTGCACTAAATGTAGAGGCACTGGGTGTAGAGGGCTTGGCGGCGTTAAGCTTCACTCTCTCGGTGTTTACATACAATGAGGGCAATGATGATGAAGGCCGCCAGCGAGCCGCCCAGACATTGGCAGACGGGGCCATGGCCCGGGTGGCCACCCTGGTGGCCCGCTTGCCCGCTCTGCGCGATTTGACCGTTCATGGCGGGTGCTTCATTGCACCACGGCCGGTGGTGTTTGACTTCCGCGCCGTCTACGTCCACGCCCTGAGCCGGCTGGTCTTTATAAACGACATCGGCTTGGCGGCGGCCGAGGTCCGCCTCCCTCCCACCCTGGCGGCCAGCCTGCAAATCCTTGCCTTCAATGACCCGCATGGTTTTCCGGTGCGCCCGCCTGGGTGCGTGCGCAACGCGGGCGACGCTCTTACCCGCCTGACCCTCCTGGACTATGGCGTGTTGGATGTGCCTTGGGCGGGACCATCATTGAGATGGCGACAAGACCTCGCGAGGCGTGAAGGAGAGTCGCCCGACCCGACAACCAACCTATCGGCCTGGGGCAATGCCGCCGAGTACCGGCTGCCGGCCTTGCGATTTTTGACTGTGTGGGGTCGTGCGAGCTTCACCGTGGACGGTCAGGGCGGGCGTGTTGGCCCCAGCGCGCAGGATTGGGCGGCGGGAGTGCTCCGCACCCTGCCCTGCCTGGAGCGCCTCACACTCGTCACGGGGAAGCTTATGTCCGGCACTCGCGACACCCAGCCTCTCCGGCCTTTGTTTGTCTACCGGAAAGAACAGGGAGAGGCACCTTGCGACCCTCGCGAGCACTGCCGGTCCGGGCTCGCGTGTGCGGGGGCGAGGGCTGTTGGGACGGCCATCATGAAGGACCTCCCTGCCGCTGGCGCGGCTGCAGGGCGCCGCCTGGCCGTGCGCGTCATGGAGAGGGAAGATGACATTCGCCCGGCGCGGGAGGTATATCCTCTTGAGGGCTGCACCCTAGGGTACGAGCGAGCCCCACGGTGAGCGCGCCTGTGCGGTGTGTGTGAGAGGGGAAGAGAGAGTGCGCTGTTGGAATGTGTCTCTCAAAAGTCTAGAGGGTAGGCCATAAGAGGCGCCCAGTCTCGAGAGAGCAGGCTGAGTGTGTTCACTCTTCTCTTGTTCTGGTGCGGCGCGCGGATTTCCCTCCTCTGCGCCCTCCGGCCAGCTCTTGGGCCATGGACGAAGATGAAGACCTGGTCGTCGTGTACCGGGTGAGCAGCCGGGATGGGCGTGCCGTGCGTGTGTGTGTGGGCGCGCCTTCTTTCTCACAAATTCGCCAATCCATTTTTTCTCTTCCTCCCAGACGGCCGCCCCTCAAGAACTGCCGCCCGGAACCAGCCGTCCTGGCGCGGTCGGCCCCCGCCGCACTGCTCGCGTGCGGAGTGGCGGGCGTCAAGCTGAGGTGAGTGAAGAGAAGGGAAGAGAAGAGAAGAGCAAAAAACTCACTTGTCGCGTCTCAACCTTGCTGCTCTCATTTTCTTTCGCCAGGGCTCCGGCGACGAGCAAGACGAGGACGACGACGGCGACGGCGACGGCGACCCCGCCCACCCCCAGCCCTCCGCCACCCCGTCCCTAGGCATCGCGGGCGCGCTCGCCGCGGAAGCCCTGGCGGAGGAGGGCTGGCTTTCGCGCCGGCCCGGCATGCAGCCCCAGGCCGGCCCCGGCCGCCCTCCCCCTCACCTCGCCGCCGCGCCCGCCGAAGGCGTGCTGGGCGAGGAGGAGGTGCCGGACGCGTCGCCCGACGACGACAATTGGACAGCTCTAGGGCACGGGCGGGCGGCGGCTCCAGTGGCCGGCGCTCCCCGCCGCCCAGCCTCGCTGGTGGCGGCGCTCGAGGGCGCGGCGGGCGCGGCCGCGGGCGGCGGCAGCGCCGCGCTCGCCGCCGGCGTCCCCCGCGCCCGCCGGGCCGCCGCCGCCGCCCCTGGCCGGCGCCGTGGCGCGGGTGGTGGGCGGTCAGCCGACGGCGGTGGCGCCACCGCGGCCACCCCCCGCGCCCGTGCCCGCCTGGGCGGGGGGCTACCCACCCTCGGCCCTGGAGGGGGTGGCGGGGGGTGTGGCGGCCTCCGCGACCTGCGCGCGGCCGTGCTGGGGGGCACCCACATCCCGCCCTCCACGGAGCCCCCGGTCCGGCCGCGCGGTGGTCGGCGGTCGGCGGCGGCGGCGACGGCGGACACCGACGGCATTCAGGAGGCGGAAGAAGAGGAGGAGGGCGCTGCCGTGCCCGCTGCCGCGGCGGCCTCCACCCCCGCGCCCGCCCGCGGCGGCGGCTTGCCATCTCTAGGCGCGACGCCCGCCGCCCGGGCCGCCTTCATGGCAGCCCTGCCCCCCCTTCCCTCCCCCGAATGGGGCGCCGGCGGCGGGGCTGCCAAGGCGGCGGCCGACGGGGGCCGCGGGCCCGCCGCGGTTGCCCTCGCCCGGGCGCTCGCCGAAAACGAGGCCGCCCGGGGCCGGGCTTCATCTGCCAGCCCCTCCCTGCGCCTGCGCGTCCTGGACACGGGCCAAGATGCGGGCGTGTCCCTGGCCCGGTGCTTTGTGGTCGTGGCGGTGGGAGGAGGAGGGGGCACCACCACCACCACGCCGCTCCCACTCCCAGGCTCCTCCTTTGTGCTCGCCTTCCGCCGGGACGACGGCCCGCCCCCACCCCTGGCGGGCGAGGAATTCGAGCTGGGCTGGCACCCGGCGCCCGTGCGGACGATCGTGGGCGGGGAGGACGTGTGGGTGGTGGTCTAGGTCAGGTTAGGGGAGAGAGAACTTTTTTCAGCCTAGTTTCTTCTTTTTGTTTCTATTCGCTCCACTCATCCTCTTCCTCGGCCGCCGCCCTCCCGCCCCCCCCACCCGCCAGCCGGCTGGGCGCCCACACCAGGATGGCCCGGTCATCTCCGCCCGTGTACAGCTCCCGCCGCCCCTCGCACCAGGCGGAGGCGTGGACGGCCGAGACGTGGCCCCGCAGGAGGGCGGCCTGGGTGGCAGGGCCACCACCACCCCCAGCCGCGCCGGGGCCCCGCCCGGCCCCGCCCGGCAGGGGTAGGACCTGCACCACGCTGCCCGACGGGTGGAAGAGCACGGGCGCGGGCCCCCCGCCCACGCTCAGCTGGCGCGGCCGCCGGGCCGCGTTGTGCGTGCCCTCCAGGGACCAGGGCAGGGGCGCCCCCGGCCCGCCATCCCGCCCCTCGCTGCTCTCCCACACCCGCACCGCCCCGTCCGTGCCGGCCGACACCCAGTGCAAGCCGTCGGGGGTGGGGGTCAGGCCCGTGATGGCGCCATCATGGGCAAGGGAGGAGAAGGTGGTGGTGGCGGTGGACGCGGCGGGAGCGGGCGAGGAGCGGCCGGCCGTGGGCCCGGGTGCTGCCCCGACCGCCCCCCCCCCCCCGCCACCCCGCGGCCTCCTCTTCTGTTTGCGCACCGCCGCCGCGTCCAGGCACCGCACGCACGCCGCCGCCCGCCGCACATCCCACACCCGGATGCCCCCGTCCGCGCCCCCCGAGACGAGCGTCCACTCACACCCGGGCGACCAGGCCGCCGCCCAGACGGCGCCCGCGTGGCCGGGCAGCTCATGGGTGACTGCGCCCGACCCGGCCGGGTCGGCCAGGCGCAGGGGCGCGCCCGCGGCGGGGGCCGCGGCGTGCGGGGCGGCCCCGCCCGCCCCACAGCCGACGGCGACGAGGGCGTGGGAGGTGGCGCACGGACTCATGGCGACGCAGTGGGCGCGAGGCGGAGGAGAGGCGCCAGAGGCGGCGGCGGTTGTTGCGCTCCGACCACCCCCACCCAACCGCAACGACACGGCGACCGCCGGCCCGTTGGCGTCCCACAGCTTGACGCACCCGTCCGCCCCCGCACTCACAAACGCGCCCGCATCAACAGGGTACCAGCACACGCCGCTGACGGAGGCGGTGTGGCCGCCGGCGCCCCCGCCCCGGCGGGCGTGGAAGAGCGGGGCCAGGGGTTGAGGCGGCGGGGGAGGGCGTGCCGCACCACGCCCGCGCGCCCGCTTCGGGGCGCGTGCGTCGGGATTACTGGCGGGCACCCGGCCGACATCGTACGCCACGAGCGAGCCGTCCCCGCCCGCCGCCAAGAGGTACCGCCCCTCCGCCGGGTCCAAGGCCAGCCAGTTGAGTGGGGCCGCGCCCGGGTAGGACGCGTCCCGCACGGGCGCGGGCGCCAGGGCGCTCCAGGCGGGCGCGGCCAGGAGGTCGCCAGTGAAGGTGGTGGGCGGGGCGGCGCCCAGCTGGCGGGTGCGGAGGGCGGGGAGGACGGGGGGCATGGGTGAGGGGGGTGAATTGGGTGAGGGGCCGCCGCGAACGGCCAAGTGAGAGAGAGACTCTTCCGGTCGCAACAGTCTTTTATCTCGAGCGCCTGCGCCTCTCTCCTTCCTCAGCACCCTCGCCTGTCACACCTCACACGCGTGTGCACGTGCTGGCCGACCACTGATCTCTCTCCACCGAAAGAGCTCTGAGAGCGGAGGAGAGGAGGCTCTTCAAGAGTCGGTCGCTCTCCAGAAAAAGAAAAAAAATGTGGCGCTTCACCTCCGCCCAGGGCGCCACCACCCCGCACCTGACCTCCCTGAACGGCCACGCCGGGCGCCAGGTGTGGGCGTACGACGAGGACGGCGGGACGGAGGACGAGCGGGCCGCCGTGGCCGCCGCCCAGGCCGCGTACGCGTCGACCCGGCGCACCGTCAAGCACTCGGGCGACGTGCTCCTGCGCCTGCAGGCCGCGTCGGCCGCGGCCGCGGCCTCCTCCACCCCTTGCCCGGCCCCACCCCCGGCCGGACCCGGGCGGGAGGCCGCGGATGAGGCGTCCACGACGGCCGCCCTGCACGCGGGCGCGGCTTTCTATGCCGGCCTCCAGGCGCCCGACGGCCACTGGCCGGGCGACTATGGGGGGCCCCTCTTCCTCTTCCCGGGCCTCGTCATCGCGCTGTACGTGACGGGCTCCCTGGAGGAGGTGCTGACGCCGCCCGCGGTGGGCGAGGCGCTGCGTTATTTGGACAACCACCAGGTGAGAGAAAGGAAAAGGAGAATGACGTTTGGGGAGAGCAAGCAGTGGGTTGAAATGAAAGAGAACGCGCTCTTGGCCTCACATTTTTTTTTCCACATTTTGCAGAACGCCGACGGCGGCTTCGGCCTCCACATCGAGGGCCAGTCCACCATGTTCGGGACGGCCCTCTCATACGTGACCTTACGCATCCTGGGCCGCCCCGCCGACGACGCGACCGTGTCCGCCGCCCGGGCCTGGGTGCGGTCGAACGGCGGGCCCACGCACGGCACCTCCTGGACCAAATTCTGGTTGGCGCTCCTGGGCATCTATGACTGGGCGGGCGTCAACCCCATGCCCCCGGAAGCCTGGCTCCTGCCCCACGCCAAGTGGACGGGCGTGGGCTGGGCGCACCCGGGGCGGTACTGGTGCCACTGCCGCCAAGTGTACATGCCGATGGCCTACCTATTTGGCATCAAGTTCGCGCACCCCTCGAACCCGCTGATGCGCGCCATCTCAGAGGAGTTGTTCGTCGACAGGCCCACCACCTGGGCCGGGTGGGACGCGACCCGCAACACCTGCTGCGCGGCGGACCTGTATTACCCGCACCCCAAAATCCAGGACGCGCTGTGGTGGGGCCTCGCCCGGGCGGAGCGCTGGCTGGTCGGCTCACGCCTGCGCAAGCGGGCGCTGGTCGCCCTTGCCGCCCACGTCGCCTACGAGGACGCCAACACCCGCTTCATCTGCATCGGCCCCGTCAACAAGGCCCTCAACCTGGTCGTGCGGTGGTGCGAGGGCGGGCGGAGCAGGGACGCGCCCGCGTTCGCGGCCCACCTCGCGCGCGTGCCTGACTACCTTTGGGTCGCGGAGGACGGCCTCAAAATGCAGGGCTACAACGGGTCCCAGCTGTGGGACACGGCCTTCGCGGTGCAGGCCCTGGGCGTGGCCGGGCCGGCCCTCTGCGCGGGCGAGCCGGCCGTGCGGGGGGCGCTGGCGGCGGCGGCACGCTACGTGGCCGTGTCCCAAGTCCAGGACGAGGCGTCCCCAGCCCCGCTGGCCGCCTGGTACCGGCACGCCTCCCTGGGCGCCTGGCCCTTCTCCACGCGGGACCACGGCTGGCCGATCTCGGACTGCACGGCGGAGGGGCTGAAGGCCGCCCTGGCGCTGGACGCGATGGGCGAGGGCGTCACGGGCGTGCGGCCGGACGCGTCCACGGGCGCGGGCGCGTCCGGCGTGCCGCCAGGCAGGCTGGCCCAGGCGGTCGACATGCTGCTCTCCTACCAGAACCCGGGCTCCGGCGGGTGGGCCACCTACGAGCTCACCCGGTCCACGCCCTGGCTGGAGGTCATCAACCCGGCGGAAAGCTTCGGCGATATCGTGGTCGACTACCCGTACGTCGAGTGCTCGAGCGCGTGCGTGACTGCCCTGGCCGCGTTTCGGGCGTCCCCCGGCGGCGGGGCCTACCGGCGGGCGGACGTGGACGCGTCCATCGACGCCGGCATCCGCTTCATCCTGGACGACCAGCGCCCCGACGGGTCCTGGTACGGGTCGTGGGGCGTCTGCTTCACGTACGGCGCCTGGTTTGGGTGCGAGGCCCTGGCTGCGGCGGGCCGGACGGCGGCCACCTGCCCCGCCCTGCGCCGGGCGTGCGAGTTTCTGGTCGCCCGCCAGGAGGCCGACGGCGGGTGGGGCGAGTCCTACCTGTCCTCCGTCGACAAGGTGTACACGTCCCTGCCGGGAGGCGCGTCCCAGGTCGTCCACACGGCGTGGGCGATGCTGGCGCTCTGCAAGGCCGGGTGGGTGGACGCGGTGCCGGCCGGCCGGGGCGCGGCCGTCCTCGCGGCCGGCGCGGCCGCCCTGCTGCGGGCCCAGGAGCCGACCGGCGACTGGCCCCAGCAGCACATCACGGGCGTCTTCAACCGGAACTGCATGATCACGTACGCCAATTACCGCAACATATTCCCGCTGTGGGCGCTGGGCGAGTACCGCAAGGCCGTTCTGCAAAGGGAGGAGAGGACACCACATGGTGTGATGAGACAGGGGTAGGTCGTTGGTGGGTTCGCTTTTCCTTTGTTGCATTCTCTCTGACACGGAAGCCCTCTCACTCAAAAGTCGCCCACCCGTCATTGGCTGGCGGGCCGGCTGTCGGTGGGGGCGGGGGCGGCGGCGGCGCCAGGCCGGTCGGCGGCGGCGCCAACCCCCCACCCCCACCCCCACCCCCCAGCCGCGCCAGCAACCCCCCACCCCCCGCCGGCCTGACCGGCCGCACGTCCCCGCTCCCGAGCTTCACCCGAATAGATTCCCCGGCCTTTAGGCTCATGTCCCCGGCCGCGGGGCCGTTGTACAGGGACGATAGGGCCGCGGCCTCCGCGGCCGCGTCGTCGGGGTGCATGAAGGACGGCGGGGCGGCAGGGGACGCCCCGCTGCTCCCGCCCGGTGCGGCCGCCACCGCCCCATCTCTACCACCTCCACTCGTCGCCGCGGCCCGGCGTTCATGCTTGGCGTGGTCGGTCAGGGCGACGTTGAAGTCGAAGGCCGTGCCCCGGTCCGCGAAGCTCAGGCCCACGAACGCGCGCCGCCCGGACGCGGCGTCGACCAGGCGGAGCACAAAGTTGCGGGACGAGTCGGCCGCGGCTTCGACCGCCGCGTCCCGCTCGCCTGGCGGGATGGGGCACACCGCGAAGAGGTCGCCCGTGTTGGGGTCTTCCAGCCGGATTTCGGCGCCCCCGTCGTCGCCGCTGAGGGCGACCGCCCGCAGGCGCCCGCTGAACATTTTGGCGTCCGTCCGCCAGGACCCGCTCTGGTGGCCGCCGGTGGGCGGGCGGGGCGGGATCTGGTAAACATCGATGGCGGGCGCGATGAAGAGGGTGTGCGCGTATTCGGACGCCATCGGGTCCGAAACTCCTTGCTAGAGAGTCCGAAACTCCTTGCTAGAGAGGAAGAGGTCGAGGTTGAAGGGGAGAGGAAGCGGACTCCTCGCGCGCCTCAGCGCGGTGGTCTCTCTCTTTTCTCGGTCCCTATTTCAGGATGGAGCGATGCAAGGACGCCCCTGGAAGTTAAAAGGATCCACGGGCTAGCCCGTGGGCGGTGTGTGGGGAGCGAGAGGTGGGGCGACGGGTGTGTGCAGGGCGGTAGGGGTGGGAGAGTGAAAGAATGGGCGCGGCGAAGAAAACGACCTGACCCATCAAAACTCCAACTCAAAACAACAAATTCTGCTCAGCTCGCCCGCGCCTCCGCTCACTTCCTCCGCACGCTCACCGCCATCGGCATCCCCCCCTCCGGCCCCGTCGGAATGACGGCCGGGTGGCGGCGGGGCACGCCCGGCGTCGCCTTCGCGAAATCAAACTCACCCACCAATCGCGCCAGCACGATGCGCGCCTCCAGCAGCGCAAAGTACTGGCCCAGGCAGTTGCGGGGGCCCTGGATGAAGGGGACGTACGTGAAGGGCCGGATAGCCTCCGGGAAGGACTCGTACTCGCCGCCCCTACCAAACCGGGAGGGCCGCCACGCGCCCGGGGTGTCCCACCGCCCCTTGTGCACGGCCTGGGCGAGCATCGCGATGTAGGCCCCCCGCGGCACCGGCACCCCGCACAGGGTGACCCCGTCCGCGGCGACGACCCGGGTGACGACGGGAACGACCGTGTACTTGCGTAGAGATTCCTTGAGGCAGGCCAGGGCGGTGTCGAGCCCGCTCTCCGCGGCCTCCCGGGCCGGGATGGTCGCGCTCGGGGCGGGCTGGCCCGCCTGGACGCCCAGCACGACCGCCGCTTCGGCCCGCACCGCCGCCAAGCACTCCGTCCCCTCTCCGCCGTCCACCCCGCCCCCAGAGCACAGCTCGTACAGGGTCCACGTCAGCATGGCGGCCGAGGTCTCGTGGCCCGCCAACAAAAAGGTCTTCACATCAAAGCACAGCTGCGTCTCCAGGGCAGGGGTCCACGCCTCGCCCCGGGCCTCAATGGCCGCCAGCATGCGCTCCAGGATGTCATCGTGCGTGACGCCGCCCTTACCGCGACCGGCCCACCGGGCGCGGAGCAGGGAGGTGATGTACGCGTCCAGGCGGGCGATGCCCCTCTTGTACGCCGCGCCGCCGGGCCCAGGCACGAGCGCCCGCCACGGCCGCAGCGCCCGCAGGTTGGCCTCCTCCATGACGGGCAGGTACAGCTCCGGGAAGACGGCGTCGCACTCGTCGGGTGGCAGGGAGAGGACGGCCTCGCCGATGACTTGCAGGGTGAGGAGGCGGAACTCGTCCTCCATGTCCACGACCGGCGCGAGTTGCGCGTCGCGTGCGGCCGCCTTCTCCAGCACGCCCCGCAGCTTGACGCACAGGCGCTCAGCGGCCCTGACAGCGATGCCGGGCACCACCTCCAGGACGTCCACCCGCAGGGCGGGCGCGATGAGCAGGCGCTGGGACTGCCAGAGCGGGCCGGAGGCGGTCACCAGGCCGGTGCCCAGGATGGGCAGGAAGGGCTTGAACGAAAAGTCGAGGTCCTTAGCGAAGGCGCGCACCTTGGTCTGGAAGATTTCGCGGGCGCCCTCCGCCGAGCCGACGACGACCATGCGGCGGTGGCCGATGACCATCTGCACGAGCGGCGCGGCCTCCGTGCGCCCCGCCCGCCACCAGGCCTCCATCGTGTCCCAATAAACGCCCCTCAGCAGGCCCAGGGCATGCCCCAGGACCGGGTGGTGGTCCGGCGCGTGCGGCACGCGGCGCAAGCCGTGCGCGATGCGGGCGACGTCGAGGGTGAAGCGGAGGGCGCGGGCGAGGAGGAGGGCGGCGAGGGCGGCCAGGGCGATGGTGAGGAGGGGCGGGGCCCAGGGCGGGAGGGACGTGGAGGTGGTGGCCGCCGCGGTGGGGAATTGGAGCCAGGAGGCCGCCATTGTGGACGAGGGCCTTGCGCGCGCGCGTTGCTCAGGCCTGTGGGGCGGTCGAGAGAGAGAGAGAGATAGAGGTAAGAGACCGGCGGGCGCGTGTGAGAGATGGGGTGGTTTGACCGCGGGCGCGTCAGGGCGGCCGTGCGCGTGTAAAAAAACGCTGGCGTCGATGAGGGCCCACGGCGTTTGGCTCGGCTTGACACGCACGCATCCCAGCATGCATGCACAAGGTCCTCACCTTGAAGAAGACAGGTGGGAGTTTCGTGGACCTCACACACACACCGGGCGGGGCGTGCGCGGGCTTGGAAAAGAGAGGGGGCGTATCGCGACGGACGCAACCGCTCTGCTCCTCACGGGCGAATCTACGAGAGGTGCCGGCCGTCAACTTGAGGGGGCGCTCACTCACAGGAGAGGTCAGGTGTCTAGCTATGTGCGTGTGTACAGCACACACGCGCGCGCCTAGTGCTTTCTATCTTGGCACGGGCGAAACGAAAGAGTGGCTACGGCGAGAGACGATCGACGGGATTTCACAGCGTTTTTCTCTCTTAGCGGCCAACACGCCTGTCTCCTCTCCTCCTGCTCGCGCGGGGAGAGCGAGCACGAGTGAGAAGTAGCGTCCCCGTCCCGCTCACACACCCAGCATGGCCCTCCCCGCCCGCGCCTTGGCCGCTGCCTGGCGGGCCGCCGGCCTTGCGTCCATCTCGTCTTCCTCGTCGCTGCTGGCTACGCACTCACGAACTGGCGCTGCTGCCACGACCACGGCCGCCGCCTTCATCTCCACGACGGCGGCGCCCCACCACGGCGGGCCCAGTAAGGATGAGAGCAAGGAGACGTGAGTAGGAGTTTTGAAAGAGAGAGAGGAGAGACGCTTCAACCACGCCCGCTCCAATCTAGCCGCGCTCTCAACCTCTCTCATCACTCGCTCACTCACACCCACGCGGCCCGTCCTCTCTTCTCCTCTCCTTTTCCTACCCACATCCAGCATCTCCGTCACCTACAAAGACGAGAAGGACAACTCTGTCACCACCGTCCGCGTCCCCCTGGGCGTGTCATTGTTGGAGGCCGCCCACCGCAACGACGTCGACCTGGAGGGTGCGTGCGAGGGCTCCCTCGCCTGCTCCACCTGCCACATCATCCTGGAAGACCGCGCGCTGTACGCCCAGCTCCCGGAACCGGACGACGATGAGAATGACATGTTGGACCTGGCGTACGGGCTGACGGAAACCTCCCGCCTGGGCTGCCAGGTGAAAGCCGCCAAAGAGCTCGACGGGTTGAGCGTCGTCATTCCGGCAGCGACCCGGAATTTCGCGGTGGACGGCCACATCCCGAAACCGCACTAGAGAGCAAGACACAGAACGAGGAGGTGTGTGCGTGTGTGCGTGTGGGGTGCGCGGGGTTGGTCCTGAAGAAGCGCGAGTTATTTTCCAACCTCTCTCCCATCCATTTTCCATTCCTCATCTCTTCTCATCTCGTCACGCACCTCCACACGCCATGCCGCCCCTCTATTCCCCTCTCCTTTGAGGCAGCAGCACACACACACGCCCTTCAACTCTCTCTCAATACAAGCACAACAGCCGCACGCACCCTACCCCCCCTCCTTCACTGTCTCTTCCTGGCCAGCGCCCGGGAGGCCACAACGCGCGACCCCAGCAGGCCCAGCCCATCATTCGTCACCGCGTACAGCGGGAACGTCCGCAGCAGGGTGGAGAACCGGGAGGCCGGCCACAGGAAGGCGTCCACCAGGCCGCCCGCCCGGGCGATGCGGTCGATGAGGCGGGGCGTGATGCCGCCCGCCAGGTAGACCCCGCCCGTGGCCAGCGCGCGCAGGCCCATCGCGCCCGCCTCCGCGCCCAGGATGGCCAGGAACAGGTCCACCGCCTCCAGGGCCAGCGCATCCTCGGGCGAGGGCGGGTCCGCCGCCGCCGCCGCGCTGAGGGCCGCGGCCGTGATGGCCGGCGCGGCCAGGGGGGCTCCGCTCCCCATGCCCACCACGCCCGGCCGGTGCGCCGCCTGGTCGGAGGATAGGAAGGCGTGGATGCGTTCCAGGCCCACCCCGCACGCCACGTGCTCCACCTCGCAGTAGCCCAGCTGGGCTTCCACCGCAGCGCTCAGCGCCCGCTGCTTCCAGCCCCGCCCGCCCCAGGAGGCGTGGGCGCCCTCGGACGGCCAGACCCGGTACGCGCCGTCCTCGCTGTCCCACAGGAGCTGGGCCTGGCCGAGGCCCGTGCCGGGGCCGAGGACCGCCTTGGGCCCCCGCGGGACGGGCGGGGCGTCCGTCAGGGGGACGATGTCCGCGGTCGCGCTGGGCGCCCCGCCCGCGGCGGACCCGTGGTCCAGGGCGAGCACCCCATACCCGGCCGCCTCAAAATCGTTCAGCACGGCCACCGGCACGCCGGACGCGGTGGACAGGGCGTTGCCATCAATCACCCAGGCCAGGTTGGTCATGGCGCACCGGTTGGCGGTGACGGGGCCGGCCACGGCTAACGCGGCGGCGGCCGGCGGGACGAAGGACGGTTCCCGTTCCAGGGCCGCCAGCGCATCGCCAAAGGTCGCGTGCCGCTTTGTGGGGTAGGTCACGGCGAGCAGGGTGTCCGCTTCAAAGCCGTCGTCGCCCGCCGCGGCGGCCGCCAGGGCGGCCGGGGACAGGCGGGACAGGACGAACCGGCAGTTGGTGCCGCCGACGTCGGCGGCCAGGACGACGGAGGGGTCGGCCTGTGAAAAAAAATTGGGGAAAGGGTTGGTGCGGGTGGTCGCGCGCGCTTTTGCTTGATCCATCTCTCGTCTCTCACCTCTCTACCTCATTTGACTCACGTTGTCAGCCCACCGCCGGCAGCCCGCATTGGTGGCGGGCATGGCGGCTGGGGCGATGGACGCCCCGCGGCGGGAGGAGGTGGGAGAAGAAGATGAGGGCGAGACGCGGAGAGCATCGGCATTGGTCCGGCGCGGGTGGGGAGGGCGTGCTGTTGCGGGTGTGGGCGGTGCCCGGGCCAACGCGGCGGGTGCAAGGGCGTGCACGGCTGCTGCGGACATGGTGTCGTGAAGTTGTGAGGCCCCCCGATCGTGGACGCCCGCGTTGTGCGAGAGAGAGAGGGAGTGCCCGACTGCTCAAGTGACCTGCGCGCGCACGTCACCCCCACTCTTTCTCTTTTTTTGCGCGAGACGCTCGCATAGCACGCTCGCACACGGCCTGTGAAGGAGATCCAGGGCATCGCATCGCATCACACACACACACACAAACACACACACACACACGCACACACATACACACACTCACACACGCACAATGCGCCCCCCCCGCCCCGGTGCGTTCGCGCCCGCCCCCTCTTCAACAACAGCGAGCCGCGCCCGCTCGCTTGCCGCGCTCGCGGTCGCCTTTGGCCTGGGGATGTGGGCTGGGGCGGCTGGGTGGGGTGGGGAGCGGACGCAGGTAAGGCTTCTGAGAGTGTGTACGGCGCGGACTGCGCGTGGGGGCGCTGGCGGGAGAGGCGCGCCCAAGACAAACGCGATGGGATTTTCTGCTGCTCACCCCTCGCGCCCCCTCCCCGACCTTTGCACTCTCTCCCAGGCCGCCCTCGCCACCCGCTCCACCGACCTGGCCGCCGCCGCCGCCGTGTCCGCCGACCCGGGCGCTGTCCTCCTCAAACAGGGCCTGGCCGGCAAGCCGCCCCCCCGCCCGCTCGCCACGCTGTCGCCTGAGGTGGAGGCTGCTGAGCGGGCCGCCCGGGCCGCGCCGCCGCTGTCCGACGGGGAGCTGAAGGCGGCCGCGGGCGCGAAAGCCGTGCACGTGGCGGCCATGCTGCGGGCGGCCAATGGGCACGGCCCCGGCGCAAGGGCGGCAACACATCCTGCCACCGAGCGGCCTGCAGCTGCGGCCGCGGCCGCGGCCAGGGGCGGCGCCCCGCCCACCCCGGCCGCGGACGAGCTCCTCCTGTCCCGCCCGGCCCTCTCCACGGACGGTCTGACGGCCCGCCTGGGCCACCCGCCCGGCCCGGGCGACGGGCCCGTCCACCACCCCTCCCACGGCCACTCCATCCACGTCATCTTCACCTCCAACGGCGCGCCGTCCCTGAACTGGCAGACCCGGGTCCTGGCGGCCACGCTGGGCGAGGTCCGGGAGATGGCGTTTGGCGACCGCCTGGCCGGCTTCACCCGCATCCTGCACCGGTCGTCCGATGACGCCCTGGTGGGCGAGGTCCCGACCTTCCGGGCGAGCCCGCTCACCCCGGCCTGCGACGCCTGGTGCGAGCACCCGGTGGGCGACCGCCCCGACGCGGTGCGCCAGTTTTTCGATGCGGCCCGGGTCGAGAAGGGCCTGGTGGCCGCGCCCTGGGTGTACCTCATCGAGCCGGACTACCTGTTTGTGAAGCCCATCGCCGCGCCGCTGGCGGAGACGACGGGCCTATCGTACGGCTTCCCCCTGCCCTTCCTTAACCCCATGGCAGGGGCGCCCGCCGTCGCGGCCGCCCTGGCCCGCCTGTGGCCGGGCGGCGACCTGGCCGCCCTCCCCACCGCCGGCCCGGCGCCGGCCTTGCTGCGCGCGCACGAGTGGGTGTCCGTCCTACCCGCCTGGGTGGCGGCCGCGGCGGCCATTGAGGCCGACCCTGAGGCAAAGGCCGCCCTTGGGCCGTCCCGGGAGCTGCATGCCTTTGCCCTGGCGGCCGCCCAGACAGGGCTCCGCCTGGACCTCACCCCGCCGCCGTCCAACCTGCTCATCGCCCAGCCGCCGCTGGACGAGGACATCGGGGACGCGTCGGCCTACCATTACAGCTGGGGCGTGAGGGTGGTGGAGGGCGGGAGCGGCAAGGTCGTGTGGGCGTGGGACAAGCGGGCCGAGACAGGGGCCGGCCTGGTGGACGTGCCGCCCACCATCCCTCTGCCTCCCGGCCCCTGGCGGGAGGGGTGGGTGGTCGGGGAGGAGGGCACCAGCACGCGGAAGAACGTGTCGCGGGCCCTGTACGACACACTCCGGTCCCAGGCCACGACGCTCAACCGGGCGAGCGCGGCGGTGGGTGGGAGGGGAGGAGGTCGGGCATGAGTAGTGTGATTTTTTGTTCCTTTTCTCCCCCTTAGGGGGCACGCAGGCGGACACTCGGGGCGGGTCAGTTTGTCGGATGGGTCGAAAAAAGAGAAATGGTTCGGCAAACAAAGACTTCACTAGCGTGCCTCCTCTCTTTTTCACACTACACACGCTCTCGGAAGCATGTCACCACCCGCCGCGCGAGCGGCCACCTCGCTCCTACCTCGACTGCTGGGAGTGGTGGGGGCTGGACAGATGGGCGCTGGCATCGCCCAGGCGAGGACCCCATTTGTGGGGGAGAGAGGACGACGAGCGACGGCGCTCGGCTGACGCGACCCTTCTCTTTCTTACAACCTCATCCTTTTTCTCGTCTCTTACGGCCCGACCCTGCTCCCTTACCATCCAGGTCGCCGCCACCAAGGGCCTGGACGTCATCCTCGTCGACCCCTCCGCCGCCGCCCTGGACCGCGGCGCAGTCGCGGTGCAGCGCTCCCTGGCCCGCGCCGTCACCCGGTCCCACCTCTCCCCCGCCGAGGCGGACGCCGCGGCCGCCCGCATCCGGCGGGAGACGGACATCGGCGCCCTGGCGGACGCGGACTTTGTGGTGGAGGCCACACCCGAAGATGAAGCCCTGAAACGGTCCATCTTTGCGCGCCTGGACGCCGTGGTGGCCGCCCCCGACGCGGTCCTCGCCTCCAACACCTCCTCCATCTCCATCACCCGCCTGGGCGCGGCCACGGCCCGCCCGGGCTCCGTCATCGGGCTCCACTTCATGAACCCGGTGCCGGTCATGCCCCTGGTGGAGCTGGTGCGCGGGATCGAGACCTCGGACGCGACGGCCGCCCGGGCGGCCGCCCTGGCGGCGGCCCTGGGCAAGACCGTCACCCGGTCCGCCGACCGGCCGGGCTTCATCGTCAACCGCATCCTCATGCCCCAGATCAACGAGGCCTTCTACTGCCTGATGGAGGGCGTCGGCTCCGCGGAGGACATCGACCGGGGCATGGTCCTGGGCTGCAACGTGCCGATGGGCCCGCTCGCGCTGGCCGACTTCATCGGGCTGGACACTGTGCTGGCCATCCTGCGCGTGCTGGCCGACGGGACGGGCGACCCGAAGTACCGGCCCTGCCCGCTGCTGGTCCAGTACGTAGACGCGGGGCGGTTGGGCAAGAAGACATGGAAGGGCGTGTTTGTGTACGCGCGCCAGGTGTGATTTGACGAGGTGTCATGAAAGAGCGGATGGCATCGGGCGCGTTATTTTTCTCATTTTGTCGCTCTCCCCCATTCATCCATTCGATTCGTGTCACTGGGCGCGTCCACGGCAACCCGACCCGTCCCTTCGTCTCTCCACCCCCCCCAACCCTCCCAGAGGCCCATCTTCTGGGCCGTTGCGAGTCTCGGAACGCACGCTCAACACAGGCAGGGAGGCAAACAGACAGCGGCTCGTCGCCTCGCGCTCTCTCCTCGCTCTCTCCGCGCTCGTCCATCCAGCCTTCCATCCACAACCACCATGCGCGTCCAAACGGGGGGCGTCGTCTCCACGCTCCTCACCTTTGACGATGCAGGCGCGACTGTCGCCGACCTCACGGCCGCCCTCGCCCCGCTCGCCCCGCCCGGCCGCACGCTGCGCCTGATCCACGCCGGCACCGCCCTGCGCGACCCGGCCGCCCTGCTCTCCGCCACCCTCCCCAACCCCTCCAGCGGTGCACCTGCCCGGGTTCTCGTCCTCGCGGGGCCGCCCCCGGCCGCGGCCGACCCGGTCGCCGTCGCCGCCGCCCGGGCAGCCCGTCTGGAAGCCCTGGAGGCGGAAGCCGCGGCGATCGGGGCCCGGGTGGCGGGCGGGCGCGGCGGCGGTGGCGGCCATGGCCGTGGTGGTGCGCCCCCTTCTTACGTCCTGGAAGGCGCTCCTGGCGGCGCCCCGCCCGCCATGCGGGCCCTGCCCCGGGCCAGCCAGGCGTCCCTCGTCCAGGGCCTCGCCCTTGCCGCCCGGGGCCGGGCCTCCCTGGCGGCGGGCGACGCGGCGGCCGCGCGGGACGAGCTCCTCCTGGCCGAGGAACGCTTTGCATCCGTCTCGGCCGCCTCGCCCGCGGGCCGGGCCCTGCTGGGCGGGTGCGACAACGTCGCCCTGGCCGTCCTGGATGCCTGCTGGGCGGCGTTCCTGATCAAGGACGTCGCCGCCCTGGCGGGCGGGCGGGCCCGCCTGGCCTTTGTGCGCACGTCCCTGGAAGCGTTGCACGGCGGCCCTGCCATGAGCCGCCTGGGCACGGCCGGCCCGGCCGGCGCGGCCCCCGGCGCCGCGGCCGCGCCCCTCCTGGCCCGCCTGCTGACACTGGAAGGCATTGCGGCCTGGCATGGCGGGGACGTGCCCGCCGCCCGGGCGGCCTTGCTGGCGGCCGCCGCGGCGTGGCAGGCGAGCCGCCCGCCGGGCGAGGCGGCGGTGGGCGCCGTCGCGGCCGCGGCGGGCTGCTCGACCCGGGCGGCCACCCGCGCGCTGAGCTTGTGTGGGGATGCCAGCGACGTCGCCACCGCGACGGGCCTGGCCCAGCGCACGGCCGCCGCCGAGTCGGCGCGCCAGGCGGCGCTGGACGCGGCCGCGGCGTCCCGGCGGGCGTGGGGCAAGACCGCGGGCGGGCGGCCCGTGGACCCGGCCACCCTTGATGCGGTCGCGAGCATGGGCTATGAACGCCCCCTAGCGGCCGCCGCCCTGCGCCAGGTCGACAACGATGTCGGCGCAGCCCTGGACGCCCTGGGCGACCCGGCCACCGCGGCTGTGCTGGTGCAGGAGGCGTGCGACCGGGCGGATCGGGTTGGCCGGCGCGACCGGCGGCAGCGGGCGCGGCGGGAGGAGGAGGGGGTGGAGGGAAGAGGAGAGGGTGGTGGCGGTGGAGAGGATGCAGACGCCACCGGGTCGGAGGGCGAGGACGCCCGGCGCGGCCGGGGCGGTGGCGGCGGCGATGGTGCTCCTGCTGCCGCTCCCGGGGCTGGCCGCACGGTCGGCGCGGCCCTCGCAAATGAGGACGCGCTCTCCGCGTACGAAGCCTTCTCGGTTGGTGGTCAGCGCGCGGCGGTAGGCGACGCGCTAGTCGAATATTTGGGCCTGGTGGGAGAGGCGGCCGCGGTGGCGGCGGTGTCAGCCGGGCTGGCGGGGTGAAGAGATGAAGAGATGACCTGTTTACATTTTCTAGAAGTGTAAAAAATACCTGACCCGCACCCGCCACGTCCCCAAACTGTAGAAGTTGTGCAGGCTGTGCAGGAAGGCAAAGGGCGGGCGGCGGGTGGCGGCAGCGGCGCTTGGGCCGAGCAGGCCAGGAATGGCAGCCGCGTCGAGTTGGGCCAGGGCCGAGGGAGGGGCGTGCATCAAAATGGCCTGCACGAAGTCGGGCATGGTGTAGGTGACGGTCAGGTCGGGGAAGGGGGTGGGCGTGGTGGGTGCGGCGTGGCGCCTGTGTGGTGTGGAGTGGAGTGGGGGGATGGATCGAGGGGTTGTGATGACAAGAGGTGGCTCTCTTCTCTCCTCTCTCCTCACGCCCGCACTCTACCCGCTCCACAAACTACAGGGAGGGCTTCACCAGCCCATCCACATCAATCAACGCACCCGGGCGGCGGAGGCGGCTGGTAGCGGTTGGACGGCATCTCAAAGCAGAGGCGGGGCAGGAGAGACAGGAGAGAAAAATGACGAATGAATGGTTAGCTAAAAAAAGATTTCAAAACATGAGCGGCCGCCGCAGCGCCCCGCCACTGCCCGGCCTCTCCTCCACTCGCTGCCGCCTCCTCCGGGGCGGCGTCACCCCGCCCCCCGGCAGCACGCCCTGCAGGACGGCGCCCTCCAGGACCGCGCCGGCCGGTGGCGCGACGACAGGCAGCCCACCACCAGGCAGCAGGTCGGCCTCTCCCCTCCATTGCTGCCCCACCTCAAACTCCCACACGCCCATGTACCCCACGTCCAGGTATGCCCGCGCAAACTCCGCCGTCGCCTCGGGCGTAGCATTGGTGAGGGGTGCCTCGGCGACCGCCTCCAGCTCGTGCGGGCGCAGGCGGCGCAGGCGGACGCAGGCCTCCAACAAGCTCGCCGCGTGGCGGGCCCGGCTGGCCGGGTCGGCCTCATACCAGGCCGACACCGCGTCAAAGGCGGTGCGGGCCGGCACGGCGGGGCGGGGCGGGGAAGAGGAGGCGGGGCTCGGCGGGGCCAGGAGGACGGAGCGCAGATCGGCCAGGGTGAGCGAGGCCAAGCCAGCGCTGTCCGCCAGGACGCCGCCGCCCACATTTCGTGTGGCGGCGGCCCGGGCCCGGGCCGCCAGGCGCCCGTAGCCGGCCGCCCGGGCGAAGGCGAGCGCTGAAAAAGCACCCGCCGGCCCGGCCGCGTCCATGGCCGCGCCCAGCAGCCCCTCCACCGCCCGCCGGGCCGCCCGCGCGCGGCTGGCGGAGTGACTGTACGCCGCGTCCAGCAGCGGGGCGGCTGGGTCGGTGGGGTCCGCCGGCAGGAGGCCCGGGTAGAGTGTGGCCGCCAGGGCCGCGGCCGCGGCCGCCCCGGCGACCGCCTCCGGACTGCCGGGCGGGGGCGGCTCCGACCAGGCAGCCTCGGCAGGCGCCGCCCGCAGGTCGCCGCCCAGCACCAGCAGCACGCCCAGGGCGTGCGGGGCGGGCAGGACGTCGTGGTCGGCGTGCGGGTCGGCGGGGGCGTGGACTGTGGGTGTGCGCGAAGAGGAAGAAGTGAGGCGACTGAGGTGTACTTTTTCGGATTGATTTCCCGCCCGGCGGAGAGAGAAGAGGGGAGGGCCAGGGTTGATCTCGGCGTCAAGCGGCGCCGGCGGCCGGCAGGGGTTTTCCCACCCCTGTCCTTCTCTCTCTCCACGTCCGCTCTCTTGGCCTCGGCCTCCCTTCCACCCATCCAGTCGGCTTGTAGGTACTCTCTGCTTTACGCTGGGTGTGCACTATAGGCATGGAACCAGACAGAAAAGCCGCACACGCGGCGCCCGGCATCCCCGTCTGTCGCTCGCTCGCTCGCGTCGTGGAACCGAATCCGCCTTTTCTCTCTCCACTTGTCTCTCTTTCCTCTCACCTTGCCCCAGCGCCCGACGCCCCGCGTCCGCGCCCAGCTTGCGCGCATCCCCAGCCCCGCTCAAAGTGAGGGTGTGGACGGCGACGCCCAGGGCACCCCCTCGCACAGCCGCGCGCAGGGCTGCGACCTCGGCAGCGTGCGCGAGCAGGGCGGAGCCCTGGTGCTGGCCCTCTTCATCAGTTCCCTCGGCCGGCGCTTTGGCGACCGGCTTGACCAGCTGACTCGGGGAGGCGAGATGCTGGGGCACGCCATTGGCGGGGCCCAGGGTGCGGCGGGCGCGGCGGCGGGGTGGGGACGGGGCGAGCATCGTGCGCGAAGTTTTGGACGGGCCGAGGTTGTGAGAGAAAGAGGAGAGCGTCCTCTCCCTGGCCCGGGAGAAGGGCCTGGGCATTCTTCTTCGCTTCGCGTGCCCCCTTTTTTTTCCCTCCCCTCTTCCGCACGCCTCCCACGCCGCTGCAGGGCAACGGATTCGCACGCGCATCGCTCTCCTCTCGCGCGCACTCGGACCCGCCCCGCGCGCACGCACGAGCCGCGCGCCCTCTCTCTCAAAGCCGAGCGCCCGCGAATTTGACAGCGCGCTCCTCTCCTCTTCTTCACCACCATGACGACCGCCCACCGCCCGACCTGGGCGGCCGCCCTCGGCGGCGAGGAAGAAGGTTCCATCCGCAAGTATGCGGGGTCGGCCATGACCCGGGCCAAGGACCTGAAGACGCAGACGAAAATGAAGTTTCGGTGAGGAAAAGGAGCGGCGGCGGCGGGCTCGAGGGATGGGCGCGGGTGGGGCCGCGGATGCGCCCACGTGCGGCGTCACAGACGATCACCCGCACTCGTTGCGCGCGCGCGAGAGAGAGAGTGAGCGCGCGCGCGAGCCTGGCACACGCCACGCCCGGGGGAAAAAGAGAGGGGGGACCGCCCGCCGCCCCCTCTCTCTCTTTTTCTCTCACCCCCCACTCCCCCCTGTCCTCTCCTGTCTCTGTCCACTACAGCCAACCCGGCCAGGCCGCCCCCGCCGACCTGACCGACCGGGCCTCCGCCCGGGCCGCCCTGGAAGCCCGGGAAGCGTCCGCCGCCGCGGGCGCCCGGGCGGACGCCTTTGACGAGGAACGCGAGCGCGACTTGCTCCTGCTGGAGAGTGGGGCGGGAGGAGGCGCTGGCGCCGCCGCGGCGGCTGCTGGCGCCGCCCCGGACCGGGCCACCCTCCTTGGCAAGCGCAAGCTGGAGGTCCACCCGGAAGACGCGGACGACGTGGATGATGTCGGCGATGATGATGATGATGATGACGGCAACGGCCGGGCCGGGCCTGGTGCCTTGGACGAGGGCAGGGGCCGAGAGGAAGGCGCCGAGGATGGCGGGGCCGGGGCCTCCCCCTCCTCCTCCTCCGACGACGACGGCTCGGACTCGGACGACGAGGCGGCCCTGCTCGCGGAACTGGACCGCATCAAGGCCGAGCGGGCGGAGGCTGCCGCGGCCGCGGCGGCGGCGGACGCGTCCGCCCGGACGGGCGCGGCGCGGGCGGCGGCCATGCAAGGCAACCCCCTGCTGGCTGGCGGCGGCGGCGGCGGCGGCGGCGCCGGCCCTTCCTCTGCCGCCGCCGACCCTGTTGAGGACGCCTCTTTCGAGGTTGCCCGCCGGTGGGATGATGACGTCGTCTTCCGGCACCAGGCCCGGGGCGCGGCTGAGGCGGAGGCCGCAAAGGCCGAGTTTGTCAACGACACTGTCCGCAACAATTTCCACAAGCGCTTCCTGGACCGGTACATACGGTGAAGCAGGGTACTTTTTTGAGACTGCTTTGTGACGTCAACGTGTGCGTGTGTGTCCGGGAGAGGAAGAGAGTTTCTGTGTGTGTGTAAGTGTGTATCAGGTTGGATGAGGCGGACAAGATTTGTGCGCCTTTTACCGAAGGACGAGAGGAGGAGAGAGAAACTCACCACCACCACAAAATCGTCCCGTGCGGCAAACCGTGCGTGAATAAAGTAATATAAAAAGGGTGCGTAAGGAGGTGCTGACAACCTCCGGCTATACCTTATACCTGCGCGAGATCACGCTGGCAGGAGGGGCGCGGGGGGCGCGGCCGGCGGAGATTGGAACTGAGCAGCGCCGTGCCATTGCGGCAGCCGCATGCGGCGCGCCTTGAACCGCCCACCACACCCCGCGTGCCCTCGTGTCCTCACCTCCAGACCCCCCCCCCCCCGGCGAAGATGCCTTGTATGCCACCTCTGTGGACGTGGAGGGGGGCCATAAAACGTCTCGCCTGGAGAGTAGTGGAGTGCAGTGGTTGCGTCTCGTCGCGCCTCTCCGAATCCAAGGAGGGCCCTCCCTCATTCTCCTCCTCCTTTCTCACGCACAGGGTTCTCAACAGCCACCTCCCCGTTTCACCGCACTCATGTCGTCGCACCCTGCATCCGGCCGCAAGGCTCGGGTGAGTTGGCGGAGTCGTGAAAGAGGGGTCGGCGAGCGCCGCACGGGGGCGCAGGCAATTTGCGGCGCGCTTTCTCTCTCGTCTTCTCAACAGCCACTCCTCTCCTCTCCTCCAACAGGCCGCCGCCCTCCTCGCCCTCGCCCTCCTGGCCCCGCTCGCCGCCACCTCAGCATCAGCGCCCGCCGCCACCCTCGCCTCCGACGAGCCCGCCCCCCCCGCCCCGCTCACCCCCGACCAGGAGGCCCAGGCGGAGGCCGCAAAGGTCTACATCGAGTCCCAGGGCCTGGGCGCCCGCCTGCGGTGGCCCGCGTCCGCGGCCGCGGCCTTGGCGTCCTCCGGCGGCCTAAACGAGTCCTACATCTGGGAGCGCCAGAGGGGGAAATGGTTCAGCCCGCCTAGCCCCGCCCAGATGGAGGCGCAGGGGCGGGGCGTGCTGGAGCCGGCCGCCGCGGCGGCTGTCAAAGCGGTCGTGACCGGCTTTGGCTGGTCGGGGCGGAACGTCGGCTTCGTCAAAGCCGACCGCACCCGGTTCCACATCAACGGGCGCACCTGGATGGCGGCCGGCACGAACGCGTACTACCTGGCCCGCACGGACTATTTGACGGAGGATGAGGTCGTCCGCCAGGTAACAATGGAGAAAGAGAGAGAAATGGAAAAATGGAAAAACTAAGGGGAGGAGAGCAAAACCACCCTCACCCTTCTCCCCCCCTTTATCTTTTATCATTTCAAAAAAAGGTCGCCGCCCACGCCCGCCAGGGCGCCAACCTGCTGCGCGTCTTCTTCGCCTTTGACTTTGAGGGCGCGGGCACGCAGCCTAGCCTGGGCAACTTCAATGAGGCCGCCCTGCGCCGGGTCGACCACGTGCTGACCACCTGCGCGGCGTACGGCGTGCGCGTCGTCGCCGTCCTGGGCAACTACTGGCCCTTCGTGGGCGGCATGCAGGCGTACGTGGACAACTGGGCGCGCTCGGTGGGCCAGCCGACTGGCCAGCCCCTCGAAAAGTTTTACACCGAGCCCGGCGTCCGGGCCGCCTTCAGGCGCTCCGTGGAGGTCATCGTCGGCCGGCGCAACGCGCTGACGGGGCAGATGTACCGGGACGACCCCACCATCGCGGTCTGGGAGCTGGCCAACGAGCCCCACACGACCGACCGGTACGAGGCCAACCTGGGCATCCGCCCGGGCTCCATCCTGTGTGCCTGGGTGCGCGACTTTGCGCGCGTTGTGAAAGGCATCGCCCCCAACCAGATGGTCGCCTCGGGCGAGGAAGGCTACCGCACGGACAAGCCCGGCGGGCCGCACTCCTGGCTGGGCGATGGGTGGAAGGGGTCGGACTTTGTCTGCAACACCTGCGACACGGACGTGGACGTGGCGACCGTGCACGTGTACCCGGACTCGTGGAGCATGCCGGACTACACGGTGAGACAGGCAGGAGGGGGAGAGAGGATGAGATGTGGATGAGGAATGGGGATGGAGAGATGGGACGGTTTGGTTGAGGGAGTGCGCCGCGTTTCTCTCACACCCCCTCTCCCTCTCTTTCTCCTCTCTCTGCCTGTCACCCCCCACAGTGGCTCGGCTCCAACTACATCCAGGACCGGGCCAACGCGGCCGCCTCCTGCCGCAACGGCCCCAAACCCGTCCTGTTTGAGGAGTACGGGATGGGCGCCTACAAGGGGTACCAGTCCTCCCGGGAACCCCTTTTCCGGTACCTGACGGGCGCCGCCAACACGGCGGGCTACGACGGCCAGCTGACCTGGGCGGTCGCCCACCCCACCCAGAACGGCCAGCTGCTGGGCTCCAACGACGATGGCGGGTACGTGTTTGACTACAACGGCGATGGGTCGGCGGCCGTGAAAGCGACGTATGCGCGCGCTGCCCAGGCCAACAGGGCGGCCGGCCTGCCCGCCACGGGCAAGGCGGGCGTGGTGCCCCTGGTGGGCGATGCCATGGCGGCGGAGGCGGCGTCGGCGGCGGCGGCGGGCGCCGTGGCCGCCGCGGAGGCGCCGGCGGCTGGGGGCCAGGCCTTGGCAGAGAGCATGGGGGCGGCGGCCGTGGCCGTGGCCGCGCCGGCAGCTGCGCCGTAAAAGAGAGGAGAGAGTGGGATTTCGTTTTCTTTGGTGTGGATTGGGGGTCTACGCAAAGGTCAAGCTGACCTTTGTGTTGATGCCGGGGTGGTGCCGGCGTGTGCGCTGTGTGTGAAGGGCGCGTGTTTGATGATTGATGGCGGGGGTTTGGGCGGAGATGGAGGGAGGTTGTTTGAAAAAAAAAAGTCTTTTGTCTTCTTTCTATACCCGCCCCGTCACGAGCGCCCACTTGGTCGCCAGCTGCAGCCCCACCCCTCCCCCAGCCCCCTGCCCGCCCGCTCGGTGCACGACCGCCAGCGCGAGCGGGTCAAACCCCGCTCTTTCCAGAGCATTCAAATAACGGCGCGCGCCGACTGCCGGCAGAAGGGCGGGAGTGGTGGCCGGGTGGGGCAGGGTGCGGCCGGCCACCAGGCGGGACGCGGCATCCAGGTGCCCCCGGGCGACGACGGCAACCTCGTAGGTCGCCTCGCGCAGGGCGGCCAGGGCGGCCGGGTCAGGCGGCGGAGGCGCGCCGCCCTCCCCACCACCACCAGTCCCCAGCACGCTGCCGGCCAGCCTCACTAGCGCGTCCCTGTCCAACCCGGCCCTCTCCATCACGTCGCCTGGCAGCTGGCACCGCCCCCGGGCGGCCGCGTGGGGGACACCCCGAAGAATGGCCGCCAGGCCAGCGCCCGTCCCGGCGTGCGAGGCGGCATGGTCCGCGTCCGCAGCGACGGGGCCGTCCACGGTGGCCGGGTCGAGCCCAAACCCGAGCTGGAGGGCGGCCAGCCCGCCGGCCGTGTCGGACGCGTACGCCTCCAAGGCCTCCAGCGTCCCTGGCGGCCCTGGCTCGGCCACCAGGCCGGCCCGGGCATCAGCCAACCTCCCCAGGCGGTAGCGCAAGGAGGCGGCGGTCGGGTGAGGCGCCCCACGGGCGGCCGCGCCTGCCAGGGCGGCCGCCAGCGCGCGCGGCACGGGGTGTGCAGGTGGCTTTCCAGCCGCCACCCCCGCCCCAGCTTCTCGCCACCACACAAACCGGGCGACGGCAAGGGCGGGTTCTTTGACCGCATCCTGGATGGTTGCGGTTTCGGCACCAAAGGCGCGCAGGGCGAGGGCGGCGGGGCGGTCGGGCTGAGTGTGAGTGGATGTGAGAGGAGAGGTGGCCAGGCAGGTGCGAAAAAGGAAAAGCCCTAGACGGCGCGCGCGCCCGTCTTCACCACACTCTATTTCATGCACACACACCCCGATCTCTCACCTGAGGCATCTGGACCGCCCAGAGGTAGTTCTCGTAGTCGACGCGCCTGAGCGGAGGAGAAGAGAGAGGGAGGAGAGAGAGAGAGAGAGAGTGAGAATGATGAGGTTGAGCGAGGGCCCGCCGCCGCTGCTCCTTCCTCTCTCTCCTTCCCTCTCTCTCACCTGACCAGGTCCGCGCAGTAGGCCACGTCCGCCCGCAGGGTGGATGCGGTAGAGGTGGACCGTGTGCTGACGGCACATGCCAGGCTGGCCGCCCGGCGTGCGGCGAGCATTCTCGCCGTGTTACCAATTCGCCGAAGCACCGCTGTGTTTCTTTTTACCGTGTACTGCTTGAACCTCTCCGAACGCAAAAATACAGGGCCCCTCCTACTTTTTGGCCTTCTTTTTCTTCTTGGCCGCCGCATCCTCGTCCGACCCGGGCTCGTCCGCATCGAAGATGTTGATGGACCAGGGGCCGCCGCCGCCAGGGCCGTCGCCGCCGTCCCCCCCGCCTCCACCACCACCTCCACCACCTCCCCAGCGCGGGCCGCGCCCATCCTCATCATCATCTCCACCATCCACACCACCACGCGCGCTCGCCCACACCGGCGCCCACGCAAACAGGGACCGGGACGACCCCGACACCAGGAACCCCGGCCGCCGGGGGTGAAACTTGTTGACGGGCGCGATGGTGGTCAGGTTGGGGTCGACCGCCGCGCCCACCAGGGCGCCCGTGCCGCAATCAAAGACGTCCACCGGGTGTAGCGCCCGCCCACCGACGTCCTCGGAGATGTAACGCCCGACTACCGCCCGCCGGTCAGTCGGGTCGCTCCCATCCCACTCCGCCCGAAAAGGGGTGAGGTACCGATTAAAGTCGTGGGAGTGGACGATGGTGCGTGCGGGCGGGCAGGCCAGGGCGGCCTCCAGCGGGGAATCCCACACGCGCAGCCGGTTGTCGGTGGCGGTCGTCAGGATGCGGGCGCCCGTGGCCGGGCTGAAGTAGGCCGCGTTGATGACGCCCGAGCCGTGGGGCAGGTGGGCGAGGACGGGACCGGGCGCTGCAGGGGCTTTGCCCTTGCCCTTGTCTTTGGTGGCGGGCGAGGTCGGCGGTGTCGCCCGGGGCGTGGCGGGCGCCAGGGCGGCCAGCCCAGACGCTTCGCCCAGGCAGCGCAAGTCGGACAGCGCGCACTTCCAGTCATTCCCCGCCGACAGGACAAGGGTCGAGTCGGCCGGCGACACGGACAGGCTGTTGATCTTGCCCTTGCGGTGGACTCGGGCGGCGGGGACGCCGCCCGCGGCCGCCCCACCCCCACCCGCGCCGGGGCGACCGGTGGCGGCGGCCGCGGGCGGCGCGCGCGGGTCCAACACGTACACGCACCCGTCCGACCCGCCCGCCAGCAGGCAGCCCGCTGCCGGGCTGGCCGGCGGGCAGGCCGCCAGGCCCTGCACCGTCAGCCAGTCCGCCTCCCGGGTGACGCCCTGGACCCAGCCGCCCGGGTTGAGGTCGAGGAGCCCGGCCTCCCCATCCACGGTGGCCTGCACCTCCACATCCCACAGCCGCACCCGGCCGTCGCTGCCCGAGGAGGCCAGCAGGGCGCCCCGCCCGCCACCGCGGTCCACCCAGGCCAGCGCGTTGACATTGGCCGCGTGCACTCGGGCCGTGTGGCGGGTGGTCACGGCGTCGTGGTCCCAGACCGCTACATAACCCCGCTTGTCCGCGGACACTGACACATTGTCGCACCAGGGCGCAAACTCGAGGGCGGTGATGCGGCGGGGGTGGATCCGCAGGATGGCGGCCTCCACCCGCCACCCAGCCCCAACGACGGGGGCGGACCCGTCAATGGGCGGGGCAGGAGGGGGGGCGGGGCGGGAGACGGCCCGGCGGGCGGCCGAGGAGCCGTCCGCCCGGGCGAATAGCGCAGGGAGGAGGAGAGATGGGGAGCCTGAGGGCGCGCGCCCGCCGCCGCAGCCCGCGCCGCCGTGGTTGGGGGCGATGCGGTACGGGCAGGCCGCCGTCGTGTGGCCCTGCGTCCGGCACAGGTAGCACGGCTTGAAGGGGCAGTCCATGTAGACGGACCCGATGAAGCCGGCACAGTGGCCGCGCTTGCCGCAGACCTGATAGGGGAAGAGAGAGAGGAGAAGACGCGGGGTTGAGGGACGACCTGGTGAGAAAGACAGAGAGAGTCCCTCGCTCCTCCCCGCCGCCCACGACCCCTGTTTTCTCTATCAATTTCTCTCCATCAACTCACGTGGCAGGTCAGATGGGGCCCCGTCCCGGGCAGGTAGGAGGCCGGGCCAGGCTTGGGAGCGAGCTGGAGGCGGACGCGGCCGGGCTGGGGCGGCGGCGGGCGGGCCGAGCGGCCACGCGCGCTCGGGCCTCCGGCGCCGGCGTCGCCTTGCTTTGTGGCGCGCCCGGCGCTGCCATCACCTGCCTCCTCGCCCGACCCGTCCAGGGAGGGAGCAGCGTCTGCGCCCGCTGAGAAGTCCGAATCGTCGCCAGCATCGCCACCAGCCGCCTCGTCATCCGACGACGAAGAGGATGCGGACGACGACTCGTACGCGTTGCCTGCGGCCCGGGCCGCCTGGCGGGCGTCCTCGCCCGCGTCCGCAAATTTCAGCACCATGCTGGGTTGAAAGGGGGGGGGGAGTCGCCTGTCCCCCCTGGTTGTGTGCGAGCACCGGGAGCGCACACACGCAGGCCGCGAGAGAGGCGCGTGGAAGAGATGAGTGAACGTGGAAGGGAGTTTTCTCTTTCCTCCTCACACATCTCTTTCCTCCCAAGGCATAAACACACACAGCCCATGCTCCTGACCGCCTCCACCTCTGGCGCCCGGGCGTCGGCATACACGTCCCGCGCCCGGGCACCGCCCTCCGCTCGCCCGTCCGTGGGGGGCGTCGTCCTACCGCCCCGCCCGACCCTCTCCATCGCCCGCTCCTTGAAAGCCGATGTGGGCGTCGACTCCATCCACGACTGGCGGGGCAAGCAGATGCAGGAGGCCATCGACACCTACTTTACGGAGCTATGGAGCAAGGTAATACCTCATGGCGGGCGGGTTTCACATGAGAGAGCAGAGTTTTCACACGGCTTTGCGTGTTTTTTTTACTCGCAGCCCCGACTTGCCCTCGACCCCCCGACCCAACCATCCCCGTCATCCAACCCAACGACCCTGCTAGCGCCTCTCCCTCCCTCCCCGCTGGCACACCTCACACCATGCACACACCCTCTCTCTCATCATTCTGTTCACATTTATCTCCCAGGGTAAAACGGAGGCCGCCGACGCCCTCCTGGCCGACGACGCGGTTCATATTGATGAAATCTGGGGCGGCGGTTCCGACGAGGTCGTCGCGGGGCGGGCCGCCATTAAGGCCTTCGTCACCCGCGTCCGGTCGGCCTACCCAGACTTTTGGGTGGCGGCTGACTCGTACGGTCAGTGCGGGTCGCACCGCATGTTCGTGCGGTGGGCGGGCGCGGCGACCAACCTAGGCGCCTACCATGGCCACAAGCCGTCTCGGCACGCAAGCGCGGTGTCCGGGATCGACCTGTTTACCTTTTCGGACGACCGGTCGGCCATAACTGAGGTGCTGGTCTACCGGACGCCGCTAGCAGAGGCGAGTTTGGAATGGGCGGGAGAGAGAGTGAAACAGCGAGCGCGCCGGGGTGGTGTGGGAAAAGCGCGTGTCTCACCGTTCTCCCTACTCTCTCTTTCAAATTCCATTTCATTTCACAGGACCGCGTCGAACTGTCGGCCGGGGCCTTTTACTCCGGTGACAAGAACTCCGGGTCCGGGTCGGACGGGCACGGCTTGCACGAGTTGCGCCTGAACCGCCTGCACGACGAGCCGCCCAAGGGGCGGAAGGCATGAGCGAGGGGTGGAGAGAGAGGTCTGTTGAAGAGCGCGCGAGAAGGAGGTGGTTCCCACCCATGCAGAGGACCAAAGCCAGGCCCCCACACGGATAATCACATGGAACGCGTTTTGCGATTAAATTACAGGGGGTGGCCACGCGCAGGACACGTGCGTTTTGACCCTGGCGTTTTTCTCCACCCCCACCACACACTGCTGCTGGGCCTCTCTCATCTCATCATCATTTCGCTGTCCACGCAAATGACAGACCCGACCCGATGCACAAGCCGATGACCAGGGACAGCACGCCCGCGGTGCCCGCGTCCTCCGCGTCCCGCCCGTGTAGGCCCGTCAGGATGCGCATCTGGGAGGCGACCGTCACAAACCCATTTGTGACGCCCAGGGCGACGGTCAGGGCGGCCACGGTGCCCGCGGCCCCGCCGTCGGACGCAATGCGGCGGGCGCCAAAGAAGGCGGGGATGAAGAGGGCACGCGCGATGGAGGCGCCTAGCAGGGCGCGGCGGCCGGGCAGGTGGGACGCAATGAAGGGAACGGCCGGCAAGAGCTTGCCCGCCAGGTCAGCCGCGTTGAAGGCCGCTATGACAGACACAATGTACCAGCCGCTCCCGCGGGCTGCGTCCACGATGACGCCCGGGAAGATGGCGAGGGTAACGATGTAGATGGCGGCCAGGGCTAGGGTGAGGGGCCAGACGGCGAGGGCGACCCGGCGGCGGGAGGGCGGCGGGCGGTGGGCGGCCGCCGTCGCGGCCAGGGCCGCCGGGTCGGGAGGGGGCAGGGAGAGGAGGGAGTGAGTTGTGAGGGCGGCCGTGCCACCATCCTCACCACCTGCCACCACCTTGCCAATGTCCACCCCACTGGCTTCCACGTGCCCGGCTGCCAGGGTGCGGGCCGCCCGGGCGCGGGGCAGGGCCAGGCCGTACGAGGCGGCCGCCGCACCGCACACTGCGCCCGCGACCGCAAAGAAGGCGGTCGTCGCCGTGCGCTGGCCGGCCCGGGTGTCCGGCAGGGCGGCCTTGGTGATGATGCGCAGGACGGAGATGGCCGTGCCAGAGACGGCCGTCCCGGCGACCAGGCCCTGGGTGTAGGCGGGCGGCAGGAGGGCGGCCTCCCCAAACAGGCCTGGCTGGCTGACCCCATCCACCCACCCCACCAGCGCCGCGACGGCCAGCACGCCACCCAGCGGGGTGCCGTTTGGCATAGCCACCTCACTGACTGACAGGGCGACCATGAGGATGAAGTAAACGGGAAAGCCGACCAGCACCCGCCCCCTTGGGTGGGTCCGCTCGTGCCGGCCCAGGAGGGCGAGCATGGCCAAAAAAGACGGGACCAGGTAGGCCGCCGTCAGCAGGCGCGCCACAGACCGCCCGGGGAATCGGGGCTCAAAATAGTCGGCCGCCGAGATGAGGGCATTCCATGGGGTCAAGATGGCCATGCCGGACAGAAAGTGGACGCCATACATGAGGCGGTCCTGGGGCGGAAAAAAGAGGAGGCGTGATGCGAGTGAGAGGGTCAAAGTGGAAAAGCGAGCGTGGGGGGAGTGCATGCAAAAAAAGTTTGCTTTCTCCCCATATTACTCTCTCACCGTCCTGGCCGGCCCGCCTACTGCCGCGAGGGGCTTGGGCGAGACCATGCCGTCCAGTGGCATGCTAGGTTTGCAGAGGCGCTCTGCGCGCGCCCGTCCAAGTTTTCTATCTCTATTGCCAGAGTGAGGGCAAGTGTGTTTGCTCTCACTCACGTCAACACACTTTTTGCACCTCTTTGCGTCCTCTCTCAACAACAGCTATGCCCTCCACCCCTCAGACACCTTGCGCGGCCGACCCGTCCTCCCAGGCCAACCCGGGTGCCATACTGGTGGAGCACATGGTGAGCCGATGAAGGAGATATGAGATGAACGGAGAGCAGCGCAAAAAGAACGCATCATTTTTTTTTTTTCCCATCTCAACCTCCCCTTCTACTCCCAGCACCTCGACCTGGCCGTCGACTTTGCCGCCAGCACCGTCCGGGGCGTCGTCTCCATGAGCTTGCGAGCGGTATGGCCCATCACGAGTGGCGACGACGCGTTAGAACTGTGGCTTGACACGAAAGCGCTGGTGGTGGAGGGCGCAGAACTCCGGCCGGGTGGCGAGGGCGCCACCGCCTCTCCACCACCCATCAGCCGGGCGGACGCTGGGTCGGACGCTGCCGCCGAGGCCGCTGCCCGGGGTGGGCGGTCGGCCAACGGTAGCCCTGTCTGGGGTGGGGCCGGGGCGGTCCCCCTTAAGTCCGCCCTGGCCCCGGCCCACCCCGTCCTGGGCGCGCGCCTGGTGGTGTCCATCCCGGCCTCTGCCTTCCGCCCGTCGTCCACCACCACCACGCCGACGATCGCCATCAAGTATGCCACCACGCCCGCCGGGGCGGCCCTGCAGTGGCTGACCCCGCCCCAGACAGCGGGCGGGCTGGCCCCCTTCCTCTTCTCCCAGTGCCAGGCCATCCACGCACGCTCCTTCCTGCCCTGCCAGGACGCGCCCGCCGCCAAGTTCACCTACACCGCGGCCGTCACGGTGCCGGCGGGGCTGACCGCGCTCATGTCAGCCCTGCGCGTTGAGGAAGGAAGTGAGGCAGGCTCCCCGTTTCCGACCCCGCCGGGCACGGCCACCGCCCTCTTCCGCCAGCCCGTCCCCATCTCGTCCTACCTGCTCGCCCTGGCGGTCGGCCGCCTGGGCAGCGCCCGCCTGGGACCCCGCTCCAGCGTGTGGGCTGAGCCGGAAGTCCTGCCCGCTGCGACGGCCGAGTTTGGGGAGATCGAGGACTTCATCTCCGCGGGCGAACGCCTGGCGGGGCCGTACGTGTGGGGCGTCGCGGACCTGCTGGTCATGCCGCCCTCCTTTCCCTATGGCGGCATGGAAAACCCGTGCTGCACCTTTGTCACGCCCACCCTGCTCGCGGGCGACCGGTCCCTGGTCAACGTGGTCGCTCACGAGATCGCGCACTCCTGGGCCGGCAACGGCGTGACGGCCGCCACCTGGGAACACTTTTGGCTGAATGAGGGGTTCACCGTGCTGCTGGAACGCAAGATCGTGGGGGCGACGCGCGGGGCGGCCACGGCAGACCTGGCCGCCGCGTCGGGGGCGGCCGCCCTGCGGTCCACGGTGCGCGGCTTTGGGGCCGACCACCCCTTCACGGCACTCGTGCCGGACCTGTCGGGCGGCCTGGATCCGGATGACGCCTTTTCCAAGGTGCCGTACGAGAAAGGGTTTGCCCTGCTGACGCACTTGGAGGGCCTGGTGGGCGGGGCGTCCGTGTTTGAGCCGTGGGTCAAGGATGGGTGGATCGGGGCGTGGACGGGCCGGGCCGCCAGCTCGGACGATTTTGTCGCCTCCTTTACGGCGGCCTTCGGACCGGGCGGCTCGGCAGGCCCGTCGGCGGCGGTCGCGGCGGCCGTGGCGGCCTTTCAGTGGGAGGCCTGGCTGCGTGCGCCAGGGCTGCCCCCGACGACAGGTCCTGGAGCCCGCCCGCCGACCGCCCTGGGGGATGCGGCCGACGCCCTGGCGGCCCGGTGGGCCGAAACCGCAGCTTCAAGCGGCTCCCCTCCACCCGGCGCGTCCCCGGCCGACATTGCCGGCTGGCCGGCCGACCAGGTCGCTTACTTCTTAGACGCCCTGGCCGACCAGGCGGGCGGCCAGGGGTTGCCCCCCGCCGCCGCGGGCGCGCTGGGGTCCGCCTACGCCCTGTCATCCGCCCAGAATGCGGAGCTGCGGTGCGGATACCTGGTCCTGGCCCTGGCTGGGGCGGGCGCCGCGGGTGTGGCGCCCGTGGCTGCCGACGTGGCCAACGCGGCGGCCTTCTTAAAACAGCAGGGGCGCATGAAGTTTGTGCGCCCCCTGCTGCGCGCACTGGCGGCCGCGGACGGGGGCGCGGCGGCGGACGCGTTGGCGGCCGCGATGGGGGGGTACCACCCTATCACGGCCAAGATGGCCGCGGCGGACTTGGAGGCGGCGGCGCGGATGGCGGCGGCGGTGGAGACGGCGTGAGAAGATAGGGGTTGTTGTTGACGAAATCTAAAAAACGAGGTTCATTTACCCAGCCAGCCCGGTTTCCTCCTCCGCCCCGCTGCCGCCACCGCCGCCAGTTCCTCCGCCGCCCCGGCCGCTCGCCGCACGCTGGCCTCCATGGCCGCCAACGCGCCCGGCGCGGCCCCTCGGATGTCGGTGACCGCGCCCGCCGCCGCGTCCAGGTGGGAGGCGGCGGTCGTCGCGGCGCTCGCCGCCCGGTCCAGTGCGGCCCGGGCGGCCAGGGCGGCGGGCAGGGAGGACCGGACGTGGTCGCGCACGTAGTATAGGCCCAGGGTCGGGTGGTGGGCCAGCTGGAGGGCGCCCGCCTCAGCCGCGCCGTGGGCGGCCCGGACTGATTTGAGTGAAGAAGGGAGAGAGGTTGGGGGTTGATGAGAGAGACGATGGGCGAGGGCGAGGTCGAGTGTGCGACGAGCGCATTCGCCTTTTTCTCTCTCTCTGCAATCACCTGCCGCCACGGTGCCCGTGTCGGCAAAGGCGGCTGCCTCCTGGCCGCCAGCCGCAGCTGTAGCAGGGCGTCCGGTCCCGGCAGGCCGCCGCAGCATGGTGGAGGGGGAGGGGATGGAAACAAATAAAAATGACGTGCTCAGCCCTCTTCCTCGTTCTCTCTCTCTTTCCATCTCTCTACCGCCCCGCCCACCGCCCCGCCCACCTCGCCCGCGCTCAAGCCCGTCAGCGAGGGCAGGTAATTGAGGTCGATAACGTAGGTCGCCCCACTCCCCACCTCCACAATGGCGTCAAAGCCAAACAGGGTCAGGCCTGTTCCCTCAGCCAGGGCGGCTGCGCCCGCCTGGAGCAGGGCTCGCGGCGGTGGAGGTGGAGGTGGGGGAGCAGTCGCAGGCATGCCGGCGACGACCTGCCGCAGGGCCGCCCAGGCTGGGGACGGGTGGCGTGAGTCTAGGGTGACCACGGCCGGGGTGGAGCGGTCGCGGGCGGGCCCTGCTGCTGAGCGCAGGTCGGGGCCCGACTCGGCCGGAATGATGGAGACCGCGACCTCCTGCCGGCCTTTCCCTCTCCCTCCACCACCGTCGCCGCACGCCGCGACGTAAACCTTGTACACCCGGCCGCCGTGGTCGATGTAGGGCTGGACTAGGACGTCACCCCCCGCCGCACTCCCCGCCGCCGTCGCCACAGCGAGCGCCGCCGCCGCCACGCCTCCGCCGGGTAGGGCGACCGCGAGCGCGTGCGCGCCCGCCACGCCAGCTGCCGCCCGGGGCTTGGCCACCAGGCCACCGCCGCCAGCCCACCCACCACCTCCAGGCCACAGGACGGCCTTGGCGCCCTCCAGCCAAGCCTCATCAATGGGTGTGCCGGCTGGGACGGCCAGGCTGGGGATGGCGCGGAGGAGGAGGTGGTGGGGTGGGCAGCAGCCACGGCCACCGCCGCGGCGCCACCACCACCACCCACTCCTGGTCCGTGCCTCGCTCAACGCAGCCTCCGTGACCGCCGCGGCGGCCCACCGGTCTGCTGCCAGAGCGGCGATAGCCAAGGGCACCACCAAGACCGCCCCATCGGCCGCGGCGGCTTCGGCGAGGTCGGCCGCCGGGCCGGCCGGTAAGAAGGCGGCTTTTTGACCGCTGTCGCCACCCGCTGCAGGCTCGCCGCCAGCCCTCGCGTCCGTGACCTTGTGCAACAGGCCGTCCAGGGCGGGTGAGCGGGGCCATGGCGGACGTGTAGTCACATCTGCACCCACGCCCACTGGCAGCGTGGGGAAAAGGTCGGCAACGGCCGCGGCGGGCGCGCGGAAGCCGAGCGTGCCCCGCCCGCCGACCAGGCCCACCCGCTCAAAGACGACGACGACCGCACGGCGGTACAGGTGGGGGCGGCGGAGGAAGGGTCTCAGCCCGGCTGCCGCTGTCCAGGACCAAGGTGTGCCTGTCTCCATCGTCGGCGTTGGCGGCGCCAGCAGCGGCGGCGGCACCCGCGGGGTGAGGCCCGCCCGTAGCCAGGCCCGCTCCCGGGCGGGCCGCACCGCGATGCCGACCAGGACCGGCGTGCCGGCGGCCCTCCGTCGCCGCCACCCCTTCCTGCCCTCGCCTGCCACCCGCACCTGACTACGGGCGACGACCGCTTCCACGCCGCACAGGCAGGTCGTGACCACGGCCTGCCCGCCCGCGGCCGCCAGGCCAGGCCACAGGTGGGGCGGTGGTGGTGGAGGGGGTGGAGGAGGTGGGGGTGACAGGCAGCAGGCGGCTCGCGCTGGGACACCGCAGCACAGCGGGCAGACCCCGCCCAACACGCCGATGACTGGGTGACCTGTCGCTGCTGCCGCCGCCAGGCGTGTCCAAAACAGGTCGCCAGCGGTGGTAGGGGTGGGAGGGGTGGAGGTGGTTGGGGAACTATCCTCTGCATCCTCTCCATCCAGCCACCCCACCACCCACGCGGACGCGCCTGGTGCTGGTGGTATCATTGATGCGCCATCAACGGCACCACCACTGCCTTCCTCTCCCACAACGAGGACGCGGACCCCGCCCTCGCGCAGGCGGGCGACAGCGTCGGCAGGTGCGGGTCCTCTGGCTAGGCGGGCTTCCAGGATGAGGGCGACGAGCGGCCGCATTTGCGTCTATGTTTGGGCACACAAGCCTTACTGCGTGCGATAGGGCGGGTGTGCAGTATGCACACGCTGCGCGCACGCCCCAGCAGCAGCAGCCGCTCTCTGCTGCGGGGCGCGGCAAAGGAAACCGAAAAATGACAGAAAAGTTGTCAATTGTCGCTCGCTCTCAATTATATTTTTTTCCGTCCCCTTCCATGCTCGCCCCGCTCACCGTCGACCTGGCCACCCTCCTGGTGACGGTGGCGGTCGGGGCGGCCACCCTGGCATCGGCAGCGACGTGGGCGGTCGCTTCCCTGTGGCAGCATGCTGGGCGCGGGGCGCGGCCAGTGACGCCGGCGACGCCGGCTGCGCAACTCCTGCCACTGCGACCACCTCCCGCCGGGCCTCACGCCGCGACCGACGGCGAGGTCACCATCACGGCGACCTCGCCCGAGCCTGGCAAGGGTGCCACCATTTCCCGGCCCTGCTCGGCTTGTGCGTCGCCGCCGCTAGCCAGCGCGGACCCGACCGACACCCGGCCACGGACGGGGTGAGAAAAAAAAAAGGTGGGGAGGTGGGTATTTTTCAACCCCCCCTTCACAACTGTTTTTCTCTCACGCACCCCCTCCTCACCCGATCAATCACAGGTACCTATCCTGGGATGACTACTTCATGGCCCTGGCCTTCCTGTCCGCACAACGGTCCAAGGACCCGAGCAAGCAGGTGTGTGCTCAACATGACCCGTGCCGCCCGGGTTTTGAGCAGAGAGAGAGTATACGCACGCTCGTGCGTAGGCGGTCTTGGGCACAACATCTTTTCCATTCTCACGCCCGCAACCCCTCCCTAACCTCCTCCACACTAGGTCGGCGCCTGCATCGTCTCCCCCGACCGTATCATCCTGGGCATCGGCTACAACGGCTTCCCCCGGGGCTGCCCGGACGACGCCCTGCCGTGGGCCAAGCGCGCGCCCGCCCCGCCCTGCCTGCCGCAGCCTGGCGGTGTCGCCGCCGCCGTGACCGCCCCGCCCCGCTTCCCGCCGGGCGTGCTGGGCACCAAGTACCCGTACGTTTGCCACGCCGAAATGAATGCCATCCTGAACAAGAATGCGACGTCTCTGGCGGGCGCGGTGCGTTGGTTTTTTGTTGTTGGTTTAGATTGAGAGCGGAAAGAGCAGCAACCCACCTCACTCCCCGACGCTCACTCCCCGACGCCACCACCCCGTTGCTCTCTCTCCCCTCCCACTTTCTAACAGAGCCTGTACGTGACCATGTTCCCCTGCAACGAGTGCTCCAAGCTGCTCATCCAGGCCGGCATCCGGGAGGTCGTCTTTTACGAGGACAAGCATGCCAACGCGGAGGCGCCTGGTGTGGCGTCGTCCGCCGCCGCTGCCGGCGTGGGCGGCATGGCTCCGTCCGAGGCGTACACCGCGTCCCGGACCCTACTGGCCCTGGCGGGCGTGGCGGTGCGGCAGCACGCGCCCGCGACCGCGCTGGTGCTGCAGGTTGCGCCACTGCAGGCGGAGGCATGACAAAGTGGGGGTGCGGGCGAGAGGGCTTTGTGATAGACAATTAGCGTAGGGGATGCAGATCTACGCTAGCCCTGCCCGCCAGCCCTGGAGCACGCTATCACCCCAAAAAAAAACGCCTCGCCTCGCTACGTAGCCAAGAAAACAAACCCGCCCTGGAGCACGCCACCCCACAGCCAATCACAGCTGAGAGTAGACAGGCTTCGATCTACCTCTCAGCCACCACGAGCGCCAGTGGAATCAATGGACTAGAGTATTATCAACATGCCCAGCTGAAATGCACGGGCCATGCGCTGAGATGCATGGGCAATGGGCATTACCGTGGTGGCGTCGGCGGGTGGGGAACGCGAGGGCGGATAGAGATGCGGCCTGATGGCTTCATTCCACGGCGCAAGGCAAATCAAAAAATATTTTTAAACCCGCCC
>Ga0315289_10000704_pt1 | contig 51291 bp, 33 predicted proteins | sample YL17G11_40_MG_FD_203452 | JGI IMG/M metagenome (GOLD analysis project Ga0315289, IMG submission 203452) | Sediment microbial communities from Yellowstone Lake, YNP, Wyoming, USA - YL17G11_40 | ecosystem: Environmental > Aquatic > Freshwater > Lake > Sediment | place: USA: Wyoming | collected...
GCCACGCCCGCCAGACCGGCGCCCGCCGCCGCGGCGCCCGCGGCCGTGCCGGCCAGGGCCAGCCCCGCCGCCAGAGGTGCTCCTCCAGCCCCACCCGCCCACACGCACCGGGCCGCCAGGGCGTCGTTCAAATTAAAGCGGGCGGCCAGGGACGGCAGGGACGGCGGGGGTGGGGAGGCGAGCACAGCAGCGGCCAGGGCAAGGACGGCGGCCCAGGCGGCGGACGGCGCGAGGAGGGCGCAGGCCGCACATGCAGCCAACACGCTCGCCCAGCGCAGGCCCAGGGCGATCGCGACGTCCGCGGTGGGAGCGCCGACCTCGACGGAAGAGGAGGCGGAGGAAGACCGCGCCGGGCGGGTGCCGCCGCCACTGCCCCTCGCCGCGCCCTCATCATCACCGCCCGCCACCAGCCCCGCCCCGGCCACCATCATGGCCAGCGGGATGTGGGTGGAGGCGAGGAGCGTGACCACGGCGGCGAGGCGGGGCGCGGCGGCGGCCACGGCGGGCGCGCCGAGGGCAGCGGACAGGGAGGCGGCCAGTGCGTTGCCGCCCCACCTCCCCACGGCCAGGCCGGCCAGCGCCGCCCAGGGCAGGGGCGACCCGGCCGCCGCGGCCAGACCAGCGCCTACCGTCCCGCCGCCCACGGGCACGGCCCGGGCGGCCCGGGCGGCGTCCCGGGCGCCGGTGATGGCGGCCGCGCACTGCCGCAGAGGCAGCGGGCCTTCGAGGGACCCGCCCCGCCAGAAGCCCGCCTTCACGCCGCCGCCCCGCAGCGCCCGCACGCCGACGCCGTCCTGGACGCCCTCCCGCCACTCGCCCGCGTACGAGCCTCCGCCCGCGAAGTAGAACACGCCACGCCCGGCCTTCCGACCGCCGTCCCACTGGCCCTCGTACCGGGCGCCAGACGGGTAGGTGTAGGTGCCCACGCCGGCTTTTTCCCGCCCCGCCCACTGGCCCCTGTACACGCCGCCGTCCGCGTGTGTGTAGGAGGAAGGGGGAGGGGAGCCGGCGGCGCCCAGGAGGGCGTGGGTGAGAAGAGAAACTGTGGGGAAGGGGTGAGAGAGGAGGGGCGTGAGAGCAAAAGAAAGAGGAGCAGAGAGGGGCCGTCGCAAACACCTCTCTCCATCCAAACGCACCGACCGCCGTGTCCGCGGCCGCCCAGGCCAGAGCCAGGGCCGCCCCGAATTCCCCGCCCACAGCCCACCCAAAGCCAGCCGCCGGCCCTGCCGGCCCTGCCCCGGCCCCGCCCGCCGTGGCGGCAGTCAGGAGGGCGCGCTCCTCTGGGCGGCGCCGGCGCAGACCTAACCACGCGGTCGCCGCGGTTGCCACGCCCAGGGCGAGGGCGGCGCCCGCGGCGACCGGGGCGGCGGACGCCAGGAGGGCTGCCGTCCCCGGGGGTGGGAATGCGAACGACCTGAAGGCGAGGGCAGGCAGGGTGGTGTAGGTGGCTACAAGGGTGGCGGCCTAGAGGACACGGGAGAGAGGAAGATGAGAAAGAAGTTTGATGTAAGCATGAGTGTGCTGCAGTGAGGAAGAGAGAGGGGGGGCGGAGAAACGTCGGCCTCCAGCTCACCTTGACGTCCGCCTCATCCACCACGCCGCTCGCTCGCAGTGCGTAGCCCGCGCCCAGCATAAGTACCAGCGTGCCACATCGACTGGCGACGAGCGGCAGAGTGGGTGCCGGCCAGGCGGCGACGGGTGGCACAGGCAAAAGCATGACGGATGGGTCGACTAGTGCGCCGCCTTTTTGCACGGTCAGGGTGCGGTGTGGTGGAAGCCACACCGGCAGCGATGGAGCTGATCTACTGGCCTAGCGCGCCCCCATGAAAAGTAAAGAGAGAGGCGGCGCGATGGAAAGAAAACGCGGTCGTGTGTGTGACCAGCAATCTCTCTCGCTCTCCTGAACCTGCGCGCCACTCAGAGAGGACCTCCGCGTCTCGCGCCCCGCCCGCGATGAGAACACAACGCCCCTTTCACACACACACGCGCACACACACTTCCCTCTCTCACTTATTCCGCCTTCACATCCACCACCACGCCGGGCACCCCCGCCTCCGCCAGGCTGGCCCGGCAGGCCGCCTCCACCCTCCCCCTCAACTCCTTGCTCGGCAGGCCCGCCACCACCTCCGCCCCGAACGACGCGACGAGCACTGCCCGGGCGGCCGCCGCGTCCACGCCCCGGGACCGAAAGTAGAAGAGGGCTTCCGCGTCCAGGTCGGAGACGGCGCACCCGTGCGTGCACTTGACGTCGTCGGCAATGATCTGCAGGTTGGGGCGCGCGTGCACAAGCGCGCGCTTGGCCAGCAGGAGGTTGCGCGACAGCTGGGCCGCGTCCGTGCGCTGGGCGGCCCGCCCCACCCGGACCGACCCGTCAAAGACCGCCCGCGAGGTCGGGCTGGCGGCAATACACTTGTGCAGCTGGTTGGCGGTGCCGTCCGGGTGGTCCAATTCCAGGCGCGAGTGCAGGTCGTGCGCCTGGTCGGGGCCCGCCAGGAGGAAGGAGCGCAGGGACGTGTGCGTCGCCGGGCCCGTCTGGACGACATCCACCTCGCCCCGGGAGAAAGCCCCACCGATGCGGGCCTCCACGAAAGCGTACCGGGACTGAGCCGCCTGGGTGACGAGCGTCTGCTTGGCGTGCCAGGTGGCCCGCCCCTCCGCTTGCACGTACCCGTGCTCCAGCGCCGCGCCCGCCCCGAGCTCCACCTCCGCCACGGCGGACGTGAAGGAGTGTTGCGAAGAGGTCGAGGACGAGGGAGCGGTCACGAACTCCTCGACGACGGCCGCGGTGGCGCCCGGGGCGAGGGCGACCAGCAGGCGGGGCGCGGCCGCGGGGATGGACGCTGGGGAGGGAGAGCCCTCACCGCCGCCGCCTGTCGACACGAACAGGATGTGGACGGGCCCCTCAATGGTGGTGTCGGCACCCGCGTACACGACCGCCACGTCGCCCGTGGCAGCGGCGTTGAGGGATGCAAACAGGGACCCGCCGCGGGCGCCGGAAGCGGCCGGGTTGGCGGCAGCGGCGGCGGCCGTCGCGGCCGCCTGGGCGCGGCCCAGGGACCCGAGGGCCAGGGGTGGGGCGCCAGCCAGGCAGCCCGCGTAGGCCCCGTCGGTGCGGGCGCCTAACCCCGAACACAGTGAGGGCACCGCCAGCCCGTCCAGGAGGACAAGCGTGGCGGCCGCGCCGGGTAGGGCGTGGAGCGCGGCAAAGGCCGCGTCCACACCCGCGGCCGCAGCCGCGCGCTCCACTCCCTCAGCCCCACCCCCACCGCCCCGCCACGCCAGGTCGGCTGTGGTGATGGGCGATATGTCGGTCTGACGGAAGGCCTCCGAGGTGCGGGGCGTGGGGACGCGGGCGGTGGCGAGGGCGGCCCGGGCGGCGGAGCGGAGGCTGAGGGAGAGGCAAGGTGGGGAGGGATGGAAAGATATTGGATATTGAGATCGTTCGAGGAGCGAGTGTTTTTGTGTGTGTGTGTGTCGGTGTGCCTCTGTCTCGCGCGGGGCCCGGCCGTCAGCCCTTGCTCGACCGCCTGCACCCCCCCAGGGCACGCGCCCTCATCCCATCTTCGTACCTCTCCACACCTTGAACCGGCGCCTCCCCCGGTTGAGGGAGCACGCTCAAATTCTTGGCCACCCATTTGTCGGTCGCGGCGGCCGGCGACGCAGCGAGCGAGGCTGCGGCCGCGGCGCGAGGGCGGATATGGGACGCCGCCCGGCGCAGACTAGGACGCGAGGACGAGGGTGCGCCGCCTGGAGCGCGCGGATGGGAGGAGGATGCCGGGGCTGAGGGTGGGAGGCGTGAGCGAGCGCGAGCGAGACGAAAGAGCTAGCCAACTGCGGCGGCGGCGGGGGTGTTTTGCTGCAACGCCCGCTCCTCTCGCTCCTCTCTCACCTGGCCGCGGTCGGCCTGCCAGGGCGGGGGCCACCAGACCCATGCGAGTGTCTCTCTCTCTGTGGCTAAAGGAAAAGGTGGGGAAGAAGGAAGGAGCGGGGGGACGGCTATTTCGTGTGTGTCGTGTTTTTCACCCGCACCGACGTTGCGCTTCCACTCTCTACACCCCTCCTCGCTCAAAACCCACACCCCCTCCCTCCAGCATCACCCGTGCGCCGCCAGGCTCTCCAGAATGAGCTCGTACCCTTCCCCGACCGGCCGCCCATTCGCGACCGCGTCCGCCAGGGCCCCGACGTCGGACACCGGGTCCAGGTTGGGCTGTTTGGCCAGCCAGAGTAGGAGGTGGAAGTCTGCGTACCGCACCTCGGCGGGCCTGCGTTTTGCTGCAGCTAAAAACTCGCGCAGTTCGGCCGGGCCCTGGGGGAGCAGCCGGTTCTCGACGGGGAAGGCCGCGCCCAGCGGGCCGGCATGGTCCCGAATGCTGACAGGGACTAGAAAGTAATCATTGTCCACCTCGCCGACGTCCTTGGAGGCGACCATCACGGGCGCCGCCTTCCCCGGCTCGCGCGGGTCGACTAATTTTGACACGCCCGCGGGCGACCCGTCCGCGTGCGGGCAGGCCAGCCACCCGTCCTTCACCAACTGCACACACTGCGTGGATGCCTGGAACGCTTCGAAGTGAACAGCCCCGGGCGGCCCGCCCGGCCCTGCGGGGGAGGGTTCGGCGGACACGACTGCCGTGACCCCCTTTCCGCCTTCAACCTCGCCCTGCACGCCCGCCATCTGGCGGATCTCCGCGTCCGACAGGATCCAGTCCCGGGCGGAGGCCGCAGACGACTGGGCGAGCACCCACCCCACTTTGCGCAGGCCCAGGCGGGCGGCCACGAAGTCGGCCAGCTGCTCGTCGGGGCCCCCTCGCTCGGGGACCGCCCCGTCGGGCGACCCCTCCTGGGGCGGCTCGTAGATGACGTCACCCATCACGCAACCGTCCTCGCCGACCCGCCCGTACAGGATACCGCACCGGGCCACCCCAAACCGGGTGGCTCGGGAGACGTAGGCCTGGAACGCGTCCGCGGCGCCCCGGTCCAGGGACAGGGCGGCCACGGTCGGCGCGTCCTGGCGGGCGATGCGCACCTGGGCGGCCACCAGCTCCCCGACCGTCAGCCTCGCCCCAAAGTCCCGGCCTTCCCCCAGGTCCGGGCGGCGCCCCGGGTCGACCTCCCGGGCGAAGGGGTACCACATGTGGAGCAGGGCGCCGTGGGTGATGCCGAGCGAGGCAAGCGGGGCGGCCGGGTCGGGCGCGAGCTCCGGGAAGGCCTCGGGTTCTTTGCTGGTCAGCAGGCCCGGGTCCGCCGCCAGGCGGACTTGGGCGGCCGGGACAGCGTGCGTGGCCTGAATGCTGGCCTTCAGGTCGGCCAGGGTGGCGCTTTCCGGGACGTCCACCCGTTCGAGGCCGTCGCTGTTGTGTGAGAAGGAATGGGAGAGGGGAGCGAGGTTGAAGAAGGAATCGAGCGCGCAGCACTGTTGTCTTGAGGTGCGTGCACGGGGCCCCTGTGAGCTCTCCCTCACTCCCCCGCTCTCCAGGGGCCTAGGGCAATCGGGCCTCCTAACTCACCGGCTGCGCAGGCGGATGATCATGATGAGGACGTGGCCGTTCGCCGCGCGTGCAAAAGAAAGAAAGAAAGGAAACTCCTGTAATGAGCTACGCTTGTCGCTGTCCCTCGTTCATTATTTTTTCATGGCCGCCTCCCTCTCCTTTTCCACGGCCCCACCGCCCTGGGCCGGCAGCCCGGGTGACGCCCGGGAGGGGGGCGCCGGCTCAGACGCCCCGAACGTGGCGTCACCCGTCAAGCGAGAGCAGACGCACGTGCACGCGGCGGACGTGGGCGCGAGCACGGCCGCGTTCAGCCCGGCCGCCCCTCGCGCGCTCGCTGCCCTGTCGTCGTCCCCACCTCCTCCCCCTCCGCCCGGCCCGTCGGTCGCGGCCTTGCTGGACGGCATCGCCGCCTTAAAGGACCCGGTCGCCTCCTCACCGGTCGCTCACCACCACCACCAGTGGCACGACACGGGCGAGGCTGTCGCCTCGACCGCCACCCTGGTGCCCGGGGTGCTGGACGCCCCGGCCGCCTACGCCGCGGGCGCGGCCGCGGGCGAGCGGGCCGCCCTGACCCGTGCTTTCAGGGAAGCCCTGCCGGGAAGGGAGGCTCTAGGGACTCTAGCGTGCGCGGTGCGCCTCCTCGACGCCCGGGCGGCGAGTGCGGAAGCCGCCGCGCGGGCGGCGGGGGCGGGCGCGGCAGCTGCCTTGGCGACCGCCACCTCCACTTCAGCGCGCCTGGCTGCCCTGGAGGCCGGCCCCGTGCGGGATCTCCAGGCCGCCGCCCGGGCCGCGGTGCCCGACCGGCTGGCCGCCGACTTCAAAGCGACCTTGACTGCCCTGACGGCCGCGGTGGAGGCCGCGCACGCGGGCGCCGGCCCAGGCGCCGGCCTCGCCCGGTCCGCCCGGTGGGCCGCGTCCGCGGTGGTGGGCCTGGCCAAGGGGGCCCTGGACGCGGCGGACGGGACGGCGCTGGCGGTATCGTCCCGCGTCCTCCTGGACGGGGCCTCCCGGGCGCCGCCGCTACCTGAAGGCAGCGCGGACGCGGCCCGCGCGGCGGCCGCGCGCGCGCGCGCGCGGGCCTTGCTGGGCGGATCCCTGTTCCTGGCGTCCGTGGAGATTGCGTGGGCGGCTCACAAGGCGGCCCCGCTGCGGACGCCACGCCCCCTGGCGGGCGGCCTGAGGCGAGTGCGGCAGGCAGGGTGGGCGGCGGCTCTCGTCCTCTGCTTGGGTGCCGTGCGCGCGGCCTGCTTTTCGGCGGCGGACGCGGCGTTGGGGGCGGCGCTGGCGAAGAGGGGGGTGGAGGAGAAGGAGGAGGAGGAGGTTATTGAAGAGGGCGGGGCTTCTGCAGCTGGTGCTGGGGATAGTTGAGTTTTTGTTGTAAAAGCAGCGCGCGCGGGCAGCTGGTGGGGAGAGTTTTTTGTAAAGTGCGCAGCGCGCGCGGTCTTTTCCCCTTTTTTCATTCCTATTCTGCGGCCGTGAACGCGCGGCCCCCGTCCCACACTCATCGCCCGTGCGCCCCGTCGATCGCCACTACACGCGTGCCACGCCTGCCAATCTCCTGGTAGCCATGCCCTCGAAAGCCGTGCCACTGCCGCCGGCGGGCACGAAGGTCGTCCTGCCCGGCAAGACCGCGCCGGTCGCTGTCCCCAAAAAAATGAACGTCCGCGTCGAGCCGCCCGCCGCTCCGACGCTCGTCCGCCCCTCCATCCCGCCCGGCGCCACCCTCCCGCAAGCCGCGGACCTGTGCCTGAAGGGCCTGGCCCACCCGGACGTCGACCACCGGACGGGCGCGGCGGCCGCGCTTGGCGACCTGGCCAAAGGCGGCGTGCTCGCAGCGTCTGCCGCCGATGCGACGGCTGCGGCCTGTGGCGCTGCCGCTTCGGCCCCCTCTGCCACCCCTCCCATCCACGGCACACCGCCGACCACCGGCATCGCCGTCGCGGCCACGGGGTCCGGCATCCTGGAGCTCATGGCTGCCGGCGTCATGGAGCGCCTAGAAAGCCTGGCGTCCTCGCCCGAACCGGCCGGCCGGGAGGGCGCCTGGCTGGGCCTGGCCGCCCTCGCCCGCCGCGGCGGGCGGGCGGCCGAACCCTCGCTTGCGCCCTGGCTCCTGCGCGGCGTGCGCGCGTGCGGGGACCGGGCCCTGGACGTCCGCACCGCCGCGGGAGACGCGGCCCGCGTCCTGGCGACCCGGGCCCTGCACCCGGCCGCCTATGCGTCCCAGGTGCCCGCCCTCCTGGCCCGCCTGGACGACCCGGCCATTCTGTGGCAGGAGAAAGCGGCCGCCCTGGACGCGGTGCGCCGCCTGGCGGGGCGGGCCTCCACCGCCGCCACGGCTTCTTTGCCCACCTTGGTCCCCGCGGTCTGGGCGTGCCTGGCGGACGCGCGCACGGAAGTCGCGACGGCGGCCCGGAAAGCCATGCAGGCGGCCCTGGCGCTGGTGGGCAACCGGGACCTTGCGCCCGCGGTCCCGGCCATCCTGTCCTGCATGGCCCGCCCGGGCGAGACGCCCGAGTGCGTGACAAAAGTGTCCGGCACGACCTTCGTCCAGCCCGTCGAAGCACCGGCCCTGGCCGTCCTGGTGCCCCTGCTGGTGCGGGGCTTGCGTTCCAAGCACACGCCGACGGTGCGTAAAACGGCGGTGATTGCGACCAACATGTCCAAGCTGGTGTACAACCCGTCCGACGCGCACGCCTTTTTCCCGGTCCTGAACCCACTGTTTGTGAAGGCCGCGGAGGAGACGTCCAACCCGGAGGCCCGGGGCGTGGTGGAGGGCGCGGTCGAGGCGCTGAGCGCGGCGGAGGCCAAGGCCGGGGCCGCCCCGCCGGAGCGGGCGTGGCCGCCAGGAGAGGCCGAGGCAGGCGTCTCGGCAGCTGTCCAGGAGGCGGTGGGCGGGGCCGCGTGCGCCCTGTCGCCCGCCGTGCTGTCCTACTGCGGTGCGCTGGCGTCCTCCCTGGCCTCCGACGGCCGCCTCTCCCCCGGCGTCTGGGCGGACGCGCTGGCCGCCGTCCTCGCCCCGCACGTGGGCGGGTCGGAGGAGGTCGCGGAGGCGGCCTCGCGCGGCGCGCTCGCCCGCGCAAAAGTCGCCCTGGCCGCCCTCGCCGGCCCGGGCGGCACCGCCACCGGCGACGACGCGGACGAGTACGGCGACGAACTATGCGACTGCGAGTTCTCCCTGGCCTACGGCGGCAAGATCCTGCTGTCCGGCGCCCGCATGCGCCTGCTGCGGGGTGCCCGCTACGGCCTCTGCGGCGCCAACGGAGTCGGCAAGTCCACCCTCCTCCGCGCCATCGCGGACGGCAAGGTCGACGGCTTCCCGCCCCGGGCCTCCGTCCGCACCGCCTTCGTGGAGTCCAACATCGACGCGGAGGGCGAGACGTCCGTGGGCGACTACATGTACGACCACCCAGAGCTGGTCGCCCTGGGCGACGAGCCCAGCGGGGTCCGCCCCGACCGGCCGACCGTTGACCGAGTCCTGGGCGAGGTCGGCTTCGACGCGGCCGGCCGGGCCGCCCCCATCTCCACCCTGTCCGGCGGGTGGAAGATGAAGCTGGCCGTCGCCCGGGCCATGCTCCTGGACGCGGACATCATGCTGCTGGACGAGCCCACCAACCACTTGGACGTGGCAAATGTGGCATGGCTCCAAGAGTACCTGACCAACAACACGCGGGCGACCTCGCTCATCGTCTCCCACGACTCGGGGTTCTTAGACACCGTCTGCACTCACATCCTGCACTACCACGCCCACCGCCTCACCGTGCACCGGGGCAACCTGTCCGCATTTGTGGACGCCTACCCGCCCGCCAGGTCGTACTACGACCTGGCGGCGGCCGCGGACACCATGGTCTTCCCGCTGCCGGGCATCCTGGTGGGCGTGACGTCCCGGGAGCGGGCCATCCTGAAGATGCGGGGCGTCCAATTTCAGTACCCGACCGCGCCCAAACCCCAGCTGGACGACGTGGACGTGACGGTGTGCCTTTCCTCTCGCATCGCAGTCACGGGGCCCAACGGGGCGGGCAAGACCACGCTCATCCGCATGCTCACAGGGGAGTCCGCCCCCTCCGCCGGCACGGTGTGGAAGCACCCCAACCTGCGGGTGGCCTACGTCGCCCAGCACGCCTTCCACCACGTGGAACGCCACCTGGATGACACGCCGCTGGCGTACCTGCAGTGGCGGTACGGGAGCGGGGAGGACAAGGAGGCCCTGGAAAAGGCGACCCGCCAGGTGAGCGCGGAAGAGGCGGCGCTGATGGCTAAGGCCATCATGGGCCCGGACGGCGTGCCCCGCATCGTGGAGGCCCTGGTCGGCCGGCGCAAGCTGAAATCGTCGTTCGAGTACGAGGTGAAATGGAAGGACACGCACCACAAGAAGAATGCGTGGATGGCGCGCGACGCGCTGGAGGCGGCCGGGTTCAGCAAGGCCATCGCCGACGTGGACACGGAGGAGGCCACCCGGGCGGCCCTGATGGGCCCGGGCGCCAAGGAGTTTACGACGTCCTCCATCATCAAGCACCTGGGCGACTTTGGGCTGGACGCCGAGTTCGCCGCCCACTCTGCCATCCGGGGCCTGTCGGGCGGGCAGAAAGTCAAGGTGGTGTTGGCGGCCGCCGTCTGGAATTGCCCGCACGTCATCGTCCTGGACGAGCCCACCAACTTTTTGGACCGGGACGCCCTGGGCGCCCTGGCCCGCGGCCTGCGCGCCTTCACCGGCGGGGTGGTCATCATTTCGCACAATGCCGAGTTCACGGGCGAGGTGTGCGACGAGACCTGGGCGGTCGGTGGCGGGACAGTCTCCGCCACCCGCCCCGAACGCCTCCTGGCGGCGGGCGCGGACGCGGAGGCCAAGACCGTATCCGTCTTCCTCAAGCGGTCCGCCTCGTCCGGCAACAACCTGGCCAGCGCGGGCGGGTCCGGGACGACCAGCGTGGCGGGTGAACCAGCTGGGCCGTTGGAGGGCGCGGAGCTGGACGCCGCGTTCTTGGAGGCGGAACGGCTCAAGGCGGAGAAGCGGGACGCGGCGCGGGTGAAGAAGGAGGCCAAGGAGCTGGCGGCCAAGCTCAAGGCTGCGAGGAGGTTTTGAGAGGAAGGAGAGGCGGGTGTGTGGACGTGCCGTGCCGTGCGTGCCGTGTGTTGTGGTTGGATGGTGGTTTGGTGATGAGAGCGAGCGGGTTTCGTATTTTTTCTTGTGACACCTCTTTCAAAGTGGTGTTGGCGGTGGTGCGTGGTGAGAGAAGGGATTGCATATGCGTACAGTACGTGGTGTGTGTTTGGCGTGTGAGTGTGTGGAGTGGTGTTCGGCCGGCGGAGAGATGCAATATGCAAAAGAGCCCAGAGGTCGACGAGTTTCTCTTGCTCCACAACTTCTGCGCCGTCTCGACGGCTAGGCTCTTCCGCACGACCCCCACGCTCCTTCCCGCCCCGTGCTCGCTCCTCCTGGGAGGTGCAAGCCTGGCTGACAGAGTACTCAGACCCCCGACAAGACATCCACCTTGAAATGGCCTCCCGGCCCCACACCTTGCCACTGAAGGGCCGGGGGGCATTGCCGCCAGCTCACGGCCGCCGCTCCCCAGCACATGCGGCCCGCCCCTTAGCCTCCCCACCCGCCGCACGCCCCGCCCGCGAAGTCGGTGGCAGGTTTGGCTCTCAGTCCACGACCCGGGACCAGGCACGGCGGAGGAGGGGTCGGGATGTCGAAGAGGAGGAGAAAAAGGAGGGGGAGGCTGACGGCGACGGCGGCGCGGCCGAGGTAAGGACAAAAAAAGGGGGGGGGGGCGCTGGATGGAAAGGGACGGCTGCGTATAGACGTGTGCGCACTTCATCCCTACCGACTCTCACGCACCCTCCTCTACCTTCTCGTCTTACAACACAGCCCGAAAGCCGCGCCAAGATTACCGCCCGCGCCCGGGCCGGCCGCGGGATCCCCGCCGCCGCCGCCAGGTCCGCGGCGGCCGCCGCAGCCGCAGTGGCCGCGGCCGACGACCTATACGCCCGCGTGTGGGGCGGCCCGGCCGCGTCGCCCGGAACCGGAAACCGGAAGCGGGGCCAGAAACCGGAACCGAACCTGACCATCTTCGCCACGCCCGGCACCGCCCAGTGGTGGGGCGTGGAACTGTATATGGATGACATGCGCAAGGCGACCTCGGCCGCGCGCTGGCTGGAAGGGACGCTCGCCGCGCTGGGGCCGGTCGGCTGTGACGAGGCCGACGCGGCGGCGGCGGCGGCGGCGGCGGCGGCGGCGGCCGACACGCCCTTGCCCCCCCCCGGCCCCCCCCTGCCGGAGCGCACGATCCAGGTGTGGCTGCCCAGGAAGAAGGTCAAGGCTTACTCCCTGGCCACCCACAAAATGGGCACCAAGAATGTGGCCTACCTGGGCGGGACGGTCGTGTTCTTCAAGGCCGTCCTCGACGCCGCGCTCGCGTCGTACGTGTCCCGGGCCATCGTGGACATGTCCGTGTACGATGAGCGCAAGGAGGTGACGGGGCGCATCGCGGGCTGGCTGCGCAAGGAGAGGGTGGGCGGGGTGCAGGTGCCCCAGCCAGTGGAGGAGGCAGCCCTGGACGCGGCGCGGGCGTGGGAAGCGGTGCCTGAGACGTGGGACTATGAGCGGGCCTGGGTGGAGACGCACGGCCCTCTCGTCCCGGTGCCCCGCCTGCCGACCGCGGTGTTGACAGCCCAGGCGGCGGTGGCGTCGACGGCGGCGACGGCGAGGGATGCCAAGGCGGCCGCCCGCCTTGCCCGCGCGGCGGGCAAGGAGGCCAAAGCGTCAAAAGGCGCGGTCGAGGCCGCCGAGGCCGCTGCGGCCGCTGCGGCGGCCGCCCGCGCCACGACCGAGCGCGCGGTCGCGGCGGTCGGATTAGCGTCCGCGGTGGCCAATGGCATGCTCCTACCGGACGAATTCAGCAAGTTCGCGACGAAGGAGGTCATAAACGCGTTGGTCACAATGGGACCGATCCCCCTCGATTCCCCCCCCGCGTTCATACGCGCGTGGATAAAAAAAGGGAATGCGGTCCCTTTCGATGGCGCCCCCCTCGACCAGGCGGCCGTCGTCGGTGGCGACCAGGCGCTCATGTGGTACGCGGACCCCCAGTTGTTGGAGGGCTGGGCGGTCGACCCCATCGCCCCCGACCCGGCCAGCGCGGCTGGGGGGGACTGGGGCGGCAGCGGGGGCGCCCGGTCTCCACCCTCATCTGCGGGCGAGGGGTACGGCAGGGACGGGGGCGGCATGTACGCGCCCCGGGGGGGCTCCCGGGGCCGGGGCGGTGGCGGTGGGGGTGGCGGGTGGGACACCGCCCGCGCCTCGCCGTGGACCCCCTCCTTTGATGGCGGGCGTTCGGCCGCGGTCGTCGACGCGGGTGGTGGCTGGTACGGCTCCGTCCCCGAGGACGACCCGGCCCTCCCCGCCTCCCCCGCCTCCGCCTCCGCCGAAGATGCCTGGTCGGCGTGGGGCGACGCTCTGGCGGGTGGAGGGGATGAGACCGCCCTAGGCGGGACCGACTTTTGGCAAGATGAGGCGCCTGCTGCTCCCGCCGCCCCTTCCGCCGCGCCCGTCCCCGTGGACGCCGGCGCGGCCGCCCTCCGTGATTTCTATGAGAGCGAGGGCGTGGCGGATGATGCGTCTGCGTCCTGGTATTCTGGGCTGGACGCGGCGGACGCGTGGGCCAGCGGCGGCGGGAGTGGTGGTGGTGGTGGTGGCGAGGAGGGGGACTGAAACAAACTGAAACCTTCTTCTCTTCATTCTTACTCTCACACACATGCCGCCCTTCCAAAAATGGGCCGTCCGCGGCATGAAGGCTGGGGAGGCCGGGACCGCGGCCTCCCTGATCGCGGCCGCATTTGCCCAGGAAGCGGCGGGCCTGGGGCTAGGAGAGGTGAGGAGAGAGGAGGTGGGGGCGGACCAGGTGGGGGTGGTAGGGCCGACCTTTTTTTCTCGTCTCACCCCCTCCATCCACAGAACCAGTGGGCGGCCCTTCTGGCGGCCGAGCTGGACGCCACACACCCGAGCCTCATCGCGGTTGCCGTGCGGGACTCATCCATCTCATCGGATGAGCTGGTGGGCGTGGTTGTCTTGCGCACGGCCGGCGGAGAAGGAGAGCAGCCAAAAGGCCGGCGCCGCTGGTGGTGGGAAAGGGCTCCGCACGGCGGCCTGTCCGCCGCTGCCCGCCTGGCCCTGCGGGATTGGGTGCTGCCCGAGGCGGTCGCGCGCCATGAGGTGCTCATAGAGTACCTGTGCGTCTCCCCGGCCGCCCGCCGCCAGGGCGTGGCGATCGCGTTGCTGGTGGCCGCCGAACGGGCAGCAGAAAGGGCGGCGGGTGAGGGCGCCCCTGGACGCAAGCTATCTCTGTGGGTGGCGGCATCCAATGCCGCCGCAGTGGCCCTCTACGCTCAGGCCAGCTTCACCGCGACCAAGCGGACGGCTGAAGGGGGGTGGCTGACCCAGGCCGCGTGCGCTTTCTTTCTTGGCGAGGCCGCCTGGGTGCGGATGGAGAAGGGGGTGGGGATGGCTGAGGCCAAGCGCGCCGCCCTGCCACCCGCCTCGCCTCCCGCCTCGCCCCGCCTGGCCAGTTACCGGCCAGGCGAGGGCGCCACCGTCGTTGCCGCCTTGTAAAAGAAAGAAAAGAAAGAAGCAAAGACGCTGCCACACACACACGAACTCCTCTCTCAGAAGGCAAAAACCACACACAAGCTACACTCTTCCACGTTTCCCTCTCATTTCTGCGAGTCTGGCCGCGCGGGCGGGAAGTACTCCCGCCCCACCATCCCCCCCCGCATCACGGTCTGGGCGACGGTGCGCTCAAAGTCGCGCGGGGCCTGGACCTGCATGGCGGCCGCCTCCTTGTTGAGCGGGTCGTCCGGGTTGGGGTCCAGGAACAGGAATTGCAGGCCGTAAATGATGGAGTTGATGGACAGGACGGGCTTCCAGTCCTCGCGCAGGATGTTGAGGCACACATTGCCCTCCGTGTCGATGTTGGGGTGGAAGACTTTCGTCCTGCACTTGACTTTCGGCGGGTCGTGCGGGTACGCGCCCGACACCGTGATGTCAAACCGGAAGCGGCCGCCCCGGTACAGGCCATCGTCGGGGGCGATGGAGATCTCAAAGTGCATGGGCTTGTCCCGGCCGTCCGGGAAGGCGACGGCGATGCCGGACGACAGGTTGAGCTCGGAGAGGTCTTAGGGACAATGGATGGATATGGAAGGGCGTTTTTGAGGGGAGGCCGAGGAGGTCGGTTTTGCCCCCCCTCCCCGCGTCGCCCACGCACACAGTGCATGCGTCTCCCCGCCCTCAATCTACACCCACACCACTCACCTTTCTGTAGGCGCAGCTCGCCTGGAGTCTGCTTATTCTTGCCCGCCACCGAGTCCGCCTTTTGTTGCTCCTGTGCGTTTTCATTGTGGAGGTTTTTTGAGTGAGAGCGTGGCGACCGGGAATCGGGGACACCTCTCATCCTTTTTGTTCGCGGCGCGCCCCGCCATCTGCACGCCCTGTACGCCTCTCGGAGCAGGGGCTGGGGGGATGGAGGTGCCTTTAACTCGCCTTGACGGAGAATAGCTTGATCATGGCAGCAGGGTGGGGTGGAGTAGGGCGCGGGCGCGCGAAGAAAAAAAGAAAAATGGACCAACGAGATTGGTTTTTCTTCTTTCCTCTTTCTCTCAACCCACCTTCCCCCATAACGGAAACACACACGCGTTTCCCCTCCCGTCCCACCAACATCGCCATGGCCAACATCACCCTCTCCTACGCGCCCTACACGGACGCCCTGGGCTCGCCCCCGACCATCGAGGCATGCGGCGCGGCGACGCCCGCGCACTGGCGCACTGTCTTTGCGTCCACGCTGGCCTCCCCTCTGACACCGCTGTCCGCCTTCCAGCCCCTCAACCTGGCCGCCTACTACCAAGGCCCCCTGCTGACCCGGGCCATCCCGGGCCTGGCCTTCACGGGGGTCGTCCTGGCTGCCTGCCTTGCCTTCCTCACCTGGCGCGCCGCCCGGGCGGGGTGTGGCTGCTGCTGCGCGCGCGCGCGCCGCCGCGCCCGCCTGGCCAGGTGGGCGGGCTTGGATGGGGCGGCCGCCGCGGCGTCCGCCCCACGCCGCGTGTTGGGGAGTCGCACTCATAAAGTGCTGATTTGGCTTGGCATGGCGGGCAGCGTGCTGGCTTTGGCGGCCGCCGCCTACGGGGTGGCCCAGGCTGAACCCCGCGGCCTGGACAGCGCTTTGGAGGCCCTCCGCGGCGACACCCCGGCCGCCGTGCGCGGCCTGCTGGTGAACGCGACCGCCCAGATGGCGGAGGTTGGAGCGGCCTTGAACCAGGTGGCCGTCGCGGTGGCTAGCATGGCGGCCTCTGCGGGCGAGACGGCGGGCAACGTCTCCCTTGCCCCAGCAACCACCGACGCGGCCGCCCTGGTTGCGGACGAGGCGACCGCCCTGGTGGCCGACTTGCGGGCCACCGTCGACGATGTCGCCTCCATCTCCAACTCTCTGGCCGACAGCTTGGTCGGCGGGCTGGACGAGGCCGTCGACCGCTTCCTGCCCCTTGCCCGCAGGGTGGACGCGGGGCGGCTGGGACTCATTTATGGCATTTTTGGCCTCCTCATCCTATCCCTGTCCTGCGCGGCCCTGGCCGCGGCTGCTGGCGTGCCTGCCGGGCTGGCCGGGGCGGTGGGTGTGTCCCTCTTCCTAGCTGCCCTGGTAGCTGTCCTGGCCATCCCGCTCCTAGGCCTGACCGTGGCGGCCGGCGCGGACGCGTGCGCCTACGCGGAGCCCCTCATCCTCGCGGTTGCTGTCCGTGCGGACGGCGATGGCGGCCTCGCCGCGCCCATCCTGGCGTCCATCCTGTACGGACCGGCCGCGAGACAAGATTTGCGGGACTGGCTGGCGCTGCAGGGGATGGGTGGTGGTGACGGCGGGCCCCTGGTCGCCAGCGCGCCCTCTCTGACCTCCTCCCTGCGCTCGTGGTCAAAAAACTCGACCACGAAAGTGGCCACCGCCTCCCTGGCCGACACGACGGAGGATGCCCTAGGTCTAGGCCTGGCCGACCTGGCCACCGCCGCAGATGCGGCCGGGGCAGACCTGCTGGACTTTGCGGGCTTGTACAATCAAACGGTCGCCGCGCCCGCCTCGGACGCGGCCGCCTTCCAGGCGGCGGTCGAGGCCGCCTCGCGCGCGCTCAACGCGACGGCGGACCGCATCACAGCCCTGGATGCCACCCTGTCACCCGCATCACTGCGAGCGGTGTACACGCGAGTCAAGGGCGTGCTGTGCTGTGTCGTCGCGGACGGCGTGGGTGACCTGTGGTGGAGCGCCGCACTCGCCGCAGGCGCGACCACTCTGCTCGCGGCCGCCCCGCTGGGCGCGGTCTTGGCCCGCCTGGACGGCCTGCCGCCGCTGCCGCAGCACCGCCACCGCCGGTACTGCTGGTGCTCGGGCGGGTGGGACCGTCGGCGGGCGGGCGAGAATGAGGGTGGTGAGGGTGGTGGGGTGGTCGGCCCCCCACACACACCTCTGCCGGCCCCCCGAGGTGTTCCAGCGGGCGCCCTCACGGCCGCCGGCTACACCGCCGCCGTCGCCTTGCCACCGGGCGGGCAGGGGGGCGGATTGTTCGTTGGTCCGCCCCTGGACGCCACGCTCAGCCCCCAGGGCAGTGGCGTGCCCTTGGTGCGGGCTGCGCAGCCGAGCGCGCCACCCTTGATGGGTGGCGGTGGGAGCCCCGTGATCGTGCCGCCCGCGGCTTGGCCGGTCCGCCCGGCGGGCCACAGTAGTGCCCCGCCGCCGCACTGGGCTAAGTACCCCAAGATTTGAGTCAGTCAAAAAGGGCGTGAGTTTTTTTTTTTTTAAACTGACTGTTGTTACACGAGGTTTCTTTCTTCATCATTCCTGGCGTTGCTGCTGCCAGGGCAGGGCTAGGTCCGCGGGCGGCGGGATGGCCACCGTCACCAGCTCGCCTGTCACGGGATGGGTCAGGGACACGTGCACCGCCCACAGGCAGACCGGGACGCCGCCCCTGGTGGACGAGGAGGGCCTTGGTGGCGGCGTGCGCGCGCTGGTGGGCGTCGCCAGCAAGCCCGCCGGGACTACCGCGTTGATTCCGCCCCGCTCTTCGCCACGCCGGCCACCGCCCGCCACAACCAGGGGGGGCGGGTCAAAATCGACGGCCAGGTAGGCCGCCGCCGCGGCGGCGGCGGAGCGATGAGGGGTGGGGGTGGGTGGGGGTGGGGGGCGCGGGGCGAGGGGGGCGTCACCGTCGGCGGCCGCTGCCGCCATCGCCGCCCACGGCGAGGCCACCGCCGCCGGCGGGCTGGGCTGAGCGGGCGGCCCCCGACGGGACGCCCACCCCCGCCCCAGACTGGGCGCGGGCACGGCCACCCTCGCCAGGTGGGGTTGGGTGGAGGGCGTTGAAGAGGGGGTCACGCCACCAGCGGCCGCGGCCGCCTCCCGGGCCGCCGCCCGGGCGTCCGCAGCCGCGTCAGCCCGCAGGCGGTCGACCGCGGTCGTGCCGGACAGGGCGGACCAGGGGTCGCCGACGTCGTGGGATGAGTGGACAGGGGGCGGGGCGGCGGCGGCGGCAGCAGGGGAGGAGGCGGCCTCAAACGCAGCTGCCTGGGCCCGGCCCTCACCCACCCCTGGCCCGTCCGCCCGGCCGAACCGGGCCCGGGCGGTGGACGCACTGTTGCGGGATTCCTCCTCATCGTCACCAACAAATCCTCTCCCAAGCCGGCGAGCCCCGCCCCGGGCGACGCGCTTGGCCGCAAACATGGCGGCCGACGCGGCCGACGCGGCCGACCCGCCGAGGCGGGCGGAGGTCGAGGAGGGCGCTCCGTGCCCGCCGCCCCGCCCCAGCGAGTCCCCCACCAGTGGGTGCCCCGCCAGGGCCATGTGGCGGCGCAGCTGGGCGGGCGGGCCCGCCAGCGGGCGCAGCTGGACGGCGGTGACCCAGGAGGTGGTGGACGGAGGTGTGTGTGTGGGAGGGCCGCCGCCAGGCAGGCGGCCGGCGACCCGCCCCGACCGCAGGGCTGTCCACTCGGTCAGGGCCGGCCGGCCGTCCAGGGGGGCGGCCACCCGCCCCGCCCCGGCCAGGCGCCCCATCACCAGGCCCACATACCGCCACGCCACCTCGCGGGCGCCCAGGGCGTCGCCCAGCGCGGTCAGGGCGGGCCGGGTCTTGGCGACCAGGACCAGGCCGCCCACCCACGCGTCGGGGCGGTGCACGGGGCGCGGCCGCCACAGGGCGCCCGGCGTCGACGTCGGTGCCAGGATGGCGGGTAGCAGGGACTGGACGTCTGGCACCCCCAGCCCCGCGCCCTGGGTGGGCATGCCGGGAGGCTTGACGACCAGGGCCAAGTGATCATCCTCGTACGCGACCTGGAGGAGGGCAGCCGCCTGGGCGGTGGCCGCCCTGACCAGGGAGGCGGGCGCCGGGCCCGGGGCCGCGCCCGCCTGGCGCAGCGTGCAGGTCACCTCATCGCCAGTAGACAACGGGGCGTCCACAGGCGCGGGCGAGCCATTCAGCAGGACCTCCCCGCGCCGGCACGCCCGGCGGGCGGCCGTGATGGTCGGGAAGCGGGTGGGGAAGAGGGTCGGGAGCGCGTGCGCTAGCGCGGACGCCGCTTCGCCCTGCCCCACGACCGTGGCGTCCATGGTGGCGTGCCCCGGGCGGGGACCGGTCCCGGGCGTGAACCGACGGTGCTGGTGGGCGATGTGGAGTGGAGCGGGGGCGGGGCGCTGTGTTTGGAGGGGAGGGAGCCAGCGAATTTGAGCGCGCCCCCATCTTGTTTTTTTTCCCGCCCGGAGCGACGACGGGGACACGGGGACGCCGTCGCGGGGCCCCGGGAGCCCCTGCATGCGCCACGCACTCAGAGCGGCGTACCCCTCTCCCACGCTGGCGTGTGTCTTCACCTCGATCGCGGACGTCCCTTGCCCGGCCCGGCGTGGGGTGGCAGGCCAAGGCACGGAGGAGGAGGAGGAGGGCGGCGGCGCGCCCGGTGACGCCGCGGGCTTTGGTGGCATGCTTGTCCGTGGCCGGGCCAGCCGACTGACGGGGAAGCCGGTGGTGGGGACGGCACCGCCGCGCACGCTGGGGCGGGGTGGAGGCATGTGGGGTGGAGTGGTGGGGCGCAATTAGGACGCAGAGAAATAACGAACTGTGCATGCGCATACCTTTCCATTTCTCTCTCTCTGTCGTTCTCTCTCCGCCCCCCCCCCTCCTCCGCCCTTTTTTCTCACCCCAATGCCGCCGCCCGACCCCTCCGGCGCAGCCTGACGCCCACATGGCCTCCACCCTTGCCCGGCGGGCCAGCACCGCCCTCGGCCGCTCCTTGTCAACAACAGCGCAGCTCTCCGCCGGCGACCACCACCCGGCCAACCCGTCGCACCCACCCGCCCTCCTCCTCCGCGACTTCATCGCCCGCTCCCTGGCGACCTACTTTGCGAGCGCCGCCCCGCTCGGGTCGGGCGCGGGCTTGCCCCCGATGCCCTCAATGGCCGGCCAGGCGGACTACACCCGCGCCGTCGCCGCCCTCTACGCCGCCCAGCCCCCCGGCTCCTGGCTGACGCCCTCAGAACTGTTTTCCCCGCACTATGGACGGGCCGTGGCGGCGTTCATTGTGGGTCACCACGCGGCCAACAGCGTGAATGGCAGCCCCCTGCACATTATTGAAGTCGGGTCCGGACGGGGCACGCTGGCCCGGGACGTGCTGGACGCTTTGAAGGCAAACAGGAGTGGTGGTGGGAAGAGTGATAGTGAAAGAGGTGGGAGCCTCTACGGGCGGACGCGGTACGCGACCCTGGACGTCTCGCCGGGCCTGGCCCAGGCAGCGCGGACGACGGTGCGCGCGGCGGGGCATGGGCCGGGCGTGTTCAGGCAGGCCCTCGGCGACGCGTGCGAGGCGGGAGGCTGGGCCGCGGCAGCGGGCGCACTGCTGGTGGGTGATGATGAGGCCAGGCCGGGCGCCGCACGCCCCGCCACCCCGCCGCCTCCCGCTACGCCGTACATCCTCGCCTGCGAAGTCCTGGACAACCTGCCCCACGACCGGGTGGAGCGGGTGGGCGGCGGCGGCGGCGGCGGCGGCGGGGCGTGGGCGCAAGCGATGGTGCGGTGGGGCGGGCCGGGGAGCCCGGCCCCGCTGGAAGAGTTGCACCCGCTGGCCGACCCCGTCGTCGCGGCCTGCCTGGCCGCCGCCCTGGAGGGTGAGGGCGGGGCTGCTGCGCCTCCTCCGCCCCCGCCGCCGCCTTTCCTGGCCCGCCTGGGCGACTGGGTGGTCGGCGAGGCGCCCCCACCCTGGTCCCTGCCCCTCCCCACCCACCCCTCCCGCGCGGGCTGCTTGTTCCTGCCGACGGGCGCCGCCCGTTTCCTGTCCGCGGTGGGCGCGGCTTTCCCGAACCACACCCTGCTGGCCTTAGATTTCGACGCGCTCCCCAGCATGGTGCGTGGAGGGGGGCTGGCGGCGTGGCACGGCGCGGCAGGCTCATCATCATCAACCTGCTGGGGCGCGCCCCTTGTGTCCGGCCCGCCCACCCCCGGCGCGCCCGCTGTCGACTACCCGCACATCCTGGCCGTGAACCCACCGGGCAGCGCCGACATCTTTTTCCCCTCCGACTTCGCGCTCCTGGCCCGGCTGGCGAGGCAGGTGGCGGCCGCTGGGAAAGGGCCGCCGGCGGTCTCCACGCTTGTGATGAAGAGCGCGGACTTCATGCGGCGCCACGCCCCGGACCTCGCCGCCACGGCGACCGCGTCCGGCTGGAACCCGTTGGTCGACGATTTCGCTAATACGGCCGCTTTGGTCGTGGAGAGGAGAGGGGTAGGAAATGTAGAAAACAAAACGTGAATTACGACCACAAAAAAACCCAATCACCATTTTCATCCAGCCGTGGCGGCCACGATCGGGCGCATCAGCGTGATCGTATCGCCCTTGAGCAGGATGCGGCCCAGGGGCTTGCGCGTGCCGCGCTTGGCGGACACCTCGTCCGCCTCATCCAGCACCAGGTTCATGTACTCGTCGAAGCCCTGGTCGGAAAATAAAGAGGAGAAAGACGAGAGGTGAGGATGGAGAGTGGAGAAAGTTCGTTGCGGCCACTTACTCTCCCTCCCACCCACACTCCCACTCACAATGATCTGCCCCTCGATGCGCAAGTCGGTCTGCTCGAACAGCCAGATTTGGACCCGGGTCCGGGACTGGAGGAACCGGAAGATCAGGTTCTGTGTGTGTGTGAAAAGAAGAGAGGGGGAGGTGAGCAAAGGGTCGGGGTTGTCGGCGTGCTTTTCTCTCCTCCTTCTCTCTTAACTCATCAACTCACGATCGGTTGGGTCATGATCCGCTTGACGCGGGGTTGCTGGGCCTCCATGTTGGCCGCAGGAACACACACGCGAGAGCGTGGACAACGGGGGGTGGACGCGGGAGGTGGAGTCGGGGCCGAGCGCGGCAGGTGACGAGATGTGAAGCCCGAAAGCTAGGGCCAATGACAAAACGCGGAGGCTGCCCCCTGTTGCCGTCGATGTGCAATCTGTCTGTATGTGGTGCCTGAGGTGCGTGTGTGAAAAGGGATGGAGAGGGCGAACGTGGGCGTGTGTGGCGAGGACGCGAGAGGGAGACGGCGGCGGCGGTGGGGATCGGCAAAGAGCCTGGCCTTCGCGTCTCTCCCTTCCACGCGAGCCCAGCTCCATCCGGTGGGATGCGCGCAAGTTTGGGCAGGGGGGAGGATGAGTCTCTGGGGCAGGCGCCTGAGATGGTGGGGCGCGCCGCTGCTCCCCCCTAAAAAAAACGGACCTCTTATGACTTTGCTGTGAAAGTTGCCTTCTCTTTCTCCTCACATTCATCGTTCAAGAGCGGGCCTTCTTCTCTCACGGGCCCCGTGTGTGTGCGCGCAAGCTCCAGAGCTGTTCCAAGCAAACTCACACACCACGTCCTACCAGCGCTCTCTCATGGCAGCCGCGGCCGCGGCGTGGCGGGCGTCCGCGGCGGCGAGCCGGGGCGGAGGCGTGCAGCGGGCGGCCGTCGTCGGCGGGCCGTCGTGGACGCGGCCGCTCATGCGTGCTGCGTCCTCGCCCGCCTCACCGCCCCGCCCCTCCCACACAGGCCGCCGGGGCATGGCCACCTTCACCCGCCCTCTAGCCGCCACGTCCAGCCCGGTCGCGGAGGACGCCGCGTACGGGGCCGACCAGATTCAGGTAAAAAAATGAAAGCAAATTGGGGTCGCGCGCAGTTTTTTTTTTTTTTTTTTTTGTATTGCGCACCCGCCCAGTGCCGGGCGCGGTCTCTCCATGAGCTGCTGTTTCCCTGGCGAGGGGATGGTATGGATCACAAAGCTATTGCCCGTGAAGCGGAACTTTGCGTGCCTCGTAAAGTGGAACGGCCCCGCACGCGTCTCTCTCCTCTTCTCCCTCATCATTTTCCATCATCACAACCACACCCCTCTCTCCCCTCCCATCTCACACACCATCTCACACACAAGGTCCTCGAAGGCCTGGACCCCGTCCGCAAGCGCCCCGGCATGTACATCGGCTCCACCGGCCCCCGCGGCCTGCACCACCTGGTCTACGAGATCCTGGACAACGCCATCGACGAGGTCCAGGCGGGCGAGGCGGCCAACGTGGAGGTCAGCGTGGACACCGGGACCGGGTGGGTGACCATCTCGGACGATGGGCGGGGCATCCCGGTCGACACCCACCCCTCCACCGGCAAGTCCTCGCTCGAGACCGTCCTCACCGTCCTCCACGCCGGCGGCAAGTTCGGTGGGGAGGGGTCGGGCTACTCCGTCTCGGGCGGCCTGCACGGCGTTGGCATCAGCGTCGTCAACGCGCTCTCCGAGTCCCTGCGCGTGACGGTCTGGCGGGACGGGCGCGCGCATTCCCAGTCGTACGAGCGGGGCAAGCCGCTGACGCCCCTGAAATCCACGCCCCTGCCACCGGAGGACGCCAAGAAGCGGGGCACCCGCCTGGCATTCCGGTACGACCCCCTCATCTTCACCAGCGGCGTGGTGTACGACCCGGACACCCTGCGCTCCCGCCTGCGCGAGGTTGCTTTCCTCAACTCGGCCGCCACCATCAAGTTCCGGGCGGCCCCCGCCGACGTGGAAAGCGCTCCCTGGGAGATCTTCGCCTTCTCGGGCGGCCTCAAGGAGTACGTGACCTGGCTGAACCGGGACAAAGAGGTCCTGCACCCGCCCATATATGTGAACCGCACGATCAATGGCGTGGTCGTCGAGGTCGGCCTCCAGTGGTGCGCCGACTCGTTCTCGGACACGCTCGTCGGCTTTGTCAACTCCGTGAAGACGGTGGATGGCGGCACCCACATGGACGGCATGAAGGCCGCCCTGACCCGGGTCATCAACTCCCTGGCCCGCAAGAGCAAGGCGCTCAAGGAGGGCGACCCTTCCCTGCCAGGCGACCACGTGCGGGAGGGCCTGGGCGCGGTCGTCTCGGTCAAGGTCCCCAACCCGGAGTTTGAGGGCCAGACCAAGACCCGGCTGGGCAACCCGGAGGTGCGCAAGTTGGTCGACTCGGTCGTGTCCGAGGAGCTGAGCGCGGCCTTGGAGCTGGAAGCCGCCACCTTTTCGGCCATCCTGTCGAAAGGCATGCAAGCTTTCCGGGCAGCCGAGGCGGCTAAAAAAGCGCGCGAGCTGGTGAGGCGCAAGTCGGTCCTGGTCAGGTCGACCCTGCCGGGCAAGCTGGCCGACTGCACGTCGTCCGACAAGGCCGCCTCGGAGATCTTCCTGGTGGAGGGCGACTCCGCGGGCGGGTCCGCCAAGCAGGCCCGGGACCGGCGCTTCCAGGCGATCCTGCCGCTGCGGGGGAAGATCCTCAATGTGGAGCGGCGGGACGACGCCTCGCTCTACAAGAACGCCGAAATCTCGGACCTCATCGTCGCCCTGGGCCTGGGCGTGAAAGGCGGGGCCGACCTGAGCGCCCTGCGGTACGGCAAGGTCATCCTCCTGACCGATGCCGACGTGGACGGCGCCCACATCCGGACGCTGCTCCTGACCTTCCTGTTTCGGTACTGCCGGGAACTGTTTGAGGCGGGGCGCATCTTTGTGGGCGTGCCCCCGCTCTACAAGGTCGACCCCCTGCGCGGCGCGGCCGGCACCAAGAAGTCGGCCTACTGTTACGACGATGCCGACCTGTCCGTCGCCCTGGAGGGGCGGGTGCAGGGGTCCTACCACATCCAGCGTTTCAAAGGCCTGGGCGAAATGATGCCGGAGCAGCTTTGGTCGACGACGCTCGACCCGGCGACCCGCACGCTGCGCCGGCTGACGCTGGAGGACGCGGCGGAGGCGTCCCACCTGTTTACGCTGCTCATGGGCGACAAGGTCGGCCCCCGGCGGGAGCTGATTGAGGCGTACGGGGCCAGCCTGAGCGTGCAAGACCTGGACATATAAATGAAAAGAAATGGAGAGAGGAGAGCGTGTCGCAAAGAAAAATTGAACCTAGCAAACTCAACCAACAAAACGCGCCCCGCCGCACACGCACTTTTTATCTCACAACCAACCCTATCGATGGCGCCCGTTGGTAGGCGTACCACGACCAGAATCGGCGGACGAGGTGGAGGCCGGCGAGTCGACGGCCAGCTCCTCCTCCAAGTCGTCCCCCCCTGCCCCACCCCCACCCCCACCTCCCTGGACCAGTAGCGCCTGCCGCATGCGGTAGTGCTCCTTCCGCAGCCGCTCAAACCGCCTGTGCCGGGCTTGGGCGTCCGCGCTGTCCTCTGACGTTCGCCCCCCCGACGACGCGCCGCCGCCGCCGTGGCCGTTGCGTTCCTCGGCGGCGAGCGCGTCCTCAAACCGGCGGGCCGCGACCGCTTCCAGTTCCGCCTGGGCGGCCGCCGCGGTGGCGTGGGCGGTGGCGGTCGCGGCGCCGCCCGGGTGGCCACCGCTCCCGCCCCCGCCGCCAGCACTGCCGCCGTCATCGCTGTCAAAGGGGGCGTGGTAGGGTGTCTTGGGCTCGTCGATGGCGGTCGGGGCCAGCTCGGCCTTGATGCGCTCATTCTCTTCGAGGTTGCCTACGTTTTTTTTTTTTTTTTTTTTTTAGTGGGCGAGGAGGGGAGGAGAAATAGGTGGGCAAATGAGGGAACATTTCTCGCATTCACACACGCCAGGCTTCTACTATGGCGCGCTCTCCATGCAGGCGTGCATGGCCTGGGTGCGTGGCGGCGCGCGCCTGGGCGGGCACAAGCGACACACGCATTGGGGCGCCGTTTCTCACCTTCATCCCACTGCACCCCGCGGGCAGCCCACCGGCGGCGGGGGCGGGTGGTTGTGGTGGACGGGCCGGGGGGCGGCACCGCGTCTTCTATGTCTTCCATGGGGCGCGTCGTGGTGGGCATTCAGTGAGAGAGGAGACGCGAAATACGCGAAAGGACAAGAAGTGGGGTCTCTGCTCGCTCATTCAGCCGACCTTCCTCTATCACATCCTCATCACCCTCCATGTCCCCACCTCCGCTCCTCTCCGAGCGGGCCACCCCCTACGCCATCCCCTCCTGGTCCAAGGAGGCTCTGGTGGGGGCAGAATCCATCACTCCCGCCGACCTGTTAAAGCAGCCAGCCGACGACAGGCCGGCCTGTGATGCATGGACCCTCTCCGCCGGCCCACGCGCGACCGCCGACGGCACTCTGTGTGCGTGGGGCGGGTCTGCCAGCCTCACCCCCGTGCGCACCCTGGTGGACGCCCCACCAGGTGTCCCTGCTCCTCTGGCGGCTGTGCTCGTGGAGTTGGAGTGTGGTAAGGGATCGGGAGCTTTGCCTATCCAGCCGACCCTTTCCTCTCACTCCAGCCAACCTTTCGTCGCTCACCATCCCCTCTCCTCATATCCAAATCCAGCCGCCATCCCCTCCCCCTCCGCCATCCCGGTCGCCGCCCGCACCGCCATCCTCGCCCGTGGCCTGGACTCCACCTTTTTTGTGTATGATCTAGGCGCCCTTCACCGATGCTGGAACGGGTGGGCCGCCGCGTTCGGACCCCGCATCACTCCGCACTTTGCCGTCAAGGCCAACCCGGACCCGGGCCTGTTGCGTGCTCTGGCTGCTCTAGGCGCCGGCTTCGACTGCGCCTCTCGCGCCGAAATCTCGCTGGTCCAGGGCTTGGGCGTGCACCCGGACCGCATCATCTACGCCCATCCCTGCAAACCGCCAGCCGAGCTGCGGTTTGCGTGCGCCAGGGGCGTCGCCCTGACGACCTTTGACACAGGCGGTGAGGTCGTCAAGCTTGCGCGCTGGCACCCGGGCGCCCGGGCCCTACTCCGCATCCGGGCGGACGACCCGACCGCCCGGTTCTGCCTGGGTAGCAAGTACGGGTGCGAGATTGGCGACGCGCCGGCGCTGCTGGCCGCCGCCAAGGCCGCGGGTGTGGCCGTTGTGGGCGTCGCCTTCCACGTCGGCTCCGGCGCCCGGGACCCGGCTGCCTACGGGCGGGCGGTGGTAGTCTCGGCGGCCGTCTTTGAGGCCGGCAAGGCCGCGGGCCACGCCATGAGCATCCTCGACCTGGGCGGCGGGTTTGCTGGGGGCGACCCCTACTTGGCCGACGCAGGCCTGGGCGCCATCGCAGCGGCGGTGCGGGCTGCCCTGGGCACACACTTCTCAGCGGACATGCGTGTCATTGCAGAGCCGGGGCGTTTCTTTGCGGAGCCCGTCGGCACCCTGGCCGTCGCCATCAACGGCGTGCGGCCGCACCCCGCAATCAAGCCGCTGCCACCCCCCTCAACCTCAGCCACCAGGGACGCCGTCGACTACTTCCTGTCCGACGGCGTGTACGGCTCGCTCAACTCCATCATCTACGACGACGCTCGCCTGGCGTTCCTGCCGCTGCGGATGGTGAAGGAGGGTGACGATGGAGGGGGCGGCGGCGACGCAACGGCCACCACCACCCCCTCCCGCTCCTCCGTCCTCTTCCCCTCCACCCTTTACGGCCCGACCTGCGATTCCGCGGACATCGTCGCCCGGGGCGTGGCCCTGCCGCGCCTGGGGGTGGGCGACTTCCTGCTGTCTCCGCGGGCGGCGGCCTACTCCATCGCGGGCGCGTCCAACTTCAATGGCTTCCAGGCGACCAAGGCGAGGGTGGCGTACGTCTATTCGGCGGCGGCTGGGGAGGAATGAAGGGGGGAAATGGAGATGGGGCTCCTTTTATGGGGAGGGGGGGGGCGTGTCCCGGCGCCGGTGGAGTGGGGTTTGACAGAGAGAGGGTCGTAGGGTTGTGTGCGCTGTAGACAGGCAGCAGCGCGCGAAAGCGGGCGCGCAATTTTAGAATGGTAGTGGCCGGGCTCGTTTGCCGCCTCTCTTGAGTTAAATACATAACAAAACAAAAATAACAAAACAAAAACAAAATATGGCGGCCGATTGGTGGCGCGCTACGTTCGTTTGCCGCCTCCCTCTCACTTTGCAGCCAGCTTGGCCTTGGTTTCGTCCGAGGGGACGCGCCTGCGATTGGCAGCAGCGATCTCCTTCTCTTCCTTCTCTCTTCCTCTCTTTCACTTCCCGCCCTCCGCCTCCTCTGCCTTTTTCTTCTTCTCCTCGTCTACCGCATCCTGCACCGCCTGCAGCAGGTCGGCCGCCGCATAGCCCTGCACCGTCAACCCAAACTGGGACACGTCTAGCTGGGCGGTCGTGAAGGCGGCGGACAGGGTGTCCAGCTGGGCCCGCCACTGTGCGGAGGAGACCACGTCCAGCAGGCCGGCGATGGAGCGGTGGCCTTCCGGCAGGTGCGGGGACAGGGCTTCCAGGGCGGCATCCGACGTCAGCAGCGGGCGCAGCGCGTCCGGGCGCAGGGCCTCGGCCAGGCTGGGCCCCGGCGCGTGCGCCAGCGCGCGCCGGGCGGACGCGACGGCCCCCAGGTTGGTCACCGCAGCGATGTGCCCGATCTCCTCCCGGCTGGCCGTCGCGGCCTGCAGCGCGGCCGCCAAGGTGGCCGCGTCCACGACTGGCTGCAAGTAGCGGCGCCGGCTGGGCGGCGGGGTTTCCCGGCCAGGGGACCCCTGGCGCTGGCGGGTGGTGGCGGCCCGAGCGGCGGCGGGGGTGGGTCGCAGGCCACACCCAGCCAGGGCGGCCTGCAGCTGGGCAGCCGTCAGCGGGCGCGGGCGGCGGCCCTCGACGCCGCCATCGTCGTCGTCCAAGCTGTCCATGTCGCGGCTGTCGGACTCGTAGTCCGCGGAGTCCAAGACCGCGACCGCGACGGCCGGGTCGGCCGGCGTGCTCAGGGCGGTGTTGGCCGCCGCCAGCAGGGCCTCATCCTGGCTGGTGTCCGGTTCTTGGGCCCAGAAGAAGAGGGTCCGTGACTTGACTTCCTCACAGTCCGGGTTGTGGTAGGCGATCTTGAAGACGCGGGCGCCGGGCGTGGCCAGCTTCGCGAGCGACCAGCCGGGGTGGGTGTGCGGCACGCGGTTGCCCGTGGGCGCGACGGTGTAGTCGATTTCGGGGACGGGGACGGCCTTGTTGTCGGCGCCCCGCTCCACCCACTGGAAGTGGATGAAACCGTCGGAGAGCTACGAAAAAGGGGGATATGGAGAGGGTCAGGGGTTTTGCTAATCCTCACAATCCTTCGCGCCCACCCGGGACGCGGAGATGTGAGAGTAGAGAAAGGATGATGGGCGCCCACCAGGGGCGCGGAGATGTGAGAGTAGAGACAGGATGACGGAAGAGGGAGGCTGAAGGCAGTTGTGCTAGGTAAAGAAAAAAAAAGCACGTCGCAGCGGCGAGTGGTGCTAGACGCGTAGCTAGACTTTTCTCGCCCCGCGCCGGGCGACAGGGGGGCCGCCCCACTGCCGCCGCCCGACCTGCGCGCCCTACCTCCCTCCTCGAAAAAAACTCACCCGAACTACCCGGATCAAACCGCGCCGGGGGCATGCCGTCAGCTTGGATCCGCTCTTCCGCATGCGGCCCGCCCGGAACTCTGTGAGGACGTAGAGCAGGTCGCGCATTTTGTTGTCTTTTGTGTGCTGTCGCGCAGAGCGCCGGCGTTAGAGCGCGGGAGCGCGCTGGAAGGGGGGGGGGCGCACCACGTCGTAGCCAGGCCGGCGGCAGAGCCTAGCCTGAGTGTGAGGCGGGGCGGGGCAGGGGGGCGGCGGCTGCGGCAGCGTGCGTTGCGGGGCATTCGCCGATCAAGTTTCTGAAAGCGAGAGATATTTCACTCACTATTCTTCACTCCTTTCATTCGCCGCCGTTTCTCACGCACGCGCCATGGCGTCCGGCGGCCTGTTCAGGAAGTTTTCCCTGGACGACGTGTCCACCCAGAACAATGTCAAGTCGTCCGTCCAGCGCGCGATTCGAGGTGAAATTGGGAGAGAGAGGGGAGGGAGAGGCGGCGAGAGAGGGGAGGGAGAGGCGGCGAGAGAGGAATGGGAGGTCGCCCTCTTGCTCGCGCGTGCAAGCATCTCAGAGATGACCCGCCACTCCTGTTGTTCAATGCGTAGGCGGGCTAATCATCCTGTATCCTGTCAATCTGGGGGGAGCGCGTCGATGGGCGGGCAGGGCCAGGCTCGTGGACGGGGTGGCGGGCGAGGAGACGGGTGCGCGGCGCGGGCGTGTGCCTAGGAAAAACACCTCAACTTTTCTCGTCACTCCCTCCTTCACAGCCAAAATCTGCGAGCTGTACCCGTCCCTGGAGGAGACGAACGCGATAGAGGCCATCATTCCCAAGAAATCGGCGGGCGCGCTGGCAAAATGGTACAGAAGGAGAGACGGAGAGAGAAGGGGGCGAGGTCGAGGGGTGCGCCAAAACCCCGCCCGCCTGTTCTCTCTCTCAGCCCCGGGACCCGGCTTTTGATCCAGGCCCCGCACAGCCCTTCCGCCACCTCTAGGGGCGAGCATAATGCATTATGAACCAATTCCGGGGGTTGGGGAAGGCGAATTGGAGGTGCCTGGCCCCCTTCTGACGTCCATCTCTCTCTCCCTCTCATCTAGCCCTGACCACATCCAGGTCTTTGTCGTGGGCGGCGCACCGCTCTTCTTCTGCCAGCGGGACGGGCCCTGGTTCCCGACCCTGCGCCTGCTGCACCAGTACCCGGACATGATGCCTAAGCTGCGGGCGGACAAGGGGGCCATCAAGTTTGTTTTGTCCGGCGCGCACATCATGTGCCCGGGGCTGACCTCGCCGGGCGCGACCATCGAGGCCGAGGTGAGAAGAAATGAGGGAGAGAATTGGGGGCTTCCCGCGCACACTGCAAGCATCTCACTCACCACCACGTTCTAACGCACGCGCCTCTTTTCACTTTTTTCCTTTCCACTAAGACGGCCACGGAGTCGCCCGTCGCGATTTATGCGGAAGGCAAGGAGCACGCCATGGCAGTAGGCCTGACCAAGCTGTCCACGGCCGACATCCGTGCGGTCGGCAAGGGGATCGGGGTGGAGAACATTCACTACCTGAATGACGGGCTTTGGAAGACGCCCGGGTTTACAGCGTGAAGAGGGCAGCGTGAAGAGAGAGGGAATGTAAGGCAGTCTCTGTTAGAAGAAAAGAAGAGCGAAGGAACGAGAGGTGGAGCGAGAGCACCTTGCCCCCCTTTTTACGCGTGGCCGCCATAGCCAAGATCGCCCACATTTCTCCGCACCTCCCGCAAGTGTCTCCCCCGCATTTTTCCTCACACCTTTGCAGGCTCACATTTTCCGACGCGGCGCACTCATCACCCATGCGCACCACGTATAGTACCCGAAACTCACTTTTCACTTACAAAGCCCGCACCCCGCACCCCTACCCGCCCTTTCTTTCCTCCTTTAGCATGCACGCAACGTATCTCTACACTCCATGCTCTCTCCTCACTGCCGCGACGCCCCCCCCTGGGGCGGCGCAGGCCACACAGGAGGGTAAAACTGGGGTGCTGGGTAACCGTTACCGCCTTGGTGGTGGCCTGGCGGGGCGTAGGCGTACCCGGGCGGCCCACCCGCCGGGCCAGGCATGAAGTACGAGGCCGGCATACCTGCAGGCGGGCCGAAGTCGGAAGGCGGGGCGTAGCCGGATGGCGGGGGCCAGTTTGAACCTGGTGATAGAGGGGGGAGGGTTGGTGAGTTAAGGCCCACGGCCGCGCTTTTCTGGCCACCGTTTCTCCGCATGCCCGCGCACTAGGTGCGCACATTTTCTCTCTATCTCCGCACGCCACTGCAGCTCCAACGACACCACACACCTGTCGGCAAAATGGGGTTAGCCTGCATCATGGCCGCCTCCACCGCACTCATCGGCCGGTTACCGCCGCGTCCAGGCGCCCACCCGCCCCGCCCGCGACCGCCATGGTTGGACCGGGGTGCGGAGTACCCCCGCCCGCCGCGACCGGCGCGATGCGGCAGCGCACACGTCTAAAAATGCGAAGAATTTATGAAAAGTGAGAGTGAGAGGGGGAGTGCGGAGAAGCATGTTACGGCGCTGTGGGACTTCTTGCGCCCTCGTTTTCTCCGCACGCTGGCTCCAGTATGTGCGCACGCGTGTGAGCATGCTTGTGCAGCGAGGTGACATCTAACCCCGCCCTCCCCTGTCTCCGCGCACCTGTTTAGGCTCGGACCCGACCTTGGTCACCTCTTCCTGCGCCTTGGCTTTTAGGAAGGCTTGCTCCGCTTCATCGTCTGAGAATGCGGTCTCGGGTTCCTCCTCATCCGCAGGGTCGACCGCGTCATAACTAAGTGAAGAGGGAGGAGGGAGAAGGGAGTGAGGGACGCCTTTTTGTGAGTTTTTGTGGATTTATCCTTGGCCCGCCCTCCACCCCTCATTCCCGCCGCGCCGGGGCCAAGCTCTGCGCCGCACCGCTCCTTGCTGCGCACAGTGCACCCCGAGTTCCACCTCCGCACTCCACTATCGCTCGCACCCTTTGCTTTTGAGGGCCGCCTGCTGGACAAAGGTCGCATACTTGTCCACCGAAAAGACGGGCGCGCCCGCGGTCGCACCGCCTGGGGCAGCCGGCCCAGGGCAGCGCAGCGCGTACAGTGGCTCCGTAACCGGGCCGAACACGTCCTCCACCCGGCCTAGCGGGGTGCGGTCAGCCAGGCATAGGACGGCGCCTTCGGACAGCGTGTTTGTGTCGGCGGGAGCCTGGTAGGAAAATGAAAGGCGAGGGTCAGGACCACCTACCTCTTCACTGACGCCCCGTCCTCCCCTGTTTTCGTCATCCCCCCCTTTCTCTCCCTCTTACCTGCACCACAATCATGTCCTCCACCAGCGACGCAATGGCCCCTGCCGGCGTGATGGCATCATCCACCCCAATGTCCACATCCAGGGGCGCCGCCACGGCGGGCAGGCCCAGCGCTTCCGCGCCCGTCATTGCCCGCCCGCCCTCGCCATCCGAGTCCTCCTCGGCCTGCAGTCGCTCCACGATCTCGCGCAGCTGGGCGGGCTCAAAGATCTCGCTCTCATTGTCCGAGGAGGAGGCGGGCTCTTGGTCGTCGTCTATCGCATCCATGGCGGTGGGGCGGCCCGCACCAGCAGCAACAGGTGGCCGGCCCTCGACCACTGACAGCAACACGCGGACGTGCCCACTCCCACTGTCTTCCAGGGCGACCGCCACCAGCCCCGCCCCCGGCCGCCCCCGCCCACCCTGACCCCCGGAAGTGGTTCTGACAGGCCGGTTCTCCTCATCCGAGGTGGTGGCGGCGTCGGAGTCGGCGTCCTGTGAATCCGCATCCATGGGCTGGGCGACCAAGTCGACCGCGTCGAGCACCCCCGGCGGGCGGCGGCCGCCTGCCGTCGCGACGGCCACCCGCTCAAGGGCTGCCGTCGCTTGCGCGGCGGCCGCGGCGGCCACCTCTAAATCATCCACGCTGGGCCCGTCCTCATCGTCCACCCATTCGTAGGCGGCCTCATCATCCATGAGCGAGATTTCGGCGGAATCGTGGTAGGCCGAGCGCGGGCGAGCAGAGAACGAGGGAGGGCCACCGCGGCCGCCGCGACCACCACCACGGCCACCACCGCGGCCACCACCACGGCCCCGGCCACCACCTACGCCCCGCCCGCCTCTTCCACCACTCGATCGCTCAGGTAGGCGAGAATGGCCGGCCGCGGCGGCGGCGGCCATGGCCATGTCCGCCATGACGCGATTTGAAGGAAAGAGAGAGAGAGGGGGTGCGTCTGGGGAGAGAGAGAGAAATAAGAATATGAGTGTGAGGGGGGGGGGGGGGGGGCGTGGGGCGCGGGGCGGGCCAGATACCACCAAAGCTCCTACTTGCCACGACCTGGTGGATCGGGTGGGCAGGAAAGGTACGGTGGCACACGCCAGGGCGTTTTGCTAGAGGGCAGGGACCGTGGAGACGCATGCTGGCATCGGGCGCGTCTCTCTTTTCTCTTTCTCTGCCATTACTCAGCATTGTGCACCTCCGCCTCTCGCGCCACCCTGGCAGCAGGGTGCCCTGGATTGGCAGCGCACGCGAACGCACCGTTAAGTTGAGCGGGTTGAGCAAGAGAACACACAAGGGGGCTATCTCCTCCTTTTTCTTTCTTGGCGGCTAGTTGCGTCGCGCTCGTGAAAAAATGAGCAATGGGCTCTCGGCTCGACACTTCCGTGTTTCGCGCCACGCTACTCTCATTCATCTCCTCATGACTCGCGTCGAGATCACCACCTCCCTGGGCCCTTTTACCCTGGAACTCTACACCGCGCACGCCCCCAAAACCTGCCACAATTTCGTGGAGCTGGCCCGGCGAGGCTATTATGACGGCACGATTGTGAGTTTTTGGTTGTTGGGAGAGGATTTTACTTTGTGTGCTGGTACCGTGCTGATCTTTCCATGCATGCCAGCGTGTAGACCGGGTATTGGAGCATCCGTTGGTGGTCTTAATTTCTACAAGAGGGCGCGAACTCTGCAAACGCCGGCGGTCACTAGAGTTGGGAAGGGCCGCGCCGCCCACCTCCGACCTTTCCTCTCTCTCGCCTGGCGACGGACTCTCATATATCCCACACCTCTCCCTCCATGCACCTCTATAGTTCCACCGCATCATCCCGGGCTTCATGATCCAGGGCGGCGACCCGACGGGAACCGGCCGGGGTGGGGAGTCCGTCTGGGGCGGCAAGTTTGAGGACGAGCTCCATCGCGAGCTCCACCACACGGGCGCGGGCGTCCTGTCGATGGCCAACTCAGGGCCCGGGACGAATGGTGAGCATGCAAAGTGGGTGCGAGAGGGAGCGTGTGCGTGCTCGCATTGCGCGCGCCCTGTGCTCACCATCCACGCCCTCTCATTCGCTACTTTACCCCACAGGCAGCCAGTTTTTTGTGACGCTCTCGCCCACCCCCTTTTTGGACGGCAAGCACACCATTTTCGGGCGGGTCTGTGCGGGCATGCCCATCGTCAAGCGCTTGGGGACCGTCATGACGGATGCTAATGACCGGCCGACCCAGGAGGTGACCCTGCAGACGGCGCGGGTGCTGGAAGGATGAAAATGAAATGAAAAAAAAATGGGGAAAGGTGGGTTGGGTTGTAGTTTCGTCTCAGTTCTGTCCCGTTGTGATTTGCTATCATTCTCTCTCTCCATGCATGTGGGCGCTGCTGTGGGCTCTCGTGTGCGTGTGAATGATGACATCTACCCGGGTGTCTACAACAAGAAATGCACACCCCTTCCCTTCTCTCCCCTTCACTCCCCCCCACCCTCTCCTCCACCATCCCCTCCTCCTCCGTCTGCCTGGGCCGCAAATTGGCCACCCGCCCCGTCCCGGACTCTCCGCAAAGCCGCTTGGTGGCGTGACTCATGCAAGTATGCCCCCCGTGTCTTCACCAGCTGGCCCGCCGCCTCCTGGCGGGCCCGGGCTTCCCGCCGCTTCAGGATGCGAGCGTACTGACGCGGGTTGACAAACTGGACGGGACGCGCCGGGTCGACCGCGGTGACGGTGGAAGCCCGGACGAGGGCAGCAGTGGCCGCGGTGGCTGTCATCGTCGCAGTGCCTGTCGGGGCGGCGGGCGAGCGCGCCTCCGGTGGCGGCGGCAGAGGTAAAGGTCGGTGCCGGCCGCCAGCGGCCGCCCCGCGCGCGGCTGCGGCTTCCACCGCCGCGACCGCCACCTCCACGGGCAGGGCGTGCAGGAGGGCGGGCTGGACGGCCGCCAGGGTCGCCATGACTGAGCTGTTCGCCGACCCCGCCAGGGCCCCATAATACGGGTCGGCCCGCAGGGCGGTTGTGTAGGCGGCTAGGGTGGCCGGGTCGAGTGCACCGTCGGGGCCCAGGTTGAGCGGCGGGGGGGGCGGGCGGGAGGGGAAGGCGGCCGGTGCGGCGGCGGCGGCGGCTTGACCGCCGCCCCTCCCGGCGCCGCCGCCACGAGGGGTGCCTGCTCGCCCAGGGGAGGGGGGGTGCTGCTGCATGGCTGCATGTGCGAGGGCGTGGGGGAAAAGATGAGAAGAGCGCGCGCTCGATGCCCGTCAAGATGCAGAGAAAGAGACAAGACGCGCGCGCGCTCACAAACCACTCACTCACCCTGACCACTGGTGCCAGCGCGCCCACGGTAGGCGGCGCGCATGCGCGGGTTGGGTGGGTGGGGGTGGGAGGGCAGCAGGCGTACACAAGCCCCTCTGAAAACGGAGGTCTGCGAAAAATCCACAAACCATGTCACTCCTGCCTTCGCTACACAACGCATCCGCGCACGGACGGCCCGCAACAGGTGAGCGTGCGTGCCCGTGCATTCCATTTACGACTCGCGTGCAAGGCCAACACTGCAGCCCTGCTCTAGACGCCCGCCTGGTCGAAATCGCGTCCGTCAGGCCGCACCTTGGCCGCATGTTCAAAGGCCGCTCCGCCTCTCCGCTCGCGTGGCCGTCGTGGCCCCGTCGTGGCCCCAGCGCTTTGCTTTGCTCACACGTCCTCACCCATCCCTCCTTTCGCCCTCTCCACTCATACGCCAGGCAGCGCGCCGCCCTCCAGCCCTGCACGCAAGCCACAAGAAAAGTCAAGAAAAGTCAGTGCTCCAGCACGCACCCACAGACAAACCATGCGGGCGTCCCTGAGCGCGACCGCGCCGGCGTCGACCGCGCCGACCCGGCGGGCCACGCCATCGCTGGCCCGTCCAGGTGCGCGGTCCCTGCGCCGCCGTGCTGGTGAGCTGGTTTGCGAGAGCATGCATCGCTGGGGATGAGACAAGAAAATGAGCGGCTCAGTCGGGCGGTGACGCGACGCGTCGCGAATTGGGGGAGAGCCGGCGGCTAGGAGCGCTCCCGACCTCATAGGATCGCTCCCGACCTCACCCTGTTCTCTCTCTCTCTCCATCCAGCCGCCCCTCCTGCCGCCGCCCCGCCCGTCGCCGTCGTGGACGTCGGCCTTAAGGACGCGCCCCTGCGCTCCCTGTTCCCCGCTGAAAACCCGCCGCCCGCCCCCGGCGCCCCTAAGCTGAAAGTCGCCATCGTCGGCTCCGGTTTAGCGGGCCTGTCGACGGCCGTCGAGCTCCTCGACCAAGGCTACGAGGTCGACATCTACGAGTCCCGCGCCTTTGTGGGCGGCAAGGTCGCGTCCTGGGTGAAGGACGGCAACCACGTGGAAATGGGGCTGCACGTCTTCTTCGGGTGCTACTTCAACCTGTTCCGGCTGATGGCCAAGTGCGGGGTGCTCCAAAACCTGCTGATGAAGGAACACACGCACACCTTTGTCAACAAAGGGGCCGACGTGCGGGACCTGGATTTCCGGTTCTTCGTGGGCGGCCAGAAGATCGGGGCGCCCTTCCACGGCCTGAAAGCCTTCTTCACCACGCCCCAGCTGTCGCCCCTGGACAAGGTCGCCAACTCGCTCGCCCTGGGCACGTCCCCCATCGTGCGCGCGCTCTTCGACCCTGAGGGCGGCATGGCCGACATCAGGGCCCTGGACGGCATCTCCTTTGCGGACTGGTTCAAATCGCACGGCGGTAGCCAGGCGTCCATCGACCGCATGTGGTGAGTGGAGAGAGGAGAGAGGAGAGGTAGAGTGTCGTGTGGCGGGGCGCGGACGGACACAACAAAAGACGGCGTCCATCTTCTCATCGTCAATCCATTCTCCATTTTAGGGACCCCATCGCCTACGCCCTGGGCTTCCTGGATTGCAAGGACATTTCCGCCCGGTGCATGCTGACCATCTTCCAGTTCTTCGCCACCAAGACCGACGCGTCCGTCCTGCGCATGCTCAACGGCTCGCCCGCAGACCGGCTGTTGAAGCCGATCACCGATTACGTGCGGGCCAAGGGCGGGCGCATCCACCTGCGGACGGGGTGCCGGGAGATCCTCTACTCCGGCACGCCGGGCGGGCCCGGGGTGGAGGTGACCGGCCTGCGCATGACCAAGGCCGGCGTGGAGGAGGTCGTCCGGGCAGACGCGTACGTGGCCGCCCTAGACGTGCCGGGCGCCAAGCGCCTGCTCCCCACCCCCTGGCGCGCGTTCCCGGAGTTTGACAAGATCCATTCCCTGGTCGGCGTCCCCGTCATCACCGTCCAGTTGCGGTACCCGGGCTGGGTGACAGAACTAAAAGATGGGGCTGCCGGCGTGCGGGACATGTCCCGGGGCGCGCACGGCCTGGACAACCTGCTGTACAGCGCGGACGCTGACTTCTCCTGCTTTGCCGACCTGGCCCTGGTCAGCCCGAAAGAGTATTACAAGGAGGGCGAAGGCTCCCTGCTCCAGTGCGTGCTCACGCCGGCCGACTCGTACATGCCCTTACCGAACGAGGAGATCGCGGCCCGGGTGCACAAGCAGGTGGTCAGCTTATTCCCGTCCGCGGCGGGCATGGAGCCGACCTGGCACTCGGTCGTCAAGATCGCGCAGTCGCTCTACCGCGAGGCGCCGGGGATGGACGTCTACCGCCCGGACCAGGCGACGCCCGTCGCCCGCATGTTCCTGGCCGGCTCGTACACGAAGCAGGACTACATTGATTCCATGGAGGGGGCCACCCTGTCGGGGCGGCTGTGTGCGGGCAAGGTGCTGGACGCGGCGCCGGGGCTGGCGGGCGGGGTGAAGAGGGAGGCGGCCGCGCGCGTGGCGGCGTGAAAATGATGATGGTTTTTTTTATGTGAGTTCTACAAATGTTTTGTCAGTCTTCACGCCATGTCGTCGCTTCCTCCTCCTCGTGCACCACCACCGTCTCTGTCACTCTTAGTGGCCGCAATAGGTCCCACTTCCACCGCGGGCCCGTGGCGGTAGGGGCGGGTGCAGCCGCCGCACCGCCCGCCGCTGCCCCGGGAACTGCCGCAGGCGGGTGGGCCTTGAGGTGGTCGGCCGCGGCCGCCTGGGCAGACACCAGGTCCGCCAGGGCGGCCTGGATGAGGCGGGCGTCAGGCTCGTGGCCGAGGAGGATCAGCATCTCCGTCAGCTCGCCGGAGGCGGTAAGCAGCGCTGGTTTAGGGGCAAGGGAAGTGATGAGGTCGGCCAGGCCAGCCTCTTCTGCGTCCCCACCAGCCCGCAACCGCTTGGAGGGCTTGGACGGTTTCTTCTTCTTCTTGGACCCGCCGCCGCGCATCGCGGGGCGCCCGCCGATGGTGGACGCGGGCGCTGTGGAGGCGGCAGAAGAGGGCGCCAAGCCGCCCGCAATGGTGGAGGAGGTTGTGTACGCGGACAGCCCAGACAGGTCGGACCCCCAGGCGGACGCGCCGTCGCCTCCATCCTCGTCGTCGCCCGCCGCGACTGCACCCGTGTCGGAATCTCCCGCGCCCGTGCCAGCCCCGTCGGGGCCCACGGCGGCGGCCAGTGCTTCGCGCCGCGCTTGCACGCTCTTGTAGCGTGCCAAATACTTGACCACCCGCCCCGCGTCCTCCCGGGCGTCCGCCAGCGTAGTGGACGCCGCGTCAGCGGCCGCGGGCGCGAGCACCGTCTCCACCAGGTCCTCCCGCACCGCCTCGTACGCCGCCCCCAGGGCCGCCCGCCACTCGTGGGCGGCGGTCAGCCAGGTGATGGCTGAGTCCGGGTCGTCCAGGTGGCGTGCTGAGATGGCGGCCGCCTCAGCGTACCGCCCGACCGCGGCCAGGCTGTCGGCCAGGTCGGCCGCGAGGGTACGCAGGCGTGGGCGGGGCCACCCAGCGCGGGCGGCTAATGCCAAAGCGGGCACGGCCTGGCCGGCCGCCCGGTAGGCGTCGATGGCACCCCGGGTGTCACCGGCGGCTAGCAGGGCAACGGCCGCATCTTCGGGCTTGCCTTTAGACCGGAGGTCCGCCGCGTACCGTGCTAGTGCGGACGCCCGGGCAGCCTTGAGAGCGGCCGGGTCGGCCCAGGCGGCGGCGGCCGTGCCACCGGCCGCTGCGTCCAACAGGCCGACCGCCTCACGGAGGAGCCCGCGCTTCGCTGCCAGGTCCAGGGCGGACTCCAGCCGGTCCGGCCCGGCCTCGATCAGTGCTGCCAGCGCGCTCTCGTGACGGCCAAGGTAGGCATCGATGGCGGCCCGGCGGAGCGGGCCAGACGGCAGGGCCGCCCAGGCGCGCAAGTCGACCAAGTGTTCGGCCGGGTCCCGCCCTGCCGCGAGGGCGACCAGGTAGGCGACGCCCAGGTCGTAAGTGCCCAGCGCGGCCGCGTACAGGTGGTCAAAGGACACTGCTAGCAGGAGGTGGCGCAAGCCCGCGTCCGCGGTGGGCGGTGGGGCGGTGCCGTCGAGGGCGCCCGCCCGCCGGCGGGCAGTGCCCAGGGCCTCTCCCGACTGGGGTGGGAGGTGAGAGGAGGAGGAAGGGGAGGCCTCGATGTCCGCACACGACGCCAGTTCGGCTTCCCGCCGAGTTTTGACCAGGTCCAGGGCGGCTGGCAGGTCGCCCAAGATGGCGTGCGAGGTCAGGATGGGGCGCAGATAGCGGGCCGGGTCGGCGGCGGTGAGCGCAGACCGCAACGCGCGCGCGACGGCTGTGACCTTGTTGGTTTCTCCACACTCATGACCGCCCACCCCCGGGATGCGGGCGACCCAGCTGTAAAGGCCGCCCGGGGCGACAGTGCTGGACGGGTTCAGCGCACGCAACAGGTCGGAAATGGTCGCATCATCCACCACTGCCGCCACATAGGCGGGCGCGGCCTCCAAAAAAGCGGGCCAGCCAACGTCAACCAGCAGGTTGGGGTCCAGCCGGTGGGTGGCGACCGCAGCGGCAGCGGGCGCGTACTCGCCGGCCACCAAGGCCGTCGCCACGGCTGTCAGCACTAGGGATCGAGGGCTGATGGTCTCCAGGTTGCCACGCGGCAGCTGGAGGACGACCCGGCAGCCCGACCCGGGCGGGGCGCACACCAGCGCGGCCCCGCCCTCGACCGCCCGCTCAGTCATGTCCGTCCCGGACGTCGTCGCCAGGCCCCGGCCCTTCATGGCCTTGTGCATGTACACCTGGAGGTCGCCTTCCCGCTTGGCAAAGCGCCGGGCTTCCGCGGTGGGGCGGGTCGGCGGTGGCGGGCCTGGGCGCAAGCCCGGCCCGTCAAGGGGGGTGGCCGGGTCGAGGGCCGTCTCAACTGGAAGCGAGCGCAGGACGGCGTCCACAGAGGTGTAGAGCAAGAACGGCCCGCCCGGGCCCGCAGCGCGCACGGTAACCGAGTTGGCACAAACCGAGACGTGGCGGCCCCCGCAAAACAGGTCGCCCCGGGCGGACAGGCCGACGGGGATGGGGGCTGGCTGGGCAGGGAGTGCGCGGAAGGTGGGGCAGGGCGTGGGCAGAGAGGGGGGGAGGGCGACCGGGTCCTCACCCGCCCGCCACCAGGTCACGCTGCCGCCCGACGCCTGGACCAGCACCCCCGGCGCGTCGCCATTCTCTGGCGACGGTGGGACCTGGGCGAGGCGGAGGACAGATGTGCGTGCAAGGACGCGCAGCAGGGTCGCGCACCTCCCCTCCACTCCCAACTCGACAGCCACCTCTCCCGCCAGCGCCACCAACAGGCGCCCGGGCGCCAGCCAGGCCACCTCACGCACGGTCCGCCCACCCGCCCAGTCGGCGGGCGAAACGGGCAACTCGGCTGCGCCAACCCGGTCGTGCTCGTACTCGCCCGCCGGGTCGCCAGGCGAGAGCGGAGGGGCTGATTCCCCGCTTTTTCCCAGGCAGCATCCCTCCCAGTCGTCGCCCACGGGGGCGGCCGCGGTGACGAGGCGGCCGTCAGACAGGGCGGCGACCAGCACTTCAGAGCCGGCGCAGGCCTCCCCTTCGTTGCCAGGCGGCGGGACGGGCGAGATGGCGACGCAAATGACGGGAGTCGGACAGACGATGGCCAAGGCACACAGTGGCGGTGGGGGAATGGACAGGCGAAGAGAGGTGAGCAAAATGTGCACGCCATCCACGACCGCGGCTGTGCCGAGGGGCGAGACAGTGACGTCCAGCCCGAAATCCAGGGCCCTGAGCTCCCCGCCTCCATAGGCGACGCGCAGGCGGAGTGGCGCGCCCTCATCCCAGGCGAGGGCGAGGGCGAGGGCCGGCGGGGTGGAGGTTGATGGGGCGAGCCGAGGGCACCGGTGGTTAGGGCTGCTGCCTGCATCACCCGACAAACTCACCTCCCGCTTCAGGTACCAGTGCCAGTTCGCCCGCCGCCACAGCTGGACAAAAGGCGGGCTGGAGCCCGACCCGGCCACCTCCACCGCCAACACCTCAGAGTCCGGGCTCCAGGCCAGACCGGAGACGGGGCCGGAGGTGCCGCCAAGGCTGAACCCGCCATGGGTCAGGCCGTTGCGCTCAAAGAGGACGGCGCGAGCACGCCCAGACGCCTTGCCGTCCGTCCCTTGGCCTTGGTTCACCACCCCGTAAATGTGGCGGGCGTTGGGCTGCCAGGTGACGGGCGCGGCCAGGCCCGGGACGGCCTCGCCCAGGGCGTGCAGGGCCAGCCCCGCCTCCCCGCCCCCCACGTCCCAGGTGCGCAGCGTGCAGGACACGAGCGTGGCAGGCTCTTGGTCCACCCTGTGCCTCCGGCTGGTCGTCACCAGGGCTTGCCCATCGTATCGCCAGGACAGGTAGGCATCGCCGGGGGCGAGGTGGGCCCAGCCGGCGGACCCGGGCGGGCCACCGCACGCGTCGTCGGAGTCGTCCGCAGGCATCGTGCGCGCGGGGACGGGCGTCGCCCAGCCCTGAAAGACGGGTACGTCGGCCAGAACCGTCCAGGTCGGGTCCATGAGGAGCAAGCGACCGGACCCCGAGACGAGCGCTACCCGGTCGCCCAACGGCGACCAGGCCAGGGCGACGATGCCGCCCCCGACCGCCCCGACCTCCTCCAGTGCGCCGTCAGCGGAGGTCAGGGTGAGGAGGTCGCCCTCAGCTGTGGCAGCGACGACCGCGTCGAGCTCAAGAACGTGGACCAAGGCGGTGACGAGCGTGGTCTTGGGCGGGAGGGGGGTGGACCACAGGGGCTGTGAAGGAGGAGAGAGAGAGGAGAGACGGAATGATGAGAAAAGGAGCGTGCGGGGTTGAAAGTGGAGAGAGCGGCGGCCAAGTCTCGACGCATGTGCGCGGCCGCCCCGTCCTCTCTGTTCCCCCAATTCACCTCTCCACCTCCTGGCGGAAGCTTGACGACGACCCCACCGTGCCCGCCCTGGCAGACCAAGGCGACGTACGAGGCCCCGTTCTCCGCGTCCAGGGCATGGGAGGCGACAGAGAGGGAAGGGCTAGTAGAGCCGACGTCGGATGTTGAGGCGTCGCCTGGGACGCCTGCGGCCTCGCCTAGCCATTCTGAGGCGGGTGGGGGCGTGATGGTGTCTGCAAGGGTGATGAGATTTAGCATTGCGTGAAGTGGCCAAAGGATGCGCGCGTTTGCGCGTGTGTTTTCTTCTTTCTAGCCGGGCGGCGCTCGCTCGATGAGAAAAATGAAAAGGCCGTCTCCCAGACTCGCAAACTCAAAAAAACGGCTCGCACTCTCTGCGCGCCCGCCCCGCACTCCTCGCTCACCCGTACATGACGGTCCTCGCCCCCGAGCACCGCCAGGTGGTGGACGCCCTGGCCCTGCTGGTGAAGGACGAGCTCAAGGTAAGACAGAGGGCGGGCGGAAAGCGCGCCCCTGCCGGCCCTCTCTCATTGCGCGCCCCTCGCGCTCGAAAACGCTCAACCACTCTCTCCATCCACTCACAGTCCGTCTCCTACAAGTGGCTGGCCCGGGAGTTCAGCTTGCCCGCCACGCTGGCCAAACAGCTGCTGTTTGTGTACCTGGAGGAGGCAGCCGGCGGCGCGGCCGCGACCTACCTGGTCGCCGGTTGGGAGGCAGGTGCGTCTGGTGACGCAACCACCCGCCAGCACATCGTCCGCCTGGTCCCGGCCACCCGCCTGGACGCCGCCCGGGCCGCCCTGGACCCGGTCACCGCCGTCCACGTCTACAGCGTCGCGCCCTGCCAGCCGAAAGACCCGGCGGACGTCTGGAATGCGGACGCCGCCCAGAGCGCGGCCCTGTTTGCAGGACTTCTGAAAGGCCAGGCCAACGCTCTGACAGACAACCGGTGTGCGGCCGTTGCGGGGCCGACCGTCGCGTGGGCGGGGCGAGCCGCGGTGCCCGTACCCGAGGTTGTCCCTCCTCCACCTGCCAAGTTCGCGCCGGCGGGCCTGTTGAAGGTGGACCCCTCCAAACCGCCGGCCTCGGCCGCCGCGGCCATGCACGCCGCCAAGGCCGCTGCGGCCGCCCCAAAGAAGAAGAAAGCAGGCGGCGGCGCGGGCAAGAGCGTCATCTCCCAGATCGCCGCCGCGGCGGCCCGGCCCAGAGCGGGGGGTGCGGCTACCGCCCAGCTCAAGGCGGAGCCCATGGACGAGGATGAGGATGAGGCCCCCGTGCGGCGGCGGGGCGGCAGCGCGGGCCGCGCGCGTGCGGTGGTGGACACGTCGGACGACGACGACGACGGCGCCGGCTGCGCGGTGGAGGAGGAAGACGCCCCGCCGAGCCCCGCCCCCGCGCCCTCGCCCTTTCCCTCCCCCGTCGCCGCGGCCAAGCGGCCGACGCCGGGTGCGGTCAAGGCCGGGGAGAAGGCGGGCGCCAAGAAACGCAAGGTCACCAAGACCACCATCAATGCCCGGGGCGAGGAGGTGACGGAGGTGGTCATGGAGGACGTGGTGGATGACGACGAGGATGGCGGGAATGACACGCAGAAGGAAGGTGGCGGTGGTGCGGCGGCGCCCGCACCGGCGCTGTCGCCGCCCAAGGCCAAGGCGGCTGGGAAGAAGGCGACCAGCGGTGCCGCCGCGAAGAAACCGTCGCCCGCGGGTGGGAAGAAAAGCGGCGCCCAGAATAGCCTGCTCGGCTTCTTCGGCAAGAAATGAGAGATAGAGAGAGTTTGTGTAGAATCTCTCTCACTGCTGGTTCCTGTTCGGGCGGCGCCGGCTGGGCGCGCGAAAGAGAAGAGGAACAGCTTCCATCCACCCACCCCCATCCATTCCTCCATTTCCCTCCATTCCTCCATTTCACACGCCCACCACACCGTCCCCTCTACACAACCGCTCTCTCTTGCTCTATCACGCTGCCCCGCCCGGCACCCGGTCTCCATTCGCCTCCACCCAGGCATTGATCTCCTCGGGCGACCAGCCCTCAAAGGGGTCCCCCCCCGACGCGCCCGCCCCGATCGCCTTGTCCGCGATCGCCTGGATCTCCGCCGGCGTCAGGCCTTCCAGGGGGTCCTCATCCTCATCACCCACAAAGGACCGGCCCAGCAGGAGGGCCCGCGCCGCCTCAGCCTGGGCGGCTGCCTTGGCGGCCACCTCCTCCGCGGTCTCCACGGGCGGGCCGTCGCTGCCCGACCCGCTGTACAGGCGGGAGGCCAGCAGGACGGCGAGGCCGCCCACAAACAGGCCCCAGTACGCCTTTTCCCAGGGCTTCAGGCCGCCTGGCGCGCCGTCCAGTTGCCGCCGCTCCCAGGGAAACATCCAAGCCGTCGCGGCGGCGGCGCCGGCCTGGGCGGCGGCAGCCGCGTCGGCGGCAGCGGCAGAGGAGGTCGCTGCTGCTGTGGACGCCTGCCGGGCCGCGGCCGCCGCGGCCGCCGCCGCCGCCGCCTCCACAGCTTTAGGCGACGGCGCAGGCATCTTACCCGCATAGTATTGCTCATACTCGGGCGGCATGCGCGGGGCGATGGAGGCGGACGTGGGAGGAGGGAGCGCCGATTGCAAAGGCGTCGATGAAGACGCGGACCGGCGCCCGGACGCCCTCAGCAGCAGCCCAGCAGTGGGCGCAGAGGTGGACGCGCTGGCATCGCTGGTCGCCTGCCAGGCCGTTCGGGCGGCGGTCAAGGCCGCGGCGAGGGCGGGGCGACGCATGAGTCGGGAGGAATGAAGAACAGAGACGGCTAGCCGAGAGACGGCTGGCCGAGCCGAGGCAAACCTCGACCTACAATCTACATGTGCTCGTTGAGCTTTTCTTTGAGCGACTTCCTCCGCGCTTTGAGCGACTTCCTCCGCGTCCCGCACAGGGGTCGGCTCTCTTTCTATCTCTCTACTTTACTTTTCGTACGTCCCCTCCTCCTCTTCCACCCCCGCCGCTTGAAAAGCAGCCCGCCGGGCTTTGCACTGGACGCACATTCCACAGTGCCGCCCGCTGGCGGGCGCTTTGGCACAACTCCAAGTGGACGAGAGGCTCAAGGCCGGCAGGCGGGCGCCCATGGCGACGATCGCCTGCTTGGACATGCACTGCAGCGGCGCGGCCAGGGCCAGGGGCGGGGACAGGGTCGCCAGCATGGCCCGGGCCGACTCCAGGAAGGCTTTGGAGGCGGTCGAATAGGCGACGGCGGTCGTGCTGCCTGGAGGACAAGGCGGCGACACAACCGCGTCCGCTTTCCCCCCTCCGCCCGGGTGGTTGCCCCGGTGGCCGCCACCCGGCAAGGGGTTCAGGTCATCTTGGCAGAGGGCCAGCGCAATGGTGGTCGCACCGATGGTGGGCGCGTACGAGGCCGCGATCGACAGCAGGAACAGGTTCCGGTGGGGGAGGGGGACGTGCGGGCGGGCGGGGGCGTGCAGGGCGCGCAACTGTTCGCCCAGGGCTCGGGCGTCCACCTGCAGCAGGGTGAGCCCGCCCGCCGTGGCGGCGACCGCCCGCCCCGCCAGGCGCTCACGGGGCGCGGCCGCCTGTGCGTAGTCGACGAAGAGAGGGTAACATTGGTCTGCATGCGACCAGTGTGCGTAGTGATGCAAGAGGACAGCAGATTCAACGCCGCCACTCATGAGGAGGATGGTGGGGCCGCCTGGAGGGGGAAGGGTGGCCAGACAGCGTCCAGCGTGCCGGGTTAAGCGACTAGTGTGCCGGGTTAGGAGCATATGTGTTGGGTGGGGCGTGGGTGTTCAGGGTGGCTTGTCTTCAAGCGGGGGAGTGCGCGTCGATATTGGAAAAACGACGAGAAAATAAGCTTTCTCGTTCCGACACGCTCGCTCTGCGCTCTGCACACCTGTGTCGGCAGTCTTCGCGCCTGTGGCGGCCCTGCCCGCGCCGCCTCCTCCCTTTCAGACCAGAGAGCTTGCGCACTCATTCGGCACCCCCACCCCCTCCTCGCCCTCTGACCAAGGGGGCACCACACACGAGGACGACAAAACAAGCAAAGGGCACGCACTCTCTCTCTTTTTTATCGATCACCCTGCGCAATGGAACCGTCGCGCCCGCCCAACGGCACCCCGCGCCCGGCGTCCACCACGGTACGTCAAACGAACATAGTGGCGCGGGCAGCATGGTGGCGTCGTCACCTTCCACACCGATGCGCGACGCAGGCCGGCGCGGGCGCGAGGCGGGCAGGGGTTGGCGGAAAAGAGAGGAACAAACCCGCGCTGCCCCGCGCTCGCGCCTGCGCAGCCATCAACCTCAACTCTCTCTCTCTCCTTTTTTCAGATCGTCGCCGGCGTCCTGGTCAAGTACGTCAACTTCGGGGCTGGCTGGCGGCCCCGCCTGTTTGTCCTCCGGGGTGGCATCCTCTCCTACCACAAGCTGGCCGGCCCGGCCGCGGTGGACGTGCCCGCCCTGCTGGACGGCCTGCGCGCGGCCGGCGGGGACCTGACCCTGGTCGGCGCGGCCGTCCGCGTCGCGGAGGCCCAGGGGCGGGCGCATGCGGGTGATGGCGGGGCTGCTGCGCTGCGCGGCACTCGTAGTGGCATCCCTGCCCCGGGCCTCCGCTCCGGTGGCGGCTCGCTCATGCTGTCGCACGCCGGGTCGAGTGGGGCCGCCGCGGCCGCGCGCGAGCGGGCCGGGTCGGAGAGCGGTGCCTCGACCGGCTCCCCACCGCCCTCCCCGCACGGCGGCGGCGGCTCGCGCCTGGCCTCCTCCTCCCGCCCCGCCTCCGCCACGGTCGCCATCATCCCCCGCCCCGCCGCGGAGGTGGCGGTTCAGGTGTCCGCGTTCGCGCCGAGCGAGGCGGACATGCGCAAGCTGTACGTTCACACGGGGACGGGCACCCTCCGCCTGCGCGCGGAGTCGGTGGACGACCGGTGGGTGTGGCTGGAAGCGCTGCGGGAGGCCAAGGCGGCCTGGTATGAGGCGGCCCCGCCCGCGGCGGCGGCGGCCGCGGCGGCGGGGGCGGGCGTGGCGGGCCACCTGCGGGCGGGCAGCTCCAAGGGCGGGGGCCACCCGCCGGCGGGGATGGCCACCACCACGCCGCCGCCCGCCCTGGCTGCGGCGGGGGCGGCCGCGGCGGCCGCGGCCGCCCCCGCCGACGTGGCGGGCCTCCTGGCCGACTGGTCGGCCAGCGCCGCGGCCTCCCTGCCGGAGCTAGGCGCCCCGCCGGCGGCGGTCGCCTGGGTGGCCGGTGAGCTGCTCACCCAGTCGGTCGCCCCCTCCATGCGCGCCCTGGCTGCCGCGGAGGCGGGGCGGCGGGCGGCCCTGCTCGCCCGGGTCGCCCTGTTGGAGGACGCCAAGCGCCAGCTGGAGACGGAGCTGGTCGTGGAGCGGGAGCTGGCCAACAGCGGCGGCGGGCGGGGCGGCGGCAGCGGTGGCGGGTGGAGCGCCGCAACGACGCCTGGTGGCGGTGCCGGTGCGCGCCCGCCCCTGCGCTCGCAACGCTCCTCCGGCTTGCCCGCCTTCTCACCACCGCCCATCCTCAGTCCTGGCACGGCGGGCGGTGACAGCGACTCCTCCGCCGGTGCCGCGCACTCGGAAGACAGCGCACCGGGTCGTGGTGCAGGCGGCGGCGGCGTGTCGTCGGCTGCCCCTCCTCCACCACCACCACCCACCCTGCCCCGCCCCTCGGGCGGGTCCTCCCTGGGCGAGGACGGCGAGGTCTTCTTCGACGCGCCGGACGAGGGCGGGCTGGGCCAGGTGCCTGCTGGCGGTGGCGCCGCTGCTGCCGCCGCTGCCGCTGCTGCCGCTGCTGCCGCTGCTGCCGCTGCTGCTGCTGCTGCTGCTGCTGCTGCTGTGCCTCCCGCAGCCATCCCGGCCGCGGACGTCGTCCCGCCCCCGCCCCCGCCACCCCAAGGCTCGGCCGCCGCGGCCGCCGCCGCGGCCGCGGCGGCCGCGGCCACCACCACCCGGTCCGCCCCGCCCCCGCCCTGGCTGGCCGCCATGCCGCCCACCCCACCCCTCACCCGCCGGACCGGCCTCCCCCGCCCCGCCCAGCGCGAGAAGGCGGTCTCCCTATGGTCCATCATCAGGGAGTGCGTGGGAAAGGACCTGACCCGCATCTGCCTGCCCGTCTACTTCAACGAACCCTTGTCCGCCCTCCAAAAGACGGCGGAAGACATGGAGTACTCCGACCTGCTGGACACGGCGGCGGGGCTGCCGCCCGGCTCGGTGGAGCGCCTCATCACGGTGGCGGCCTTCGCGGTCTCCGCCTACAGCGGCACCCGGGGAGGGCGGACGTGCAAGCCCTTCAACCCCCTGCTGGGCGAGACCTACGAGCTGGTGTGCCCGGAAAAGGGGTTCCGCTTCGTCTCCGAAAAGGTGGTCCACCACCCGACCGTCATTGCGGCCCACGCCCAGGGCCGGGGCTGGACATTCCAGGGCGACGCGGACGTGAAGTCCAAGTTCTGGGGCCGATCCATCGAGCTGACGCCCGTGGGCACGCTGCGCCTGGTGTTTGAGGGCGGCGAGACGTTCACCTGGTCCAAGGTGGCGACCTCCATCAACAACCTCATCATCGGCAAGATCTATGTGGACCACGGCGGCGTGATGCGGGTGAAGTCCAGCCTGTCGGGGCTGGTGTGCCGTATGAAGTTCCGGGAGGCGGGCGGCCTGTGGGGCGGCCTGGGCGGCGACGGCGGGGCGGCCGCGCGCGAGGTTACGGGCGAGGTGGTGCCGGCGGCCTCGGCGGACGGCGCCACTAAAAGCCGCCGGGCCGCCGCCGCCCGCCAGCCCGGCACCCCGACCATCGCGGGCAAGTGGGATGCCGCCCTGGTCGCGACCTACCCGGACGGGTCGGCCCGGGAGCTGTGGCGGGTGCACCCGCCCCCGCTTGACGTGACCCGGTACTGCCTCACCTCCTTCGCCCTGTCCATGAATGAGGTCACGCCGCTCGAGAGAGACGCGACCAGCGGGGCCTGGCGCGCCGCGCCGACGGACTGCCGCCTCCGCCCGGACCAGCACCACCTGGAGCTGGGCGAATACGACACGGCCAACGCGGAGAAGCTGCGCCTGGAAACCAAACAGCGCGCCGCGCGCAAGGCGGCCGACCAGGGTGAGGCCCTCCACCCGCGCTGGTTTGTGCCGGCCGCGGATGGCAAGCTGCCGGGCGGGGAGGGGCTGACCTACACCTTTTCGGGCGAGTACTGGGCGTGCCGGGAGGCGGGCGATTTTGCGGGCTGCCGGGACATCTTCGGGCCGGAGGTGGTGGGGGACGGCGGTGGTGGTGGTGGAAACGCAGCAACAAGTTGAGAGAGAAGGGGGGGGGGGGGGGGGTATCTGGGGGTAAATTTCAGAACGCTTCTTTAATGCACCCTGTCCTTTGCTGGCAGCCATCGCCTCAAACATGGCGGCCGACTCGACTTGACTACAAACACCCAAAAGTTTGAGGAGGTTGTATGAGGGAGAGAGAGAGCGTTTTTCGCTGCTCGCCCTTTTTTGTTGCCATTTATCATCGCGACCCCGTCCTTTTCTCGGACCTCACCCCCACCATGCCCCCCCTCGTCACTAAACACGAGTACTGGTAAGCGTGATATGTGGAGAGGCGCGTGAGAGAGGCAGGGCGCACAGAGGCAGAGCGTACCCTAAGCGCTGTGCCGATTTGCAACCGCACCCCTCTCTCACGCTCCTTCATCCGCAGGCTCCTCCGCCATGGCCGGTCCAAGCCGAATGAGGCGGGGCTAATCGTGAGCACCAAGGTATGGATGAGAGAGAGAGAAAGGAGAGACGGGCGCGCGGTCCAAAACTCAACCTCCTCATTATTCCTTCCACACACACACAAAACAGGCCAACGGCATCAAGCCCGAGCACGGCCTCGCCCCGACGGGCCAGGAGCAGGCCAAAGCGGCCGGGTGAGTGTTTGCAAAGAGAGAGTTTGCGAAGAGAGGTGAGAGAAAAAGGCTGCTGCGTCAAATACACACTCTCACATCAAACCTCTCCATCCATCCCCCCCCCCCCTTAATAGCCTGGAATGGGCCCGCCAGCTCGGCCCCGGCGTCGACCCATCCACCCTCCGCATCGTGGCCTCTCCCTTTGCCCGCACCCTGGAGACCGCCACCCTGGCCGGCGCCGCGGTCGGCATCGGCCCGGCCCACGCATCCTGCTTCTGCACCGCCGAGGAGCTGGTGGAACGCAATTTCGGGGGCTTTGAGTTGCAGGACCACGCGCATTATGTGACTGTGTGGGAGGAGGACGCCAAGGACCTGGACTGGCGGCCGCCGGGGGGTGGAGAGTCCGTGCGGGATGTGGCGGGCAGGGTGTCCGCCCTGTTTGCCCGCCTGGAAGCGGAGTTTGCGGGCGCCGACGCGGCCGCCGCCGCCTCCTCCCCGCGCAGGGTGCTCCTGGTCGCACACGGGGACACGCTTTCGATTGCGACGGCGGTCGCCAGGGGCGCCGATTTGGGGCAGCACCGAGCGCACGCACAGGAGACGGGAGAGCTGAGGAGGCTGGTCGTGTGAGAAAAGTGATGCAACATGGGTCGGAGGAGGAGACCTCCCC
>Ga0315289_10000705_pt1 | contig 51285 bp, 25 predicted proteins | sample YL17G11_40_MG_FD_203452 | JGI IMG/M metagenome (GOLD analysis project Ga0315289, IMG submission 203452) | Sediment microbial communities from Yellowstone Lake, YNP, Wyoming, USA - YL17G11_40 | ecosystem: Environmental > Aquatic > Freshwater > Lake > Sediment | place: USA: Wyoming | collected...
ACTATCTAAATCCCTCTCGGTGCCCCCCCCCCCCCCCCTCCTGGATGAGAGCGGTCTTGAGAGGCCTTAGGCAGAGCTCCTCCCCTGGAAGACGCCTGCCGGTGACGATGAGCTCGGCGTCTTCGCGTAAGGTCGCGGCGAGCTCGACGCCACCTTCCGCCGCGTCTCGACATGGGGCAGCGGGCACGCAACGCTCCTCGCAGAAGCAGACCCGTGCCCTTTCTTCCTCCTCCTCCCCTTCGGTCCTGCAGAAGATCGCACAGATGTACATGGACGCGCTGGCGCAGAGGCCCATGCTCACCAAGAGCGTGACGTGCTTCGTCGGTAAGTTGTGCTTCTTTTCGTTCCAATGGGAGCTTCCTCTTCGATGGTGAAAGAAAGAGGTGCGCCCTTTCGTTCTCACCCTCTCATCTTTCTCTCTCTCTCTCTCCCCCGCTCTCTCTTTCTTTCTCTCCAAACCCAGGCGGCGTCCTCGGCGACCTCCTCGCGCAGCAGACCACGGGCCTGCCTTTCGACGCGGCCCGCAACCTCCGCCTCGCGACCTTCGGCCTCGTCTTCGGCGGGCCCGCGGGGCACCTCTGGCACCGCGCGCTCGACGCCCGCTTTGTCGCGCCCGCCGTCCGGGGCTCGGCCTCGCAGTTCCGCGTCGTCTTCTCCAAGCTCGCGTGCGACCAGCTGCTGTTCGCTCCGTTGGCGACCGCGCTGCTGTTCGTCTTCCTCAAGGTCACCGAGGGGGGCACGCCGGTGGAGGCTGCCGCGTTCTGCGCCGAAAACTGGTGGAGGACGCTCAAGGTGGAGAAGTTTTTTTCCTTAGGTTTTTTTTTGGGGGGGGGGGTCTTTTCTTTTTTCGCGCCTCTCGAGGTCGAATCGAAAAAAACTCACGCTCTTTCTTTTTTCCATGTCAAAACTTGACTTCGCCAACAACAAAAACAAAAACAGGCCAACTGGATGCTGTGGCCCGCGGCCAACCTGATTGCGTTCGCCATGATCCCGCAGGTGAGAAGAGAGAAGGAGAAGAGCAAAAGGTTTTTCCGCGCGCCTCAACTTAACTTGGGGGTTCACTATTTTTGTCTTTTTTTCTTCATCTCTTCCCTCAACATTTATTCCCCTCCTCCTTCCAACCCAACCCAAATCCATCAACCAGGACCTCCGCATCCTCTACTCCAACGCCATCGGCGTCGCGTGGTGCGCCTACGTCTCGCTGAGCCTCGCGGCTTCCGCGGCGGGAGGGAGCCTCCCGCCCCCGCCGCCGCCGCCTTTTGACAAGCCGCTCGTGTGAAAAACTATTTTTTCTTTAATTTTTTTCATCTTTCATTTCGTTTCCTGATGCCTCCACCAGCGAAGTCGCCCCCGTCTCTGAGCGCGCGCGCGCCCTTTTGCTTCCGCCCCTTTCCGTTCTTTTGTTTTCGTTCGAGGAGAAAATAGAGAGGGAACGAGAGCGAAATGGAGAGACTTTGTAAAATCATCAAAAGACTTTTCTGGTCGAGGATCTTTTTTTCATTTTTTCCTATCTCTCTCTCCCCCCTCTCTCCCCCTCAAAAAAATGGCCGCCGACGACTCCGTCGGGTCGCTGTACGCCCTCTACAAGCCCATCTGGGCTGCGGAGGAGGCCGACAGGTGCACCCGGTGGGCGGCGTTCCTGTCGGAGCTCGCAGGCGGCGGAGATGGCGGCGACGAGGGAGAGACCGAAGAAGAGGCATCGACGTCGACGGTGCCATCTTCAAACCCGTCGGCGCTCCCGCTCTCCGCCTCGAGGCAGGCAGCGGGCCTCGCCGCGCTCGACGCGCTGGTCCAGTCGTGGCGCAGAGATGATTCTGACGGTTCCTCGGACGATGACGAGCCGCGCAGGGAGAAGCTGGCGCGGCTCAGGGCCCTGGCGCAGGCGGGGCTACCGATGGTAAGGGAGAAGGGATCGACTGGGCTCGTGAAGCGACGGCGAAATTTCGTTTCCTCGGCTAACCTCTTCTCTCTCTCTGCTCTCTCTTTCTCTCTCTCTCTTTCTCTCTCTCTCTCTCAGTCCATCCGCGGCCCGCTCTGGGTCTCCTTCCTCGGGGTACGGGGCAAAAAGGTCCCGGGAGAGTACGAGAGGCTCTGCGGCGACGCGGCGGCGGACGCGGAGGCGAGGAAGGCGAAGGCTGCTGCTGCTTCTACCTCTTCTTCCTCTTCCGCCGCCATCGCCGCCGCCGCCGCCACTGCCGCCGTTGAAACGGGCGCTTCGTCGTCGGCGGCATCGGAGGAACAGCGCCGCCGCGCCGCCAAGCGCTCTGTCTGGGACGCCGCCACGGCCTCCTGGGACGCGCAGATCGGCAGGGACGTTCCCAGGACCCTCGCGGGACACCCTTTGTTCGACAGCAGCGAGGAAGGGGGAGGGGGAGGAGGAGGAGGAGGGGAGAAGAACGACGGCGGCGACGGCGGCGACGGCGAACGCGAAAAGGGCAGCACCCCCCCTGCCGCCGCCCGCGCGACGGCAGCAGCGGCCCCCGCCCCCGCCGCCTCCGCCACGACCACCCGCCGAGAGGCCCTCTCCCGCGTCCTCCGGGCCTACGCCCGTCGCAGCCCCCACACGGGCTACTGCCAGGGCATGAACCTCCTCGCAGGCTGCCTGCTGCTCTTCCTCGACGAGGCCGACGCCTTCTGGGCGCTCGCCGCGCTGCTCGAGGACGGCTTCCTCCCGCGCGCGCTGTTCGCGCCGGGGATGGCCGCGGCGAGGAGCGACGCCTTCGCCCTGCGGAAGCTGTCCGCGAGCCTCCTGCCGAGCACGGCGGCGGCGCTAGAGCGGCTCGGCGTCGACCCCGGCGCCTCGCACCTCCCGCGGTGGCTGCTGACCTGCTTCGTGGGCTCGCTCCCGCTCGAGTCCGCCCTCCGCGTCTGGGACGCCCTGCTGCTGGAGCGGGGTAAGGGCGCCCTGCTGCTGCGGGTCGCGCTGGCGCTGCTCGACGTGTACGGCCGCGCGCTGTCGGCCGCGGCCGATGGCGCCGACGCGCTGGGCGCGCTCGCCGACGCGCCCGCGCTGTCGTTCGACGGGTCGAGGCTCCTGGACGTCGCGTGCGCCGGCTACGGCTGCGTGGGAGGGGAGGAGCTGGAGAGGCTCAGGAGTCGCGCCGGGGAGGAGGAGGAGGAGGAGGAGGAAGGAGGGGGGGGAGGAGGGGGAACGGGGAGCGGGAGGAGGAACGACGGCGGCGGCGACGACGAAGGCGCCTCGGCGACGGCGACGAGGGCGAGGGCGGCGGCCGCGGCGGCGGCGCTGGCGGCGGCCTCGGAGCAGGCGCCCGAGCCTCCCACGCCGATGGCCAGGGGAAGAAATGGCGGAGGAAGAGGGGGGACGGGCGGAGGATGCAGGGGCGGCGGAGGAGGAGCCGGCGCCCCCACGTCGCTCGGCGGGGCCCTCGCCTCGGCGGAGGGAGGAGGAGGGGGCGCGGCAGAGCGCGCCGGCGGCGACAGCGGCGGCGGCGACGGCGGCGACGACAGCGGCGACGGCGGCGGCGAGAGCGAAAGCGAAGGCCGCCGCAGCGCCGCCGCCGCTCCGAACGGCTCCCCCTCCAGCCCCGCCGCCGCCCCTGCCCCGCTCGCGCGGGCCCCGACCTGGCACGGCGGCGTCGGAGAGTTCGCGGACGCGGCGCTCGCCCACGCCTCGCGCGAGGCCGGGGGAGGGGCGGGGGGCGGAGGAGGGGGCGCGGCGGGAGGGGAGGCTCCCGCTCCGCCCTCCGGCGGGGCGAGGGAGAGAGGCGCCCCGGCGCTCGTCGCCGCCGGGGACAACGGCTGCGGCGGCGGGGCGGCGGCGAGCGCTGCGCCCCTCGCCGCGGCCTCCGCCCCCGCGGGCGCGGCGGCTCCCCCCGCGGCGGCCGCGTCGCCGGCCAAGAGGCCCGTCCGCGGCGCCGCCTTCCCGCCCAGGCTCGAGGCCCCGGTGCCCCCGCCCCAGAGCGGCGGCGGCGTGCTCCTCTCTGCCGCGGCGAGGCTCGCGAGGGAGATCGCCAGGCCTCTGGCGCCGCGCGGGAGAGGGGGAGGGGGGCCTGGAGGAGGAGGAGGAGGAGCGGCGGCGGCGGCCAAGGCGGCGGCGGCGGCTCCAGACTCCCTCCCGCAAAACCCGGAAGCGTCGCAGCTCTCCGCGGTCGCCTCTGCGCTCGAGCTCGAGGCGGAAGCCGCCCGGGCACGGGCCGCCGCCGCGGAGAAGGAAGCCCTGGCCGCGGAGGCGGACGCCGCGCTCGCCAAGGCCGAGCTGGCCGCGGCGAGGGAGGCCGCGGCGGCCGCGGCGAGGGAGGCGGCCGCGGCGAGGGAGGCGGCGGGCGCCGCCCGCATCGGCGTCGGGGCGGCGAGGGAGGAAGCGGACGCGGCCGCGGCGAGGATCGCGGAGGCGACCTCGGAGCTCGCCGCGGGCAGGAGCCTGCTGGGGGCGCGGGAGGCGCTCATGGGCGACTGGGCGAGGCGGGTCGCCGCGGCAGAGGCGGCGGCGGCGGCAGCAAGCCGAGCGGGGAGCGGCGGCGGAGGAGGAGGGGGGAGGGGACGGATCTGGGGCGTGCTCTCTCGGCTCGGAGGGGGGAGGTGAGAGAGGATTTTCTTTTCTACTCTGCGTGTGTGTGTGTGTACAGTACTCCTTTGTCCCGCGAGATGGCGGGAGCGAAAGCGGGGAGGGGAGGGAAAGAACGGTGGGACACGGTCAGCGACCGAGGCTTTTTTCCGCCGCGCCCTCACTCTTTCGCATTTTTCTTTTGACTTCCAGGCCCCCCCTGGGCGGCCTCTTGCCGCCCTCTCTTCTTCCTTCCCTTTGCCTTTCCCAGAAGACGAGCCGGCCTGACCCTCCCCCCCATAATCAAGCTAGCCAATGCGCGTCAGAGGAAGGAGCAGCAGCAGCAGCAGCACCGGGACGAAGACCGGCGGTGGTCGAATTTCAGTCGATCTCCCTTCTTCCTCGGCGGGAGGCACCGACGGCTCGTCGCTCCACCTGTTGCTCGTCTCCCAGGGCGGCAACGGCGGCAAGGCACGCAGGAGCTCAGACTGCCGCGCTCTCGTCGACAGGTTCGTTCTCGTTCGTGTGCTGGCGCTGCGCGCGCTTGGGGACAGAAAGATGGTGCTGATGCGATATGGGAGGCAATTTCGCTTGGTCGACGACGTCCGCTCAGTCTCTCCCCCTCTTTTCTCTCTCTAATTCGACTTTCTCATGTACGCGACATCAGCTTGCGAGCCTGGAACGGAGTAAACGGAGGAATCATGACGAGGACGACGTCGGTGTCGAAAACTCCTCCAACCTCTAGCACTACCGACAATAACAGTCCCGCTCCGGCTCGCCGCGAGAAGGGCTCCTCCTCCCCCTCCTCCTTCTTCGGCGTGGGCTGGCTCTCCGGCAACTTCTCGTCGATGAAAAGCGGCGGCGGCGGCGGCGGCACCGCTGAAGGGGACGCTCCCTCCGCTCCCGCCATCGCCGAAGACGAACCGGAACCCCCTCGCCTTTCCTCCTCTTCGCGCCCTCCGTCCTACGGCCGCCGCCCCTCCCGCGCCTCGGCCGACGGGAAGTCCGAGGAGGAGGCCGATGAGCTCCGCCGCCGCAGGCGCAGCGCGCGACAGTTCTCGCGCGACGGCGCGTTCGCCGCGGCGGCGGGCGCGCTCGTGCGGCGCGTCTCGGCCGGCGCGAGGCGCTCGCTCTCGGACCGCGCGGCCGCCGCCGCGGCGCGCAGCCAGCAGCAGACGCAGCAGCAGATGCAACAGGCGACTCCGAACAACAGGGGAAGAGGAAGCAAGAGCGGGGGCGGCCGCTGGCACCAGTCTCCGAGGAACTCGGCAGAGCGCGACGGCCGGCGGCGCGCGGGGCTCGCCGAGGGCGCCTTCGCCCCTCCGTCGATGTCGCCCTCGTCCTCGACCGTCGCGCTCTCCTCCGGCGCGGCCAGTCCGATTTCGGCAGCAGCAGCAGCAGCAGCATCACCCGGAGCAGCGAGGGGCAGCAGCAGCGCGCTGGCCGCGCTCGTCGCCCTCGAGGCGGGGACCGCGACGGCGACGGCTGCGACGGCGAGAGCGGCGGCGAGGGCGGCAGCAGCAGCAGCAGCTGCTGCTGCTGCAGCGGCCTTCGGCGGCAGCGCCGCCAGCAGCAGGAGCGCCTCTCCACCGGGGACCCCCTCCAGGGCCAGCGAGGACAAGTTCGCTACTCCCGAACTGATGGCGAGGTCGCAGCTGCTGCACGCCGGGAGGGAGCAGCAGCTGGGAAGGAGATGATCTCCTTTTCGAATTCTTTTACTATTCTTTCACCCTTTGAGGAAAGGACGACGACGACGACGTCCGTATCCCCTTTTTTCTTGCCCCCCCCGACTTTCAGCAGCAGTGGCAGCAGCAATAGCAGCAGTAGCAGCAGCCGGCGGCGCTTCTCCGGTCCTTTTGTCCAGTTTTTGTCCCCCCCCCCTTTCTTCTAAATTCGGAATGAAAAAACAAAATTGGCTCTTCTTTCTTTCCTCTTTCTTCTTCGAGCGCTCTGCTGCTGGTCAGTCACGCTCTATCTTGCTTCCGCACTCTCCCTTTTATCCTCTCTTGCGTTAAAAACTCAGTTGTCTGTTGTAACACGAAAAGCAAAAGCAGAGAATTCAGATCAAGAGAAAATCACGGTTTATTTTTCTCTCTCTGTTTTTTCACCTCACTCGTCGTCGGCGTCTTCCTCCGCTTCCTCCTCCTCGTTGTCTTCCTCCGCCGTCTCTTCCTCCTCCTCGCCGCCCGAGCCAGCGCCGTCATCGACAGCAGCGGAAGCAGCAGCATTAGTGGAAGCCTTGTTCTTCTTGCGGCTGCGGCCTCCTTCTCCGTCCCCTCCGTCGCCCTCGTCCTCGTTTTCGCTCTCGCTCTCGCTCTCCTCGTCGCTCTCGCTCTCGCTGCTGCTGCTCTCGTACGCCTGCTGCGAGCTCACCACCCGGCCCTGCACGTCCCTGTGCTTGAGGTTGCCCACGCCGAACGACGCGTTGGCCCCGCCTGCGGCCCGCGCAACGAGGGCCGTGGCTCCTACGACGAGCGCCTCCATCCCCTTCCGGGCCGACGGCGCCGCCGCGGCGAGCCTCGCGTCGCCCCTGGCCTTCCCGTCGGCGATCACCGCCTGCGCCAGCCGCGTGCCCTTCTGGCTGAGCCGCGCGACGCGCTCGAACCACGCCACGCCCTCGGCGGGGCTGGCCGAGACGCAGCCCCTCCAGAAGGGCATCGAGCGGAGCAGCGCGCCGACAAAGGCAGTCGTGCCCCTGAGGGCGACGGCGTGGAGCAGGCCCTCGCGGTCGTGGCGCTTGGCGAGGCCCATGAGCGCGGAGTAGGCCTCGGCGGCGGAGGCGGCGGTGGCGGCGTGCGAGGCGGCGTGCGCCGGCAGGGCAGGCGGGGTCGGGGCGGCGGAGGCGGCGGCGGCGGCGGCGACGCTGCTCGCGCGCGCCGCGGCGACCCCGGCGGAGGCGGCGGCGGCGGCCGCGGGCTTCCAGGCCGCCTGCAGCCCCTCGAAGGCCGCGGCGTACCACGAGCAGAGCGTGGCCGGACACAGCCCCGGGAACTCGGCCCCCGGCTCGTGGCGCTGCGCCGCGGTCATCACCTCGCCCGTCGAGGACGAGGCCGAGGAGGGTGGCACGGCGCCGAGCGCGCCGCGGGCGAGCGAGGCCGCGGCGAGGCAGGGGTCGCGCGCGCCGCGCAGGAAGCAGCCGACGAGCTCCTTGGCGGCGGCGGAGCGTCCCCTCCAACCTCCCATGGAAAGGGTCGAGGAGGAAGCGGAGGAGGATGCAGCGGCGGCGGCAGAAGCAGAAGCAGAAGTCGAAGTCGAAGTCGAAGTCGAAGCGGGGCGCCACGACGACTCGAGCATGCGCCTCGCCGCGGAGCGGAGGGCCGCGTGTGCAGCGCCCCTGCCGTCGGGAGGGGGAGCGGTAGAGTTGGAGGCATTGTTGCTGCGTCCCGCAGCGGCGGCGGTGGCGGCAGCGAGCGACGGGGCGGCGGGCACGAAGAGGGCCAGCTCGAGGTCGGCCAGCGCCGCCAGCGCGCGCACGCGCGAGAGGCAGACGCCAAAGTCCGCGGGGCAGGGGCCGTCTTCTTCTTGCTCGCCGTCGTCGCCGCCGTCGCCGCCGTTCGGTCCCGGCGCGTCGAGCGTCGTCTGGCTGTCGACGGGAGCTGGAGGGTCAGAGCGAGGGCGCGCAGCAGGAGCGGCGGCAGCAGCAGCGGCAGCGGCGGCGGCAGCTCCGATGGGGCCCGTCGCGCCGTCGCCGAGGTCGAGCTCCTGGAGCTGCACTGCCGCGGCGGAGACGGCCGACGGGGGCAGGCCTCCAAAGGAGGCAAAGGCGGAGGCAGTGGAAGCAGGAGGCGGAGAGCCCAGGGCCTCGAGGGCCGCCGCGGCGAGTCGAGACTGGGAGAGCGGCCCGGCGCCGTTGCTCGCGTCGCCGCTCCCTCGGTCCGCAGCCGCGGCCTCGGCCGCCGCCCGCCGCAGCAGCGAGCGCGCGACCTCGAGCGCGGCCAGGGCGAGACCGTGGGCTGCCGCCTCGGGGTCCAAAGCCGCCTCCGCCGCGGCGGGGCCCACCAAAAGGCAAGGGGACGCGACGAGGGGCGAGGAGGAGGAGGAGGAGGAGGACGAGGAGGAGGCGCCGGAGGGCGCGAGCGGCGTCCTGCCGCCGGCGCCGGCGCCGCCGCCGCCGCTCGTCCTCCTCCCGCGCGCCGCCCGCGGCCGAGAGAGCACCGCCGCGGCGACGAGAAGGAGCTTGCCTATCGCCGGGGCGTTCCTCACGGCGGCGCGGAGCAGCAGTTCCGCGTCCGGGAGCAGGCAGGGGGGCACGGCCTGGTGCGCTGTCGGGTCTTCCGGCGCGGGAGCCGCGGAGGAGGAGGAGGGGGCCCGCCGCTTTTTCGCCCCGCCGCCGCCGCCGCCGCCAAAAGACGACGAAACTCCGCCTCCTCCTCCGCCGCCGCCGCCGCCGCCGCCGCCCGAGAGCCCCTGGGCGAGCTCCGCCAGGAGCGACGCGGCCGGGGCCAGGGCCGCCTCCAGGGGCGCGCTCGCCGCGAGCACGGAGAGCACGTCGAAGGCCGCGGGGGCCAGCGGGCGGAGCAGGCGCGCGGCGAGGTCCGGAGAGAGGGTCCCGCCGCCGCCGCCGCCGCCGCCGCCGCCGCCGCCGGAAACGACGACCTCGCCCCCGGCCGGGGTCGGCAGCGGCGTGCCCTCGGGGCACGCGCCCACCGCCGCGGCCAGAAGGGAGCGGAGCTGACACGCGTGCTGCGCGCGGAGGGCCAGCTTTGCCCGGACCGCGGCGGCGGCGGCGGCGGCCCCTGCTCCGCCCCCTTCGCCGCCGCCGCCGCCGCCAAAGACGCTCAGCAGCTCGCGTGTCCAGTTGGCCGCTGCGAGCAGCGCCCTGGCGCTGACGACCCTCGCCGCCGGCCTCAGGGAGGCGAGATAGCCCTGCTGCGCTTCGCCGTCGTCTTCGCCGTCCGCCGCTGCCGTCGAGGCCGCGGACGGGAGGAGGAGCGGCGCCCCCAGCAGAGCCGAGACGGCCGCGAGCGGCGACGGCGACGGAGCAGAAGGAGGAGAAGAGGAAGAAGAGGAGTCCGACGTCGCCGCGGCGGCAGCAGCAGCGAGTGCAGAGAGCAGGCGCAGCGCCGGCGCCAGGCGCTCCCCGGAAGCATCCAAGGGCATCCCTCCGTCCCCGACGCTCACGCGGGCGGCGTTGGCAGCGTTGTTCCCTCCCGCTCCTCCTGCTCCTCCTCCTCCTCCTCTTCCTCCGCCGAGAGACAGAGACGAGGAAAACGCCCAGGACGAGCAAGAGGAGGCCGCCGCGCCCGCCGCCGCCGCCGAGGCCAGCGCCACGGCCACGGGCGCGGAGCCCCCGTCGAGACCGAGGAGCACCCCGCACCTGAGGACGCTGGCGTCGCGCGGAACGCCGTTTCTGCCCCCCGGGGGAGCCGAGGCGAGAGGGATGTCCTCGCAGTCGGGCGAGGCCAGCTTTCCCTCGGTCAGGTCGATCGCCGCGGCCTCGGCGACGAGCAAGGCCTCGGCGAGCAGCAGCTCGTCGAGCGCCGGGGTAAAGATGACGCCGCGAGGGGCCGAAGAAGCAGGAGGAGGGGGGCCGGGCTCTCCTCCTCCGACCTCCTCGTCGTCGGCCTCCTCGATCCGCCGCCGCCGCCGCTCCTCCGCTCCCTCCTCGGCGGCGCGGAGCACCACGGACGCCAGCTCGTCGAGCAGCAGTCCCGCGATGCCCCTGGCGGCGAAGGCGGAGACGGCGGCGGCAGCGACAGAACCACCGGAGGAGGAGCGGCGGGAGGAGCCGGCGTTGCTGCTGGAGGCGCTGCTCCCGTCGGCCCTGCCCTCGAGCGCCCGCCGCACGAGCGCCGTCGCGTCCCGCTCGACCGCCGCCGCCAGCGCTCCCTCCTCTTCTCCTTCTTCGCGAAGCCTGCGGGCGGCAGAGGCCAGGTGTGCAAACAGCGACGCGGTGCCCGCGGCGGCCAGCGCGCGCTGCCGCGGTTTCGGCGAGCCCGCGAGCTTTGTCAGCGCGATCGTCAGCTCGTCGGCTGCGCGCGAGCCCGAGTCGGCCGCCCCCGAGAGGCCTCCCCCGCCTCCGTCATCCTCCCCGGCGGAGCCTCCTGCGGAGACGGCGGCGCCGATGCCGATGCCTCCCGTGTCGGCGAGGGAGGAAGGAACGGCACCGGGGCCGGAGAGGAGAGCGGCAGCAGCGCTGCTGCTCCCCCCTCCCCCTCCTCCAGAAGCGGCGGCAGCGGCGGCCGACGCCAGGGCGACCCGGGCCTGCCTCGTCGCCGCCGCGACCGCCACGCGCGCGCACACGTCCAGTACCTCCCTCGCCTCGCGCTCGCCGAACCCTGCCTCGAGGTGTTCGAGCACCGAGGTCACGTAGGCCGCGTGCGACGCCAGTGCGTCGGGAGGCGCCGCGCGCAGCGCCGCGAGCGCCGCCTTGACCTGCGCGGGCTGGCGCGAGCCGAGGTGCGCGAGCAGCGACCGGAGCACCTCGGAGCGCGAGGCGGCGTCGGCGAACTCGTCGAAGAGGGCGCAGTAGAGGTCTGCGGCGTACCAGGAAGGAGAAGTGGAGGAAGAGGAGGAGGAAGAGGGAGAGGAGGCGCGCCTCCTTTTGCCGCCGCCGCCGCCGCCCTCGGACGCGAGCGCCGCGGCCGCCGCAAGCGCGTCGGCAAAGAGCGGCCTCAGCTCCCTCGCGTGGCCCCGCACAGACCTCGACAGCCACCTGCGGCCCCCGGGAAGGGCTAGGCAGTGGCGGAGGGTGGCGTCGACGGCCCTGCGGCGGGTGAGGGCCGCGGCGGAAGAAGAGTTGTTGCCGCCGCCGCCGCCGCCGACGCACCCGCTCCCGCTCCCTCGCAGCGCGATGAGCACCCAGAGGTCCAGCGGGGTCAGCGCAGCCGCGGCCGCGCTGCGCGCCTCGCGCAGGACCGAGAGCCAGGCCTCGGAGGCCTCCGGGGACAGGGGCAGCGAGCGCCAGACCGCCGCGGCGACGCGCGGACCCGGGCCCGAGGCATCAGAGCACCTCGAGGAGGCCAGGGAGGCCGCGGCGCCTCGACGCATCGCCGTCGACGGGAAGAGGGATAGGGCCTCTCGCGCCCCGCCCCTCCCGCCGCCGCCTCGCCCGGCCGCCGCCGCTCCCCCGCGCACCGCGGGGAGCCTCGGGTCCGGGGCCCCGGCCTCGAAGCGCAGCGCCGAGCGCACGGCGGCGACGGCGGCCTTGCAGGGAGCTTCGGCGGCGTTCTCGCCGACGTTTCCATTCCCGACGCCGCCGTCGGCACAGCCGTCGGCGTTGCCTCCGTGCCTCAGGACGTAGGACGCCGCGGCGGCCAGCGCCCCCGGCGGCGCCGACGCCAGCCTCGCCGCCGCCAGCGCCGCCACCCGCCCCCTGAGCTCAGGCGGCAGGTCCAGCGCGTCGGCGCACTCGAGCACGGGCGCGAGCAGCTCCGCGTCGCCGGCGAGCGCGCCCTCGAGCGCGCCGAGCAGCGCGGCGTGGCCCGCCTCGGGCGCGACCTCTGGCAGGAAGGACAGGACGTCCGGCCTCAGCTGCGGGGCCAGGCCCCCGCAGAGGGCCCCCAGCAGGGCCTCGGTCAGGGCCTCGGGGTCGGGGACGTCCTCGAGCCAGCGGAACTGGGCGAGGACTAGCCTCTGGAGCTGGATCCCCGACGAGGAGGAGGAGGAGGAGCGAGCGCCGGTTTCGTCGCTGCGGTTGTTGTTTTCGCTGCCGCCACCGCCGCCGCCGTCGCCGTCGCCGCCGTCGTCGCCCAGAGAGGGGAGGGCGGCGAGCAGCGACGCCGCCACGTCTGCCTGCGCCTCGCGCGACGTCAGCAGCGCGCGGATGAAGGAGTCGCCGAGCTGCTGCTGCTGCTGCTCCGGAGAGCCGTCGCCGGAATTCCCACCGCGGGAGGCCATGGGCAGCAGGGCCTGCATCAGCCTCGAGTGCCCTCCCTTTCCCATCCCTCCGCCGCTGTTTTCGTCGCCGTCCTCCCCGTCGTCGCCGTCGTCGCCGTCAGAAGGCAGCAGCAGCGCCGCCTCCATCCCGGCGACGAACGCGAGCCTGGCCGCCGGCGCGGACAGCGCGGCGTCGAGGCGAGCCGGCAGCCGGCGGAGGTCCTCCGGCGAGGAGACCTCGTAGCCTCCCCTCCCAGAGCGGCCCCAGGAGATGATGCCAACGTCAGCGAGCTTGGGGTGGAGGGGAGGTGAGAGGAGGAGGAGGAGGAGGAGGAGGAGGGGGAGGAGGAGGAGGGAGTTGAGAGTTTTGTTTGAGAGGAGAGGTCGAGCGACGAATTGACGCACGACAAGCGAGGTCCGCATTTCGGAATTGCAAAGGAGAATGCGCCTCTCTCCCCGTTAGATCCCTTTTTCTCTGCTTTCTCTCCCCAACGGGAGAAAGAACACGGTGTGACGTGCTCGACGAGGGAAGAGAAACGGGGCGGAGAGGGGGCGCGCGGGTGGCGAAAAGAGGAAGAAGACAGAAGAAGGCGAAACCGTTTCGCTCTCTCTCTCGCGCGCTCTTTCAATTCCGTCCTTCCTCTCTCGCTCTCTCCCTTACCACGGCCGCGAAGCCTGCCTCTTCGAGCCTCGTGCGCTTGCTGACAGGTGGGTGCAGGCCTCCTCCTCCCGCCTGGGAGAGAGGCGGGGCGGTTTGCGTCGACATGGAGGGACGAACGTTTTTTGAAAAAGAGAGAAAGGAGAGAATTCGCTTCTCACGATGTGCACGACGTCTTTTGTCTTGTCGACCTCTCTCGGCCCCTCCCGTGTACAAAAAATGTGCAGACAAAAATGTGCAGCACAAAAGAGTTTTTTTCGTGATTTCATCTGTTCCGCTTTGCTTGACTGATTTTGGGAAGAAAGGAGTTGAAGAGCAGCGAAGAGCGCCAGTCTCGTTGAGACTTATTAGCTCGAATCTCGCGCTCCTCTCAAGACCCCTCCTCCTCCTCGCTCCCGTACCCCCTCTCCTCCCCGTCTCCGCCGTCGTCGTCGTCCAAGAAGTCATCCAGCCTCCTCCGGTGCCGCCCTCCCTTTCCGTCGTCGTCATCATCGAGGTCGGTGTCCCCTTCGTCGCCGCTGCTCTCCTCGAACCCCAAGCCTCGTCTCCCTCCTCCTCCTCCTCCTTCCTCGTCGCCTTCGCATTCGTCTTCGTCCTCGTCGGGGTAAGAGTTCGCGTAGTATCCCTCTGCGTTCGAGTCCGAAGAGGCGTACCCCGGGTCTCCGCCGCCGCCGCCGTCGCTGTCGGCGTTCCCGGCGCCCTCAAAGAGCCCGTCGCCGTCGCCGCCGTCGTCGAGCCCCGGCCACCATACGAGGCCTTCGTCCAGGGCAACTCGTGGCGCCGCCGCAGAGCCCGCCTTCCCGCCGCCTCCGCCGCCGGGCTCGTTCGAGAGCACGTAGTAGTCGTAGACGTAGGCCGAGGGGGACTCGTCGGCGCTATCGACCGTCGCGGCGGTGGAGGGGCGGTTGCCCCTGTCGGCGTTCGCCGCCGCCGCCGCCGAGCAATCTCCCTCCTCTTCTTTCCGCTTCTTCTTCCTCCTCCGCCTCCTCCGATCTTTGCCTCCCGCTGGCTGAGAGGAGAGGTACTCCTTCACCATTTCCATGTAGGGAGCGGCCTTTCTCGAGGCCTCCTCGTCCTGTTCGTCGTCTTCGGATACAGTCTCTCCGCCTTCGTCGGCGTCTTCGTCATCGTCGTCGTCGTCAGTGTCGTCGTCGCTGCTCACCAACTCGAGCTCGACGACCGCGGCGCCCCCGACCGCGGCTACGGCGACGGCCCGCGCGACCGCCTCGTCGGTGTCCTCGCCCTTGCGCGCGAGAGAGGCAGCAGCAGCGGAAGCTGCAGCAGGAGCAGCGGTGGAAGCAGCACCGCCTCCGTTCCCCTCTGCGCCGCCGCTGCTGCTTTTGCGAGGCTCGGCCCCGCGCTTGCGCCGGCGGCCGGCGACCTGTCTGTAGCGCGGGTGGGGGGCGCGCTCGTCGTCAATGAAGTTTTCTGCAGCAGGAGAAGGAGAAGGAGGAGAAGGAGCCACAGCAGCTGATGCCCCTGCTGCGGCGGCGGCTGCGGCGGCCGCAGCGAGCGCCGCGGCGAGCGCGCCCCGGCCCCCGGTCGCCACTCGCCGGAACGCCGACGACAGAGAAGAAGCAGAATTGCTGGTATCGTCGTTCTTCGACTTCTCCTTCTCTTCCGAGATCCCCAGGCGGGCCAGGGCGCCCTCGATCCCGCGGGCGGGCCGCTTTGCGGGGCCCTGGGGAGCGAGGCCGTCGATGACTGAGTCGGAGCGTGTGATTGTGGAGGACGGGGGGAGGAGGCGAGAACGAAAGGTGAGCGTGTCGAAGAAGGAGAGGTCGTAAGACGAAGAAGAAAAGGAAGAAGCAATCGCCGCCCAGTCTCTCAACGAACCAAACTCCTCGGGCGCCGCGGCGCCGCGCCTGCGCTTGACACGGAGGACGGTCGCCGTGGCCGGGAGAGCGGCGGCGGTCTGAGCCGCCGCTGCGGCAGCGGTGGCCTCGCCTGCGCTTAAAGCAGACATCGAATCTCAAGATCGAAACGAAAAGAAAATTTTGTGCACCTTTTCTCGCCACTTTCGTTCGCACCGGATAGGACGACTATTGCCGTTCATCTTCTTCCGCCGCAGGCCAAAGGACTCCCTCTCGCGCTCGCTCGCTCGCTCGCTCCTCATTTTTGGACTCTGACGGCACTGGAAACCTTGTAATTAACATCTTTTTTTTCGTTTGTTCGGAATAAAAAGCGGGGGGGAACAAATCCGCAACCCAAAAAACTCTCTCTCTTTCTCTTTTTCCCTCTCCAAATCAAATTCAAGCCTCAACGGCTTTCCCTCCCGTGCCTCCGCGGGCCGCGGCGCGCTTCTGCGCCCTTTTCGCGTTCTTCTTCGCCGCCTTGTGAAGAGCTGGGGTCGACGGAGCGGCGACATCAGCAGCAGCAGCAGCGCCTTCCTTCTTCTGCTTCTTGTGCCTCCTCTCTCCTTCGCCGTCGCGGCCGAGCCCGTCGCCGCCGCCGCTGCCGCCTCCCTCACGGCCGCCGCCGTGCTTCTTCCCTCCTCCTCCGGTCGCCAGCGTCGGCTTCGCGTACGACGCCCTCCTCGCCGCCGCAGCCACCTCGGGGTCCCTCGAGGCGGCGGCGAGCGCGGCGTGGGCGCGGGTCTCGTGAGCGAGGTCCTTCTTCGTTCGGACGGGAGCCTCGTCGCCTCCTTCCTTCGAGGGCGGCAAGCGAGCGGCATGCGGCGGCGGCGGAGGGAGCTGCTCCTCCGCCTCCGCTGCCTCGTCTCCTCCCTTCTTCCCCCCGCCACCTCCAAACCGCCTCTTCTCGGCCCTCCGCTCCCTCTCCTCCCTCTCCTCCTTCTTCCTCTTCGTCACCGAGTTGTGCCTCGCGCCCCCCCAGGACCCGACGCCGAGCTCCAGCATCTTCCCGACGTTGGGCCTGACGAGCCCGCCGTCGTCGCGGTACGGCGCCGAGACCCTCCGCAGCCCCACGATCGCGTTGAGGTCGGCGTCGGGCAGCGACAGCACCTCGCCGGTGTCGAGGCCGTAGTCCGCGGCCGGGACCGGGCGGTACCTGAAGCGCGTCTTGAGCCCTCCGGCGATGGTGTCCTCGGCGTCGAGGGAGAGGTACTCTTCCAAAGCGGCGCGGACGGCCGCAGCGGCGTCGGCAGCGGCGGTCCCGCCCGACGCCTTCGCAGCGGCGGCAGAGGCGCGGGCGCGGGCCGCGGCGAAGCCCGCGCCCTCGAAGGCCAGGGCCTCGATGCCCTCCGCTCCCTCCTCCTCCTCTTCGCCGTCGCCGTCGCCGTCGTCGCTGCCGTCGTCGTCGTCGTCCGAGTCGCTGCCGCGCTGCTGCCTCGCGGACCTCTTTTGCCACTTGTCGTCTTCTTCCTCCTCCTTCTTCGACCGCCTCTTCTGCTCCACCTTTTTCAGCAGCGCGGCGGTCTCGGCCTCGGCCTCCTCGGGCCCGAACTCCTCGTCGTCCTCCTGCTCGTAGTAGTCGTCATCGAAGGCCTCCGCCATTGCGCGGTCGTACTCCTCGGGGTCGAAGTCGGGCCTCGCGAGCAGGGCGGCGAGCGCGCGCGCGCCCGCGGCGCCGGAGCTCTTCTTCTTCTTCTCTCCATTGTCGCCGCCCTCGAGCTCCTTCGCTCCCTTCTTGTTCTTCTTCTTGATGACGCCCGCGGCGGCGCGAGCGGCCTCGAGTTTCTCCTCGATCTCGCGCCTCTTCAGCGTCTTCAACCGCCGGATCTCGGCCTCGTTCCGCGCCTTCGCCTCGGCGACCCTCGCGGCCCTAGCGGCCCTCGCCGCGGCGCGCTTGGACGACTCCTTGCGCACCGCCCCCGGCACGTCGCGAGGGTGCGTCATCAGCCTGCCGCCCCCCGGCTCCTCGAACCGGAAGTTGTAGACCTCCTCGAACGTCTCCGAGGCCCTCATGTAGGCCTCGTCCTCGTCGAGGGCGTCGATGAGGCGGAGGCCGCTGCCATTGCGGCCGTCCTCGTTGTCGGCGGCGCCGTCGTTTTCGTCGTCATCGTCGCCGCCGTCCTCGTCCTCGATCCCGTCGCCGCCCTCCTTGGCCCACACCCGCTTGCCGATGTAGTCCCTCAGGAACGCCTCCCCACGCTCGTCGATATCCGCGTCGGCGTTGCCCATCTCGCGACCGCCGCCGGCGCCGCCGAAGCCGCCAAAGGCCTCATCGAGGAGCGCCGGCGCGACGTCGGCTGCCGTCTCGAGCTCATCGCCTCCTTTCCTCCCCTTCTTCTTGAGCACGCCGCCGAACGCGTTCCCGCGCCCCCCCTCGTCCTCGTCGCTGCTGCTCGCGGCCTCGCTCTCGGACTCGCTTTCTGAGCCAGAAGCGGCGGCCTTGAGGAAGTCAGCTTTCAGAGCGGCCTGCTGCTCGACGTACGAGCGGGGAGGCGGCGGCCTCCTCCGCTCGTCGTCGCTGTCGCCGCCCCTTTCCTCATCGCTGCTCTCGGCGTCGGGGCCATGCTCGATGGCCTGGCGGGCCAGCGCGTCTTTGAGCAGGATGGGCTTTTCCTTCTTTTCCTTCTTCGCCTTCGTCTTCTTCATCGTCGTTTTCTTCTCCAAATCCTCCTCTCCCTCTTCCTCCTCCTCCTCCTCCTCCTCCTCCTCCTCTCCCTCTTCTCCGAACAGCCTCGTCTCTGGGTCGTAAATGCTCGCGTCCCGCTTTTTGAGCTTCGCGAGGGCCTCCAAGAAGGCCACGTCGGAGCGCACGTCGTCCGGCTCGTCGTCGGAGGAGGAGGAGCTGAGGTCGAGGTCGCCGTCGTCGAGGCCGTCGCCGTAGTTGCCGTTGCCGGCAGCGCCACCGCTGCCGAGAACGCTCCGATCTCTCGTGACCGCAGCGGCGGCCTCCCTCGCCGCGGCGGCGTCCAGCTTAGCAGACAGGTGCGAGTGCTTCTCCTGGAGCCTGTGGAGCTCCTCGCGGCGCTTGTTGTGCTGTGTGGAGTAGGGAGTGGGGGAAAGAGAGAGAGGGAGAAGAGATTGGTGAGCCGTCGTCGGTCGAGCGAGCGGCGGCTTCCTCAAGCACCACATGTCGCGTCGCGACTGGAATACTTGTGCTCTTTTTTTGCGATTTCCGATCGCATAGATGCAGAGAACCTGGTCCTTTCATCCTTTCCTAAGCAGACAGAGACTCAAAAAACTTGGAGAGCAGACCCGACTCCGTCGACATTCGGAAAGCTAGCCGCTCTCAACTCCTGCGCTTCAATGCTTTTCTTTCTTCCTTCGTTCTTCTTCTCACCTCGAGCCTCTTCGCGAAGCCCTCGTTCACGCGGAGTTCGGGCTGTCCGAGAGCAGAGACGGGCTGAGCATCCTCATCGTCGCTCTCGTCGAGGAAGTCGCGCTTCTTCTGCGGAGGAGCAGGGAGGGCGTTTTTCTTCGTCGAGGGCATGGTGCTCTACTTTGCTCGAGAAGGAAAAAAAATGGAAATCATCATCCTTTCAAATTTTCCCCTTCTCCTCAATCGGAGTCGAGAGAGACAGACGAAGACAAGAGAAGACAAGAGGAAAGAGAGCGCCCTTTTTCTCTCTCTTTCTCTTTCTTCCTCTCCCGCTCTCTATCTCTCCCCCCCTGGGTCGCGAGGAGCACGTCGCAGATCATATCTTTGCGCACCCAAAACGATTCCCAAAATGACGACAGGAGGAGACCAGGACGACGCGATGATCCCAGCGTCGATCCTCCATCGACCATCGACTTTAAACTCCTCAGCCTTCGCGCCTCTCCTCACCACCACGGGGCCCGGGCGCCACCCCGGCCCGGCCGCGTGGTGCCCCACGATGGACCTCCTCGCCCTCAGCTCGGCGGGAGGGAGGCTGGCCGTGCGCAGACTCGACTGGACGCGGCTCTGGTCGGCCCGCGTCGGCTCGAATGCTCCCTCTTCGGCGAAACCCGCTGCCGCTGCTGCTCCTTCGGCCTCCTCCTCCTCGGCCTCGGCCTCGGCCTCCGTCACGGCGCTCGCCTGGCGCCCCGACGGCCGCGCCCTGGCCGTGGCCTCGAGCTGCGGCGGGCTCGAGGTGCGCGCGACCGAGGACGGGGAGGTCCTGGCGTCGCTCAGCGGAGGGGGCGCACGGTCTCCCGCCGCCGCCGCCGCCGCCGCTGCGGGCCCCACCCGCTTCGTCGCACTGTCCTGGGCGACCGACGGAGGGGAAGGGCCCGCGGCGGCGGCGGGCCTGTCGCTGCGGGACTCGCTCGTGGCCTCGGGGCCTCCCCTGCCGCCGTGCCCGCTGCCCGCGCCGCAGGAGTTCGAGGAGAGGAGCGGGGAGGTGGAGGCGCCGGAAGGCGCAGAGGCGGCGGCGGGGGCGGCGGCCTCTCGGCCCCGCGCGCCCCCGCCGCGGCACGAGCCGTCCTCGCTCCAGGTCCTCGCCGCCGCCGACTCCGAGGGGGTCGTCCACCTCTTCGGGCCCCGGTTGACCCCTCTCGCGAGGCTCCCCGTGGCCGCGGCTGCGGCGGCGGCGGCGAAGGGCGGGAGGGGGCGAGGGGACGGCGAGGGGGCCGTCGAGATTCGCGCCGTCGCCCTCTCGACGGGGCTCGACTCCCTCCACGTCCTCCTGGCCTCTCTCGATTCCCCCCCTTCCTCCGACGGCCCCGGCGGCGGCGCGGCATCCGAATCCCTCTTCCTCGCCACCGTCGACACGCGAGCGCTGGCCCGCGCGAGGAGGGAGCTCACGCGCGTGCTGCACGCCGCGGGCCACGCGCTCTCGCTGCTCTCGGTCGCGTCCCGCTCCGCCGAGGCCGCGGCGGCGCACTGGAGGGAGGCAGAGGGCATTCTGGAGAGGGAGGTGCTCGCCAAGCTGGAGAAGCTGCGGGCGGACTTTGGGGAGGGAGACGCGACGGAAAGGGAGCGAGAGGGAGACGGAAACGGAAGGATCGGGCTCGGAGGGAGGATCGGCGGCAGCAGCGCCAGGGAAAGCGCCCCCCCCTCCCCCGCGCCCCGCGACCTCTCCTCCGCCGTCGCCTGCCTCTCCAAGGCGGCCCTCTGCGGCGCCGTCTCGGCCCCGCTCGCCCACTTCTGGGAGTCCGACCCAGGGCCCCGCGGGCTCCGCGCCGCGGCCAGGAGCTCCGACGCGGCCTGCCGCGCCGCCTCGGAGCTCGTGAGGGCGACGACCGAGCCCGCGCTCGAGGGCGCGTGCTACTTCGTGGGGGAGCTGCAGCGCGTGGCGGAGGCGAGCGGCCTCGGCGGCGGCAGCAGCGGCAGCGGCGTTGGCGGCGGCATCGGCAGCGAGCACAGCAGCGGAGAGGGCGGCGGCGGCGCCCCCCGCCGCTGGGGCAGCGCGCTGGGGCTGCGGCCCCGCGAGGCGGCCGAGGCCGCGCGCAGGGCGCGCGACGCGGCCGCAGCCGCGGCCGCGGCGCGCGCGGCCGTCGCCGAGGGGGTCGCGAGCTCGCGGGCGCTGTTCCTGTGGCTGATGTCGTCCGCGGCGCGCGTGACGACGACGGCGGCGGCGGCGGCGGCGGCGGCGGGCGGCGGCGGCGAAGGGGACGGCGAGGACGGGGGGGCGGGCGCCCCGCGCGACGAGGCCGGGCGCGCGGCGGCGGCCCGCGCCGCGGCCCGCGCCGCCGCCGCGGTCCTCCCGCGCGGCGACCCCCTGGCCGCGACGCGCGCCCTCTCCGGGAGCGTGGCGGTCAACCCGAGGCTCGCCGCGGCCGCGGCGCTCGGGAGGGGAGGGGGCGGCGGGGCGGCGGCGGCGGCGGCGGCGGCGGGAGCAGACGAGAGGGAGGCCGAGGCGCTCCGCCGCGCCTCGTGCGACCCGGCGGCGCACCCGGGCGTCCCCGCCGCCGCGCTCGACGCCCTGGGGAGGCGCTCCTGGCCCCCCGCCGGCCAGGGGACGATGCGGAATCTGGCGCTCGCGGCCTCGAGCGCGGTCGAGGGCGTGCTCGCCGCTGTCTGCGAGCGGCTCTCGGCGGAGATGACCGCCGGCGTCGAGCGCGCCGCGGGCTCGGAGGCGGCGCTGGGGCGCGGCGAGCGGCGGGGGCAGGTCTGCCTCGTCGCCGCCGACGACGACGGGTCGTCGTCCTCGGTCCGCGCCGCCGCCGCCTTCATCGCCCCCGGGGGCGGCGCCGCCGTGGCTGCCCGCGCCGTCGCTGCCGCCGGCGGCGGAGGCAGCGGCGGCGGCAGGAGGGGGAGGCGCCCCCCCCTTGTCGTCGAGGTCGCCGCCGTCGCGCCGATCGTCGTCGGGGCCGCCTCCGCCGCAGCCGAGGAGGCAGGAGGAGAAGGCGAAAAACATATCTCTCCTCCTCGCGTCGTCGGCGTCGGGCTCTACAGGGGCCACGCCCTGGTCCTGCTGAGCGACGGCGGCGGGAAGGGGAGCGGAGGAGAAGGGGGCGCGGCGGCGACGCTCGCGCTCGTGACGGCGGACGAGCTCCCGTTCTCGCCTCAAAACACCACCGTCGGCGTCGAAAAGAAGGGAAAGGGCGTCGCAGCAGCCCGGTGCCGCCTCGTCGTCTCTTCCTCCTCCTTCTCCTCTGACGCCTCCGCGGCCCCGCCGCTGGCGGTCTCGGCCTCCCGCGGCGTGGCCTGCGCTCTCACGGCCGCGGGGACGAGGGCCACCGTCTTCGACCTCGAGGAGGACGACGATGACGAGGACGAGGAGGAAGGAGGAGGAGCAGAGGAGGGAGAAGAAGGCGGCGCGAAGAGCAGCGACTACGGCGACGACGACGACGATGGCGACGATCATCGACGCCACCATCACGAAAGCGACGACTCGAGCAGCCTCAGCGACGGGAGCAGCGGCAGCGGAGGGATGAGCTCGGAGTAAAGAAAAAAATAAAAAAACGCATCTAGAAGAGCACAAGAGCAAGAGTAAGAGAAAGAGTAAAGGGCGACGAAGGCGACGGTCACGGACGCCACCACGACCACGAACAGCGACGGTGACGACTCGAGCAGCAGCCTCGGCGACGGGAGCAGCGGCGGCGGCGGCGGGATGAGGCTCGGAGTGAAAAAAACCCGAAGCGTCCCGTGTTAAAAAAAATGGGGGGAAAATGGGAAAGTCCAACGCTCTTTTTTTCTCTCTTTCTCTCGGCTCGGGCTCGGCTCGACCAGACCCAAAAATCAACAAAAATGGATTCGGAAAAAGTGGATTCGGAAAAAGTGTGGCTCTGAGCGTTTCAGAGAGGGGGAGCTTTTTCCTCACATTTTTTTTTCGGGAGCAAGAGGAAGAGGAGAAGAAAACATCTTCTCCCCCCCGTGCGCTTCCAGCCCACGGTGAACCCCGAGCTCTTTCAACCACCATGACAGTCGGAAATGTCGACCGTCCCCCGCCGGGACAGGGGAGCCTGGGAGCCAGCGTAGAGGCAGCAGAGAGGAGAGAGCAGGTGCGTTTTGGTCGGATTGGAGAAAAAGAGCGAGAAAGAAGGGAAAAAAGCGCAGAGCGCGGCCCGGCGCTGTCGCTCGCGCAAAAAAAAAAGGGGGAAAACATCGCTCTCCTCTCGCCTGTCCTTGGCGCTAACTGCATTGAATTTCGAGACTTCTAATCATTCGTGATCGTCATCTCTGACGCAATTGCGAGGGAGAAAAAGTGGACTGGGCTTCCGGAAGGTTGTCCCGCGGAGCGGCGGCGAGATTCTTGAGGAAGAGTCGAGCAGTATTTCGCTCCCTCTTTTTTTCGACGAAAAGAAAATTTTCTTTTCTACTGATTCTCCATCCTCAGCATCCGCACTCTGCTCTCGCCTGCATGCCTTTGAATTTTCGTCGAACGACGCGTCTTCTCGATGAGAATCGTCAGGGGCCAGAAGAGAGGCTTGCGCACGCGAGGAAGAAGCACACGGTGAAATTAAAGGGGATCGAAATCAAGAGGCCTGCAAGGAGAGCAGCGACGACCTTTTATTTTCTCCGTTTTATTTTCTCGCTTCGACGACCGCCACGCAAAAGAAGCTATCTCTCGGGCGGCGGCGCGTGCCCTTTTCTCTCAACCTCTTGCTGCCTCGACACCCCCTCTCTTTTCTCACACCAGGCCTCCCCGGACAACGACCCCGCGTCCTCGGGGGACGACTGCACTTCCAACGAGTCCAACACCGCAAAGCAGGGCTGCGGCGACGGAGGAATCGGTGGGGGCGGCAGCGCCGGGACCGCCACCGCCGCCAAGGCCGTGGCCAAGGCGAAGAAGCTCCTCCTGCAGCAAAATCAGCAGCAGCCTGAGAAGGGGGAGGCTGCTCAGGAGGAGCAGCAGCAACAGCAGCAGCAGCAGCGCCACAACAACGACGGAGGCTCCTCGGGGGGCTCTGGCAGCGGAGGGAAAGAGGGAGAGAACAACGGCAGTGGCGGCGGCGGCGGCAACAACGCTGCTGCTGCTCCTGCCGGCGCGCTTGCCGCCGCCGCTGCTGCCACTGCCAACAAGAACAACGCCAGCGGCGGGTCGAGAGACGCCTCTGTGGCGCCCGAAAGGGCCCACGACGGCACCGCTGCGGCTGACGCCGCCACGGCGGTGCTGCTGATGGAGGCCGCGGGGAAGGCGGGGGGCGAGGGAGCGAGGGCGGCTTCCGCTGCCGCCGCCGCCGCCCTGCCGCCGCTCCCGCCCTCGGCGGCGGCTCTCGCGCAGCAGTCGCAGCCTCGAGCCGCCGCTCCCGCCGCCGCCGCTCCCGCCAGAAACGCCGCCTCGGACGACGCGTCCCCGGACGGCTCCAACGGCTCCGGCCGCGGCGGCACCTTGGACGACGGCGGGAACGACGCTGGCGGCACCGACCCGGGCGCCGGCTGCAAGCTCGCGCGGCCCGCCGTCGACCCCGACTGCCCGCGCTGCGCGAGCCCGGACACCAAGTTCTGCTACTACAACAACGGCAACGCCAGGCAGCCCAGGCACTACTGCAGGGCCTGCCAGAGGTACTGGACCGCCGGGGGCGCGCTGCGCAACGTCCCCGCCGGCGCGGGCAAGAGGAAGTCGAAGGCCGCGGTGAGGGCCGAGAAGGGCGCGCGGGCGGCCGCGGCAGCCGCTGCTGCGGCCGGGGCGGCGGCGGCTGCTGCCGCGGCGGGCCTGCCTCCTCTCCCCGGAGGGGTCGCCGCCTCCCTGCCTTCGTCTTCTCTCCCCGGCTTCCCTCCGTCGATGCCCTCGGCGCTGCTGATGAATCACGCCGCTTTGATGTTCGACCCGTCCGCCGCCGCCGCGGCGGCGCTCGCGGCCTCGGCGGGCCTCCCGGTGTCGTCGCTCTCCGCCGTGGCGGCCGGGTGCGTCCTCCCGCCGGGGCTCCCGCTCCCGCCGGCGGCCCTCCTGCAGGTGCACCAGCCGATGCTGTCGCCGTCGCAGGGGCCGCTCGCCGCGACGGAAGGAGGACAAGGAACCTCGGCGTCGTCGTTTTCGCCGGCGGCGGCAACGAACGCGACGGCGGCCGTCGCCGCGGCGCTCTCTTCGCTCTTCGCCGGGAACCCCGCCGCCGCGGCCGCGGCGGCGGCGGTCGGCTTCGTCGACCCGGCGCTCCTCGCCGCCGCGGCCGCCTCTTCGGGGCTGGCACTGCCGCCGATGCCGCTGCCGGGGGGGATGCAGCTGCCGGGGATGCCGCCGTTTGGCGCTGCCATTGCCGCCTTGCCCGCCACCTCTGGCGGCGCCTCGGCGGCGTCCGTGGGGGCTATGTCGCACCTCTTCGCTGCTTCGAGCACAGCAGCTGCTGGAGGAGGAGGAGGGGGCGCGCTGCTGTCGCACCAGCTGCTGCCGCCTGGCGCGCTCCCGCCGCTGCCTCCGGCCGCGGTCGCGGCGGCTGCTGCCGCAGCGGCGGCGGGGCTCCCGTTCCCTCCCGGGGCTGCGAACTTCGTTGCTCCTCCTCTTCAGACGACTGTGGCGCCCGCTGCCGCTCCTCAACAGCAGCAGCTTCAGCAGCAGCAGCAGTTGTCGTCCAACGAGGAGGGCGGGAGCGGCGGCAACGGGAGCGGCGGCGGAGGAGACAAGGTGCTCAACGCCGACTCGGCGTCGCGCCGCTCAGGCGCGTCGGCGGCCTCGGCCTCGACGGCCTTTGGCGGCAGGGCGCACACAACGACGACGACGGGACACCACAGCCACCACCATCGTCATCATCATCACCACGTGCACGCGTTTGCTGCGGCGGCTGCTGCTGCGGCCGCTGCCCGTAGCGGCGCGCCGGCGCTCTCGGGCCCCTCGTCGCTCACGGGCAACGGGCAGCTCCAGCACCAAGCCGAGGCGGCAGCAGCCGAGGACGGCTCTGTCGGCGGACGCAGGCTCCGCCTCAAGAGCAGCAACGGGGACGCAACGACGGCGACGGGCGGAGCAGACGGCAGCGGCGGCGGCAACGGCAGCGGCGGCAACTCCTGGTCGGACTCTGGCGTCGTCGCCGGCGCCGCCGAGACAACGGCGCGCGCCGGCAGCGGCGGCGACGAGGAAGTCGCCCGCGCCACCGTCACGCCCCCTGCTTCCGTCTCAAACCCCTGGGTGGGGCTCGGCGGCGTCGTGCCGGGCATGGTCGTCGATCCGGCCGCGTTCGCCGCGCTCTCCGCTGCGGCGCAGGCCCAGGCGGCCGCGGCGGCTTGGGGCGGCGGCGGCATCGGAGAGCAGCACCGCCGCTCCTCGACGCTGCCCCCTTCCCTGACTGCCGTCGTCGCCGCCTCGCTCCCGCCTGCCGCATTCCCCTTCGTGGCGACGGCAGCCCCTGCCGTGGTCCTGCCTTCGGCCGCGTGGGCGGCAGCAGCAGCCGCGGCGGGAGGCGGCGGCGGCGCCTTGCCCTTTGGCCTACCTTTGGTGGCGGCGGCGCCCGTCGCTGCCGCTGCGGACGGAGCTGCCGCTTGCCGCCTCCCGGTCGTCGCCGCCCCGGTCCCCTCGCACTTTTGGCAGCCCGGGGGCCACGGCGCGGCGTGGCATGCGTTCGGGGAGCAGAACAAGGGAGGAGCTGCCGCGGTCATGGCTGCTGCTGCCGCTGCTGCGCCGGTCGAAGAAGAACAACAACAGCAAGAGCTCGCGGCACCGGCGGTCACTCGCGCCGCCGCGGCCGCGGCCAAGGCGAACGCTTCCTAAGGGAGGAAACCGAATTCTTTACATTCTTTACATACAAAAAAACAACTTGTTCTGTCGGGGCTTCCTGGGTTTTTCCTTCTTTCCGTTTTTTCTCATTTTTTTCTGGGGTTTACTGGGTTGTCCTGATATTTTTCCAGGGATTTTTTCCTCCTCAAACAACAACAAAACTCAACCACATCACCCCACTACCTTTTCTTTCCGCGAAGTAGCTCTCCCTTCCGCGAAGCACGCTCCCGCACCCTTGAACAGTAGATCAGCGGCGGTCGTTGGAAGGACAAAAGAGAGAACGACGTCGAAACCTTTTTTGCCTTGATATTGAAAAAAAAAACCGCCACATTCAGGAACAAATAACACTCGCCTTCGTCTTCACAAAAGCACCTCATTGATACACTAGAGAGACTCCTTTTCCCGACGCGGGGCAAACAACCTCCTTCTGTAAACTATAAGATGGTTTCGAAAAACTGAACGCTGAGATGATTAAAAATGAAAAGAAAAAAAACTCTCTCTTTGATTTGCTTTTTGTGTTTTGAGGAGGCTCTTCTACTTTTACATTTTCTATGCGGTGTCTGCGTGAACAACGAAAAGGAAAGGATTCGTTTTTTCGTGAATGCGCCTGAAGCTGCAAACGGGGAAAGGTAGTTGTTGGGGGGGGGGGGGGGCGAGTGTTTTTTTCGTTTTCCCGCTCTGCCTCTTTCCGAAAAAAAAAATATTCGGCCTCTCTCTCTTTTCTCTCACTCTCTCTCACCCCGTTCGAAAAAGACGAACCCCTCCCTACGCGTGTGTGTATAGATATCAAAAGGAGATCAAAAAAACAAAGGCGCTCATGAAAAGGGCTAAATATCAAAAAATCAAATTGCCAGCGCGATCCTGACGATGCGAGCAAACTCCTCGGGCTCCGGCGTCGCTGCGGCCAGCAGCCTCCACACAAGATTGTACGCCTCGTCCTCGCGCAGGTCGTGAAAGTCGCCGCGGCGCTTGAAGACCATGTGCCCGGCCAGCTCGAAGCACGCCGGGTCGACCTGCGTCTCGAGCAAGTCCTCGGGAACGGTGCCGTTTGCTTTGTGGGTGCCAAAAAGGTTGGGGAACAAGAAAGCGCGTTGGCCGCAGTCGACGACAAAGACGTTGTGCGGGACGTTGGCGGCGGCGAGGCGCGTGCAGGCGTCTCCGAGGGCGGCAGCGAGCCCGTCGAGGTCCCCGCGGGTGGCCTCGAAGACCAGCGCGCGGGCAGGGTAGCCCACGGTGGTCGAGACGCGCGGGGCGGTGAGCGAGGCCGGGGCGACGCCAAACCTCGCGCTGTTGTTGTTGCCGTCGCCGGCAACAACCTCGCGCGGCGGCAGCGGCGGCAGCGGCGCGGTTGCGGCCACCTCGACGGCGAACGGCGTCGCCAAAAAGTACGCCTGGAAGTGCAGGTGGTTGACGGTGCCGAAAGCCCCGAGCGAATTGTAGCACAGGCGCAGGTAGGGGTTGTCGGCCTCGGCGGCGAACCGGAGCGCGAGCGCGGCCGACTCGACGTCGACAAGCTGCGGCAGGCGCGACGCGACGCGAGGCACGAGCAGGACGTGGCCGTACTCGATCGGCGAGACGTTGATCAGCAGCAGGCTCGGGTCGGGGCCGCAGGGCGCGCCCTCGGGGGACCAGGTCGCCGGCGTTCCGGGGGCGCCGTCGCGGGCCAGCGCGAAGAGCACCTCCTTCTGGGCCGCTTTGAGGAAGTTGAACTTGTCCTCGTCGAACTGCTGCACGACAGCATCCTTGGCGAACTCCGTCGGCCTCTTTTTCGTCAGGCGCCCCTCGTTGAACTGGGCCACAAAGCCTCCGCCGCGGCCGTCGGGCGCCAGCAGCAGGCGCGTCGGCAGCCCGGCGACGTCGTAGCGGAAGAGTCCCGCGGCGGCGCGGTCGGCCCACTCCGTCAGCAGGACGCGGTCTATCAGCGAGGGCTTGGCTGCCGGCGGCAGCGCGCGGCGCGGCGGCGCGGCGGCCGAGGCGCGGGGCTGCTGCGGGAGCTGGAGCTGCCTGCGCTGCTGCTGCCCGGCGGCGGGCGAGGCGGCCCCGAGGGTGCGGGAGCCCGTCGCGACGCGGAGCGCGCGGCGGGAAGAAGAAGCGGCAGAAGCGGCAGCGGCGGCCGCAGCAGCAACAGCGCTCGAAGTCGGCGGGCGCGGCGGCAGCGGCGGGCGCCTGCGCTGAGCGGCGGCGTTTCCGTTGCCGTTGCCGTTGTCCACTTCCATCGTGTCGTCCTCCGAGGACCAGGCCCCGCTGCCGCCGCCGTCGGCCATGTCCGCGGACGAGTAGTCCGTGGTCGCGGCCGAGGAGGAGACGGCGCCGGCGAGCGCGGCGCCGCCGCCTCCGGGGACGAGGGCCTCCTCAGAGTCGTCGTCGGAGGAGAAGGCGTTGTCGTCGTCGTCGTCGTCGCCGCCGCCGTAGGCCGCCGAGGCAGCAGCGGCGGCGGCAGCGCTCACGCTGGCGAAGACCGAGGCCATCGAGACGGCAGCGGCGGCAGCGGCGAGCGGCGTCGTGGGCGCCACGGGCACAGAGCCGCCGCCGCGGCCGCGCATCAGCGCCGGCGACGACGCCGAGTGGTGCATCGGCGAAAGAGAGCGAGCTCGGCTGCCTTCGCCCTCGCCCTCTTTGAGCGAGATCGCCGCGGCCGCGGCCTCCATGTCCGGCAGGTTGTCGGCGGAGCCCAGGTCGCCGAACGAGCGGATGCGGCGCGGCGGGGCGCGCCTGGCCGGGAGCGTGATGAGCGGGAGGCGGGCGAGCGGGGGGTCGCCGGAGCCCGGAGACCCCGAGGGCGCGGGCGGCGGCTGGAGGAGGATGTCGCCGATGGGCGCGTCGGGGTTGTCGAGGACCCCGCGCGGCGTCTCGGGCCCGGTGGGCGGCAGGGAGGCCCAGAGCCCTGCGTTGTAGAGCATGGACACCCTCTTCGGCTTCGGAGGGGGAGGAGGAAAAGGCTGCTGCTGCTGCTGCACTCTGGCAGCGGCAAAGGTCGGGGTTGAGGTGGAGGTGGGCGCGCGAGGAAGGGGGCGGCTGCCGCGGGAACGAAGTAGCTTTCGAGGAGGGAACGACACCTCGATCGATGAAAGAAAGGGAAAAAGCGCTGTCGAACTCTTCCTATTCAGAGACCGCCACCGGCGAGCTTCAGGACGTCCTGTTTAGAAAAAAGAGAGAAGGGAGAATGAGAGGTTTTTTTTTTTGGAAGTGAGAGGGAAGCGAACGGGAAGCGAACGAGCGAGAAGCGAGCGAGAGGCTCTCGCTTCGCGACAGCGGGGAGAGAAGGGGACAGCGGGTGGCCCCCTCGACGGCCGCTTCCGAGCGCCGATCGCCCCCGTTTCTTTCGACGGAACGATCGAATGCGGTCCGTTTCACGATCTCAGATTGAAAGCGCGAGCGGAACGGGTTCGCAAGAGGTATTCAAACGGAGGCGTTCGTGATTGAAAGGGACGTTGATTCTCAGCGTCGCTGCTGTCTGCTTGCTTGCCGCCGAACCATCTGGTTTTCTTCGAATACTTTTTTCTTTTCTCCAAACTCACCGAGGGTCTGCCTCCGCTGGCGGGACGGGCTCCGCGCCCTGCTGATCGGTAAAGTACTGACGGCGCCGTCTTGGGCGAAGTTTTCGGGGGACCGCGGAGAGGAGGAGAGACGACGGGAAAGAGAACCTGTTGGTGGTCCGAGACGAACGAGCGGCAAACGAAAAAGTTTGGCCGAAGAAGAGCAGCGGCTTGTTCTCTCCGTGGAGACGCGCGAGCAAACAATTGCTCAAGCACGCGAGATGGGTGCGTGGGGCGAGATTCCGAGCGAGTCGCAGGGATAGAGAGCAGCGAGGGCTGGGAGAAGAGGAGAAGGAAGGCGGAAGCCTTCGAAGAGCGAGATGGAGCCTGGAGAGAGCTTGAAGAACACGGCGTGCTGAAAGGCCGAAGGACAAGGTATGTGGCCGCAGCAAGCGACGGAGATTTTCATTCTTGGCCCCAAGAATTTCTTGGGGCCGGTCGCTCCTCTCTGGGCCACAAACCGAAACCGCCCCTCCCCCCCCCCCCTCCGGCGCGATCTCTCTCTCGATGATGCCTTTCCCCCGAGCGCGTGTTCAAACAACTCTATGGACTTTTGTTACATTCTGATTTCAGTTTTGGACCGAAAAGGAGGAGAAGAGAGAGGGAGAGAGACGACAGAAGCAGCCTCCTCGCGCCCCCCCCACCCCCCACCCCACACCCCACACTCCCCCTCTTTCTTCACTTTTTCCCTCCTCCTTCACTTCTTCCCCCCTTTCCCGGCCGCCCCGCGCACGCGCTCCCGCTTCCGCAGCCCGTCCATGTGAGCCTTTAGGATGGTCCCATACGACTCAACGAAGCGTGGGTAGTCTTTCGTGGAGACCTTTTGAATTCGATTTGGTTTTGATGGATGAAGGGAAGGAAAAAAAAAAGGTGAGCGCGAGAGAGATAACAGACGGAAATAAAAAACGACACACTCTTCTTCCTCTCACCGTCGTCGTGATCTTCTTCTTTCCGTCCGAGGCCCTGACGAGGCAGACGCTCTGCGCGGCCTGTTTTGTGGGTTCGGGGATATGCGTGCGATTCGAGGGGAGAGTCGAAAAGAGAGAGAGGGAGAGAGATCAGGGGGGTGGAGGGCGGAGAGAGAAGAGGCACCCGTCGTGTTTTTCGTTCTCGAGCTTTTCCCTCGTCTCTTTCCTTTGCCCCCCCTTTTGACTCACCGGGTCGGGATTTCGCGTGTTCCTGCTCTTGAGGTTGGCTGTGAAAAGTTGGTGTGTGGTCGTTTTCGGGATTGGTTTCGTGAAGGCGTGAGAGGAAAAAGGGAGTTTTGCCTGGAGACCTGTCGAGGTCGAGGAACGGCCGATCGCAAACCCAATCAACTCTTTCTTTCTTACTCCTTGAAGTCGTCAGACTGATCGCTCCTTTCGCCTTTGTCCGCTCAAACATCTTGTGGAGCTCGGTGAGGAAGCTGCCTGGCGTCAAAGGGGCCGGCATCGTGAGTGTAAGTAGGAGGAGAGAAGACAGATGACGCCGCAGAGGAGAGCTAGAAATGTCGAACTCTTCCAGTAGTTTTGATTTTTTCTGTTTGAGCTTGTCGATTCTCCATTTTTTCTTCCTTCCAGCTCAAATCCGTTTCCCGGTTTTCTTCTCCAAAAAGATGGCGACGACGCGCGCTTCGGCGTCTACGCTGTCGTCGTCGACAGCAGTGACGACGCCTCGTCATCGAGCCGCAGCAGCAGCAGCAGCGCCTCAAACGTCGTCGAGGCTCCGCGCAGCCTGCTCTGCCGCCTGCTCCACTTCGTCGCCGACGACGTTTTCCATTCTCCGCCTCGGCCGACGCAAATCGCCGTCGGTCGCGTGCCGCGCTGCCGACCCTTTCATCCTCGACAAGCTCAAGGCCACGGAGCATTCTTTTGAGGAGCTTCACGTGAGTTGCTTTGATCCGCTTGAGGCGTTGGATAGGAAGCAACGACGCTTCTTTTCTCTCAAGCAAAACCAGCGGCGGCGGCAGCGGCGGCTGCTTCTTGCCTCCAAGAAAAGGGAGGTCGTGCCTTACCTCGCGAGAAAAGGGAGGCCGTGCCTTGCCTCCAAGAAAAGGGAGGTCGTGCCTCCAAGGAAAGGGAGGCCGTGCCTTGCCTCCAAAGAAAAGGAAACTCCTTGCCTCACCCTCTCCTCCTCCTCTCCTTTTCTAAACTCTTTTCCTCCGCAGTCCAAGCTCGCCGACCCAGACATCGCCTCCGATGCCACAGAGTCCCAGCGCCTTGCGCGCGCCGCGGCCGAGCTCCAGCCCGCCGTCGACGCTTACAGGGCCTACCGCGCAGCCGAGACGGCTCTGGCCGAAGCGAGGGAGCTCGCCGCCGAGTCGGCGGGCGACGCGGAGATGCTCGCGCTCGCCAAGGAGGAAGCCGACGCCGCGTCTGTCGAGCTCAGCACCCTGGCCCAAGAGCTCGCCGCCCTGATGCTCCCCCCGAACCCCCTCGACCAGAAGAACATCATGCTCGAGATCAGGGCGGGCACGGGAGGGGACGAAGCCGCGCTGTTCGCGTCGGACCTCTATCGGATGTACTGCCGCTACGCCGAGCGGCAGGGGTGGAAGGTCGAGCCGCTCTCGGAGTCGTCAGCCGACGGCGCCGGCGGCGGCGGGCTCAAGGAGGCGGTGCTGCAGGTGAGCGGGCGCGCCGTCTACAGCAAGCTCAAGTACGAGTCCGGGGTGCACAGGGTCCAGCGCGTCCCCGCCACCGAAGCCGCGGGGCGGGTCCACACGTCGACCGCGACGGTCGCGGTCATGCCCGAGGCCGACGAGGTCGACGTCGAGATCCGCCCAGAGGACATCGCGCTCACGACGGTGCGGTCGGGCGGCGCCGGCGGCCAGAACGTCAACAAGGTCGAGACGGCCGTCGACCTCATGCACAAGCCGACGGGCATCCGCATCTTCTGCACCGAGGGGCGGTCGCAGCTGAAGAACCGCGAGCGCGCGATGGCGATGCTGCGGTCGCGGCTGTTCGAGCTCGAGCTCGAGAAGCAGCAGGCTGCGGTCTCGGCGGCGCGGCGCGCGCAGGTCGGGTCGGGGTCGAGGTCCGAGAAGATCAAGACGTACAACTTCAAGGACTCGCGCGTGTCGGACCACCGCACCAAGCAGAACTACGACCTGAACAAGGTGCTCGACGGGGACCTGGACCCGTGCATCGCGAGCCTGGCGGCGCTGGACAGGCAGGAGGCGTTGAAAGCGCTGGCGGAAAACAAGTGAACGGGAAAAAATCTGGGGTTTTTTTCTCCTTTCTTGTTTTCTTTTCCGCTCTTCATGGAAGAAAAAACGTGTAACTTCCCCCCCCGTCTTTTTAAAGTGACAGCAGCACTCCACAAGCAGAGAGTCTCTCCTCCTCTCTTGCACGCGGACTCAAAACTCGGCAAAGATGGCGTCGACGACCTCGGCCGCCGCGGTTCCGGAGGCGGCTCCCCCTGCTCCGCTCCCGGCCCCGGCGCCGTTCCCCGCTGCCCCGCCCCCGCCGCCGGCCCCGGCGGCGGCCCCGGCGGCGGCCCCGGCGGCGGCCCTGGCGGCGGCCGCGAGCCTCGCGGCGCTCCTCCTGTCGCCCTCGGCCAGCTCCCGCAGCCGCTTGGCCGCGTCCGACGGCCTCGGCTGCCTCGGCGGCGGCATCCTCCTCGCGGCGAGCGCGCCCCAGTCGGCGATCTTCCCGGCCTGCGAGAACCACGGGTGCGCCCTGACCTCGGCGGCGCCGAGGGGGCCGCACCCGAGCCTCCTCGCCGGCTGCCGCTGGAGCAGCTTGGAGAGGAGGTCCCTGGCCAGCGGGGAGACGTAGGGAGGGTAGCGGACCGGCCAGCTCTCGTCGACGATGCGGCGCATCACCACCATCGGGTCCCCTCCGGCGCCGCCGCCGCCGCCGCCGCCGCCGCCCCTCGACGACGGCGACGACGAGAACGGCTGCCTGCCCGTCAGGAGCACGTACAGCAGCACGCCGAGGCCCCACCAGTCCGCCGAGACGCCGTAGCCGTGCGCAAGGATGTTCTCGGGGGCGACGTAGCCGGGGGTGCCGCAGAAGGTGTAGGTGCGGCCCAGGACCGTCGCGCCCCCCCCGGGGCCCCCTTGCTTGTTCGCCGCCGACGACGGCGGCGAGGAGGTTTCGGGTTTTTCCCGGCGGCGGCGGCGGCGGCGGCGCTGTCGCTCCCCCCCGTTTCTCTCGCCGCCGTTTTCTCCGTCTCCCTCCTCGCCCCCTTCTCCTCCTCCTTCCGCATCCTCATAGTCCTCGTCGTCCACGTCGTCGTCGTCGTCCTCTTCGCTCCGAGCAGCGGCAGCGGCGGCGGCGGCGGCGGCGGCGGAGACCCTCGGGAGCGCCTTGGCAAACCCAAAGTCCCCGAGCCGGCCGTACCCGCTCGCGTCGACAAAGACGTTTTCCGGCTTGAGGTCCCGGTAGACGACGCCGCGGCCGTGGAGGTGCTCGAGGGCGAGGACGACGCATCCCGCGTAGAAGGCCGCGACGCGCTCGGAGAGGCCCTTGAGGAGCCTGGGGCCGGCGCCGGAGGACGAAGAGGAGCCGTTGCTCCCGCCTCTCGTCGCTGCTGCTGCGTTCCCGCCGACGCACCCCGCCGCGAGACGCATCGCGGAGTCGAAGAGCCCGCGCGGCCTCGGCCGCACCACCCTCGCGTCCGCCACCAGCACGTCCATCAGGTCTCCCCCGGGAAGATAATCGCACAGCATGTAGAGATGGCGCCTGTCCTGGAAGGAGGCGTACGTCCGCACGCAGAAGGCGTGCAGCGCCGCGCGTGACACCGCCTGCTCGCAGAAGACGTGCTCGGGGCAGGCGGCGACGGCCGCCTTGCTCATCCTCTTCAGGGCGTACTTGCGGCCCGTCTGCGCGCAGGTGACGAGGGTGACTCGGGAGAAGGCGCCGCCGCCGAGGGGCCCTGCCTCGATGAGGGTGAGGCGCGGCGGAGAGGGCGGCGGCGGATCGGAGGAGCAGGAGGGAGAGGGAGGGGCCGCCGCCGCCGCCGAGGCCGCCGCCTCCCCGCCGAGGAGCTCGAGGATCTCGTCGGCGTGGCCCCTGGCCCTCACGACCTCCCAGGTGCTGACTTGCTGGTTGCTGCTGTTGTTGTCGCGGGGCTGCGGCGGTTGTTGTGAGCGAGGGGAGGAGGAGGAGGCGGAGGCGGAGGCCGAGGCGGAAGTCCCTTCGGCCGCTGTCGCCGCGACGGGCGCCGCTGCTGCCGCTGCCGCTGCCACTGCCGCTCTTCGCACGCGCCGCTTTATCAGCACCTCCGCGGGCGCTCTCCCCGGGGCACCGCAGGCGTCGAGCCTTCGCAGCCGGCTCGCCCGGGCCTCCGGGAGCTTGACCTCCAGCATCCGCTTGGCCAGCTGAGAAGAGCAAGGGGGAAGGGAGGGAGAAGAAGAAGAAGGAGGAGGAGACGAAAGGATCGTCGAGCGGAAGACTTGGGCGTCGACGGCAAAGACGACCAACGCCCGGGGAGAAGAAGCGGAGCAGCACTCCACTTCTTCTCCTTCTTCTCCTTCTTCTCCTGAGGGAGCCGAATTGGAAAACGCGTAGACGGAGACGGGGCACCTCCCGTCCTTCGAGAGCAAGCCCTCGTCGCCGAAGAAGTCGCCGCGGAAGAGGTGGTCGACGCGCCTTTCATCTTTCTTCGTCGCCGTCGCCGCCGCGTCTTTCGCCGCCGCCGATTCCGAACCTCCTCCTCCTCCTCCTCCCTCGGCCGCCGCCGCCGTCACGACCGCCTCCCCCTCCCGCACGACGAAGAAAGCGTCCGACACCTCCCCTCGCGTCACCACGCGCTCCCCGGGCCGGAAGGTCCGCACGCGCGCCGAGGCCGCCAGCGCCGCGCGGCCCGCGGGCGGCAGGCGCGCGAGCAGGGGGACCGAGTTGAAGAAGAGGGCCGCCTCCGCCGCCAGCGAGGGGTCGCCGGGGGCCGCTGCTCCCCCCCCCGACGGAGACGGGGGAGAGGGAGAAGAAAGAGGAAAAGACGCCGCCGTCGCTCCCCTTCTTCGCCGGCTGCCGCTGCCCCCGTTGCCCCGGAGAGCAGGGGCCGGCGCGAGAGAGGAGGGAGGGGAAGCGGACGGCGGGAGCCTCGCCGCGCGCCGGAACGCGGCCCTGGAGAGGCACCAGACCTCGGTTCCGTCGCAGGTCGCCGCCAGCGTCGAGGAGCGCGGGGCCGCGTAGACGAGGGCGATCTGTGGGAGTTTATTTTGCGTTTTCCCGTCGTCGTCGTTGTTGGAAAGGGAAACGGGGTGAAGAACAGATGGAAGAAACGGAAAAGAAGGAAGGGAAAAAGGGCAAAAACGGAAAGGGAAAAAAAAAAGCTCTCCCTCACCTCCCCGACGCAGTCCCCTCGCCTCTTGAGGTCGACCCTCACCGCGCTCCCTCCCCGGGACTCGATCACCTCGAGCGTTCCAGATTTTACAATGTAGAGCTCGGTGGCCGCCGTCGAGGAAGAGTTGGTGGGAGCAGGAGGAGGAGCAGCGGAGGAAGAGGCAGCACCGGAGGCGAGCGAGGCGAGCGCGCCCGACGACGCCGAGGGGGCTAGGGAGCCATCAGAGCCGCCGCTCGAGTCCCCCTCCCTCGCCAGGATGTCCCCGGCCTTGAGGCTGACGACGAAGGTGGACCTCGCCGCCGCCGCGGCGGCCGCCGGGCCGTGTGAGCCCGAGAAGAGCAAGAGGCCGAGGAGGCACTCGGCGATAAAGTCGTAGTCGGCAGGGTCGGCCGGGGTCGACGACGATGGGTGCGGCGGCGACGTCGCCGACGACGATGAGCTCGCGCCGCCGTCTCCGTTTGCGAGCCTGAAGCCGCTCCGCCTCGCAGTGGGGGTCCTAGCCAGTCCCTCCGCGGGAGCGGAGGCCGAGGCGCCCATCGAGGAACGACACAGAGAAAGCGGCTCAAGCTCCTTTTTGAATCGGTTCGCTCGATGGGCGATCAATGTGAGTTTTTTTTCTCATTTTCTTCTTTTTTTCTCTCCGACGCCACGCTGTCGAGAGGAGAACGCATCGTGCTCGGCGTCCGTGCGTTCTTCGCCTCCTCCTAGGCGCCGTTCTGCTCCCTCAAGCGCGCTCTTCTCTTTCGTGAGATGAGAGGTGCAGTGACTATGCGCGTCACGAGGGCAGCGCGCGTCTCGGCGACGAGGAGAACGGCTGCGTCGCCGTCGTCGGTGCCGTCGGCGATGCGACACCGGGCGTTCTGGCCCTTTTCGAGGACCCGGCAGAAGAGGCCTGCCGCGGCCTCTTCGCCGCAGACAGGCCCCTCTCCGTCCTCCTCCACCTCGCCGTCCGCCCCCTCAGTCGTCCTCCCCGCCTCCACGGGAAGGGCCCTCCGGGCCCTGGGCCCCCGCCGGGACCGCCACGACCGCCTGGGTGAGTGAGACAAACGTCGTTTCGTTCTTTTCAATTTCAACCTTTTTTCCTCTCGAGGTCACTCCGCTCGCCCTCGACGGAAAGCCGGAGAAAAAAGACTCACCCCGCCTCCTCCCGTCCCCCTCCTCCCTCGCCAAACAGCCTTCGGCTTCAGCGCCGGGGGGCTCCTCTTTCCCTACTACGTGGGCGTTGCCTACAGCCTCAGGGAGTCCGGGGCCCTCGTCCCCGGGGTCACGCCGCTGGCGGGAGCCTCGGCGGGGTCGCTGATCGCGGCGTGCGTGGGGACGGGGCTCGGCAGGGAGGAGGTCGAGGTGCGGGGGGGGCTGTCCTTGCGAGCTTCCTAGCGCCGCGTGCAGCCTGCTGTCGCCCGTCTCCCCTCTCCGTCTCTCGCTCGCTCACGTGCTCTCCCTCCCTTCCGCGACCTCCGCTCTCTCTCTCCCTTCCGCTCTCTCTCTCTCCCTCTCCCTCTCTCTCTCTCTCCCTCTCCCTCTCTCTCTCTCTCCCTCTCCCTCTCTCTCTCTCTCCCTCTCTCTCCCTCTCCCTCTCTCTCTCTCTCTCCCTCTCTCTCTCTCTCTCTCTCTCTCTCTCTCTCTCTCTCTCTCTCTCTCTCTCTCTCTCTCTCTCTCACACTCTCTCTCTGTCCGTCTCGAAGGCGGCCTGCCTCGCCCTCGCCGACGACTGCCGCACGGGCGGGACCTTTGGCCGCCTCGGCCACGTCCTCCGCGACTTCCTGGAGGAGAACCTCCCGAAGGACGCGCACGAGCTCGCGCGCGGCAGGGTCCACGTCGCGGTCACGCCGCTGGCCGCGGCCGAGGTCGCCGCGGTCGCGCCCACGCGGGAGGCGCGGCTCTCGTCGGAGAGGCTGCTCAACTCGCTCGCGGAGCAGGCCGGTGCTCAGAACCTCGGCCGCCCTTCCTCGCCGTCCTTCCTCAACCCTTTCGCTCTCTCCCCGCGCGCGCTGCTCGTCTCGGACTTCACCAGCCGCGAGGACCTGATCGAAGCCCTGCTCTCGAGCTGCCACATCCCGTTCTGGATGACGGGAAAACCCACCACGCCGTTCCGCGGCGGGCGGGCCGTGGACGGGGGGCTGCTCAACTTCCTGCCGCTGCCGCCGGCGCCGGCGCCCGAGGGGGGCGCCGCCCGAGGGGGCGAAGGAGAGGGCGAAGAGGAGGAGGACCTCTTCCACTCGGTGGGCGTCTGCTGCTTCCCGTCGGCGGCGACGATCGGGGCGAGGCTCGGTCCTGGCAGGCTCATCGCGCCTGACGTCTTCGAGCCCGTCTCCGCGCCGGAGCCTCCCTCCTCCTCGAGCAGCAGCGGCGGCAGCGGCGAAGGCGGCGCGGACCCCGCGGCCGCCGCCGCTGGCGCGGCCCGACCGAGCCCGCTGCTGTCCGCCCCCCCGACCTTCGCGACGCTCCTGGGGTGGGCCTTCTCCCCGACCTCGGAGGAGAACCTGCTCGCGCTCGCTGCGCTGGGGGAAGCCGACGCGAGGGCCTGGGCGGGCGTCGAGCTCGGAGGAGACGACGGCGGGAGGAAAGGAAGGCCAGCTGAAGCGGGGAGGGGGGAGAGAGAGAGAGCAAGGAGGGCGGAGTTGGAGATTGAAAAGTGGAAATGAAAAAAAAGGTCTATTCTTTTGTGTATCTGCCATAGCACACGCCTTTATTTGGAACCCTCCGCTTCTCGTTTTGAGCTTTCTCTCTCTCCCTCTCTCTTTCTCTCCCGAAGCACGTGAAAAAAGAAAAGGAAAGGGGGGGACAGGAAGACAAAAACAGAAGAAAAAAACTCGGTTCCTCAGATCAAACCACCACCCCGGCGCTCGCGAACAGATCGTCCGTCCCTATCTTCGACGCGTCCACCAGCACCGTGCTGTTCCTCGGGATCCCCTCCAGTGCCCTGTGCTCCCGCAGGTAGAAGGAAAAGGTCGAGGACCCCAGCCCCACGAAGGCGCGCGATCGGGCCAGCACGAGGAAGTCGACGGCGGCCTTCTGCTCCGAGTTCAGCGCCGCGAGGTCGGCGGGGGTCAGGTGCTGCTCCTTGTGGTGGATCGACGACGCGAGCCCGGCGCCCCTGATCTCCGCCGCCACGGTCTCCATCTCCGCGGAGGCGCCGTAGGTCAGCAGCCCGGACGCGACGTAAAGAGGCGTCCCGGCGTCGAACCCGGCCGCCCTCGCGGCGGAGAGGTAGCCCGCCCACAGGGCCGCCCTCCCCCCGAGGATCTCCTCCCAGTCCCTCGCGTCGGACTCGATCCGGAGGTGGACCCCGTTGAACGGCAGGGTTTGCGCCGTGGAGGGAGGGGAGGAGCCGGAAGAGGAGGGAGCGGGGAGGCCGGGGAGGGAGGCGGTCGCGCGGACGAGCGCCGGCGGCGACGAGGCCGCGGCCGCCGAGCTCGGGGAGGGGAGGCCCGAGACCCTCGCGACCGCCTCCGCCGCGGCGGCCTCCGCCGCGGCCGCCTGCGCCACCCCGCGCGAGACCTTGTCGGCCAGCTTGACGAGGAGAGGGGCGAACTTGAGAGTGCGAGCGACGTCCTGTGTTATTCGAGTGAAAGCGAGAGCGAGGAGTTTCTTTTTTTTTGAATTTTTTTTTTTTCGAACAAAAAGAACCCGAAAAGAAGACAAAACATATTATTTTACCGTGACAACGTCGCGCGAGTCCGCGGTCCGCAGCATGAAGAACGCGCACGGCAGGTCGACCGTGATCAGGGGGAGAGGAGGCAGAGCAGCAGCAGCAGTAGCAGTAGCAGCAGCAGTAGCAGCAGCAGCAGAAGAAGAAGAAGAAGAAGAAGAAGAAGAACCGTTTGCTGTGGCCAGCTGCGCCCTCCGCAGCGCGATTGCCTTGCCGACCGCCGCGGCCCTGACCTTCTCGACCAGCGACCCCATGTCCAGGTTCCTCAGATAGACGTCGCCAACTTTCGCGACCGTCGACGGGTCCGGCAGCGGGTTCTCTCTTTCTTGTTCTTTTTGAAGGCCACCGGGGGCGCGAGCGTACGCCGGGTACGCGGTGCCGGGCTTGGTCAGATCCGGGAACGGCGACGTCGACGGCGGCGGCCTGAGCGTGAGGTCGAGGCCGGGCGGCCGCTGCCGCCAGGTGCGGATCAGCGCCTGCACGTCGAGCAAGGTCTCCAGAGGGGCTGCGGTCCAGGAGACCTCGTTGCGGTCGGCGAAGGTGGAGAAGTAGTGGGCGAAGGAGTCGCGCTGGGCGGCGGGGGGGAGGACGACCTTTTTTTTTTTGAATTTGAGAGGTTTTTTGTGGAGATTTTTTTGAGGATTCTTTGGAGCTGAAATCTACTTCTCTCTCTCTCTCTCTTTCTCCCCTCCCACTCGCCTCCGCCCCGAGAACGGACGCCAAGGAGAGAGCCGCGACGTGCGAGTAGTGCTGGTTGATCAGGCCCGTGCACGCCGTGTACCGCAGCGCGACGCGGAGCCGCGACGCGGGCCTGCCCTCTTCGCGGCCGCGGGCCAGGAAGTGCGCCGCGGCGGAGCCGGCGTCGGAGGCGCCCGAGGCGCTGAGGTCCGGGTTATAGGCGAGGTAGAGGCGCCAGTCGAAGTCCGGCGGGAGCCCGGGGAGGGCGGAGGTCCCCGAAGAAGAGGAGGCGCTCGAAGAGGAGGCTGCTCGGCCGATCGTGGCAGTGGTGGCGGCCTCGTCGTCGCCGTCGCTCTCACCTCCTTTCCCGGCGGAGAAGAGGCGCGGCTGCTGAGGAGAGAGCTCCGAGCTGCTGCTGCTGCTGCTTCCTTCCTTTACGACGACGGAGCCCGCAGCAGAGAAAGAAGAAGAGATGGCTCCTCCAATGCCGCCGCTGTTCGTCGAGTCCGAGGCGGCGGCGGCGGCAGCAGAGGAAGAAGCGGCGGTTGTTGCCGCCAACGACGACGTCGACGCCGTTGCGCCTCCGCCGCCGTTCTTCCTTTCGTCTCCTCCTCCTCCTCCTCCTCCTTCGTCTTCTTTTCCTCCTCCTCCTTCCCCGGCGAGCATCGAGATCAAGTCCGCCTCGAAAGCCGCCTCGTCCTCCGGGGACAGAGTGGGAAACGGAGGAGGTGGAAGCGGAGAAGAAGGCGACGAGTTGCCGCTGCCGCGGAGGCGGAGAGCAGCGGAACTCGAAGCGGCACCGTCGACGACGCCACCGTCGGCGTCGACGTTGGGGAGGCGAAACCTCGCCGACGCCGCCTCGTTGCCCCCGGGCAGGGACGACAGCGCCGCGCGCTCGCTGGTGCTGCCAAACCCCCTCGAGGAGGAGCGGCTCGTCGTCGTCGACGTCGACGCGAACAGGCAGAAGAGTAATAGGACGACGCCCGAGGCGGCCGCGAGAGGCAGCCCGAGCGAGCGGAGCTGCTGCGAAACCGCCGACGGAACCGCCGCCGACCCTCCTCGCGCTGCTGCCTGAAACGTCGAAACCAGCGGCAAGGTCAGCCCGCCCGCGCTGCTGCTCCATCGGCGCCTCCCCGGGGGCACCAGGAGGGGCTCTTTCATCGCTGCGAGGAGTGAGGAAGAGAGAAAGGCGGCGTTCGGGGTCTTAACTGCCACCAGCGGCGCCCATCTGCTGCTGTTTTTTTTGTGAGCGGTTTTTCTCTCTCTTCTCTCTTCTCTTTTCTCTCAACTTTTCTTCTCTCGACTTTCTTTTTTCTCTCTCTTTTCCGACGTGTCCTTGTCGTCGTCATTGTCGATATTGTTACAGGCTAGCAGAACAAAAATAACTCCAAGGCGGTACTTTTTCTTTTTTCTTTTCCCTTTTTTCTTCCTTGAGTCTTTCCTCTCTGCTTCTTCCGCTCTCCATCTCTCTCTCTCTCTCTCTCTCTCTCTCTCTCTCTCTCTCTCTCTCTCTCTCTCTCTCTCTCTCTCTCTCTCAAGCACCGACCATCGCTCGAGAGAGAAAGTCGTCGATGGCCAGGTTGGCGTCCCCGTGCGCCACGGCCTCCGTGTCCTCGGGGACGAAGAGCTTCCCGCTCGAGGCCTTGCAGTCGACGGCGAGCTGGCACGGGCCCGCGGGGCTGCGGGCGGCGGCGGCGGCTGTAGAAGCTGTCAAAGAAGAAGAAGAAGGGGGATCGACGACCAGGACCGCGCCGTGCGCCGCGAGCCACGCCGCCGCCGCGGCGCACCCTTCCTCCTCGCTGCGCGCCGGGCTGCACGCCCCCGGGCACGCGGCGCTGCTGCACCCGGGCAGAGGGGAGGGAGAGAGCGGGGGGGGGCTCTCTCCTCCTCCGCCGCCGCCGGCGAGGGGGGCGGCGGCGCTCGCGGGAGCAGCCCCCGAGGCGGCCAGGAACCCGAGCGCGCGCGCCAGCAGCGGCACCGGCGCCGCGGGCCTCAGGGCCCGCACGACCGCGTTGAGCCCGTGGAAGCGCATCGCCGGGGCGGCCACGTCCATCAGCAGCCGGCCGAGGCGCGGGGCCGAGGAGTAGAGGCGGAAGAAGGCGCAGAAGTCGCGGTCGGAGATCGCGGCGCGGACCGCGAGCGCGTGCTCGACCGCGCCGCCTCGCTTCGCCGGCGGCGCCCTCTCCCTCGCCTTCCCCTCCCCCTCCGCCTCCCTCTGCGCCTCCCTCGCCAGCGTCCTCGTCAGCGCCATCCTCTCCCCGGCGGAGGTCATCCCGTGCGCGGCCTGGTAGAGGATGCGGTAGGCCAGGAACTCGTCAATGACGCGGGGGTCGAAGGGCCAGGGCGGCGGGGCGGACGAGAACGAGGACGAGGAGGGAGGCGGAGGGTCGCCGCCCCGCTCCCGGCCGCCCGCTCCTCCTCCTCCCCCCTTCCGGATCTCCTCGTGCAGCAGCTCCAGCTGAGCCTGGCACTGGTTGAACTCCGCCGGGTCGCCGTACTCCAGGGCGGCGCGCGCGTGCGCCTCGTAGACCGCGGCGGCCAAGGGGCCCCGCAACCGCTGCACCGTGCAGTCCTGGCGCATCCCCTTCAGCTGGTCCGAGGCGTAAAAGTAGCTGCGCTGCTGCGGCTGGCGGGAGGCGGCGGCGTCGTCGTCGGGGGGGACGCCCGCGACGACGGCGACGAGGCGGGAGAGGGCCGCCGAGAGGACCGGCGCAGGGCGCACGGTGCTCGCGTCCGGCGGCGCCGTCAGCCTGAAGTACGACTTCTCGAGCTTCGTCGACGTGCCCCTGACGACGAGGCCGTCCCAGGCCGCCTCGGCCCCCGCACCGGACGCCGAGGCCGAGCTCAGAGCGTCTAGGGCGGCACGGCGGCGACCGGCGACGATGCCGACGCCGTAGGAGCAGCTCGGATCGGCGAAGTCCGCGTCCTCGGCGCCGCGGTCGTCCTCGCCTCTGGCCTTCCTCCGCTTCTTCTTCGCCTGTTGGACGAGGACGACGCCGTCCGCGGCGCCGGAGCCGAAGCGCCCGGCGCGGCGGGCCCGCCTGGCGAGCTCGGCGGGGTCGAGGTCTTCCTCCGCCTCTTCCTCGTCTTCCTCGTCTTCCTTATTTCCGTCCTCCCAGAGGCCTTTCCCCTTTCTGCCTCCGCGGCCGCGCCCGGCGGCTGCCCCTGCTGCCCCTGCAGCTGCTGCTGCTGCTGCTGCTTTGGAGGATGCGATGGCGTCTTTGCCGCCCCTGCCCCTCCCTCGCCCGCGGCCGCGGCCTCGCCCACCGATGGAAAGAGGGATAAAGTCGTCGTCGTCGTCATCGCGGTCGTCGTGGTCGTCGTCGACGTCAAAAACGCTCCCTCGGCGGCGCTTTGCCGCCGGAGTCGGGGCGGCAGCGGCGGCAGCGGCGGCGGCGCGCCCGAACGCCGTCGGGAGGTGCATCCCCCGCGAGGGGCCGGGCAGCGTCGGCGGCGGCGGCGGGAGCAGGTGGGAAAGATGGGAAGGGGGAGAGGAGGAAGAGAGCGCGGCTGCCCTGCGCTGCGCCTCGGACTTGGCCGCCGCGAGCATGGCCTGCGTCGAGGGGAGCAGCTTCTGATGTTGGAGGTTTTGATGGGCGTACCTCTGCTGCTGCTGCTGCTGGTTCTGGTGTTGGTGCTGGAACTGGAGCTGGGCCTGTTGAGAGAATCGTTGCTGGTGAGCGAGGAGCGAGGAAGGGGGGTACAAGGGGTGCTGCTGCTGCTGCTGCTGCTGCTGCTGCTGCTGCTGCTGCTGCTGCTGCTGTTGCTGCCACGGCGAAGGAGCAGGGGACGAGGGAGGAAACGCTCCCCTCGCTCCCGTGACGGTCGGCAGCGGCTCCCCGCTCCAGTCCCGCGTCCACAGGTCCCCTTTTGCCTGCGACGCCGCGATCGTCGCCTTCAGGGCCGCGGCGAGCACCGTGCGGTCCGCCGGCGGCCGCGACGCGGGACCCGAGGAGGAGGAGGAGCAGGCAAACGCGCGCTCGACGTAGGCGCGCAGCGAGGGCGGCCAGGGCTGCTGCTGCTTCGCCGCGGCCGCCGCCGCGGCCGCCGACGCCGCCAAACCAGCTGGGGTTCTAGCTGCTCCTCCTCCTCCTGCTACTGCTGTCGCTTGGGGCCGGATCGCGGCGGCGACGGCGGCGCGCCCGGCCGCGACCGCCGCGGCGCGTGACAGCGGAGGCGCCGCCGCGGCCGAGAGGTAGGCCGGCTGCTGCTGCTGCTGCTGCTGAACCTGCGTCCCGTAGCGGCTCTGCCTCGGTCCGTACTGTCCCGCCGGGGCGGCCAGCAGCGACACCGGGGGCGGCACGGCGTTGTAAGAGGTTGAGGTCGAGGTCGGGGTCGAAAAAGGGAGGGTGGATCGCTGGTAGTCAGGGTGAGGGTGCATCTGCGTTGGCATCTGCTGCTGCTGCTGCTGAGACGCGTAATAAGCTGCCCATGCCGCGGCGTGCGGGTCCGTCGTCGTCGCTGCCGCTGCTGCCGCTCCTGGCGCGGGGTACGGGTAGGCCTGCAGTTTGGAAGGAGAGGGGAAAGAAAAGAAGGGGAGGGGAGGGGGGGGGAGGGGTCGGGCCGCCGAAAAACCAAGGGGTGAGGAAGGAAGGACGACTCGAGCTGCATCTCTCCTCTCTCATCTCTTTTTCTCTTTCATTTTTTCTCACCTGCGCTGTTCCTCCTGCTCCTCCTGCTCCCAGATGCTGAGCGGCGTACGCGGCGTGAGCAGCGTAGTACTGCCTCCACGCCTCGGAGTAGTCTTGGGGCTGCTGCTGGGCGCTCATGTTCGTCGGCGTGGGACTTCGATCTTTTGGGGAATGGGGAGACACAAACTCTTGCTCTGTTCCTCTTTGAGCCCTCCCGTCGGTGTCACACGGCGGCGACGGGAGGTTGTGAAGATGCGGTGCGCTGGTCGGTGGGGTTGATCGAGAGAGAGAAGAGGCGCGCGCGCTCTCTCGACTGCGCGAGAGGCCTCTCTTCCGGCTCCCCTCCTCCTTCGAGCGAGCGAGAGAGAGAGAGACCGCGAAAAATAAAGTAAAACGCACGACTGTCTAGGCCACAGATTTTGAAGAAAGAAACCAAAAAAAACGAGAGGCAAGTCTCCGATTCCTCGAGCGCTTACGAGCCAGTTCAAGCGAACTGACTTTTTGCTTCGTGACTGGTACGTTCGAGTTCACTCACTCTCCCGCTTCGCAATTCGCAGCGGGCTTGGCTCGAGAGGCGTAGCAACGAAGACGGCTTGAGAAGAAACGTTTTGGCCAGAACGAATCGACCATCGATTGCTCAAGCGGCGCTGACACGACAAAATTCCCGTCTCCTCCCTGTCACGCCGCTCGTTTCTCTCTCCGCTCTTTTCGTCTCAATTTGCAGCCAATCTCGTCGAAAGACGATTTGCTACAAAATCGGAACAAAAAACTTCCCTCTCCGAGAGCCCGAGAGAGCCGAAAAGGGAACGAAAGACTCCCCATCGCCGCCGCCAACTAAGGGGGGGGGAAAAAGCTCTCGCTTTTCGCTCACTCGTCGTCCCCTTTTTCTCCCCCTCTATGCCTCCTCTTCTTCTCTGGGAAAAAGACCCTTCTTTCAGGCCAACCCAACCAAAACAAAGCAAAACGTACTATGTCCTCGCTCCTCGCCGCCCTCAAGCCCGCCAAGCAGGGCCTCGGCGGCGGCGACATCGTCTCTCTGACGAGGATGGCCACGCAGAAGACGCTGACGGAGCCCGACCCGGAGCTCAACGCCGACGTCGTCCAGTCCCTGAAGAAAGGGTACGCCTCGCCAGAGGCCACCGCCGACGCGCTGCGCGCTCGCCTCAGGCAAGCCAACCCGCACAAGGTCTGGCTCGCCGTGGAGCTGGCGCGGGAGGTCCTGACAAAGGCCCCGGAGGCCACGCGGCACGTGAGGGCCCGCGTCATGGAGGAGGTTGAGAGGGTCGCGAGCTCGCCGATGAACCGGTACGGCGCGGACCTCAAGGGCCAGCAGAACGCGAAGACGGCGGCGTTCAAGATGGTGAGCGAGTACGCCGGCGGGAGCCTGCTGCCCGGAGGCGGAGGCGGAGGAAACGGAAACGGGAACGGCGCGGAAGCAAACGCCTCTTGTTCCTCGTCGGGGGCTGCTGCTGCGCGAAGCGCTGCAGCGGCCCAGGGCCAGCGCAGGCGCCCCAAGCCGCCGCAAGAGCATTCCGAGGGCGCCGAGGCGGGCGAGGCCTCCTCCGCTGCTTCTTCGAAGAAGCCCCAGGCGATGCGCAAGCTCACGCAGGCCGACAGAGGAGGAACGGCTTCTTCTTCGCCGAGAGCCGCCGCCGCCGTGGGCAACTCTTCCGCCTCCCCTCGCAGCGGCGGCGGCGGCGAAGGACCCCCTTCTTCCGCTGCTCCCCCTGCTGCTCCCCCACCTCGGGGCCGCTGGGCCCGCGTTCTCGAGGCCGCCGCGGCGGGTGAGGCCACCGGAAGGCGGTACGTGCAGTCGATGTGCGACGCGCTGATGCAGCAGGCGAGCGCCGTCGCGCGCGACGACGCGCGGGCCGCGGCCGAGGCAGAGGCCGCCGCGGGCTCGCTGGCGAGGGAGATGCGGCAGTTCAACGGAGCGCTGGAGCGCGTGGTGGCGCAGGTCGCTGCTGGCGGAGCTGCCGGCGGAGCAGCAGCGGCGGCGGCGGCGGCGGGGAGCTCCTCCTCAAGGGCGTCGCCGCTCGGCGGGCCCGAGGCCGAGGCCGTCACCAGGAGGTGTCTCGCGACCACGGACGCCGTCTGCTCTGCCCTGGCCCTCCACGCCGAGGTGCAACTCGCGCAGAGGTCCCGCGAGGCCGACAGGGAGAAGGGAGGGTCGGGAGCTTCTGCGCACGGAGCAGCGGGGGCGGGAGCGGGAGCAGCGGGCCTCGCAGGGGAGGACAGCGACGGCGGCGGCGACGACGACGGCCTCGACGAGCTCGCCAGTGCCCTCGAGGCCGCGGTCGTATCTCCGGTCGCTGTTTCTGCAGCCGAGACTGCTGCTCCTGTTCCGCCTTCCCTGCTTCGCTCGACGTCGAACAACCCTTTTGACACCGCTGCTGCGGCTGCTGCTGCAGGAACGGCAGCCGTTCCTGCTGCTGCGGCTCCTCCGGCGGCGACGGCGGCGGCATTTGACGACGACGCATTCTTCGCAGGCCCTGTCGCTGCTGCTCCGAGTGCTGCTGCTGCTCCTGTCCCTGCTGCGACCGCTGCTCCTGCTTCTGCAGCGGCGGCGGACTTTGCCGACCTGTTGAAGTGAAGAAGAGAGGAAGAAAAAAACCAAAACTTTTTGCAACTGAAAAAAAAATCGAAAAGAAGATAAAACGAGATAAAAGTTAGTCATATCTTTACGTTCTTTCTTTCTCCCTCTCCATCAGCATGTTCTCCCTCGCTGTCTCTCGCCCCGCGCTGCTGGCGCACGCGCGCTGCTCGACCGTTTCTGCACGCTCCTCGACGAGGCCAGCGGCGGTTGTTGCGGCTCCTCGCCGCGGACGCCACTTCTGCGCTCAACTACCTCTTGCGACGGCGGCGATGAAGAGCAGCGGCGTCGAATGCTCAGCGTCTTCTTCTTCTCCCGCTGAGTCTTTTGTTTTCAAGGTGCGAAACTTGACGTGGCTTTCTCTTGAAAACAAAAGTGGGACGAGACAAAGAGCAAACAAAGGGAAAGAAACCCGCAGATCGATCCGCTGGCTCGATTCGGGACGTCTCACTTCGAACTCGACCCTATCTTCGAAAAAAAAAACTTCCCCCCCCCCCTCTAACTTGAAGGCTTCACTCGCCGCCCTCGCCGCGGCCCCTCCCAACCTCCTCTTCGCCCTCGCCTCCCACGCCGACGAGGCCGCCGCGGTCGACGCTGGCGGGGGCTTCAAGGTCACCCCGCTCGAGATCCTCATCGTCATGGCCCCTGTTGCCTTTTACGCGCTGCTCTCAGCGTACCGCTCGCTCGTCAACCCGAAGGCCTCCATCGGCGACGGCCTGTTCATCGTCGCTGCCTTGGTGATCGTGGCCAATGTCGTGTCGATCCTGGCCTTCCACAAGAGGATCTACTAGAGAGAAAGCGGGGGTGGGGGGGGGGGGTCTGAAAAAAGCTGTTTTTGGTTTTCGGGTTTTTTTTTCCGTTGCAAGTGTCACAATTTCCAGAAAGTTTTGAAGAAGAGCGAGACTCTCTCCCTCGTCTCTCTCCCGTTTTCTTCTTCGCTTCAGAGCCAAATGATCATCTCGGCAGCTTCAATGTCGTCAGCGGCGGCAAGGACCAGCAGGAGCAGCAGCAGCGCTCTCAGCGCGACGATGAACGCTTCCTCTCGTCGTCGCCCTCGTCCGGCATCATCGATGCTGTCGTCGTCGCCGTCTTCATCGCCTCGCGCTCCCGCTTCTTCTCGTCTCTTCTTTCCGGGGCTCTCTCTTCGAAGCAGCAGGCCCCTTGATCGCTCGTCATCTCTGATGCCGCCCTAGTGAGTATCGAAGGGGGGATAGAAAGGAGAGAAAGTGCCAATACAAATCTAGCCGCCGCATCTCGGGAACGAAATGCTGACATCGACCACCTTCCTCTTCCAACTCTCTTCCCCCAAAACCCCTCTCTCAAAACAGCGCCTTCGACCGAGACACCTACCGCCGAGTCCCCCCCCCGGCAACCCCCCCGCCGCTCACGGAGCCCACGCCTCCTCCGCCTCCTCCCCCTCCTCCGCCCCCGGGGACCAACAGGGTCCTATCCGGCGGGGGGGCCTGGGTCGCGGCCGCCTTCGCCGCGCTCGCCCTCTGGTACGGCTACCTGCTGAGCGATGTTCCAAACATCCGGCAGGGCGAGGACGGCTTCGAGTACGTCAGGACCGCCGGAGGCAACAAGGTCCTCATCGCCGAGGACGAGGCGGGGCGCACGTTCCTCGTCGACCAGGACGCCAACCTGTACTACGACTCGGGCATCGAGGAGGTCGGGTGGTACATCGTCGGGGGCAGGGACGGCGAGGTCACCAACCTGTTCCACGACGAGCAGAACGGCGGCAAGCTGTCGAGGCGCGTCGTGGGCAACATCAGGGACCTCAGGCAGGTGAGCGCCGAGGCGCTGGCCGGGTTCAAGCTGGACGGCCTGGAGAGGGAGGAGTACCTGGCCGGGACGGACGGCGCGACCGACCTCGGGACCATCGTCGGGTTCGCCAGCGGCGAGTCCGAGGAGGACGCGGCGGCAGCGGCGGGCGACGACGAGGAGGAGTTCCAGCTCCCCCCCAACGCGCCGCTGACCGTCGGGGAGGACGGCCAGCTCAGGGGCCCGCCCGTGCTCGAGGAGGGCGAGCTGACGCTCGAGCAGAAGGACTCGGGGAAGCTGCGGCCCCGGGACGGCGACAGGCTCGACGAGCTGGTGCAGCTGTTCGACTCGGCGGTGGAGAGCGGGGCCGTGGGGGCCGCGGTGGGGAACCCGCTGGCGGAGGGCTTTGGCGTGATGGAGGGGGCGGCGACGGCGAAGGGAGGAGGGAAGTGATTTTTTCGGGGGGGGGGTCTGGTTTTTGGTTTGTAACACTATTTGGAACGAAGAAAGAATCCTCAACAACACCGAAAGTTTCACGGCGCCGCAAACGGCAAGCTCGGCGAAGCCCCGCCGCCGCCTCCCGAAGAGCCGCTCCTCCTCGTGCCCAGTGGTCGCACGTCGTCGACGTCGCCCGAACGGATGAACTCTGCCCACCTCCGAGGCAGCAGATCCGCCAGCGTGACGGCCTCGGCTCCCGCTTCGAGCGCGGCGCTCAGCGTGGCGACCTCGAAGAGGAGGTCGCGGGCCCGGGCGGCAGCCCTCTCGAGGCGAGGGGAAAGGGCCGCGTCGAGGGCCTCGGACTCGTCGGCGGAGAGCCACAGAGAAGAAGAACCTCCGGTCTCTTCTCCGCCGCGGGCCGAGGAGGACGCCGCCGCCGCGGACTCCTCGAGCGAGCCGAGCCTTGATTCCAAGACTTGCTGCAGCGCCGCCAGATCGGCCGCGACGTCGTTGAGGGGCCCGTTGGCCTTCATCGAGGAAGAGGAAGAGGAAGAGGCGATGCAGGCTCTGCCGAAGAGGCCGCCGAAGAGGTACGACGGGGCGCCGACGCCGCCTCCTCCGCTACCCCCGCCGTCGGCGGCGTCGTCGGCCAGCGCCCCGACGAGCCAGTCCCCGATCGCCGCCGACTCCCCGGGGCGCTGCCACAGCACGTGCCTCAGGAGCATCGCGTCCCTCCTCGCGACGGCGGCCCTCCCGTCGGCCCACGCCGCGGTACGAAGCAGCGCGACGGCCTTGACGAGCCTGCGGTCGGAGCAGTACACGGGCGGCTCCCTCTCCTCCTGCAGGTGCGCCCGGAGGTCGGCCACCAAGTCCAAGACGGCGTCCGGGACGGAGACGCGGGAGGCTCCCGCGCGAGAGAGGGCCAGGTCGGCGGCGCTGAGGACCTTTGGTGGGGGAGGGGGAGCAGCAGCAGCAGCGGCGGCAGCGGAGGAGGAAGAGGAAGAGGCGTCGGCGCCGCCGCTGTCGTCGTCGAGGGAAGCGGCGCACGACGCCCGGAGCAGCTCGGGAAGCCCCCCCGCGCTCACCTGCGCGACCTCCCTCCGTATCAGGAACCTGTCGTACAGGGCGTCGAGCTCCTCGGACTCGGGCAGCTCGTTCGAAGCGCCGACCAGGCACGCCAGCGGCGCACGCTCGCGCCCGCTGCCGTTGTCGAAGGCGCGCTCGTTCAAGAGCGTCAGCAGCGAGTTGAGAATCGCTGAGCTCGCCTTGAAGACTTCGTCGACGAACGCGACGGCCGCCGTCGGCAGGTACCCCTCGGTCTGGCGCACGTACCTGTCGTCCTCGAGCGCGCGCATCGACAGCGGGCCGAAGAGCTCCTCGGGGACCGAGAAGCGCGTGAGCAGCCGCTCGAAGAACGGGCCGTCCGAGAGGCGCGCGAGCCGGCGGGCCAGCTCGGACTTGGCGGTGCCCGGCGGGCCCACAAGCAGCAGGTGCTCGCCGGCCAGGGCCGCGAGCAGCAGCAGGCGCACCTCGGTGTCACGCTCGACGAGCCCCTCGGAGAGCGAGGCGAAGGCCGCGGCGAGGCGCGCCCGGAACGCTGGCGGCGCGCCGGCGGGGGGGACGCGCGGCGGGGCGCCGCCGCCGGCCGGGGAGGAGGCCTCTCTCCCCTTCCTCGCCCTCGCGAGCGAGGCTTCGAAGCCGTGCGTGGCCGCCGCGCGCACGGCCTCGACGCGGCCCTTGAGCTCCTCGTCCTTGGCGGCGAACTCGGCGCGGTAGTTGGCCGAGGCTGGTGAGAGAGAGAGAGAGAGAGAGAGAGAGAGAGAGAGAGAGAGAGAGAGAGAGAGA